>Ga0222712_10000329_pt1 | contig 65851 bp, 58 predicted proteins | sample C33_657DmetaG_FD_165043 | JGI IMG/M metagenome (GOLD analysis project Ga0222712, IMG submission 165043) | Estuarine water microbial communities from San Francisco Bay, California, United States - C33_657D | ecosystem: Environmental > Aquatic > Marine > Unclassified | place: USA: California... | reverse complement strand
ACAGCAGCTGTATCAACAGTTGCAGCAGCAGAATCAGTTGTAGCTTCAGTAGAAGCACCACCACATGCAGTCAAAGCAGCGATAGCGAAAATTGCGAATACTTTTTTCATTAGAATGAGTTTAATGTTTAAATGATACTATTAATACCCCAACTGAAAAAAGGTAACCTCATTTTTGTAAAAAATTTAAAATCAGGTCATTTTTAGCCTAGTTGGGTTACTTTTGTACCCTAATCGTATTAATCTCTTGAAAGCTGAACTCAACGAACAAGCCCTCTTAAAAGGGTTAGCAGAAAATGACTCCAGAGCGGTGGAAGCCCTCTATAAAAGTCATTTTGGTATGATTCAGCACTTTGTTACCAATAACAATGGCTCTTTTGATGACGCAAGGGATATTTTTCAGGAAGCGATGATCACTTTGTACGAAAAAGTACAATTAGACCATTTTGCATTGACCTGTCAAATTAAAACTTATCTATTCTCCATCTGTAAAAACCTTTGGCTAAAAAGGCTGCAACAAATGGGAAAATATAGTGCCCCACTCAGCGCTCAAGAAGAAACAGTCTCTGTCGAAGAAGACCTAGACCGATTTGAGAAAAAAGACGCCGCTTTTGCGATCATGGACCGATCCTTGAACAGCCTTGGAGAACCATGTAAAAGTTTGTTAGAAGGATACTATTTAAATAAAAAAGGAATGCAGGAACTAGCAAGTCAGTTTGGTTATACCAATGCAGACAATGCCAAGAACCAAAAATATAAATGTTTAATGCGCTTAAAGAAACTATTTTTTGCGCAATACAATATAGGAGAATAACAATATGGAAGACATTCAATTACAGGAAACGATAGAACGCTATTTAACAGACCAGATGTCTGTTGAGGAACGTACTCAATTTGAGGCTATCCGCAAAACTACGCCTGAGATTGATCAAATGGTGATTGAACATGCCATGTTCTTAAGAGAAATGGAATTGTATGTCAATCGTAAAAATTTCTCCGCATTAAATAAGCAAGTATTTAATCAATTGTTAGATGCTGGCACATGGACACCTGCAGCAGAACAACCTACCTCTTTCAAAGTGATTCAACTTTGGAGTAAGTATAAGAAAGTCACTGCCATCGCAGCTTCTGTAGGAGGATTTATTGCTTTATTTACTTCTGCCATGGTGCTTTTCTTTTTCCCAAGTATTAATGGAAATCAGATTTTAGAATTAAGCAAGGCCGTTGAAAAGATTGAGCGAAATCAAAAGGTACAAGGCCATATATTAAATGAGGTAAAGACCAAGGTTCCAGAAAATTCAAAATTAATTAGCGGAGGCTCTGGCTTCTTAATTGACACCAAGGGCTTTGTCATTACCAATGCCCATGTCTTAAAAGGAGAAGGTGCAATTGTGGTGAATAGCTTAGGTCAAGAATTTAAGGCAACCATTGTGTACAGTAATAAAAATTCGGATTTAGCTTTATTGAAAATAGAAGACGAAGATTACAAACAAGCTAAGGCATTGCCTTTCACCATTCGTAAAAAATCAAGTGATTTAGGTGAAGATATTTTTACTTTAGGTTTTCCAAGAAACGACAATGATATTGTTTACGGCAGAGGTTACTTAAGTGCTCAAACCGGATTCAATGGAGATAGCAATACCTATCAAATTCAGATTAGCGCCAACCCTGGTTATTCTGGCGCACCAGTTTTCAATGACAAGAACGAATTGATTGGTATCATGAGCAGTCGACAAAAACAAGCCGAAGGTGTTGCGTTTGCGATTAAGTCTGATAAACTATTTGATTTGGTTGAAATCCTAGAGGCGAATGAATTAACGAAAGACCTCAATGTAAAATTGAATAAACAAAAAGTGAAGGGATCTAAGAATCGTAAAGCGCAGATCAATAACTTCAAGAATTACATCTACAGCGTTCGCGCTTTCGACTAGTCGAGAAAATTTTTCAAGAATAATTTACAAGAATTTTTTACAAGAAAGTAATAATTCAAAGTAGTAATTAAAAGCAGTAATTAATTACTCCAAAGATTCGTAGGATAAACCTTCGCCTCCACTAAAGTATCAATACTCGCTTTTACTCCTGGCGCATCTTCCTTATACGTTACACCAAACCATTTTGCGTTTGTAGGAATCACTTTCACAGCCCCCAAGTTCAATGTCTTAAACCTTCCTGCTACAAAAGGAATATAAAATTCAGACTTTAAAGCCTGTCCTTCTCTTTCTAAGAATAGTTTGAATTCAGATGCACATAAGTCAATAAAGCCTGGCGCAAAACACATAAAGTTCATGCTCACTCTTGTGTCTTCTTGAAGCGGAGTTTCAACACCCTCTTCTTCAAAAACAATACCAGCAGCTTCCTTTCTATAAATTTTTGTACGTTCATTGATCGCAGTTAAATAACCTCCTGCATCCAAATTACATACGCCCCTACTCACTGTACCATTTTCACTCAAGGTGTTCGAAAGTTCATAGCCTAGTATACAATATTCTTTTTCAGAACAAGCCGTTGTTAAAAAAGTATACGCTTGAACAAATGCTTCTTGTCCGTAGTAATCGTCTGCATTGATCACCGCAAACGGCTCATTCACGACACCCTTTGTGCATAGTAATGCATGGGCCGTACCCCAAGGCTTAGTTCTTTCTTGAGGAATAGAAAAGCCTTCTGTAAATTGATCTAATGATTGATATACATATGCAATCTCAATCTTGCCTTTTAATTTTGGTTCTAAGACAGCCTTAAATGCTTCTGCAAAGTCTGCTCTAATAATGAATACCACTTTACCGAAACCCGCTCTTATGGCATCGTAAATCGAATACTCCATAATTGTTTCTCCACTTGGACCGAATCCCTCGGTTTGTTTCATGCTGCCATATCTACTTGCCATCCCTGCTGCTAATATCACTAAAGTCGGTGCACTCATTTTTCTTTATTTAATTGTAATTTCACAATCCATTAAGGTGGTCAAAATTAGTTGATTTATCTTAAATATAAAATTTTGCATATCAAGCCCTTTATTCAATCCATATTATCCTTTAGTCGCTCCCAAAAAGTAGATCTGTTAAGACTGGACAGCTTGCATCCAATTGTAAGTGGTAATAAATTCTATAAGCTACGTTTTTATATTGCGGCTGCAATCCAAAATGGATGTTCAACAGTCGTAAGCTTTGGCGGACCTTATTCCAACCATATTGTGGCATTGGCTTTTACTGCAAGGGAAGCTAAATTAAAAAGCATTGGCTATATCAGAACAAATGCCGATGAGCCCATGACACCTAGTCTTGCAGAAGCCAAGGCTTATGGTATGGAATTGGTCTACTTAGGCAGGACAGATTTTCAATCTAAAAAAGCAACTATTTTAGAATTAAGTGCTACCAAATCTGATACTTATTTTATAGATGAAGGTGGCTATGGCGCTATTGGAGCAAAAGGTGCAGCAACCATTTTATCAGAGAATAATACAGCCCATTACGATTATATTATTTGCGCAGTTGGCACAGGGACCATGCTTGCTGGTTGTATCAATGCTGCAAGTCCAAATCAAAAAGTCATTGGCATCCCTGTATTGAAAAATGAAGGCAGTATCGAAGCAGAAATCAATGCATTATTAATAGATAAAAATGATCCTAGTAATGATCCTAATTATGATTCTACTAATGATTCTAATAATGATAAAATAAAAAGAAATTCCTATACTTTACTGCATCAATTTCATCAAGGAGGCTATGCTAAAACTAATCCTAAGATGATTGATTTTATGAATAGACTTTGGGATACAGAAAAGATACCAACTGATATTGTTTACACCAGTAAATTACTTTTTGGTGTTGAGCAATTGATTCAAGAAAATTATTTTGAAAAAGATGCATCCATTTTAGTCATACACAGTGGAGGTTTACAGGGGAATCGATCTTTGCCAGTGGGTACTTTAAAATTCTGTTAAACTAATTCACAATCAAAGATAGATTCGAAATGGAACTTTATTTTTTGCTTGACTTCTTCGTAATCTACTTTCTTCCCTAATTCTTTTTCTAAAGAAGTCACGGTCTTTCCCTCTATACCGCAGGGCACAATGAATTCAAAATGGGATAAATCGGTATTCACATTTAAAGCGAATCCATGCATGGTAATCCATCGACTACACTTAATCCCCATGGCACAAATTTTTCTTGCTACAAAAGGATCCTGTGGGTCTAGCCACACACCAGTTTCGCCAGCACTTCTTTCCCCTTTCAATCCATATTCTGCCAGTACTTGAATAATCACTTCCTCTAAACTTCTCAAATACCAACCCAAGTCTGGCTTAAACTTATCTAAATCAATAATAGGATACCCCACCACTTGTTGTAAACCATGATAAGTGATATCTCCCCCTCTATTGATATGATAATACTCAATGCCCAATACTTTTAATTGTTCATCGGACACCAACACATTGGACCTGTTGCCATTTTTACCCAATGTAAAAACAGGTGGATGTTCTACCAAAATAAAACGATGTTGGGTCAACGCCTCATTGGCTTCCTTCCCTGCTGTTCTCGCTTCCGTCTTTAGCGCAACAGCTGATTTTAATAGCTGTTCTTGGTAGTCCCAAGTGGGTTGGTAGGATTGAATGCCTAAATCTTCAAAAATTACTTGTTGGCGCATGGAACAAAGTTACAAACTAAGCTTCAATAACTTACTTTTGCAACATGTCAACTGAAGAGCTACAAATAGAGAATGAAGATGTGTATGAGAAACTGACCTTTGTCGTAGATAAGGGACAGGAACCTATGCGCATCGACAAATGGGTTCAAATGAGAATCGTTGGATTAACTAGAAGCAAATTACAAAACGGAATTGAAGGCGGTTTTTTGACTGTGAATGGGAAGGTGATCAAAAGCAATTACCGCACCCGTCCGGGAGACGAAGTGGTGTATATGAGTTATGTCAACCCGGATTATACCGAATTGAAGCCAGAGCAAATGGCCTTGGATATTGTGTATGAGGATGATGCTATCATGGTGATTAACAAGCCATCCAATATGGTCGTGCATCCTGGTATTGGAAATTACTCAGGCACCTTACTCAATGGGGTGGCATTTCATTTATTGCAACAGAACCCAGATTTAAACGAAGAAGTGCTTCCAAGATTTGGCTTGGTACATCGTATAGATAAAAACACCACCGGCTTAATTGTACTTGCAAAGACGCCCGAGGCTGCTAGTCATTTAGCAAAACAATTTTTCAACCATACGGTTGAACGAAAATACGTTGCCTTGGTTTGGGGGAATATGGAAGAAGACGAAGCCACGGTGAATGCGCACATCGCAAGGCATAAGACTTTTCGTAAAATGTTTGACGCCTACCCTGAGGGAGAAGTTGGTAAGCATGCCATCACACACTATAAAGTGATAGAGCGTTATAACTATACCACCCTTGTTTCTTGTGTATTAGAAACTGGCAGAACACATCAGATTCGTGTGCACATGAAACATATTGGACACACTTTATTCAATGACCAAGAATACGGAGGAGATAGAATTTTAAAAGGCACTATTTATACTAAGTATAAGCAGTTTGTAGATAATTGTTTTGATGCTTGTCCTAGATGCGCTTTGCATGCCGCCACGCTTGGTTTTATTCATCCAACCACCGAGGAGATGATGCGCTTTGATAGTCCGTTGCCTTCAGACATGGAAGCAGCCATTACCAAATGGAAGAACTATAAAGCTGCAGCACATACTTAGTTAAAAATATCTCACATAAAAAAGCCGCTTCAAATTTGAAGCGGCTTTTTACTTTGAAATGAATTCAAATTATTTTTTGTTTTGACTTGCAGCCATTGGAGACAATCCAATTGATTGACCTCTCGTAAATCCTTTAGACTTGAATAAAGCAAACTTACTTGGCGCTGCTACATTTGGCCATTTATTATTGCTCTCATCAATATCAGCAGTCTCACGCATTGGATCTAATTGAATAGATACCGCTTTCTTACTAGTCAAGAACACTTTAGTTACTTTGTTCTCGTTCTTTCTCCAGATTTGTGCTGGTAAACGTTGTGTTTCTTTAGTGCCATCTTCAAAAGTAAATTCAAGAATGATTGGCATCACCAATCCACCTTTGTTGATGAAACTTACTTCATACAAATTAGCACTTGCATACTTTGCTTTCTCAGCATCTGTTAAACCTTCCGCAGCAGGCATAGCCAATGCTGGTTGCTTAGTCACTGAATCATAAGGCTCTAAACCTCTATCATATCTCCAATAGAAATCACGAAGTGAGGTATCTGAATCTGTCAAAAACACAATAGACTTATCGTTTCTATTTCTAATTTTTGAAATATCCTCAAAGCTATTCACTTCTGGTTTTGATAAACCTCTTGGTCCCATTGTTCTAGCTGCCGGAACTGCTACTGTAGCATCATATACTGCATGCTTCACAGTGTCAATCGCAATATCTACTGGATCGATGCTGTAGAACCAGCCTCTCCAGAACCAATCTAAATCTTCGGCACTTGCATCTTCGATTGTTCTAAATAAATCCGCAGGTGTTGGGTGTTTGAATGCCCATCTTCTTGAATATTCTTTAAATGAATAATCAAATAATTCACGACCCATAATTGTTTCACGTAAAATATTCAAACCAGTTGCAGGCTTCGCATATGCGTTTGGACCAAACTGAATGATATTTTCACTATTCGTCATGATTGGCTCTAATTGATCCTTTGGCAACTTCATATAATCTGCAATTGCAAATGCAGGACCACGACGACTTGGAAATTTATTGTCATACAATTCTTCTGTCAAGTATTCAACATAGGTATTTAAACCTTCATCCATCCAAGACCATTGACGCTCATCGCTGTTCACAATCATTGGGAAAAAGTTATGTCCTACTTCGTGGATGATTACACCCAACATGCCATTTTTAGTGGCTTCTGTGTATGAACCATCTTTTTCTGTACGGCCATAGTTGAAACAAATCATTGGGTATTCCATACCGTTAGATGCTTCAATACTTTGTGCTACAGGATATGGATAAGGAATTGTAAACTTAGAATAAGTCTTAATAGTGTGTGCTACTGCTTTAGAAGAGAAAGGACGATATAAACCATACGCCTCTTTTCCATAAGCACTCATACACATTACTTTCTTACCTTCTACATTTGCAGCTAAGGCATCCCAGATAAATTTACGGCTTGATCCAAAAGCAAAGTCACGCACATTTTCTGCATTGAATACCCAAGTTTTTTGAGTGGTTGCTTTTGTTTTTTCTGCTTTCTTTGCTTCTTCTAAAGTCACCACCTCCACTGGTTCAGCAGAAGTTTGTGCCTTATTCCATCTAGCCAATTGAGCTGGACTCAATACAGCAGGATAGTTTTGACAAGCACCGGTCGCCATGACTACGTGGTCACTAGGAACAGTGATAGCCACTTTATAATTACCAAAAGTCAAAGCAAACTCACCTCTTCCAGTAAACTGGTGGTGCTGCCAACCTTGAAAATCAGAATATACTGCAAGACGAGGATACCATTGTGCCATCGTAAATAAGTGGTTGCCGTCTTCTGGGAAGAACTCAAATCCACCTCTACCACCTACCGTCATTCTATCTGTGATTTTATAATTCCAATCTACTTTAAAAGCAAATTTTTGACCTGGCTTTAATGCTGTTGGCAATTCAACACGCATCATTGTCTTGTTCACGGTGTACTTTAATTTAGCGCCTAATAAGTCAGTGATTTTTAAAATATTCACACCCAAACCATTATCGCTTTTTGCTTCTTCTAAATTATCAATCATTGTAGGACTCATGCCTCTTCCCAATGAACTACCATCTGGATATCCAGCATTTTTTGTTGTGCTATGCTCATTCTCATCCAATTGTAACCAGATATAAGTTAATACATCAGGTGAATTGTTGAAATAAGTAATGGTCTCGGCACCATGCAACATTAAACTCTTTTCGTCTAAAGTTGCTTTAATGTCGTAGTCCGCTCTTTGTTGCCAATACTTAGGACCTGGCGCACCACTCGCCGTTCTGTATTCATTTGGCGTTGGTAAAATAGTACCCAATTGTTCAAACTTGTTTCCATGGTTAGAACCTGGGTTGTTGCGGATATCTTGCGCCATAACTGTCAAGACAGTCAAACACATGATACCAAATGACAATAATTTCTTCATTGTTGTTTCTTTTTCGAGGTTTAAAGAGATCCGAACCGATCGATGATCATACGTAAAGATAAGCAAATCACAAGGATAGAACCATACCGCACATACATTTTTCTAGGCAATTTAAGCAGGGATACCAAGCAATAAGTTAGCCCTAAAATCACCATTACAATTAAAATTTGTCCTATTTCAAGTCCTATATTGAAGGAAAACAAGGGCCCTAACAAGGAATCCTCCTTGCCCAAGAGGCTTTTTAAATAATTACTGAACCCTAAACCATGGATTAGGCCAAAAAATAATGCTAACCCATAATGGGCCGAGAAGCGTTGTTTAAATTCAAAATCTTGGACCCAAAAATTGGAAACTGCAGTAATCAAAATGGTCACAGGAATTAAGAACTCAATCCAATTAACGGGTATATCCAATACAGAAAGGGTGCTTAAGGCAAGTGTTAAGGAGTGCCCAATCGTAAAAGCAGTTACTAAAATCAAAATCTTTTTCCAATCCGACCAAACATAACGCAGGGTCAATGCCAAGACAAATAATATATGGTCTACCCCGCCTAAATCAATAATATGCTTGAAACCAAGTCTTAGATACAAAAATAGCTCGTCCATAAATGAATTTTTCTGGTGTTAAATTAATGAAGACCTTTGTAACCACAAAATAAACTACTATGGCTTGGATTGGTTTAAAACATTGGATGCTCTGGATGCTGACTGCAATGCACCCGTTTTATATCTCAGTGGTAGAAATTGAACACAATGCAAAAGACGCCACAATTGAAATAAGTGCGCGTACCTATACAGATGACTTAGAGAAAATGATTCAAAAAGAATTCAATGTCAAATTAGATTTGAGCCAAGCAAATCAAAAAGAGCAAGCCAATAAATACATCAACTTGTACATGCAAAAGAAACTGGCTTTGCAGGCGGGTGGTGTAAAATATAAGATGGACTTTGTTGGTTACGAGATTCAGAAGGAAAGTACCTGGAGTTATTTTGAAATCAAAAATGTGAAACAAGTAAAGCAATTGAATCTATTTTGCGAGATCTTATTTGGCATAGATCCAAATCAAATTAATATTATACATACCACCGTTGGCGGTGTTAGAAAAAGTTACGAATTGGCCACGCCAAAAAATACGACCCAGTTTAATTATTAAATACTAACTATTTTTTTAATTCCATTAATACATAAGGTGTCAATTCCTCAGACCTTGTTTTGGGATTTAAAAAAGTCAATGTCAATAAAGTCACATGAAACCTGTTTCCCTGGTATAAGATATTAGAGTTAGGGAAATCTAGTAACAACGTTTGAGCGGGTAGGCTATCTGCCACCACCCATTGCCCTTCTTTTAATAAACTACTATCCTGAATAACAGGAAATACATGCTGCCCATAAAAATGAAAGGCATTGCTATTAGGGATTTTATATAAAGAAGCCTTTTGAATATCCCATTTTTTTTCCTTAGCTACTTTGACCAATGCATTCCCCCATTGGTATTGTAATAAATTGGGATAAAAGAAACTATTTAAAATTAGGTTTAATCCAATCATTAAGACCAAACTCATAGCTATCCACTTTTGGATAAGGCTTTGATGACTGAACCCAGTTTTAATCATGATAATGAATGTGCCAAACAGAATCAAAGTACCCAGTATACCCATTTTCCCAAAAGGAATATTAGAAATCAACCCCATCGCTATCAATAAAATCGTAAAAATAAAAAGATGAAATCCAAAAAACCATTTAATCCATTTATGTAAACGATCGGCTTGTTCTAATAAAGTGGCAAAATGAGCAGCAGTCAATACCGCAGCCAATGGGAAGACCACAAAAATATAATGCGGCAATTGTGCCTGGCTTCTGGACAAGACTAAATAGGTCAATAAAAATCCAAAAAAACTGATTCGTTCTGTTTGTACTTTAAATAAGCCTTCCTTAAAAATGTTGATCAACTTTGCTGCAAAAGCCCAAATAAAAATAAAAATCCAAGGCAAGAAACTCCATAACATATTCTCCAAAAGGAAACCGGGATAGCTCATTTCATGGTAATAATTTTCACCTGTATACCTGCCAAAACTTTGGGTCCAATAATAAAATCTCAGCCCAGATTGAATAGGTATATTGTTGATTAATTTACCTGGTTGTAAATCGAATTGTTGGTACAAGCCCCAACTCATGGGGATCAATAAAATTCCAATAATTACAATACCTACTAAATAAATTGGTTTAAAAAAATAGGCCCATTTTTTTTCAAAAAACCATTGCGGGGCAAAAGCCAACACAGGCACTAACAGTGCAATTGGCCCCTTGGTCATCATGCCGCCAGCAATTGCTATCATGGCCCAAACAAAGTCTGGCCAGGCATTAGAGGATTCCCATTTTGCAATCAACCAAATACTCAACGCGACCCAACCCATCAACATGGTATCCGTTCTTATATCATGCGCGATTAAGAAAAAGGCTTGACAGCTTGCTAAAATTAATACTGCTAAATAAGCAACAGTTTGATTGTACTTTAATTGTGCAAATTTAAAAGTAGCATACAAGGCAAGCATCAAAAAAATAAAAGAAGGTAATCTATAGGCCCAATCATAGATACCAAAAATCTTCATGGACAAGGCAGACAACCAAAAAAGCATTGGCGGCTTGTCTAAATAATCTTTACCGAGATCGTAAATTTGTAGAAAGCTATTTCGTTCTAGCATTTCTCTACTGATAGATGCGTATTGCGATGCATCAATATCCATTAATGGAATATTCAATACGCCAATTATATGAACACCAAAAAGAGCAATTAGTAAAAGCCAGAATGTGTTTTTATTCATTTTTATTAATTAGCGTAATTCCATTGGGCCTGCCCATTTTAAATATGCTTTTGCCATACCATATCCTGAAACCAATCCTATGATGGCGCCTCCAATAATGTCCAATGGATAATGCACGCCTACATATATTTGAGCAAAGGCAATGATACCGGCCCATACAAAAAAGAATTTTGTATATCGTTGTTGGGTCATCCCCCAGGTAATGAAAATGAACATGGCGAGTCCAAAATGATTGGCAGCATGGGAGGAAGTAAAACTAAAGCCGCCAGAGCAATTGTCTAATAACAATCTGGTTTTGCCCAATAATGCAGGGTCATTACAAGGTCTTAATCGATGAAAATATGGTTTAAATACACTACTACTAATTTGATCTGTCAAGCCAACATTGATCAAGGCAAACAAAAGCCATTTTAAGGTTTTCCAACCAATTCGGTATATCAACCAAATCAACAACCCAATATACAAGGGTATCCAGTTATTGGAATGCCTGGTCCAAGGCAGGACATTGTCCAATAGAGGGTGGTGCCATACCCCATTGATTTGGTGAAACAATGCCTGATCGATGTCCTTAATTTGTTGAAAAATACTTAGCCCCATACCGTAAAGATACATGGAATGGAAAAATTTAAAGTAAATTTGCAGACCGATTTATTTTAATCTTTAGCTATGTCATTAATCAAGAGCATTTCAGGTTTTAGAGGCACCATTGGTGGTCGTCCAAACGACAACCTCACGCCAATTGATATTGTAAAATTTGCATCTGCATATGGTACCTGGTTGATCAGAAAATCAGCTGGAAAAAAGAAAGTGATTGTAGGTCGTGATGGAAGGATGAGTGGCCTCATGGTAGAAGCCTTGGTGGAGCAAAGTTTATTGGCCCTAGGTATCGATGTGGTGCATTTAGGATTAAGCACTACCCCGACCGTAGAAATGGCAGTGGTATTTGAAAATGCGGATGGTGGAATTATTTTAACAGCCAGTCATAATCCAAAAGAATGGAATGCCCTTAAGTTATTAAATGAGAAAGGTGAATTTGTAAGTGGTGAAGAAGGAAAAACAATTTTAGCATTAGCAGAACAAGAAGATTTTATTTATGCTCCTGTAGATGCGATGGGTGAATTAATTGGGGATGATAATAGTTTATCAAAACATATTCAAGCAATATTGGACCATCCATTGGTAGATATTTACGCCATTAAGAAAGCGAATTTTAAGGTGGTGGTAGATGCGATCAATAGTTCTGGTGCATTTACGGTACCAGCTTTGTTAAAAGCGATTGGAGTAGAGGATATTGTAGTATTGAATGCAGCAATGACTGGAGATTTTGCACATAATCCAGAACCCTTAAAAGAACACTTAACTGAACTTTGCGATACAGTTGTAAAAGAAAAAGCGCATCTAGGTATTGCGGTTGATCCAGATGTGGATCGTTTATGTTTTGTAAGCGAGGACGGAAATTTATTTAGCGAAGAATACACTTTGGTTGCCATTGCAGATTATATTTTACAATATACAAAAGGCGCTACCGTAAGTAATTTATCTTCTACTAGGGCATTAAGAGATGTCACAGAGCAACATGGTTGCACTTATTTTGCAAGTGCTGTTGGTGAAGTGAATGTGGTAACAAAAATGAAAGCAGAAAAAGCGGTGATTGGTGGAGAAGGCAATGGTGGTATCATTGTTCCGGATTTACATTATGGTAGAGATGCTTTAGTTGGCATTGCTTTATTCTTATCGCATCTTGCAAAAGCTGATACAAGCTGTTCTAGTTTAAGAGCTGGCTACCCTGCCTATTTCATGAGTAAGAAAAAGATGGACCTGAATGCTAGCCTTTCATTGTCAACAATATTCGAACAATTGAAAAATGAATTTTCAGCATATCCAATGAATGATGTGGATGGGTTGAAGATAGACTTTGAAAATGAATGGGTGCACTTAAGATCAAGCAATACAGAACCAATTATGCGCATTTATACTGAAGCAAAAACACAGGCAGCTGCAGATGCATTAGCGGATAAAATTATTCAGCTGATCCTTAAAATTCAGTAATTTAGCAATCATGCAGAGAATTTATTTTGACAATGCAGCTACAACCTCGCTTGCACCTGAAGTGCTTGAAGCGATGATGCCCTATTTAACCGAAAAATTTGGTAACCCTTCCTCCATTTATAGTTATGGCAGAGAAACAAGATTGGCCATTGAACAAGCCAGAAAATCTGTCGCAAAAAACTTAGGCGCCAAACCAGCTGAAATATTTTTTACAAGTGGTGGTACAGAAAGTAGCAACACAGTATTAAATGCAGCAATATCTGATTTAGGTTGCAAGCATATTATTAGTTCTCCTATAGAACACCATGCTACTTTACATACGGTAACGCATTTGGCTAAATTGCACAACCTGAAATTAAGCTTTGTGCAGATTTTACCCAATGGCCATATTGATATGGATCATTTAGCTGGATTATTAGCCGAAACAAAAGATAAAACAATTGTTTCCATCATGCATGCCAATAATGAAATTGGAAACATGATTGATATGAAAGCTGTAGGACAACTTTGTAAACAATATCAGGCTTATTTTCATAGTGATACGGTGCAGACAGTAGGTCATTTTCCTTTTGAGTTAAGTCAAGTACCCGTTGATTTTATTACAGGAGCTGGACATAAATTTCATGGACCTAAGGGCGTTGGTATTTTATATATCAACGAAAATGTAAAAATTAGCCCCTTAGTGCATGGCGGCTCTCAAGAGCGAAACATGCGTGCAGGAACAGAAAATTTATATGGCATTGTTGGTTTTGCAAAAGCACTTGAACTAGCTACAGAAAAATACCAAGAAGATCGTACCTATATTCAATCTTTGAAGCAGTATTTGCATGATCAACTGATTGCAAAAATACCTAATGTGAGTTTTAATGGAGATCCATTTGGAAGAAGCTTGTACAATTTATTAAGTGTCAACTTCCCAAAAAACGAAAAGACCGAGATGATCTTATTTAATTTAGACATGCATCATATTTGTGCCAGTGGAGGAAGTGCCTGTTCAAGCGGCGCCCAGCAAGGATCTCATGTAATCAACGCACTTAATAAAGGCTCCGAGATGGTCACTGTTCGTTTTTCTTTCTCAAAACATAATACTACAGCCGAAATTGATCAAGTTGTGACAGCCTTATTAACAATGCTAGACTAATTTAATAAAGTACTTTAAATAGCAACCAGCTTTAGAATAAATAAATAAAATAAAATCATAATTGATTCAACTAAATCGAATAATTCAAGCATGATTTACAAAAAAAAAGGCGCTTCAAACGAAGCGCCTTTTTTTAATAGCTATATTAAATTAAGGTTGAGCTGCTACTGGAATCCCTTTTTCAATACTTTCAATGACATTGATCAACTGATAACAAGTCAGGATATCTTGAATAAAAGCAGCTTGTTTATTGTTAAATTCAGTGGCTTTGTTCTGATAAGCACTCTCTGCATTTTGCATAAACTGTGCTTCTGACATTGGGCTTCCCAATGATTTATAATAAGCCAATTGTTGTTTTAAATCTTTCACAATGGCTGTGCCAATTCTTTTTCCTAATTCAGTATCCCCTGCGGCATAAGCTGCTTGTAAGTATAAATAAGAGAAATAATTATGTTGATTGCCTCTATTAGAGGACATCGCATATGGGAAATTTTTAGTACTAATCTCCTTATCTAATTTTCTTAATACTTGAACTGCACTATCCTTTTTACCCGCTGCAACTAAAGCTTGTGCAATCTGAGATACATTCAATCTCAATGAATTCAAATGTCTTCTATTTTCTTCGTCATAGTATATATTAGACTTCCCTGAGTTCTTAAAATCAAATTTAGTCATGATATTTTTGTAAGCAGCGTCTGTATCTACAGATGCACCTTTAACAGGAACCAATTGATACGCTAATCCAGTTTGACGTACATACTGATCCAATCCTAAGTCTTTTAACTCCTGCGTAGATGTAAAGCAGATTGGACGCTTAAACTGTGTCGTAGCAATGATGGCATAAATAGCCAATTCATTTTTGATCATGTACTGTCTGTTTGGATTGAAATCAATCAACATCTCAGACTCAATAATATCATTAGGCTTAGCAATACCTGAAGCCAATGCAAATTCCTTATTGATAGGTAATTTAAACTTATGCGTTGGGAAAATATTCACTGGGCCTTCCTGCGTTGAAGCCTGGTATTTACCAGTTTGATCTCCAATCACATACCTTAACATAGAATCCAAATTATGGTAAGTGGTTTCTCCAAATTCTGGAAGTGGATTGTAATAAGCCACATTTAATTTATTACCAGCAACTTGCTCTTCTGTAAAAATAACATCAAACTTGTCGCTCTTATTTACTTTATACCTTAGTTCACGCATATACCAATCCGATCCCAATAAACTATTCACTACCACACGCACGTCTGGTCTGATACCTTCTACTTCCTGTGCATACCATAATGGATAGGTATCGTTATCACCGAATGAAAATAAGATGGCATTTGGAGGACAGCTTTCTAAATATGCTCTTGCCATGTCACGCGCCAATGTCTTTTGACCACGATCATGGTCATCCCACTCCTGCTGTGCCATTAATGTTGGTACTGCCAATAAACAAACTACGGTTGCAATAGTCGTTGCCATATTTTTATGGATGACTTTGCTTAGCCATTCAGCTACTTGTAAAACACCTAAACCAATCCATATGGCAAACGCATAGAAAGAACCTACATAAGCATAATCACGCTCACGTGGTTGCAAGGTCACTTGATTCAAATAAATCACAATGGCTAAACCAGTAAAGAAGAATAACAAGCCTGTCACCACGAAATCTTTTTTATTCTGTTGGTATTGGTATAATAAACCCATGATGCCTAAGAAAAATGGCAACATAAATAGGTTATTATTTGCTTTATTGTCTTTGCCAATACTATCAGGCATTTTAGCTTGCTCGCCGAAAAAGAAATTATCTACAACAGAAATACCTGTCTTAAAATTACCATCACGCACATTACCGAATCCTTGTAAATCGTTTTGCTTACCAGCAAAATTCCATAAGAAATAACGCAGGTACATAAAACCAAATTGATAATTTGTAAAGTACTTGATATTATCTCTCAGCGTTGGCACATCACCTTCTTGTATGCCAGCAAAAGCACGATAGCTATCTAATTGACCACGATCATTATCGCCATCCCACATTCTTGGGAACAAATGCGCCGAAGGTGCCGAACCCCAATCTCTTTTTATATTCTTTCCTGAGAATTCATAGTTGGTTGGTGTTTTCACATACTGGTCACTACCTTCTACTGTCTCTGCTTTGTCAACAAAATCAGGACCATATAAAATAGGCCAATCTCCATATTGCTCTCTTCCTAAATAACCTACTAAGGTTACAGGATTGTCTACATTGTACATATCCACTGAAGGATCTGCATTCGAACGAATCATCGTAGTTAAGTAGGTAGAATACCCAATTAAAACAAATATAGTGGACCAAATTCCCAACTTTAAAAAATAGAATCCTTTTTTATTTGCGTATCGTATACCAACAAAAAATAAAGCAGAAAGCAATACAAAGAAACTGATGAAACCACTATAAAAAGGCAAGCCGAAGCTATTTACAAATTGAATATCAAATGCTGCTGCCCACTTAATGGTGTATTGGATTAAGAATACTTGCACTAATCCGGTAATAATCACACCTATCAAAAACGCAAATAAAGCACCCTTGAAACTTGGCTTGTATAATCTAAAATAATACACCATCACAATCGCAGGAATCGTCAATAAATTCAATAAATGGACTCCAATTGAAATACCCATGATGTAGAAAATGAAAATGATCCACTTGTCTGCACCTGGCTGATCTGCTTTGTCCTCCCATTTTAAAATAGCCCAAAAAACCAATGCAGTAAAGAAGGAACTCAATGCATACACTTCACCTTCAACAGCACTGTACCAAAATGAATCACTAAAAGTATATGCTAAAGCACCTACAACTCCTGCACCCATCACCAAAAAGATTTGGTTATTGGTCAATTCAGTTCCAGACTGTGCGATTAAAATACGTTTTGCAAAATGGGTGATGGTCCAAAATAAAAATAGAATGGTGAAACCACTTGCAATGGCACTCATACTATTAACAGCCAATGCAGCTGTCTGAGGATTGTCTCCAAAAAAGATAATAAACACCCTACCTAAAAGTACAAACATAGGTGCTCCAGGAGGATGTGGAATTTGTAATTTATAGGCACTGCTAATAAACTCACCGCAGTCCCAAAAACTACTAGAAGCTTCCATCGTTAATAAGTAAACAGTACAAGCAATTAAGGTGACTGCCCAGCCTGTTAGATTGTTGATTTTCTTGAAATCCATTTTATCCATTTTAGTAGTTGCAAACTTAACTGAAACTGAGCAAAAAGGGAAATTTGAGCCATTTTTAAGGTTATTTTAAGATTTTATGCTCCCCCTCGCCTATTAGTAGGTTGGGTTTTTTATCTTTGTGCCTCATGAGTCAAAACCGATCTGTCGCATTCCATACATTAGGCTGTAAACTAAATTTTTCAGAAACCTCGACCATGTCTAGGCAATTGGAATTGGAAGGCTTTGAAAAGAAGCAGTTTACCGAACAAGCAGATGTCTACGTGATCAACACCTGCTCGGTGACTGAAAACGCGGATAAAGAATGTCGCCAACTTGTAAGAAGGGTGCAGCGATTAGCGCCAGAAAGTTTTATTGTGATCACTGGATGTTACGCCCAATTGAAACCTCAAGAAATTGCTACCATTCCTGGAGTTGATTTAGTGCTTGGTGCTGCTGAGAAGTTTAACTTGGTTCAACACCTTGCCAATTTAACAAAAGGCGATGAAACCAAAATTTGCAGTTGTGATATTGATACATTAACCGGATTCCACAGTTCTTTTTCTGTGAATGACAGAACAAGAACCTTTTTAAAAGTGCAGGACGGATGCGATTATAGTTGTTCATTTTGTACTATCCCAATGGCAAGAGGTAAAAGTAGAAGTGATACTGTTGCAGGCGTCGTGAAACAAGCAAAGGAATTAGCCGAAAAAGGCGTCAAGGAAATTGTATTAACAGGAATCAATCTTGGTGATTTTGGAAAAGGAGGCGATGGTGGCAAGCATCATGAAGAAAGTTTTTTTGAACTTATTAAAGCGCTTGATAATGAAACTGCCATCGAACGTTACCGCATCTCATCTATAGAACCGAATTTATTAACAGATGAAATCATTGCATGGGTGGCAGAAAGCAAAAAATTCATGCCCCATTTTCACATTCCTTTACAAAGTGGATCAGATGCAGTCTTGAAATTAATGCAGCGCAGGTACAATAGCCAATTTTATAGAGAACGAATTGAATTGGTAAAAAAATTAATACCCCATGCCGCTATTGGGGTGGATGTGATTGTTGGCTCTCCAGGTGAAACCGATGCTTTTTTCCAAGAAAGTTTTGCCTTCATCCATAGCTTAGACATTTCCTATTTACATGTATTCACTTATTCTGAACGTGCAGCTACCAAGGCCTTAGATATCAAACCAATCGTACCCATTGCATTGCGCAATGAACGCAACAAAATTTTACGCAATCTCTCTTATCAGAAATTACAATATTTCACAGAAGCACATCGAGGTGAAAACAGGAAAGTCTTATTTGAATCTGTTAAAAAAACAGCAGATGGTGGGATGGAAGTTTTAGAAGGGTATTCTGATAATTATATCAGGGTCACCACGCCATACAGGGCTGAATGGAGTAATCAAATAGTAGAATGGACCATCTAGCTAATCAAGCTAATTTAATGCACTGATCTAAAGGAATTCAATTAAAGGACTGAAACTTCCTCTAATTTGAACTCTACAATCATCATCATATTGATACTGTCTAGTCTTACGTAAACCGATTTCTTATCTGCCTTTACCACTTCCCCTCTTTGACCCATGAATAAGCCATTGTTAACCGCCACTTTTGTTTGTGGCTTGATCGCTCCCATGTCCACTACTTGGATATTGGTGTAAGATAATCCAAGGTATTTTCTAATCAATTCAATTTCATTGTCTCTAATGATAGCAGGCTTTTTTTCAAAATAGAGAAAGCGCACCACCCCCATTGTACTAAGTACATTGGCATGTTCTTCCTTTGTTGCTCTTACAAAAACATATGATTTAAACAAAGGCTCTTCGATTACCTTTTTTCTGTCAGACCATTGACGTTCTTTTTTTTGTGTAGGGCACCAGCTTTCGATACCTTTTTGCGCAAAATTTGAATCTACTTTTTTCTCCCATTTTGGCTTTGTATAAACCACAAGCCATTTTTTCAATTGCTCCATGTGCTCAATTATTTTTTCACAACCGCTGTTGTTATTTTTTTATTCAATGCAGCTAAAATTTTACTTGACTCATTTACCTGAAAATCTTTTGCCAAGTCTTTAATCCAAGCTTGGTAACGATCTTGTTTTGATTTATCAGGATTATTGTAAAATTTATTATAGTCTACTTTTATAGGTGCCAAACTCATAGGCGTCTTTAATTTTAAGGCCTGCTCATTCTGTTTAGAAACTTCTTGCACACGCTTTTTAAAAGCTTGAAATTTATCTAGTTTCAAATACACTGGGGTTTCAATTTGATTCGATACCCAACGTAAATTTTGCTTGAATTTATTTAAAGCTGTGTCATTTTGAATGTGCAAATTCGTTGATTGTACCACTTGAGACAATGGTGCATTATTAGGCCATACCATGTATCTAGCTCTTTCCATTTCATCCCAACTTAATGCAGATTCATTGTCTTTTTCTCTATACTTGAGGTACTCGTATTCGTCTGGCAAAATAACATCTGGTACAACACCCTTCTTTTGTGTAGAACTTCCTGTAATGCGATAGAATTTTTGGAACGTTAACTTCACTGCGCCATATTCTGTTTGTATCCCCAATGAATCCAAGGGCTTACCAAAAGCAACATTTCTTTGCACTGTTCCCTTGCCATAGGTGGAGCTGCTTCCAACAACAATGCCGCGTTTATAATCTTGTATTGCCCCTGCAAAGATTTCACTTGCAGATGCACTAAACTCGTTGGCCATCACCACCAATGGACCGTCATATAGAATGCCTGGTGTTTCGTCATATAAGGTTTGAGATCTGCCTTCTTTATTTCTGATTTGTACAACAGGGCCTTTGTCAATGAATAGACCAGCCATTTGTACCACTTCATACAAAGATCCGCCACCATTGAATCGTACATCTATGATAATACCTTTCACATTTTCTGCTTTCAATTTTTTAATTTCTGCAGCCACGTCTTCTGAACATCTATGTCCATCTTCTCTTTCAAAATCAGCATAGAAATCGGGCAATAAAATATATCCATATTTATCTGCCCCATTCTGTATCACTACACTTCTAGCATAGCCTTCGTCCAAAACAATTTTTTCTCTTATCAATGAGACCACTTTAAATGTACCATCTGGCTTTCTAAAAGTCAATCTTACTTCGGTTCCTAAATTACCTCTAATCAATTTAACCGCATCCGTTGTTTCATAACCAGACACATCCACTGGTTCTTCTGCTCCTTGTGCAATTTTCACAATGACATCGTTCACTACAATCTGTCCAGACTTCCATGCCGGGCCTCCTGGCTGAATACTAGCAATACGAATACCAAAGTCATCCTGCGTCAACTGTGCGCCAATGCCATAGATCACTCCACTCATTTGCTCAGTAAATGAACGCTTTTCTACTGGTGCTAAATAATCTGTATGCGGATCCATCAAACCAGTTATAGAATTTAAGAATAGCTCGAATCTTTTTTCTTTGGTAAATGTTTTTTCAAAAGATTCGATTCTCTTTTTGTAAGACTTTTTAATATATGCCCTTGATTCTGCTTCTAAAGTTGAATCATTTTTGATCACAAATTTTTCCTTGCCTTTATTCTTTTCACGCTCATCAATTAAACTTGCATAGCGTTCAATGGTTCTATATTTCAACAACATTTCCCAACGCTTCGCTCTTTCAGCTTCATCTTTAGGATACCCTATTTTATCTGTATTCAATAACACCGAATCATCTTTATTAAAATCAAAAGGCTGATCCATGATTTGATTAAATAAAGCTTGTGTTTCTTTAATGCGCATTTCATAGATACGACTCACAGCAGGTTGAAATGTAATTGTGGCTCCATGAATTTCATCGTCAATGGTTGTACTATATTTAGACAACCCATCTATATCTGATTGTAGAAAAGTATTTTTTTCTGGATCTAAGGCTTTAAAATAAGCACTAAAAACTTCTTTAGAAAAAGCATCGTCAATATTCCTTGGACTGTAATGTTCAGATTCCAATAATTGCCCAATGGTTGATAACAATTTGCGCTGTCTCAATTCAGGTGACTCTTGATTTTCTGATTTAAAGGTATTAAAGGCAAAAAATAATGCCCCGAAAAGGAACACTGTGGCAAAAACTTTCCACTTATTTTGTTTTACGTATGTCATAATCTTGTGCATCTAGGATTTCAAAAATAGCGTAAAATGGGAATCTTATGAGTCTATTTCTCTTTTTCTACTCTTTTTTACCATTATTTTATAAAAACATGCTCAACTAATTTTATTGATTACTGAATTAACGTATTTTTGCAGCCCAAATGGAGGGCGTAGCTCAGTAGGTTAGAGCGACAGTTTGTGGCACTGTAGGCCGTGGGTTCGAGACCCATCGTTCTCCCATTAAAAACCTGTCCCGATTTTGGGATGGGTTTTTTAGTTTAAACGCTTTTTATGACATTTTTTTTTGATCCCGATTTTAGTAGGTGCTTTTGGCTGGTGTTTGGTATGGGCCATAGGGATACTGCCATTTAGATGGGTCGCATTTATACTAGGTGCCATTTGGGGCGCCGTCATTGCATTAATTCTTCCTCTTATTTAACCGCTTATACTTTACAAGTACCTTTCTTTAAACTTTACTGCGAATTTTGTGTTATTGGTTAAACAGAAATCAAGATACAAGGTCTAAATGACCACAATTATATATATGAAAAAAATCACGATACTTTTAAGCGCTCTATTGATTCAAGTTACTTTAATGGCTCAAATTCCAACTGGACGCCCCCCTGGCGCTGCTGGTGGAAGCATGAATATTGGGCATTTTTACGGGAAAGTCGTAGATGCCAATAAAAAAGGGATTGATGGTGCTACCGTTCAATTAAAAGGAAGCAAATTCGATCCTGCCACCAAAAAAGCAAGCGAAGTGACTTTAGCCACTATGATTACAGCTGCTAACGGTGATTTTAGTTTTGATCAATTATCTATCATGGGTAATTTTAAATTAGTCATCACTGGTGTTGGGTATAAGAAATATGAAAAGCAAATTAGCTTTAACATGAAGCCAGGCGGTAACCCTCAAGACATGATGGCCTTGTTAGATAAAGATCTAGGTAATATCAAAATAGAGGAAGACCCAAATCAATTACAAAGTGTGACGGTGACAAGTACTGCAAAGCCGCAATTTGAAATGGGGATTGATAGAAAAATTTTCAATGTAGATAAAAACTTAGCAAGCACAGGTCAAACTGCAGTAGAGGTAATGAAAAATATACCCAACTTAAATGTGGACATTGATGGTAATGTGACTTTAAGAAACGCTACACCTACTTTGTTAATTGACAATCGTCCAACGACATTGACTTTGGATCAGATCCCTTCTGATATCATTGATAGAGTTGAAATCATTACCAACCCTTCTGCTAAATTTGACGCATCGGGTGGGAATGCTGGTATTTTAAATATCGTATTAAAGAAGAATAAAAAGAATGGATATAATGGTGGTTTAAGAGGTGGCGTGGATATGCGTGGTAAAATCAATGCTGGTGGTGATTTGAATTTAAGAAGCAGTAAAATTAATTTTTCGGCAAGTGCGAATCTTAGAAATAGTAAATCAATCAGTACGATTGATAATGTGAGAGACATCTTGTTAACCCCTATTCCTACAAGTATTAGTACTTATACCGACAATATTGGTTTAAGCGAATTTGCTTTTTACAGAGCAGGCTTTGATTATTTAATTGACAACCGAAATACTTTTTCCATTTTTGGAAACATCGTAAAAGGTGATTTTGGAAATACCTCGATTCAGACCATCGACTCCATTTTTAATGGCGTCAACAGAAATAACAACATAGCATTAGACAATAATTCAATTTTTTCATTTTTAAATAAAGGTACTCAAGCAAGTTTCAAGCACTTGTTTGCAGAAACAGGTCACGAATTGAGTGCAGACTTTAATTACAATGAAAGCAATAGTGACAATAATTCACTTATAAAGTCTAGTATTTTAAATCAAAGAACAATTGGAGCAGGAACGAATAAAAACTATACTTCCAATATTGATTACGAACGTATTTTCAAAAATAATTTGAAATTTGAGGCTGGTGTTAGAATGAATAATAGAGATGAATTCAACGATAGAGATCAGTTTAGAATTATTGATGGGAAAGAGATACTTCTGAATAGTATCAGTAATCAATTAAAATTCAATGAACGCGTTTTAGCGGCCTATACCAATTTTGGTGGGAAAAAAGATAAATTAAGTTACCAAGTTGGACTTAGGGTTGAAAATAGACAATACATAGTGAACGTATTGAATAAGCAAGGACAGGACTCATTAGAATCAATCATCAAGCTACCTATTTCATTATTCCCAAGTGCATTTATTAGCTATAAATTAAATGACAAAAATGATGTGCAGTTCAATTACTCTAAAAGAATCAATGCACCCAATCCATTTCAGTTGCAACCTTTCCCAGACTATTCTGATCCTTTGAATATTGCAGTTGGAAATCCAAACTTAAAGCCACAATTCACGCATTCATTTGAAATGGCGTATAATAATGTGTACAAAAAAGGTTCTAATTTATTGGCTACAGTTTATTATAAATACAGCACAGACTTAATTACAAATTATATTTATAAAGACATTAACCCAATTACAAATGATAGCGCATTTTATAGTTCATTTATCAATGCGAATACTTCAAAAGTATATGGATTAGAATTAAGCAATAAAACAACCCTTACAAAATGGTGGGATATCAATCTAAGCTTTAACTTATTTAGATCAGAAATTGAGGCGTCCATTCCTGGTCAAGATGTGAACAACAACTTAACGAGCTGGTTCAGCAAAATGAATAATAATTTTAAACTTGTAAAAGGTTTATCACTTCAATTTAGTGGTCAATACCAAGCCAAGACTATCTTACCTCCAGGTGGTAACTCTGGTGGTGGTGGTGGTGGAAGAGGCGGCGGTGGATTTGGCGGTGGTGGCGGATTTGGTGGACCACAATCTACAGCTCAAGGATACAATTTTCCGAACTATGAATTTGACTTAGCTATTAGAAAAGACTGGACTTTGAAAGGTGGCAAAACAGCATCATTGACCTTGAGTGCAAGTGACGTATTTAGAACAAGAGTGATTCAGACTTATTCAGAAAGTTTATACTTTACGCAAAATGTAATTAGAACAAGAGACCAACAATTCTTTAGATTGAACTTCTCTTACCGATTTGGTAAATTCGATGTGAATTTATTAAGAAGAAAAAGTACTAAGATGCAAGAAGGAAGTGGTGGAATGGATCAAATGCAACAATAGTAAAAATAATATTTATTTAGAAGTCTTACCTTCTAACATAGGAACAAAAGAGAATGCCTCAAAGGATTCTCTTTTTTCTTTTCCATCCTTTTTCTTAGTTAATCGCAACATCCTTTGTTCTGCGCCTTCCTCATCCAATGGAATGATCATTTTGCCATTGACTTTTAATTGTGCCCATAATTTTTCTGGTACGATAGGTGCGGCGGCGGTAATTAAAATTTTATCAAATGGCGCGAGCTCAGGTAATCCCTCAAACCCATCACCAAAACTAAATTGAATATCTGGATACTGTTGTTTGAAAATATAAAAGGGGGTTAGATCAAAAAGTTGTTTTTGTCGCTCAATCGTAAACACTTTAGCACCCATCGCAGCTAGTACCGTGGTTTGATACATACTTCCAGTCCCAATTTCTAGCACTTTTTCACCGGGTTTAATTTGCAACAGCTGTGTTTGATAGGCCACCGTGTAGGGCTGAGAAATAGTTTGGTTTGCTGCAATAGGGAATGCACGATCCTCATAGGCAATTCTATCAAATGCAGAGTCTAAAAAGAAATGCCTTGGTATGGAACCAATGGCTTCTAAGACCTGCTCGTCAGTGATCCCTTTAGTTCTTAATAAGTCTACTAATTGCTTGCGCAATCCTTTATGCAGGTAAGCATCTTCTAATTTTCGCATGCTTGATTTAGTTTAACTGCATAGCTGCAATAATGTGGTTAATTTTGTTTTGCAAATGCGCATAGACCTCATCAAATGATTCCCTATTTGGCAAAACTGTATTGACACTAAAATAAAATTTAATCTTCGGCTCCGTACCACTCGGTCTAGCAGAAATTTTTGTACCATCTTCGGTTACAAATTGCAATACATTACTTTTTGGCAATGGGATATTTGTTTGAACACCAGTAACCAAATTGGTATTTACTTGTAGCTGATAATCTAATAACGTGACCACCTTCTTTCCTGCAATTTCAGTTGGCGGTTGTTTTCTGTAGCCTTCCATCATCGCTGCAATCTCTTGCTGCCCATTCATGCCTTTTTTAGTAATGCTAATTAAGTGTTCATAATAGAAACCATATTGCATATACAATTCAATCATTTTATCGAACAAAGACCTGCCCTTGCTTTTTTCATAGGCTGCCATCTCGCACAATAAAGCCACTGCACTCACTGCGTCCTTATCTCTGATTTGATCTCCAATCATTAAGCCAAAACTCTCTTCTCCCCCAATGATATAATTTTCTTTACCTTCTTTTTCTTTAACCAATTCAGCAATCCACTTAAAACCTGTCAACACATTGTAGCAATTCACTTTATTTTGTCTAGCTACCTCATTGATCATCTCGGTTGTCACGATGGTTGTAACCACCATATCGTTTGGCGCAGCAATACCTTTGGCTCTTCTGGCCTCCATCATATATGCAAATGCCAAGACAGCAGTTTGATTGCCATTCATTAAGACCCACTCTCCCTTATGATTTTTTACGCCTATGCCAACTCTATCTGCATCTGGGTCGGTACCTAAAAGAATATCCGCATTCAATGCCTTTGCTTTTTCTAGGCCAATCCGCATTGTCTCACTTTCCTCCGGATTGGGATAAGCCACAGTTGGAAAATTACCATCTGGTGTAGCCTGCTCCTCTACAATATGTACATTCTTGAAACCATAGGCTTCCAATACTTTTGGAACCAAGGTAATGCCAGTACCATGAATTGGAGTGTACACAATTTTTAAATCACTTTGTGCTGCAATCACTTCTGGGTAAACACTTAAAGATTGTAGCATTTTAATATAGGCATCATCCATAGAGGCTCCAATGATTTCAATCAATGCATCTCCGCCATTCCATTTTACTTCTTCTAAAGACTGAATGGCTTCTACTTCTGTAATCACATTTTTATCATGTGGTGGCACCAATTGACCTCCATCATTCCAATAGGCTTTATAGCCGTTGTATTCTTTTGGATTGTGCGAAGCAGTACAAACTACCCCAGCTTTGCATTGTAGTGTTCGAATGGCAAAACTTAATTCTGGAGTTGGTCTTAATGCTTCAAATAAATACACTTTAATGCCATTTGCGGCAAAAACCTGAGCGGTTGTTTCTGCAAAAAATCTTGAATTGTTTCGACTATCATGCCCCACCACAACAGCTATTGATTCGTTGGGATAGGTTTTTAATAAATAATTAGAAAACCCCTGAGTTGCCATCCCTATCGTATACTTATTGACCCTGTTCGTGCCCACACCCATTAGACCCCTCAATCCTCCCGTTCCAAACTCAAGATTTCTGTAAAATGCATCTTCTAATTGGTCGGGATGATTGGCCTGTAATGACCTGATCTCCTCCTTTGTGGCAGCATCGAAATTACCGGTTAACCAGCTTGCAATTTTCTGATCGATCGCTTGACTCATAATGGAATGGATTGAAATTCTAGGAATAGCGGCAAATTAAATAATTCTGCTTAAAAAAGCCCATAAAATCAGTATTAGTTTCGTAATAAGCTGTGTATTATTTGAGGGTATTTTAAGTAGGAGACTAAAGGAAATGGATTAAATTTGTGTTTCAGTCAAATTGCTATTCACCATGGAATTTATCAGCAGTATTATCTTTCTACTCCTAACGGTCATTGCTTTTTACATTTTTGCTAAAAAGATACTTAGAATCAAAAGGAATATTCATCTCGGAAGACCAGTTGAATTGAATGATCAACCAATTGCTAGGTGGAAGAATGTTTTTTTGTTGGCATTAGGACAAAAGAAAATGTTCAGAAATATTCCAGTCGCATTATTGCACTTAATCATTTATGTTGGATTCATTATTATCAATATTGAATTACTTGAAATTATTATTGATGGCATTGCGGGCACTCATCGTTTTTTTGCACCATTTCTTGGGGGACTTTACCCCTTCTTAATCAATAGTTTCGAAGTGCTAGCGCTATTGGTATTTGTAGCTTGTATTTTCTTCTTATCAAGAAGAAATATTATTTATGTAAAAAGATTAGTGAGTAAGGATTTAACAGGCTGGCCAAAAACAGACGCTAATTTAATTTTGGTTATTGAGATGGTCTTGATGGGATTGTTTTTAACAATGAATGCTGCAGATCCTACTGCGAATTTTATCATCTCCGGGTGGATTAAGCCCTCTTTATCTAATATTGATGTACATCAATTACATACCATTGAGCAAACTGCATGGTGGATGCATATATTAGGTATCTATGGCTTTATGAATTACTTGCCCTATTCCAAGCATTTACATATTGTATTGGCCTTCCCAAATGCCTACTATGCCTCATTGGAGCCAAAAGGTAAAATGCATAATATGGTTGCCGTTCAGAACGAAGTACTTTATGCTATGCAACCAGAATTAGCCCCTACGGGTGCAGCAGCTCCAGAAAAATTTGGTGCGAAAGATGTGATGGATTTGAGTTGGAAAAATTTAATGGACGCATATAGTTGTACAGAATGTGGAAGATGTAGCGCAGCTTGTCCTGCAAATAGCACTGGAAAATTATTGAGCCCAAGAAAAATAATGATGGATACCAGAGACCGTCTTGAAATCGTTGGAAAAAATATAGACGCAAATGGACAATTTGTAGATGATGGAAAGTCCTTACTGAACGATCATATTACAATAGAGGAATTAAGAGCCTGCACCACCTGTAATGCCTGTGTGGAAGAATGTCCAGTGAGTATCTCTCCAATGGATATCATTGTAGAGTTAAGAAGGTCATTGATTATGGAGGATAGTAATGCGCCATCAGAATGGAATGGCATGTTTAGTAATATAGAAAACAATTTTGCACCTTGGAAATTCGCTCCAGACGATAGAGACGCGTGGACAAAGCAATCTTAAAATAAATAATTATGAAAGTATCTACAATGGCAGAAATGATGGCTGCCGGAACAAAGCCAGAAGTTTTATTTTGGGTAGGCTGTGCGGGGAGCTTTGATCAAAGAGCTCAAAAAATAACAAAAGCATTTGCTACCATCCTAGACAAAGCTGGTGTGGTCTATGCGATATTAGGTAAGGAAGAAGCTTGTACTGGTGATCCTGCGCGAAGAGCTGGCAACGAATTCATGTTTCAGATGATGGCGTATCAAAATATACAAGTCATGAACGCATATGAAATCAAGAAGATCGTCACCACTTGTCCGCATTGTTTCAATACTTTAAAGAATGAATACCCAGCATTAGGTGGTAACTACGACGTCATCCACCACACGCAGTTTTTACAGGAGTTAATTGAAAGTGGAAAGATTAAAATTTCAGATAGCAATGAATGGAAGGGTAAAACTATCACCTACCATGACAGTTGTTATTTAGGAAGAGCCAATGATATCTATGAAGCACCAAGAAAAGTGTTGGAGTCATTGGATGTTGAGTTAAAAGAAATGCGCAGGTGTAAATCAAAAGGACTTTGTTGTGGCGCGGGCGGTGCTCAGATGTTTAAAGAAGAAGAAAAAGGAGATAAAAGAGTGAATATGGAAAGAGCAGACGAAGCCATTGAGACAAAAGCTGATTTTGTGGCAAGTGCCTGTCCGTTTTGTAATACCATGATGACCGATGGTATCAAGAACAGAGATGAAGAATTGAAAACAGAGGTGTTAGACATTGCAGAAATCATTGCGAAAGCAATACAATAAATCATTGCGGAAGCAACATAATTAATTTTATATGGTAGACTTACCTACTATACTCCCAAAAAATTTCGATCCCAAGTCAAAGGTTTGGGTGTATCAAGCCAATAGGACTTTTACAATGGGTGAGATTTTTGAACTGGAGCCATTACTTGAAAATTTTGTAGCCAACTGGAAAAGTCATGGCGCAAAAGTTAAAGGCTATGCTACGGTGTTATATGGTCAATTTATCCTCATCATGGCCGACGAAACTGCTACCACAGTTGGAGGATGCAGTACAGATAGTTCTGTACATGTGATAAAAGCTATAGAGGAAATGACAAGCGTTCAGATGTTCAACCGAACACTTTTAGCCTTTTTTGTAAAAGATAAAGTACAAACTATTCCTCAAACTCAATTGAACTATGCACTTGAAAATGGTTTGTTATCCATGGATACACTTTATTTTAATAATTTAGTGCACACCAAAGCAACACTTGAAACTGAATGGTTGCAACCTATTTCAAAAAGTTGGCTGGCACAAACAATTAAAGTTCAATAAAATGAGCATACCTATTATTTACGCCATCCCCAATTGCAATACAGTAAAAAAGGCATTGGACTGGATGAAGACCAATAAAAAAGCTTACAGTTTTCATGATTACAAGAAACAAGGCATAACAAGTGCGCAATTAACAAGCTGGGCTAAACAAGTGGGATGGGAAGCCTTAATTAATAAGAAAGGCACTACCTGGAAATTATTAGGACCTGAGGTGCAAGCTACCATTACCAATCAAAAAGCTGCCATTGCATTGATGGCAGAAAAAACATCTATCATAAAACGTCCATTGATTGAGCAAGACGGAAAAATTATTGCACTTGGATTTGATGAAGCGGAATATAAAAAAGCTTTTAAATAAAGAACTTATAAAAAAGTCCCGAATCGTTTCGGGACTTTTTTTATGATCATCTTTATGAAATTCGTTCAGCCTATTTCAAATTCGTTGCTAAAAATTTATCTAAATCAGCCCCTCTTAAATCTCTTGCGATAATTTTACCAGTTGGGTCAATTAAAAAACTAGCAGGGATGCTTTGGATACCAAACTGAGCTGCAACTGCATTGTTCCAGTATTTCAAATCACTTACATGGTTCCAAGCAAGTCCGTCTTTTTTGATTGCCTCCAACCATTTTGGTTTATCCTGGTCTAATGACACACCCAAGACAGTAAAGTTTTTTGTTTTAAATTTATTGAACGCTTTTACAATATTTGGATTTTCTGCTCTACATGGTCCACACCAGCTAGCCCAAAAATCAACCAATACATACTTGCCCTTTAAAGAGGATAGTGTAAAAGGTTTTCCATTGACATCATTTTGTGTAAAATCAGGAAGTGCTGAACCAATTTGTCCAAAAGCAGATGAAGCAATTGTTTTATCTATGAATTCGGCAAATGGGCCTTTCTTAGCAGATGGTGCTAATGTTTCATAAATAGATGCAAGATTCTCTTTGATTTCTGGAAAAATATTTGAAAACTGCAATAACATTAAAGTTGTTACTGGCGAGCCTGTGTTTGCTTTAGACAATGTATTAAAAGTGGCAATGATCTCCTTAGATTGATTAGCAGCTGAAGTATTCAATGAATCTTTTTTTGTAGTACTTTTTTCTGTGCTTGCTGCTTGCATATTTCCGACATAGAGCATCATCTTTGGATTCAAAGAATTCATATAGACATTATAAACATCATGGTTCTCAGAACCAGTGACTTTGATAGTTGCCATATTCTGTACATCACCTTCGATCATTACATTTTCATTACCTACAAAAACAGGCATTTTCTGAGCTACTCCTTCAATACTAAGGACCAATAAACTTGGGAATTCTAATTTTGTTTGAAGACTAAAATTACCTGCTGTAGATTTAGCAGAGACTAATTCTTTATTGGAAACGCCATCAATTAATGATACTGTTGAAGCGTCTTTCACATTCGTCAACTTACCTTGCAAATTCAATGATTGGGCTTGTACAAATGGACTAGCCAAAATCAATACAATTGCGATGATATTTTTTTTCATAGTGTTTTATTAATAGTCAAATATATAAATTTAATCTCGTTAGGCACTAAGCCTTATGTCTCTTTTCCAATATTTTAACAACATCTGCTAGTTTATATCCTTTAGCCTGTAACAGCATCAAGTAATGGAAAAGAAGGTCGGCTGATTCCTCTAGAAATAATTCGTTGTTTTGATCTTTAGCCTCAATCACCAATTCTACTGCTTCTTCCCCTACTTTTTGAGCTATCTTATTAATACCCTTAGAAAATAAACTAGCCACATAAGAGCTATCCGGGTCAGCTGTTTTTCTTTGTTCAATGACATGCTCTAATTGAACTAAAAAATCATGCGATTCAACTTTATTCTCAGTGCCCCAACAAGTGTCTGTACCTGTGTGACAAACTGGACCAACTGGATTGGCCTGTATCAATAAGGTGTCTTGATCGCAATCCAATGCCATGCTTAAGTAGTTTAAGTGATGACCACTTTCTTCGCCCTTGGTCCAAAGTCTGTTTTTTGAACGACTAAAGAAAGTGACTTTTTGCAGGGAGATGGTCGCGTCCACTGCAGCCTGATTCATAAAGCCTAACATCAACACATTTTTTGTGGATGCGTCTTGTACAATGGCTGGCACCAACCCATCTGTGTATTTTGTAAAATTGATATTCATAGTGTGATAATTAGTATTGATAAAATGAATTTATTAATGAATTATTTTATCGAATTGATTACTTATTTAATTGTAAAGATGATTTAAATTCTGACTGCTATTCCATTTTGACTTAGATATTGTTTTAAATCAGGAATTGCAATTTCTTTATAATGAAAGACACTCGCAGCCAACGCTGCATCTGCTTTGCCCTTTGTAAACACGTCTAAAAAATGCGCTTCCGTTCCACCCCCACCTGAGGCAATGATTGGAACTGGTAGATTTTCAGAGAGCTGTGCTGTGATGTCTAAAGCAAAACCTTGCTTTGTTCCATCATGGTTCATAGAAGTTAATAAAATTTCACCCACACCTAAATCCACTGCTTCTCTAGCCCAATCTGCAACCAACTTATCTGTCTTGGTCCTGCCTCCATTTAAATACACATACCAGTTGTTGTCAGACTCGCATTTTGCATCAATAGCCAACACGATACATTGACTTCCAAACTGCTTTGCAAATCGACTGATTGTTGTAGGATCTAAAAATGCGGCCGTATTGATTGAAATTTTATCTGCGCCGTTTTGTAATAATACACGCACATCTTCTTCTGTTTTAATCCCTCCCCCCACAGTAAATGGAATATTAATGTGGTGGGCAATTTTATGCACCAATGCACTCAAAGTTTTTCGTTGTTCAATAGTTGCAGTGATATCTAAAAAAACCAACTCATCCGCACCTTGACTTGCATACAATGCAGCCAACTCAATTGGATCACCGGCATCTTTGATTTGCTCAAAGTTCAAACCTTTCACAGTGCGTCCATCTTTAATATCCAAACAAGGTATGATTCGTTTTGTTAGCATAATTTTATATAGGATAACCACTTTTAAGTGGATGGATAAATATTGATTTTAAAATGTGGAAAGCTCCGATAAGCTTATTTTATTTTCATAAATCGCTTTGCCTACTATGGCAGCGGAACAGCCAATGGTTCTTAGCTCCTCTAAATCTTTTAACTGACTAACCCCTCCACTTGCAATCAACTGCAATGTTGGATACTTTGCTAATATTTTTTGATAAAGCTCAATAGATGGCCCTTCTAATTTTCCATCTTTTTGGATATCTGTACAAAATAGTTGTGTCACCCCTTTATTCATATAAGACCCTATAAAATCATATACATCAATCTCGGTTTTTTCAAGCCATCCGCCTACAGCAATTTTTTCGGTATGCACATCTGCACCCAACATAAAAATGTCCGCTCCAAATCGTTCAATCCACTGCTCAAAGATGGCTCTTTCCTTTACAGCTAGGCTGCCAATGGTGGCATAAGTTGCACCAGTATCTAGTACTGTTTTTAAAGTCGCTTCTGTTTTAATTCCACCACCAAAATCAATGACTAAATTTGTTTTATTCGCTACCTTTTCGAGCACTTTCCAATTGATAACCTTGCCTGATTTAGCGCCATCTAAATCTACTAAATGTAATCGCATTAGACCAACCCCTTCGAATTGTTTTGCAACTTCTAATGGATCTTCATTGTAGATTTTTTTTTGCGCATAATCCCCTTCGGTCAACCTAACGCATTTGCCTTCTATAATATCGATTGCTGGAATAATTTGCATATGCATTAAGATTTTAGGGATAGAAAATTTTGAATGATTTGTTCCCCAACTGCTGCAGATTTTTCGGGATGAAACTGTACCCCATAAAAATTATTTTTATGCAAAGCGCTGCTATAGGCCTGGATATAATCTGTGGTCGCAATTGTACCTGTCCCTATGACCGCATAAAAACCATGTACAAAATAAGTATAGCTATTTTCAGACACCCCATTGAAAAGCTCCGTTTTCAAATTTGTAATTGTATTCCAACCAATCTGAGGCACTTTGGTTGTGTTTTCAGTTGCTTTGAATGCCATTACCTGCTCTTCAAAAATGCCTAAACACTTGGTATCATTTTCTGCGGAGTGCTTGCACATCAATTGCATGCCTAAACAAATTCCTAGGACAGGTTGCTTCAATGAAACAATCAATTGGTCTAAATTTCTTTCCTTCAAATAAGCCATTGCTGTGCTCGCTTCACCGACTCCCGGAAAAATCACTTTATCAGCAGCTTGAATCATCGCTGGGTCATCTGTCACTGTTGCTGCTACGCCTAGTCTTTCTAGGGCATATAACACTGATTGGATATTACCTGCATTGTATTGTACAATTGTTATATTCATTTTTGAAATAATGCTTTAGTTGCTTAAAACCCCTTCTAAAAAAGTTTTTGTTGTGGTTTCCACATCCTTCCCCTTAGATAATGCTTGTATGTAGGCAGAACCAATGATGGCGCCATTTGCAAAAACATTCACCGCGTCAAAACTAGCTTTGTCCCTTATCCCAAATCCTACTAAGAATGGATTCTTTAATTGCATTGATTTTAATCTTTCCAGGTACATGGCAACTTTAGTAAAATCTTTATCCGTTCCGGTTGTTGCAGATGAACTTACTGCATATAAAAACCCAGAACTTAAACTATCTAATTTCCTTAATCTTGTTTCTGGTGTTTCAGGTGTAACTAAAAAAATGAAATCTAAATCATTCGCTTTAATTGTGCTGCCATACACTTGTTCAAATTCATACAAAGGTAGATCGGGCAAGATCAATCCATCCACACCAACAGATTTTGCTTTTTTACAAAAATCCTCAAAGCCATATTGTAAAATTGGATTCATGTAACCCATCAATACCACTGGGATATGAATAGATGTTCTCATGGTTGCCAATTGTTCAAATAAAGCATCAATGGTCATGCCATTTTCAAGTGCAGCAAGGCTGCTATTTTGAATCACTTCTCCGTCTGCGAGTGGATCACTATAGGGCATGCCTAATTCAATAATATTGGCGCCATTTTTTTGTAAGCTTTCCATCACTTCCATTGTACTATTCAATTGAGGATAGCCAGCAGTGCAATACACATTTAAAACACGCTTATTTTTTTGTTCAAATAATTCCGTTAACCTTGACATAATTTATATTTTTTAGACTCCTTTTTTTGAGGTTTCTGCTTTTGAAGTTTCCTTCATGATGACTTTTATTTCATATCCATTGCTTGCATATAAATCGCTAAGTCTTTATCCCCTCTACCACTCAAACAAACAATCACCACATCTGTTGGTTTTAAATTCATTTCGGGTAAAACTGCAAATGCATGTGCGGTTTCTAAAGCTGGAATAATCCCTTCTATTTCGGATAAATGAAAAGCCCATTCAAGTGCCGCTTCGTCTGTAGCGCTCATGAATGTACCTCGCTTGCTTTCATATAAAAAAGCATGCAATGGCCCAATACCAGGATAATCTAAACCTGCAGAAATACTATGTGGCTCCACCACTTGTCCATCCTTGGTTTGCATCACAATACTTTTACTTCCATGTAAAATACCTGCACTTCCTAATTGCGTGGTGGCTGCACTCATGCCAGAATAGACCCCATGGCCAGCTGCTTCTACAGCGACTAGTTCCACAGTTGGTTCATTTAAATAATGATAAAATGCGCCAGCAGCATTACTGCCTCCGCCTACACAAGCGACCACATGGGTTGGTAATTGCGATCCGGTGACTGCTTCCAATTGCGTGCGCATTTCTGCACTAATTACACTTTGAAAACGAGCAACCATATCTGGATAAGGATGCGGCCCTACCACACTACCAATAATATAATGTGTCGTATCTGGTTCGTTAATCCAAGCACGAATAGCTTCATTGGTGGCATCTTTCAAAGTTTTACTGCCACTTTTAGCAGGTACTACTGTCGCACCAAGCATTTTCATTCTGGCCACGTTGGGTGCTTGTCGCTCTATATCTTTTTCACCCATATACACCACACATTCCATTCCTTTTAACGCACAAACAGTGGCTGTAGCCACACCATGTTGACCAGCGCCCGTTTCTGCAATGATTTTCTTCTTGCCTAGTCTTTGTGCCAAAATAATTTGACCAATCGTATTATTGATTTTGTGTGCACCAGTATGACATAGGTCTTCGCGCTTTAAATAAATTTTTGCACCAATTTCAGCACTCAATCTTTCTGCATAAAATAATGGCGTTGGTCGACCTACATAATCCTTAAGCAAGGCAGCCACCTCTGCTTTAAAAGCGGGGTCGTCCATAATCTGCAAATACTGCGTCTTCAATGTCTCTACATTACTGTACAGCATTTCTGGAATATAGGCCCCGCCATACTGACCATAATACCCTTCCTCGGTTGGCTGCTGATAATTGGTTAGTTCGTTAAATAAATGCATTGATAAAGATTTTTATTTTTTCTAAATTTTTTACTCCTGGTGTGACTTCAAATTGACTATTGATATCCAAAGCAAGTAATGATTTTCCTGCTTTTGTTTTTTCCATCACCTGCACCCCTTGAATATCGTTTGGACCAATCCCTCCACTCAGAAAAAAGGGCTTAGGTATGGTTGATCCTTTGATTAATTCCCAATTAAAATGCTGACCTGTTCCACCATACAATGCGCTATCTGTGTCAAATAAGAAATAATCTACCACTGATTCATAGGCTGCAACATCTGGGACTGATGCCCCCACTCTAAATACTTTAATGGTCTCCACTTTTTGTCTTACTGTAGCGCAATATTCCGGACTTTCATCACCATGCAATTGTACAAGATCTAAACAAGCCGCTTGCGCTATTTCAAGTAATTGTTCCAATGGCTCATTGACAAAAACACCTACCTTTTTAACACCTATTGGTTTGAAATTAGCCAAGTCAGCTAAACTTAATTTTTCTAACACATAGCGCTTTGAGCTTGGATAAAATATAAAGCCAATATAGTGCACACCCATTGCTTGCAATGCGCTTGCTTGTTCTATACTAGTTATGCCACATACTTTAAACTGCATCGTTTTCTTTTTTTATAGATGTAACAAATGCTTCAAAGGCTGCAGCAGGATTCGTTTGCTTCATAAAATATTCTCCCATTAAAAAACCATCAAAGCCTTCTTGTTTTAATAACTTAAAAGTCTCCACACTATAAATACCACTTTCGGCAATACTTAATATATTTTTTGGCAGTTGGCTCTTGAGTTTTAAACTATGTTCAATATTGACTTCAAATGATTTTAAACTTCTATTATTAATCCCCACAAAATCAACTGCATCACAAATATGTCCAAGTTCGCCTTCGTCATGAATCTCCAACAATACTTCTAATCCAATACTTTTTGCAAATGAAGCCAATGAGTATGTTGATGCTGGTGTTAAACAAGCTGCAATCAACAAAATCAGGGAAGCGCCATAGGCTTTGGCTTCTATCAATTGAAATTCATCAATTATAAATTCTTTTCTTAAAACTGGTATGGGATGTTTTACAGCTACACTTAAATCATCTATAGTTCCACCAAAAAATACCTTGTCTGTTAATACCGAAATACCTGCTGCCCCAAATTTGGTATAAGCATTTGTAACGTCTTCCACAGAAGCAGTATCATTAATCACGCCTTTGGATGGTGACTGTCTTTTAAATTCTGCAATGATGCCTGTCAAGGCTGGATTTAATAAATTTAATTTTAATGAATAGCCTTCACTAGTAAACAATGGCATAGCTTCTAATTGTGCTACGCTCAATTGCTTTTTCCTTTCGGAAACTTCGATTTTTTTATGATCGACAATCTTTGCTAGGATATTGGTACTCATTTCTGCAAACTAATTAATTGATTTAAACAATTGTTGGCTGCACCAGATTCTAAACTTTTAACTGCTGCCTGAAAAGCTGCTTCATAGTTTTCAAATTGTCCAGTTACTTGTAGCGCCATGGCTGCATTGGCTAGTACCACTGCATTTTGTGACCAGCTTCCCTTTCCTTGGATAATTTTTTTAAATATTTCAGCCGCCGCTTCTACTGTATTGCCTCCATACAATTCTTCAGGGAATACTTTACGCTTACCTAATTGATAAGGCGTCATAATATATTCCCCCTTATTGGAAATAATTTTAGTATCAGAGGTTAATGAAATTTCGTCATACCCATCCAAACTATGGATCAGTGTAAATTCATTTCCTAAGGATTGCATAGCATAATTGTATAACCTTGCCATCTCTAAATTATACACCCCAATTAATTGATAAGCAGGTTTGGCAGGATTCACAATTGGACCTAGCATATTGAAGAAAGTCCTAAGCCCCATATTTCTTCTGATTGGACCAACTGTTTTGAGTGCTGGGTGAAATAAGGGTGCATGTAAAAAACAAATCCCCGCTTCTTTCACTTCTTTAGACAATGCTGCTTCGTCATTTTTAAATACATACCCTAGTTGCTCCATCACATTAGATGAGCCGCTTACACTAGATGCACCATAGTTTCCGTGCTTTACGACTGGTTGCCCAGCGCCTGCGACAATAAAACAGGCTAAAGTAGATATATTAAATGTTTCTTTGCCATCTCCTCCAGTGCCTACAATATCTATTGCATTATCAATTCCTAAATTCAACGGTACTGCAATAGAAAGTAGTGCATCCCTAAAACCCATTAATTCGTCAATGGTGATACTTCGCATTAAGAACACAGTCACGAAGGAAGTCACTTCGTGTTCATTGTATGCACCTTGCGCAATCTGCACCAAGACCTCCTTTGCAGTGTCTCGACTCAAAGTCTTATGTTCAAATAAATATTGTAAAATCTTTTTCATCTAATTATTTTATTAGTTTTTCAACCAGTTACCAATGATCTTAGCACCTTCGGGTGTTAAAACACTTTCTGGATGGTATTGCACTCCTTTTACATCATAGGTAGTATGCTCTAATGACATGATATAACCATCTGCATCTTTAGAAGTGATTTTTAATTCGGCCGGTAGATCATTTTCATTCACTACCCAACTATGGTATCTACCAACCTGAAAAGTTTTTGGCAACCCTTCAAATAAAATTGAATCTCCAATTAGTTCAACAGGCGTTGCGATACCATGATACACTTTTGAGAGATTGGTTAAACTGCCTCCAAATGCTTCTGCAATCGCTTGTTGTCCTAAACAAACACCCAAAATAGATTTAGTGGACGCGTATGCTTGAATCAAAGGAATGAGTAAACCCGATTCAGATGGAATGCCTGGACCAGGAGACAATAAAATTTTATCATAAGCCTTAACATCCTCTAAAGGAATTTCATCGTTTCTGAATACATCCACCGAAGCATTAGACTGCTCCTTGATCAATTGAACCAAGTTATAGGTGAATGAATCGTAATTATCAAATACTAATATTTTCATTGGAACTTTTTTAAATTTTTTCAGCCAATACAATAGCCATCTTTAATGCATTCAATTTATTATTCACTTCTTGTAGTTCGCTTTCCGGGTCGCTAGCCGCAACTACACCGGCTCCTGCTTGATAGGTCAATGTGTTTTGCCTGCTCAAGAAAGTACGAATCATGATCGCTTGATTGCAACTACCGTTAAAGCCTACAAAACCAATGCAACCACCATAATAAGACCTTTTAGTGGGTTCAATACTATCTATCAATTGCATGGCTTTAAACTTTGGTGCTCCACTCAATGTGCCTGCAGGAAAAGTTTTTGCAATTAAATGAAATGGATTGGCGGCTATAGCCAGCTTCCCTTCTACCTCGCTCACCAAATGAATGACATGACTATAATAATGTACTTGTCTAAAATGTTTCACACGCACCTCAGAACAAACCCTACTTAAATCGTTTCTCGCTAAGTCAACCAACATTACATGTTCTGCATTTTCCTTTGGATCATCCAATAAAGCTTTTGTTCTTTCCGCATCTACGGCTTCGTCACCAGATCTTTTAAATGTGCCAGCAATAGGATGTACCACTGCTTTACCATCTTTAATAATGATTTGCGCTTCTGGCGAAGAACCCATTAATTTATAATCCCCATAATCAAAAAAGAATAAATAAGGAGAAGGATTGATACTTCTTAAAGTTCTATATACATTGAACTCATCTCCACCAAATTGTTGTTGAAATCTTCTGCTCAACACAATCTGAAACACATCTCCACGCATACAATGTTGAATCCCTTTTTTAACAGCCACTCGATACGCTTCATCGGTATAATTAGAGGTTTCAGCCCCCACAATGCTAAAAGGATATTGAGGCACATCTTTATTTTTGATACAAGACACCAATGCATCCAATTCAGAATCAATTCCTTCAATTTTATTTTCACAGATGTATAATTCGTCTTTAAAATGATTGAATGCAATCACGTATTGGTATAAGCGATAACGCATCAATGAAATGTCTGGTGTCCCTGCTTTAAATGCAATGGTATCAAAAAATGGAATCGCGTCGTAAGTGGTATAGCCATATAAGCCCTGCGCAAAAGCAGCTTCTTTTTGGGCAGATGGCTGCATCTCAAATTGTTGCATGTAGGACCAAATTCGGTCAGGCGCATCCTGTACATTTTTAATGACTTCTTTTTGAGGTTCTTGCTTTGGATATTTATATTCTATTTCATTCAAACTAGATATTTCAATCCCCCCAATCGCATTCACACCAATAAAGGAATAACTATTTTCAGCGGCATGTGAGTCCGTACTTTCTAATAATATAGTATCTCTAAATCGATCTCTCAATCGAAGGTAGATGCCAACAGGTGTAAATGTATCGGCCAACATTGTAGTCACCTCCGTTTGTATTAATATTTTTTTCATCTTAGTAGCTTAGTTGCTTAGTTTGTGTCATTCGTTAAAAAAACAAACCCCGACAGATCCTGTCGGGGTTGATGTATAGCTTGACAATTATGGTCACGACATTACAATACCCCAACGGAGTTTGTATGCCACCACCAAAAATTGTTTATTGTTTTCATTCGAATACAAATTTAAGGCATTCGGAATTTTAAACCAAAAAAACCTCAGAGAAAGGGCTATTGAATCTTAGTTTATAAGACCCCTTTGGTGCTTGGTAAAGCATCGCTGGCAGGGTTGCGCTTCACAGCCATTTTGATGGCTTTAGCAAAGGCTTTAAAGATGGCTTCGATCTTATGATGTTCATTCTCTCCTCTACAACTGATGTTGATATTGGCTTTAGCCGCATCGCTAAAGGATTTAAAAAAGTGAAAAAACATCTCGGTTGGCATTTCTCCAATTTTTTCTCGTTTAAACTCTGCGTCCCAAACGATCCAATTTCTTCCACCAAAATCAATCAAGACTTTTGCTTCTGCCTCATCCATAGGAATCGCAAAGCCATACCTTTCCATCCCTCTTTTGTCCATTAATCCTTTTGCAAAGGCCTCTCCTAATGCAATACCCACATCCTCAATCGTGTGGTGCTCGTCTATTTGTAAATCACCATCGCAATGAATATGCATATCTAATGCGCCATGTCTTGCAATTTGTTCTAACATATGATCAAAAAAACCTAGTCCTGTGTGGATTGTTGCATCACCCTTCCCATCTAAATTCAATTCAATGTGAATTTTTGTTTCTTTGGTATTTCTATCGTGGACGACAGTTCTCAATCCTAGTTTCAAAAATTGATAAATCTCATCCCAGTTATTTGCTTCATAAGCAATAAAAGGTCTTAAGGCAGTTTCTTGTTCTGTTGTTAAAGCATGCAAATTGGATTTTAAATAGATGGCTTTGCATCCTATATTTTTCGCCAATTCAATATCCGACCAACGGTCTCCAATGACATAGGAAATACTTAAATCAAATTGAGTATCATTCATCAAATGTTGCACTAGTTCAGTGCCTGGCTTTCTAGTAGCTGCGTTATCTTTAGCAAAGGTGGTATCAATATGCATTTCATCAAACACAAAGCCCTCTCCTTTCAAAGTGCGTAGCATTAAATCCTGAATAGGTTGGAAGGTCGATGTAGGAAAAACCTCCGTACCTAAGCCATCTTGGTTCGTCACCATGACTTTATAGTAGCCAAAATCATTGGCTATTTTTTGCAGGTTGGAAATCGCTCCTGGCAGAAAAATAGTCTTATCAATATGGTCTATCTGAAAATCAGATGCTGGTTCTTCTAAGACCACACCATCTCTGTCAATGAATAAAATTGGGCGCATTGTTTACTTTTATTTTTATTGCTTCTTTTTAGCCGCCTGCACCTGAGCAATCGTAACTGCACTTGCTTTATTGGACCAACTGTTTCTAATATAAGTCAACAAATCTGCTATCTCATTGTCTTTTAAGTCTGGGCTAGCTGTCATGGCATTGCTATAATAAAAACCGTCTAGTGCAATACGTTCGTTGTATCCATAACGGATGATACGAACCAGTCTTGCAATATCTTTTCCAACCACATTGGAAGCAGCATCAAGTGGGGCATTCATATTTGGAACGCCACCTCCATCTGCTTGATGGCATGCAAGACATTTAGCTTCATAAATTTTTTTACCCTTTTGCATATTCTGTGCATTCGCCTGAACACAATAAACCAAGGCTACAACAATCAAGCTGACTATTTTAAATTGCATTTTTCCCATCATTATTTATTAAAACTAATTTTAAAAATTGCCCCCTTACTGTCATCACTTACATATAAACTTCCATCAGGGCCTTCTGCTAAACCACATGGTCTTGCTTTAGCACCTCTTGGACTTTTATTATTATCTGCTCCAGCAAATCCGTTGGCAAAAATTTCCCATTCTCCAGCAGGCTTGCCATTTTTAAATGGTACAAATGCAACAAAATACCCTTCCTGAGGCAATGGTGCTCTGTTCCAAGAACCATGAAAGGAAATAAATGCACCTTCTTTATATTTAGCAGGGAATTGATTGCCCTTGTAAAATAACAAGGCCATTGGAGCCATATGTGCAGGGAAGGCAACCAAAGGATCGAGTGCATTTTTTCCACCTTCTAATTTTCCATCTCCACCATATTCTGGAGAAAGTATTTTTTTCTTTTGGAATGGGTCGTAATACACATATGGCCATCCTGCATCGTCCCCTTCTTTCATTTCATACATGGTTTCCGCAGGTAAATCTGCATTTTGCGCATCGGTGTACATGGTTGGATAAAAAGTATTCAACTGATCGCGGCCATGTTGTGTTACAAATAAACTATTGGTTTGATTGTTCCAGTCCAACCCAATCACATTTCTTAATCCTGTAGCATATCTTTTACCTTCTGCATAAGATTGATTTTCTTTTTTTCCATCAAACTTCCAGACACCACCAGCAGAATCTAGTATTGGACAAGGCATCATGCCCTTAGATCCAACAGATCTATCTTTTTCTTGACATGCATTGGAGTAAGCACCAATATTGACATAAATATTTCCTTGAGGATCTAAAGTGATTGATTTAGATGCGTGCTGTCTTCTGCTATGTAAATTTTGAATGATTGTTTTAGGCGCAGTTGGATTGGTTACTTCTCCATTGGCATCTAATTGATATAAATACACTGCGTCATCTGAGCTTGCATACAACTGATTCCCTTTCACAAAGATACCCGTTCCGCCGTATTTTCCCCATCCACTTATTTTTTCTGCAATACCATCTCCGTTGGCATCTTCCATACGAACAATACTTTGGCCTGCCTTGTTTGCATTATTCAATTTAGCAAACAATACCCCTTTGTCATTGATAGCGATATGTCTTGCAGTACCAATTTGATCTGCAAATAAAGTAGCAGAAAATCCAGCAGGTAATCTTAATCCTGCATTTTCTTGCGCGTTCACCGAAAAAGCAAAAACACAAGCCAATAATAAGTTGCTTAATTTATACATGATGATTGATTTATTTTAATATTTATTAGTTTAAAGTTAATTCAAAAGTATTGGTTATCCACTCATACATGGCATCTACCAGTAAAGTATTTTCTTGTTCCGTACCAACAGTGATCCTAAGGCTATCTTCACATAATGCTAAAGCAGACCTATCTCTTACAATAATGCCTTTAGACATCAAGAATTCATATAGTTTTCTTGCCTTTGGTATTTTCACTAAAATAAAATTCGTATCCGAAGGGAATACCTGAATCACATGTGGCATCGAAGCAATGACTTGGGCCAATGCATTACGCATATCAACCAATAATTTGATCATATCATTCACCTGGCCCACTTCTTCTAAAGCTTGCAATGCCAGCTCTTGCGTTACAATATTGATATTATAAGGCGCTTTCACTTTATTCATGTACCCAATGATATCTGGGTTAGCAAAACACATGCCTAGTCTCAGACCCGCCAAGCCCCATGCTTTACTCAATGTTTGCATGACCACTAAATTTGGATAGTCTATCAAGGATTGAACAAATGACTTTTGTTTTGAAAAATTAATATAGGCTTCGTCAATCACTACAATACCGTCAAAATGATTTAAAATTGTTTCAATGTCAATTCGATCTAATGAATTACCTGTTGGATTATTAGGAGAACAAATCCAAATGATTTTAGTACGCTCGTTGACTAATTGTTCAATATGTGCCACATTCAATTGATAGTCCGATAATAATGTTGCATTCTGTACTATAATATCATTGATATTTGCACTTACTTCATACATAGGATAAGTTGGAGGACAAATAATGATATTGTCTTTCCCAGGTTCGCAAAAAGTGCGAAATAAAATATCAATGCATTCGTCACTTCCGTTGCCTATGAATATTTGATTGGCTGCAATTTGTTTTACAAAGGCCAGCTTTTCTTTTAGTTGTTTTTGATAAGGATCGGGATACCTGTTGTACCATTTAGTTAAGGGTGAACCCAAACTATTTTCATTGGCATCCAATAAAATTTTAGCGGCACCCGTATATTCATCCTTTGCAGAAGAATACGGCTTCAATGTTTTAATATTCGGCCTTACTAATTTATCTAATTCAAATGCCATAGTTCAAATTTAATTCGTCCTTAAAATTACATTTTTGATTCTATTTCTTTCACTCTAATTGCCACAGCCTGCGCATGGGCTTCCAATTGTTCCCCCGATGCCATTTGAATGACAGTTTGTGCTATATTTTTTAGGCCCATCTCGGTCAATTGTTGAAAGCTGATCTTTTTTACAAAACTATCTACACTCACACCGCTATAAGCATTTGCATAGCCATTGGTAGGTAAAGTATGGTTAGTGCCACTCGCGTAATCCCCCACAGATTCTGGCGAATAATTGCCAATAAATACCGAACCCGAATTGATGATTTTTTCTGCCACAACCAATGCATTGTCTACCGATAAAATAAGGTGCTCTGGGGCATAGTCATTGATTAATTGAATGGCGTCTTCTCTTAATGCAAGCACTATTGCTTTTGAATTACCTAAGGCCTTGGTCGCAAGGTCTTGTCTAGGTAATTCAGCTAATTGTTGTTCTAATTCTATTTGCACTTGGTCTACAATATTCCTATTACTTGCAATCAATAACACTTGACTATCTGTACCATGTTCTGCCTGTGATAATAAATCTGCTGCCACAAAGGAAGGGACTGCTGTTTCATCTGCATACACACAAACTTCACTAGGCCCTGCTGGCATATCAATCGCCACACCTTGTTGTTGAATTAATTGTTTAGCTGCAGTCACGTATTGATTACCTGGACCAAATATTTTAAATACTTTAGGCACTGTTGCTGTGCCGTATGCCATTGCTGCAATAGCTTGTGCACCTCCAATGGTATAAATTTGTTGGATGCCCACTAATCCAGCTGCATATAAAATAGCAGGATCAACTGTGCCATCTTTTCTAGGAGGGGTACATAAAATCACTTCCTTGCATCCTGCTAATTTTGCTGGAACACCTAGCATCAAAACAGTCGAAAACAAAGGCGCTGTACCACCAGGAATATAGATGCCTACCTTTTCAATCCCAACAGATTTTCTCCAGCACCATACCCCAGGCATGGTCTCTATTTTTTCCTCTTTCTTTAATTGTGCTTGGTGAAAAATTTCAATATTCACTTTGGCAGATTGGATCGCAGTTTTAAGTGCAGGTGCAACCTGTGCTTCCGCAGCTTGTATCATGGTTGAATCAATGACAATCGATTTTAATTGCACTTGATCAAAAGTTGCACTAAATCTCAACAGCGCTGCATCGCCTTCCAGAGCTACTGCATCTAAAATGGATTGTACTTTTGGCAACAATTCTGCTGCATCAAAATTTGGACGCGTCAACAATGCTTCCCAGTCCTGTTTCTTTGGTTCTTCAAATACTTGCATCTTATAAAATCATTTTTTCGATAGGCACTACCAAAATACCTTCGGCACCTAAAGCTTTTAATTGTTCAATTAAATTCCAGAAATCTGCTTCTTCAATCACCGTATGCACACTGCTCCAACCTTCCGTAGCCAATGGTACTATAGTTGGACTTTTCATGCCAGGTAGTACCGCAATAATTTTATCTAGTTGTGCATTGGGTGCATTCATTAAAACATATTTGTTCTTTTTTGCTTTTTTAACCGACTCCATTCGGAATAATAAGCGCTCCAAGATAGGGACCAATTCTGCATTAAGATTGTTTCGTTTAACTAAAACCGCCTGAGAGTTTAAAATCGTTTCCGCTTCCTTCAATCCATTCATAAATAAGGTAGATCCACTACTCACTAAATCACAAACCACATCGGCTAGGCCAATACCAGGTGCAATTTCGACACTACCACTAATCTCATGAATTTCTGCAGTGATTTGATGTTCGTCTAAATATTTTTGGACCAATACAGGATAACTTGTCGCAATTTTCTTACCGGCTAAAAATTGAGGGCCAGTGAAATGCTCTCCTTTTTGAATAGCAAAACTCAATCTACATTTTCCAAAGCCAAGTGCATACGCCACTTCTACTTTTTTTGCTTTTTCATACACTACATTTTCTCCTACAAAACCAATATCTGCCACACCATCTTGCACATACTGAGGGATATCGTCGTCTCTTAAAAAGAAAACTTCGATGGGGAAATTACTCGCCTCTGCTTTTAATTGATTAAAGCCATTACTTATATCAATGCCACACTCTTTTAAAAGACGCATGGAATCTTCATTTAATCTTCCTGATTTTTGAATCGCTAATTTTAATCGCATATACTATTTATAAAAATTAAAAGGGCTTACTATGTAGTAAGCCCTTTGTTTAATATTGATACATACCAACATCTACAGCTTACCTATTAGATAGCATATGAAAGTGATGGATATGATTATTGAATAACATGGCGCAAATTTACGGCCCTTTTATAAAATCCCCAACTAAAACAGCATAAAATACCTAATTTAGACAAACAATCTCCAAACAATACGAACAATCCTTATATGAAGCGATCTACATCCATATCCTCCCTACTTTTTTGTCTACTTATTATTGCTAGTTTGTCTGTACAAAGTCAACAAGTTAAAAAAACGAATACCCTTCCTGCTATGCAACTGGTTTGGTCCGATGAATTTAATTACACCGGATTACCTGACCCTACAAAATGGAATTATGATGTTGGCGGATGGGGATGGGGTAATAATGAATTGCAATATTATACCAAGGACTCTCTTGGAAACGCTAGCGTAAGTAATGGACGCTTAACAATCGTTCTAAAGAATCAAACTATAGAGGACCGAAAATATAGTTCGGCAAGATTAGTAACAAAGGGAAAGGGAGATTGGATTTATGGAAGAATAGATGTGCGTGCAAAATTACCAAAAGGATTAGGCACTTGGCCCGCTATTTGGATGTTAGGATCTACTACCCCATTAAAATGGCCAGATGATGGAGAAATTGATATCATGGAACATGTGGGCTTTAATCCTGGATTCATTCATGCCACAACGCATACAAAAAGTTTTAACCATATGATTGGTAATCAAAAAACAGATACCATCATTGTGAAAGATTTTGATACCCAATTTCACGACTACTCGGTGGTTTGGAACAAAGACAGTGTCACTATTTTATTTGACAATCAGGCTTACTATACTTTTAAAAATAATGGCACTGGCAAGGACGCTTGGCCATTTGATGGACCTATGCATTTATTGTTAAACATTGCATTTGGAGGAAATTGGGGTGGAGCAAAGGGTGTGAATGATGCCATCCTTCCAGCAAAAATGGAGATTGATTATGTTAGGGTGTATCAGTTAAAATAATGTTCATTAAAGAACATGAATGAACATTATTTCGCTTCAAACCAAACTGGTTTATCCGTCACGCCATCCCCGTTATAATTAATACATAATTCTTCATCCACTGCAATTGCACGTATTGTTTGAATTTGGATGGTCTTATGTTCAAAGTCCATATCATATTTGCAATTCGCATCCGCACTATGATTGTAGATAGATGCATAGCCCAAAGCCACCGCTGCTTCTTGTTCATTGATCCCCCATTCAAAAATATAATCATGTAATAATGTGGTATCCACAAGGGCACGTTCTGTTTGATTTAAAACAATGACTGGCGCAATTTCAATGGTTGTGCCTGCAGGAATGGACTCGGTCGAAAAAACCCCTCTACCTCGATGGGCAGTCTCCATAATGTATAAAATTGGCAATATCATTGCATAAAGTTAGCATATCCTAGTATGATTTCGTAAATTGCAGCCATGTCAGCCGAATTAGAAGACGATATCATATTAGCAGAAGTTTTTTTAGAGATACTATCTAAAGAAGACTTGCCTCTTTTAAAGGAATTTTTAGACGAGCAAAACATCAGTGATGTGGTGGAGCTTGTGAATGAATTTCCAGAAAAGGAAAGCTTGATTGTGGATACTATGACCGTACATCGTGCTGTAAGTGTCTTCAAATTATTGGACATCAACCAGCAGAAGGATATCATTAAAGAACTCCCTGCAAGAAAGACAGCGAAGATCTTAAACGAATTGCCTCCAGATGACCGTACTGACTTTTTTGAAGAATTACCAAAAGCTGCTATTCGTGACCTCATTAAATTATTGGATCCAGAGGAACGTAAAATCACTTTATCGCTTTTAGGGTACCCAGATGATTCAGTTGGACGTATGATGACGCCCGATTATGTTTATGTCTATCCGCATTATACTGTGGCACAAGTTTTAGACAATATCAGAAAATATGGTAAGAACTCAGAGACCATTGACGTAATTTATATCATTGATGAATTGGGTTGTTTGGTGGATGATATTCGAATTAGAGATTTATTATTAGCAAAACCTACCGATGTCATTAAAGATATTATTGATGGCAGGTATGTGGCATTGAATGTGTATGACGACCAAGAGCATGCGAGTCAGGTATTTAAAATGAATAACAGGGTGGCGATTCCAGTGGTCGATGACAATGATGTGCTATTAGGGATTGTAACGATTGATGATATATTATGGGTAACCAACGAGGAGTTCAGTGAGGATATGCAAAAGATGGGAGGTACTGAAGCATTGAACGAACCTTATTTGGACATGTCTATCTTTAATTTATTCAAAAAAAGAATCACATGGTTGGTGGTGCTATTCTTAGGTGAAATGTTAACTGCTACAGCGATGGGCTATTTTGAAGGAGAGATTGCAAAAGTAATTGTGTTGACTACTTTTATCCCATTAATTTTATCCAGTGGTGGTAATACTGGTTCACAAGCTTCTACCTTAATCATACAGGCCATGTCGATTGGTGAAATCACCATCGAAGATTGGTGGAAAATATTAAAAAGAGAAATTGTAAGTGGCTTATTACTAGGTTTAGTTTTAGGTGTGATTGGATTTTTTAGAGTGATGGTCTGGCATTATATTGCTCCAGGATTTTATGGAGAACATTGGATCTTAATTGCGAGTACCATTGGATTAACCTTAGTGGGTGTGGTGATCTGGGGAACCATCACTGGATCGATGCTACCAATGGTTTTAAAAAGACTAGGTGCTGATCCAGCTGTTTCATCTGCCCCATTTGTTGCCACTTTGGTGGATGTAACCGCAATCCTTATTTATTTTGGTCTAGCATTTTTATTCTTGCAAGGAACCCTGCTTTAATTTTTGGCCATTCATTTTTTAGCATACTCAATACAATAGAGTCTCGTCTTGTGACATCACTTGTTGGAAGATGATTGCGCAATATCCCTTCTACAGTGCATCCAATTTTTTGCATCGCTGCAATGCTTCTTTTATTTCTGTTGTCTGCGCGAAATTCTATACGCTCAAAGCCGATTGTTTCAAATGCAAATTGTAAGAGTAAAAATTTACAGTGTTCATTCAATCCCGTCCCCCAGGTACTTTCGCTATACCAGGTATACCCAAATTGAGTTGAACAGTTAGACAATTGTATGTCATAAAATCTTGTACTGCCTACATATTTATTTTGAAGTTTATCAAATACAATAAATGGATAAGCAGATTTTAATTGCCTAGCTTCAACAGCTGTTCTGATATATTGTTCAAATTCTTGTTCTGTTGTGATTGGTGTTAATGCATATTTCCAAAGTGCTGGCTCTTCTTTGACATAAGCCGATAGATAAACCGCATCATCTTGCACCAAAGGACGCAATAATACGCGTTCATTTTCTAAAATAAAGTCTGTACTGGTGTCAAAAACTAATTTGGGATGCATACATTAAAATATTAATGTTTAATTTTGCTTAAATTATTGAATAAAGTTCAAATCATCAAAATATGTGTGGAATCGTAGGTTATATTGGTCATAGAGAAGCATACCCAATTGTATTGAAAGGATTAAAGCGATTAGAATATCGTGGCTATGATAGTACTGGAGTTGCAATCATTCAAGATGGCAGTTTACAAGTGCATAAAAAAAAGGGCAAAGTGGCTGAATTAGAAGAAGCAGTTGTAGGCAAAAATATGCATTCAAATATTTGCATTGGGCATACCCGTTGGGCTACACATGGCGAACCATCTGACCGCAATGCACATCCGCACTTATCTAACAATGGCAGATTAGCCATGTTGCACAATGGAATTATCGAGAACTATACACAAATTAAAACAGAACTACTTTCTAAAGGATATACTTTTAAAAGTGATACCGATACCGAAGTATTATTGAATTTCATTCAAGACATCCAAGAAAATAATAATAGTAATTTAGAAGAGGCTTTGCGTATTGCTTTAAAAAGAATCGTAGGTGCTTATTGCATCTTACTAATAGACCAAGAAGATCCTGAAACCATCATTGCTGCGCGTAAAGGAAGCCCTTTGGTGATTGGCATTGGGAAAGATGAACACTTTTTAGCGAGTGACGCCTCTCCTATTATTGAATACACCAAGGAAGTAGTGTATGTGAATGATTATGAAATTGCAATTGTAAAGAAGGGTGAATTGATTTTGAAAAATTTAGGCAACGAAAAGCAAACGCCATTTATACAAAAATTAGATATGGAATTAGCGGCCATTGAAAAAGGCGGCTATGACCATTTTATGTTGAAGGAAATTTTTGAACAACCTGCCACTATTTTTGATTGCTTAAGAGGTAGATTATTACAGGAGGAAAAGCAAATTGTGATGGCCGGCGTAGACAATCATTTAGAAGCATTGACAAAAGCGTCAAGAATTATGATTGTGGCATGCGGAACAAGTTGGCATGCTGGTTTGGTCGCAGAATATATGATTGAAGAATTATGTCGTATCCCTGTAGAAGTAGAATACGCATCAGAATTTAGGTACCGTAATCCGGTCATTCATCCCGGTGATGTGATTATAGCCATCTCTCAAAGTGGTGAAACTGCCGATACTTTGGTGGCATTAGAAAGCGCGAAAGAAAAAGGTGCTTTTATATTTGGTGTGGTGAATGCAGTGGGAAGTAGTATCGCAAGATTGAGTCATGCTGGGGCTTATACCCATGCAGGTCCTGAAATAGGTGTTGCAAGTACCAAGGCATTTACAGGACAATTGGCTGTGCTGACCATGATGGCTTTGAAAATAGCAAAGGCAAAAGGAAGTATTTCTGATGAACGCTATGAACACTTAATCAATGAACTCGCATCTGTTCCAGAAAAAGTAAAAACAATTTTAGCTGATACCAAAAAAATTGAAGCAATTGCACAACAATGCAAAGACGCGAAGGACTTTTTATATTTAGGAAGAGGCTTTAATTTTCCAATTGCATTAGAAGGCGCATTGAAATTAAAAGAGATCACTTACATCCATGCCGAAGGGTATCCTGCAGCAGAAATGAAACACGGACCAATTGCTTTGGTAGACGAAAATTTACCCGTTGTTTTTGTAGCCACCAAAGATATGTACTACGAAAAAGTGGTATCTAATATTCAAGAAATTAAAGCAAGAAAAGGACAAATCATTGCAGTCGCCACAGAAGGTGATACTGTGTTGCCAACGATGTCGGATAATATTATGTTTGTGCCTGATATCGACGAAGTCATTGCCCCATTATTAAGTGTCATCCCTTTACAATTACTGAGTTATTATGTAGGCGTTGCAAAAGGGATTGATGTAGATAAACCAAGAAACCTAGCAAAGTCCGTTACGGTGGAATAGTCTAAAACGGAATAGAGGGAAATAGTTTTAATAAGGGTCAATTGTTAAACAAAACCTTTAGGAGGGATCATGCTACCTAAAATTTAGCTGTGGTTTAATAAGTTTTCAGAAACTTATTATTATATTTAGTCATGCAAAATTTTATCAAAATTTTCAAATACGCCACGCCTTTCATATTGTATTTCTTAGGCTATCTAAGTTTTACGAAATCTGGCTTATATGCATGGACACCATTACTGTATACATTTTTCATGGTGCCAATGGCTGAACTATTTATTGCACCTAATCCTGCAAATTTAGATGCGGCCGAGGAACAATTAGCTAAAGCCAACCAATGGTATGATATCGTATTGTGGTGCACAGTGCCTCTTCAGTATTTTTTATTGTATACTTTTTTAACCCATATTGGTTCAAGTCAATCTAACTTAGATACCTTGGGTAGCATCATTGGGATGGGATTATTATGTGGTGCATTTGGAATTAATGTCGCACATGAATTAGGACACAGAACAAACAAATTTGAACAATTTTTAGCAAAATCTTTACTGCTTTCAAGCTTATACATGCACTTCTTTATCGAACACAATAAGGGGCACCATAAACATGTAGCAACACCCAATGATCCTAGTACCGCCAAATTCAAACAATCGGTGTATGCATTTTGGGTACAAACATTTATTGGTACTTATTTAAGTGCTTGGCATATTGCAATCGAGGATGCAAAAAAGAAGAATGGCATCTTACCTGCCATCTTCAATGAAATGATGTTGTTTCAAATGATTCAATTAGGATTTGTATTACTCATTTTCTTAAATTTTGGAATCACGATTGCTGCCTATTTTATACTTGCTGCTTTCATAGGCGCCATCTTACTTGAAACAGTAAACTATATTGAACATTATGGTTTGCAAAGAGAAAAAGGAACAACTGCATTATTTGAAAGAGTACAGCCACATCATAGTTGGAATAGCAACCACATTATTGGAAGACTGATGCTATTTGAACTAAGTAGACATAGTGATCATCATTACATGGCATCTCGCAAATACCAGGTATTAAGAAATATGGACGAAGCCCCACAAATGCCAACGGGTTATCCTGGCATGATCATCCTTTCTTTATTCCCACCCATCTGGTTCAAAGTAATGCATCAGCAAATGCGCAAGTACAGTCTTTTGCCCAATAATTAAGGCTCCGTTGAAAATGTCGTACCTTGCAGTCCATTATGAGTACGAATTTTAAAGAATTAGGCCTAATTGAGCCTATCCTATTAGCCCTTTTCGAAGAAGGCTATACCACCCCAACGCCTATTCAAGCACAGTCGATCCCTATTATATTGGACGGCAAAGACCTACTTGGTTGCGCACAAACCGGCACAGGAAAAACTGCCGCTTTCACCCTTCCTATTATCCAGTTATTATTACAACATAAACCTGCAGAAAGGCGTAAAAAAATTAGAACATTAATTGTTACGCCAACACGCGAATTGGCCATTCAAATTGCTGAAAATTTTGAGGCATACGGAAGACATACGCCTTTAAATTGTACGGTTATTTTTGGAGGTGTAGGTCAAGGACCTCAGGTAACTGCACTTAGAAATGGTGTAGATGTAGTGATTGCTACGCCAGGTCGTTTATTGGATTTAATGAACCAAGGTCATTTGAGTTTAAGAGACGTCGAATTTTTTGTTTTAGATGAAGCAGATCGTATGCTAGACATGGGATTTGTGCATGATATCAAAAAACTATTGGCAGTCTTACCAAAGAAAAGACAATCCCTTTTCTTCTCTGCAACCATGCCTGCTGAAATTGTGAGTTTAGCGAATGTTATTTTAAATAAACCAAGCTCAGTAACGGTTACGCCAGTTTCATCTACAGTAGAAATCATTGAACAATCGGTTTATTTTGTAGATAAAGCAAATAAGAATTCCTTACTAATGGAATTGTTGAAAGACCAAAATATCAAAAATGTATTGGTGTTTACTAGAACAAAACACGGTGCAGACAAAGTAGTGAACCTATTGGTGAAAAATAATGTTTCTGCAGAAGCGATTCATGGTAATAAATCTCAAAATGCAAGACAAAGGGCATTGAGTAATTTCAAGGATCAATCTACCAGAGTATTGGTTGCTACTGACATTGCTGCAAGAGGGATTGATGTGGATGAATTAGCGCATGTGATTAATTTTGAGATTCCGAATATTCCAGAAACCTATGTCCACCGTATTGGTAGAACAGGAAGAGCTGGTGCATCTGGCGCAGCCTATTCCTTCTGCGATTATGAAGAAAAAGTATTCCTAAAAGATATTGAAAAGCTCATTGGCAAAACCATTCCGGTGATTGAAAGCCATCCTTACCCAATGCAGCAGTTTCACGCAAATAAAACCTCAAAAGACGCAGGTTGGGGCAAACCCAATAACGTTAGAGGCAGGGCGCCACGTGAAGGTGGTCAGAATGGAGGACAAAAAAGAAGATTTCCCAATTCAAAACCGACTAGGTAATATTATCTTTGAGCTAATTACCTAAATCGTTTTTTATGAAAAAAATGCTGATTGGCTTTTTGTTCTTTATCCCTATTGTTACGACTTCTTTATTTGCCCAAGAACGTCCCATTACTAAAACTGATCTTTTAAGCAGTGCGAAATTAATAGACCTGCAATTCACAGATCCAGAAATTGATTCCTTATTCAATGATGTAATAGACAATTTGGCGAACTACAAAGCCATGCATGCATTGTCATTAAATAATAGTACACCGCTCAGTCTTTGGCATACTGCTATCCTTCCAGGGATGCAATTAAATAAAGTGCAAAAACCAATTATTTGGGACGCACCTACTGCAGTTACATTGCCAGCTAATAAAAATGAGCTTGCTTTTTATTCAATCGAACAATTGGCTTATTTAATTAAAAATAAAAAAATCAGTTCGGTTGCACTGACGCAATTCTTTATTGATAGAATTAAAAAGTACGGTGATACTTTACAATGTGTGATTACTATTCAAGAAGATCTAGCATTAGCGCAAGCGAAACAAGCAGATGCAGAAATTGCAACAGGAAAATACCGAGGTCAATTACATGGTATCCCTTACGGATTAAAAGATTTATTTGCTGTCAAAAATACCAAGACCACTTGGGGTGCTGCGCCTTACCAAAATCAAGTCATTCAAGAAGATGCTTTTGTGTATGAAAAAATGAAAGCTGCCGGTGCTGTATTGGTGGCTAAATTTACTTTAGGGGCCCTCGCTATGGGAGACTATTGGTATGGTGGAAGAACAAAGAATCCTTGGAATTTAAATTATGGCTCTTCTGGATCCTCTGCTGGTTCAACTTCTGCAACGGTTGCAGGGTTGGTTCCATTTGCGATAGGCACAGAAACCTGGGGAAGCATTGTCTCTCCTGCCACAACTTGCGGTGCCACAGGACTTAGACCAACCTTTGGAAGCATCAGCCGCTCTGGCGCTATGGCATTGAGCTATAGTTTAGATAAAGTGGGACCTATTACACGTTCTGCCAATGATGCTGCTATTGTATTTCATTATTTACATGGGACAGATGGCAAGGACGGATCTGCTGTAAATATGCCATTCAATTACGCCCCAAAAACGAATTTGAAAACTTACAAAATTGCTTACGCAAAAAACTATTTTGATAAAATTAAAGATACCAACCGTTCAGAGTTTGAAGTGTTAAGACAGTTCAAAAAAATGGGTATTGAATTAATCCCTATTAATTTTCCAGACAGCGGCGTGTATCAGTTTAATATCATGGACATTGTGATTGGCGCTGAAGCTGGTGCACAATTTGATGATATGACGCGTTCAGGATTAGATGACGCATTAACAAGACAAACAAAAAATGATTGGCCAAATTCATTTAGAACTTCTAGGTTTGTACCTGCTGTAGAATATATCAATGCACAAAGGCATAGAACGATACTCATGCAAAAAGTCAATGATGTCATCTCGCAATATGATGCTATCATTTGCCCGTCTAGAGGTGGCGGCAATCAGTCTGCAATCACTAATTTAACAGGTCATCCTGTGGTTTGTGTGCCAACTGGATTAGATGCAAAATGGCAACTTCCTACTGGCATTAGTTTTGTTGGAAAATTGTTTGACGAAGGCACCATTTTAAATATTGCACATCAATATCAAAAAGCAACTGGTTGGGATGAAATGCATCCTAACATGTTCAAATAATTAGTAAAGACTATGAATGAAATTAAGAAAGTAGCACTTCAACAATTAGGATACGGTTTTATACAAGACCTTCCCAAAGGCAAGGATGAATACTATTTACGCAATCAACAAAACAGAAGTGGTATAAAATACCGTTCACTTACTGCATTAGAGATTGAAATTTTAGTACGCAATGGAAATTCAAGTGACGACTGGTCAAAATTATTAGTATCCAATTCCTTTAATCCAGAATTGGTTAAAAACTGTTCTTTTTTCGGTTTAGTTCGTATAGGAAATTTAGAAACAACTTGTCTTTGCTTTAGTGATTTAACGGTGCCAGTAGGACTATACAATTCTACAATCATTAGTTCAGACTTTGGCAACAATGTCGCCATTCATAGTGTGAACTACATGTCTCATTATATAGTTGGAGACGAAGTGATTATCAATAACGTCAATGAACTCGTGACAACCAACCATGCAAAATTTGGTAATGGTATTCTAAAAAAAGGCGAACCAGAGTCAGTAAGAATTTGGTTGGAGTTATGCAACGAAAATACTGGCAGAAAAGTCCTTCCTTTCAATGGTATGAGGGCTGCAGATGCCTTCTTATGGACCAGAAATAGGCAGGATAAAGTATTACAAGAAAAATTCATTGAATTGACCGAAAAACAATTTGATGATAAGCGTGGCTATTATGGAAAAATTGGAGACAGGACTGTTATCAAAAATTGCAGAATCATTAAAGACACTTGGATAGGTAGCGATGCCTATTTAAAAGGGGCTAATAAAATAAAGAATGTGACCATCAACTCCAATGAAGTTGCTAAGACGCAAATTGGAGAAGGATCAGAATTGGTGAATGGTATTATTGGATATGGTTGTAGAATATTCTATGGTATTAAAGCAGTTCGATTTATCATGTCGGACTACTCACAATTAAAATATGGTGCAAGGTTAATCAACTCATTTTTAGGAGCGAATGCGACCATCTCTTGTTGCGAGGTATTGAACTCTTTAATTTATCCAGCACACGAGCAGCACCATAACAACTCCTTTCTTTGTGCTGCCTTAGTAATGGGGCAAAGCAATATTGCTGCTGGTGCGACATTAGGATCCAACCACAATAGCCGAGGGGCCGATGGCGAAGTGATTATGGGTAGAGGTTTCTGGCCAGGACTATGTGTAAGTATTAAGCACAATTCTATTTTTCCAAGTTTCACCATTTTAAATAAAGGGGATTATAATTATGAATTGAATATTTCAATTCCATTTTCTCTTATAAGTAATGATACCCTTAAAGATGAATTGGTGGTGATGCCCGGCTATTGGTTTTTATATAATTTTTATGCGCTTGCAAGAAATGCCTGGAAATACCAGGACAGAGATAATAGAAAAAATATAGACCAATACTTTGAATACGACTATTTAGCACCAGACAGTGTCAATGAATTAATCAAAGGCAGGGAGGTCATTGCAATTGCAGTTGCGAAAGCACAATTATTAAAAGAAAAAAAGTCAACCCAAATTACAGAAAACCAATTGCTGCAATTAGGCTGCAAATTACTCACCACAAAAAATAAAAAAGAGATAGATCAATTAGATGTATTTGTGGATGGATTTGAGAATAGCAAACGTAAAACTAGATTGATCAAATGCTATGATGCATTTGCTATGTTTGAAAAAATGATATTCATTTATGGCATGGATCAACTGATGCTCAAACTAAACCAAAATGGATTAAAAGGTTTATCAGCAAAGGTTAAAGCAATCAAAACAACTGGCGCAGCTACTGAATGGAGCAATATTGGTGGACAGTTAATTCCTAGTAAATCGGTTCAATCCATGCTTCAGCAAATTAAGACAGACAAACTAGCAAGCTGGAATGCAGTGCATCAATATTATCAAAAAGAAACAGATACTTATTTAGCTAAGAAAAACCTACACGCTTTACATTGTCTAGAGTTCATCGAAGGCACAAGCATTAGTAGCCTTAGTAACAAAAAAATGAATGAATGGCTGGATCGTTATCAAGTCATCAAGGAAGAGATCACCCAAAAAATAAAAAGCTCAAGGGAAAAAGATTATACCAATCCATTTAGAAAAATAGTCTACCAAAACCAAGCCGAAATGGACGCTATTGTGGGTGACTTAAAAGACAATAGTTTTATTGCAAAGCAAGTTGAGGATCAAAAGCAATTAAATCAATTGATCAAAGAATTTAAACAAGCTTTAAAAGCCAAATAGACTCATCCCAATACCAAGTTGCCATTGGGTTGTTCTCCATTTTGCTTGATCTTGTAATTCATTGATATTTTGTAGGCCAACCACGTATCTGCCATAAACAAAAAAGCCACCAAGATTGACTTTTGCGCCCCCCACAAAGGAGAACTCACCTTGTTGAAATGCTAGTTGTGCATTTTCTATCCCATCTTTCTTTTGGTCTATCAATATGCCATATTGAGGCCCTGCTTGTAAAAGCAAATTGGAGAATGGTTTTACTTGAACCAATAATGGAACTAAAAGGTAATTTAAGTGATACGTTTCTGGATTGTAAGTACTTCCCAAAAGATTCACAATGGAAGGATTCGTAGATAATTTAGTTTGTGAAAGTAAAAGCTCTGGTACCAAACTAATTTTTTCTGTAAGACCAATCTGAAAAGCAACCCCACCGTGAAAGGATGCTGCATGTCGGTCTACGGCAACCGAATTCACACTAGTAAAATTTTGACCCACTTTAATGCCAATACCTATTTTTTCTTGTGCTTGAGCAGCAAAAGCAATAAAAATAGTAGCAAGTAACATAAATTTTTTCATGATGTTTATTTTAAAAGTGACCCATGTAGCAAAAACAAGTAGCAATATATATAGAACGTAAAAAAATAAATTTTGTTACATAGCAGCAACATTAAACCAATTCTAAGACCGTAATTTCTGGCATAATCCCTACCCTGCCTGGATAGCCTAAAAATCCAAAACCTCTGTTAACGTATAATTTTTGATCTCCTTGTTGGTACAATCCGGCCCATTGTTTGTAGACCCATTGAACAGGGCTCCATTTAAAATAGGGATTTTCTAACCCAAATTGCATCCCATGTGTATGGCCAGACAACATCAGATCTACTTGAGGAAATTCAGGAATCACTTGCGCTTCCCAATGACTTGGATCGTGACTCATTAAAATAATCACTTCATTTGGATCCACTCCTTCAAGCGCTTTATTCAATTGTCCATACTTAGGAAATCGAGCTTTTGCGCCCCAGTTTTCGATGCCCACTAATTTGATTTGAGCACCCTCTTTTTCAATGGCCACATGTTCATTCATTAATAATTTCCAGCCCATGGAAGCATGTACCGCTTTTAATGCCTCTAAATTAGCCGCTTTAGCTTCTTTGTTAGGCCATTGTACATAATCTCCATAATCATGGTTGCCTAAAGTACTAAAGACACCTTTTGACGCAGTCAATTGACCAAAAATCGCTGTCCAATCCTGCATTTCAGTTGCCTTGTCATTCACTAGATCTCCTGTAAAAAGAATCAAGTCGGCTTTTTGTTGTTGAATTAAATCGATTCCTTTTTGAACTGCTCCTTTTTCTTTTAAGCTACCACTATGAATATCACTTATATGGATAATTTTAAAACCTTTAAATGCGGAAGGCAAATTTTTAATAGCCACTTTTTTATGCAGTAGTTGGTATTTATATTTATTTCCAAAGCCATATAACAATGAAAAAAATAAGGAAGAAGAAACCCCTACTCCGATCCAATTCAAAAATGCGGATCTAGGTATCCCTTGCTCTGTATTCATGAATTTTGCACCAGCGGTAGATGCCACCTGCCCCAAGGTCCAAAAAGCGCCCCTCCTCAAATCATCTACCAAAAAAAATACGACCAGGGTTATTTGGGCAATCACCCAGCCAATCCCAATCGAAAAAATATATTGCCTAAAATAAGGATTCACAATAAAAGGGAATAGCAAAAAAGAACCCAAACTGGCAATACATAGAAACCAATAGCTATAACTAACCGCTGTTTTTATACCCACACTTGCTCCATTCAACATGATTTTTAACACATGAAAGATGTAAAAGTCAATCAAAATCAAGAAAGTAATGAGGATAAATACAAAAACGGGGTTCTTCATAGTTCGGATTAAGGTGTAAAATTAAGCCTAATTGTTACTATTTATGCCGTATTTTTGGAGCAAATTAAGGAGGCTTTTTATATGGCAAGAATTATTGGTATAGCAAATCAAAAAGGAGGCGTGGGTAAAACCACTTCTGCAATCAATATTGCGGCAAGTTTGGCTGTTTTAGAATACAGAACATTGTTAATTGACGCTGATCCTCAGGCAAATAGCACAACTGGTGTTGGCTTTGATCTTCATAATATTACTACCAGCCTTTATGATGCCATGATCAATGGCACCCCATTATCAGATGTTGTTTTGAAAACAGAAATTCCACATTTAGACCTTATCCCTTCTCATATTGACTTAGTGGGAGCAGAAATTGAATTGGTGAATTTCCCAAATAGAGAAAACGTTTTAAAAAATTTATTAACCGCCTTAGACGATCAATACGATTACATTATCATTGACTGCCTGCCATCCCTAGGACTAATTACTGTGAACGCGTTGGTCGCATCAAATAGTGTGATTGTACCGGTACAATGTGAGTTCTTTGCTTTAGAAGGCTTAGGTAAATTATTGAACACCATCAAAATTGTTCAAAGTAGATTAAATCCTGACTTACAGATTGAAGGTATTTTGATGACCATGTATGATGGTCGACTTAGATTAAGCAACCAAGTTGTGAGTGAGGTGCGCAAGCATTTTGATGAAATGGTATTCTCTACAATCATCCATCGTAACACTAGATTGAGTGAAGCTCCTAGCGTAGGCAAGCCAGTTATTTTATACGATGCAGATAGTAAGGGTACAGTGAACTATTTAAATTTGGCAAAAGAAATTTTACAGAAAAATGGCATGACTAAAATGAGTAATGCCGAGAGAATAATAGATTAGTACAATGAGTAAAAGCACACCCAACAAAGATTTAATTGGTAAAGGACTTCGCACTTTATTACAGAATATGGATGCAGAGTTTAAAAACCCTGCAGGAAAGGTTCAACCTGCTGCAATTGAAAAAGCGATAGCTATCAATCGGATTGCATTGACAAATATTATTGTTAACCCTAAGAATCCAAGGAAAGACTTTGACGAAAAGGCTTTACAAGAACTGGCCCAGTCATTGAAAATGCACGACTTGATCCAGCCCATTACAGTTGCACAATTAACCAATGGTAAATTCCAATTGATTGCAGGAGAAAGAAGATTTCGAGCCGCTAAAATTGCTGGGTTAAATGATGTGCCAGCTTATATTAGATTGGGTAATGATAAGGAATTATTAGAACTAGCATTATTAGAGAACTTACAAAGAGTTGATCTAAACGAAATAGAAGTGGCTTTGAGTTACCAAAGAATGATGGACGAACTCAACTATACACAAGAACAAGTAGCAGAGCGTATGGGGAAAGACCGTTCTACTGTGTCCAACTATATTCGATTATTAGAATTACCGCCTGCAATTCAAGCTGCACTAAGAAACGGAAGCTTAAGTGTAAGTTTAGCAAAATTATTGATAGGCAAAGAAGTAGACAAACAGCTTTTCTTATTAAAAGAAATTATAGAAAAAGGATTAACAGTGCGCCAAACAGAAGCACTGATTAAAAATTTGACACCAACACCTGGATCAAAAAATCCATCCAATAGTAAAATTCAAAATCAGCTTTCTCCTGTTTACCAGAGATTAGAGAATAAATTAAAGGACCATTTTGGAACTCAAGTTCAATTACAGCATCAAAAAAACGGATCGGGTAAAATCACAATTAGCTACAACGATTTAAACGCTTTGAATAAGATCCTTGAAGCAATGCAAGTAAGTATTAGTTAGATGAAATGCCTCTATACCATATTGTTTTTGTTGTGTTTGCAACAAACCTTGTGGGCGCAAGATAGCACTATCAATTACCTAAAACATTCCCCAAAGAAAGCAACCAATCGTTCTGCTATCTTACCAGGACTTGGTCAAGCATACAATAAACAATATTGGAAAATACCATTAGTTTACGGAGTACTATCTGTGCCTGTTGTCACCTATGTATACAATAACGATTTATACGCAAAAACAAAATTTGCCTATGAAGCAAGGATTCAAGAAGCCAATGGAGACAATTCTAATGTGAACAAGATTGACCCTGTTTTAATAAATTTAAGCGCAGGCTCCCTTCAGAGTTACCGTAATATATTTAGAAAAAATAGAGACGTATCTATTATGTGGTTTATCATAGGCTGGGGAATCAATGTGGTGGATGCTTCTGTATCTGGTCACTTAAAAGAATTTGATGTGAGTAATAATTTAATAATGCAGGTGGCTCCAATGAAATCAGATGTGTATCAACAAGCTGGAGTATCTTTACAATTCAAGTGGAAATACACAAAATAAAAAACACCCATGAAAAAAATATGCCTTTTCCTAGCATTATTAGTTACGCTACAAGTACATGCGCAAAAACTAATTGGCGGAAATAATATTATCAAGGGTAATCTAACCAGCTTTGCTTTGAAAAATTATCAATTGACTTATGAGCGAAGTTTAAATCATTTTATGTCTGTTTCGGCAAGTTATCGCTATATGCCAAAAGGAAGTCTGCCAATAAAATCCATCGTAGAAAAATATATAGACAATTCGGCTATCAATTATGACTTATTCCAAATGGGAAACAATGCCTTAACTTTTGAAGGTAGATTCTATTTGGGCTTGCAAAAAATGTCAGGCTTCTATATTGCACCTTATGCTAGATTTGCCAATTTCGACTTAGGTGTTCCTATAGCATATACGTATACACCAGAAGGATCCTTTATTGCACCAACACCAATCACAAAAACCGCTGATTTAAATGGTGTAATCAAGTCAAGCAGTTATGGTGCGTATATTGGACTTCAAAAACAATTACTTACAAAATTGGTGCTGGATATCTGGTTCATTGGGGGGCACTATGGTAGTTCAAATGGTGCTTTAAATTTTGTCTCGCCAGAAAAATTACCAACACAAGCTGTTGTTGCACTTCAAAAGACATTAGACGATATCAAATTGAATCCATTTGATTTAACTTCTAAAGTAGATCAAAATGGCGCGACTGCAGACATGAAGGGGCCTTGGGCAGGCTTTAGAGGCTTAGGCATCAGCTTGGGCTTGCGTTTTTAAGTGACCAATACTTCATTCAATTTCTTTAACTTTGTTACTGCAAAACGATCCTTATGATACCTAACTATTTACAAGATTTATTTAAAGCACAATCTTACGATCCCAATCAATTTTTCTTAATTGCAGGACCATGTGTGGTAGAAGATGAGGCATTGGTGATGGAGATTGGAGATAAAGTATCCACTATCTGTAAGAATTTAGGTATTCCTTATGTGTTTAAAGCAAGCTACAGAAAAGCAAATCGTACCAGTGCAAATTCATTTACTGGCATTGGGGATGATACTGGAATGGAATTGATAAAAAAAGTTGGTGCAAAATTTAATGTACCTACCACATCAGATATTCATGCGCATGAAGAAGCCGCCATTGCTGCGCAGTTCATAGATATTTTACAGATTCCTGCATTTCTATGTCGTCAAACGGATTTATTAGTCGCAGCTGCTCAAACAGGTAAAATTGTGAACGTTAAAAAAGGACAATTCTTAAGTGGCTCTTCTATGAAATTTGCAGTAGATAAAATTAAATTAGCAGGCAACGAAAAAGTAATGTTAACCGAAAGAGGCAATACATTTGGCTACCAAGACTTGGTGGTAGATTATAGAAATATCCCTGCTATGGCAGAAAATAAAGTACCTGTGATTATGGATTGCACACATTCTTTGCAACAGCCTAATCAAACATCAGGTATCACTGGTGGCAATCCAAGTTTAATTGAAACCATCGCAAAAGCAGCTATTGCAACTGGAGCAGACGGATTGTTTATTGAAACGCATCCTAACCCAGCCAATGCAAAAAGTGATGGCGCGAATATGTTAAGATTGGAATTATTGGAACCCTTGTTAGAGAAATTAGTGCGCTTACGAAAAGCAGTGATCTAGTACTTTAATGGATTACGCTTTCCTAAAAGAATATAGTGCTTCATGCTTCTCCAGAATGCCAATACCATGTAAATGATGACTGGTGATCCGAAGGTTAAAAAGGAGATATAAATAAACCACATTCTTATTTTAGAACTAGCGATACCCAATCGCTCCCCGATGGCCGAGCAAACGCCAAAAGCGTGTAATTCTAGAAAATCTCTCAATTTTTGCATTTCTATATGTTTAAAGCTATAACCAAATCTAGCTAAAAAAGTGGACATAAAGTGCATTTTTTGATTGCGCCGAGGGTCATTTTCGCTTACCTTTGCATCAGTTTTAACACCTAAAATTGACAACTATGGCTTTTGATATCGAAATGATCAAAAAATTGTATGCTGAAATGCCAGCAAAAGTAGAAGCAGCTCGTAATTTGTTGGGCCGTCCTTTAACTTTATCAGAGAAAATTTTATTCTCCCATTTACATAGTGACCAAAAATTAGAAGGCTTCGAAAGAGGTGGATCTTATGTTGATTTTGCACCAGACCGTGTGGCGATGCAAGATGCCACAGCGCAAATGGCATTATTACAATTTATGCAAGCAGGTCGTCCAAAAGTTGCTGTCCCAAGTACAGTGCATTGTGATCACTTGATCTCTGCAAAAGTAGAAGCAAAACAAGATTTACAAGTGGCGACAACAGAAAGTAAAGAAGTGTATGATTTCTTAGCTTCTGTGTCTAATAAATATGGTTTAGGTTTTTGGAAACCAGGTGCAGGTATCATTCACCAAGTGGTTTTAGAAAATTATGCTTTCCCGGGTGGATTGATGATTGGTACCGATTCACACACTGTGAATGCGGGTGGATTAGGTATGTTAGCGATTGGTGTGGGTGGAGCAGATGCTTGTGATGTAATGGCAGGTCTTCCATGGGAATTAAAATGGCCTAAATTAATTGGTATTAAATTAACAGGAAAGTTAAATGGTTGGACAGCTCCTAAGGATGTGATTTTAAAAGTGGCTGGTATTCTAACTGTAAAAGGTGGTACTGGTGCAATTGTAGAATATTTTGGAGAAGGTGCTACAAGCATGAGTTGTACAGGTAAAGGAACTATTTGTAATATGGGTGCAGAAATTGGTGCCACCACTTCTACATTTGGATACGATGCAAGTATGAGCCGTTATTTACAATCTACTGGTCGTGCCGATGTTGCTA
>Ga0222712_10000328_pt1 | contig 66046 bp, 51 predicted proteins | sample C33_657DmetaG_FD_165043 | JGI IMG/M metagenome (GOLD analysis project Ga0222712, IMG submission 165043) | Estuarine water microbial communities from San Francisco Bay, California, United States - C33_657D | ecosystem: Environmental > Aquatic > Marine > Unclassified | place: USA: California... | reverse complement strand
CTACTTCATTGGTTAAAAAAGAAGGAACCAAATTATTTTCTGCCTGATTATGTACACTGAACTGCAAAAGGCCATTGGTAAATAAATATCGATCACTATTGTCCATGATATTGACAGCGGCAGATTCGCCTACACTCCACTCCACACTGTAATTGCCTTTGGTAATTTGATTGCCGGCTATGTTAATGGCATAAGGAGCCGACAGTTGTGCAGAAGCTGCACCACCTGATAAAATGGAAATAAGAAAGAGAAGAAAAAACTGAGTAGAAAATATTTTACGTTGGGGCATTTTTTTTCTTTGTGGTAATTAAAGCACAAAGAAAATACTATAGAGATAATTCGACGTTAAACTATATTAAGATTTTAGCAAAAACTGAAAATCTTAAAATATTTTAACAAGATTATTTAAAATTGTAATAAATAGAAATTTTTCTATTTGTGAGTTTCATTGTGAGCGTTCTAAACACCTGCATTTTTTCTGCTCTTTTTAACATTGGATAAATGCACTGGAGTGATTCCTAAGTAAGAAGCAATCATGTGTTGGGGAACTCTTTGATGAATATTAGGAAACATTTTTTCTAAATCATCATACCGATCTACCAATGATTTTGTATCAATATCAACAATATAGTCAACCAATTCCAACGCATGAGCTTCTGCCAAAAACCTTCCCACCATATGCGCTACCTTACTATGTTCCTCCATAAATTTAAGGGCTTGCAATGGAATTGATATCAGTTCACAATCTTCTAAACACTTAATATTCAACTTCGCTCTATACTCATTTTTATAATTATAGAGTGCATACCCGGTAAATAACATATTTTCTATTCGAAAGCCATAAATACTAATGCCTCCGTCGATTTTATTCACATAATTTTTAATGATACCCTGATTGATAAAATAAATACAGTTTTGTTTAACCCCTGCTTCCATCACTACCTCTCCTTTTTGAAAATGAACAATCTCGCAATATTGAACTAGTTGGTCAAAGTCAGCATCATTTAAACCAAAGGGCAAGATGTACTGCTTAAAATTTTCAAAAACTTTATTCATAGTATCAATTATTACTTTTATGCAAGTTGGGTACTTATATTTTTTCTGCTTTTTTTAATAGTGGATAAATAAACTGGAGTAACTCCTAAATAAGAAGCAATCATGTGCTGGGGAACCCTTTGATGAATATTAGGAAAGGCTCTTTCTAAATTATCATATCGCTCAAGGATGGACAAGGTATCTCGGTCAATTACATATTTTACCATTTCTAGTACATGCGCCTCTGCCATAAATCTGCCCAATCGCTCTCCAAATTTCATGTGCTCAATACAATATTTGATTACAACTAAGGGCACTTTTATAAATATGCATTCCTCCAAACATTGAACACTCACCAGCGCTTTTAATTCATCCGCGTAGTTATAAGGAGCATATCCAGTAACCTGCATATTTTCAATTCTGAAATTATAAATCTTGGATTCCCCTTCCTTGGTATCGATGAAATTTCTTACAATCCCCTTTACAATAAAATATAAATTTTCTTGCTTTTCCCCCGCCTTTATCATAATATGCCCTTTGGGTAAGGATAAAATATCGCAACTTTTATTAAGCACTTCCAATTCTGCATCACTTATTTCGACCCGCTGCTTTATAAAACGATTGAAATTGATGAAAGGATCTAACATAAGAATATATAAATTGATTTTAATGGATAACAATTTGCAGTTTAATCGAATTAATTCGATTAAACTGCAAATTGTTGCGAAACAAAAAAAACTCCAAATTGGAACTGTAAAATGGGCACTTCACATTGTAAAGCGGACACTTCACAATTGACAATCAACTACTTAAGGGTATTAATATAATCAGAGGGAGTCATTCCTACAAACTTATTAAAAGCACTGTACATAGTTCTTCGAGTTCCAAAACCCGACATTTCCGACAACGCTTCAATGGTAAAGGACTCGTATTTTTTAGCTCTCAATAATTCTTTTAAGTATTCAATCCTATTTTGATTTAATAAATCGCTAAAATTTTCATCCAACTCATTTTTAAAGAAATCTACCACCTCCTCTTTACTACGATTTAGCTTGAGGGCAAAATCATCCAAACTAGCTTTCGGGTTCAGGTAATAATTGTTAAAATAAAACATGAATTCAAAATCCTTGAATAATATACCCTTATTTTTTATTAGGAGCCTATTGAAAGAGGTATCCTGGCGATGATCATCTAAAAATTTCGGTCGATACAAAATAAACAATAGTAGCATCAACCGTGTTGAAAACAAGGTTACTCTAGAATCAAAATAATACAATAATGTCCCTTTTAAATACACAATATAAAATACAGCGTGTAATGCCATTAAAAATATACAACTATAAATGATGAGGCTAAACCATTTTCTTATTTTAGCATCATATAAATTTTCTGTTGGTTTCTGTTGGTGTAATTTAATACCAATATATAATATAGACAGACAACACATAATGAAATAAAGTGCAAAAACAAATTGATTAAAAAAAGTAAACTTATTTAGTAAAACAGCCGCCTTGTAAACAGGGAATTGAAAACCATAATTAAATACAATAATAAAAAGCAAAATAAAAAACAGTTCTAAACCTATTACTAGTTTAGGTACTTTTTTTGCAAAAATTATAAAGAAGAAATTAATTGTTAATAAAGTAGATACAATCCTAAAAATGTCTTTGTAAATCTGTAATTGATATCCATATTCAGAAAAAAAGTCCAAACAACTAGCTACCGTTATAGAGAATAGAATAACGATCATCAGGTATCCCAACAAAGAAAATTTTTGAACATTTTTAATATTTTCAAGAATAGAAAATATTCCCAATAAGATTAAGCCAAAAGCTAATTGTGAATACATGAAGACAGGATATATTCCAAAATTAGGGAATTCTTAGATGTTTAGGGGAGGATTATTATTGTTTGGGCTTTAAATGCGGGTTTAGGCGAGTGTAATTATAGTTTGAGTTATTTAATTCGGGTTTAGGGGAGTAGGATTATAGTTGGTGATTTTAAATTCGGGTTTAGGGGAATAGGATTATTGTGTGTGCTTTTAAATTCGGGTTTAGAGGTTTAGGGGAGTATGATTATAGTTTGAGTTTTAAAACTCAGGTTTAGGCGAGTAGGATTATTTTGTGTGCTTTTAAATTCGGGTTTAGAGGTTTAGACCAAACACCATTCACTATTCACCATTCACTATTCACAATTCACCATTCACAATTCACCATTCACCATTCACCATTCACCATTCACCCATCACCTCATTTTTATAAATACAAAGCAACGATTAAAATTAAATATACCTTTACTAAATCAAGAACCATCTAATAAAGTTTCTGATTATATAATATTGAGCCTGCTAAAAATTCTATGATGCAAAAAAGATTCTGGGTCCTTATTGTTCTGGCAATATTTTCCATTATTACCTATATCGATAGAACCTCCATCTCCATCACAGGAAGTCTAATTACACAAGATCTTCATTTAAGTGAAAAAGAATTTGGCTGGATACTCGGTTCCTTCGCATTTGCCTATGGCATTTTTGAAATACCAGCAGGACTTTGGGGAGATTTAAAAGGGCCCAAGTCCATCATCCTTAGAATTGTATTGTCTTGGTCGGTATTTACCATCCTAACTGGATTTTCTTACACCTTCACCATGCTATTCATTATCCGTTTTTTATTCGGAATGGGTGAAGCTGGTGCCTACCCCAATGCAACGATTGTAATACAAAGATGGTTTCCCAAACAAGAAACTGGACGCGCTCAATCCATCATCTGGATTGCAAGTCGCATTGGTGCAGCACTCGCACCATTCTTGGCCGTTAGTATTATGATGACCTGGGGATGGCGCTATGTGTTTTATATTTTTGGTGTACTTGGTTTACTATGGGCAATATTTTGGAGCTTTTGGTTTCAAAATGAACCAAAAAATATGCCTGGGATTAAAGAAGCTGAATTAAAACATATTGAAGAAGGAAGAGAAATAAAAACGCATAAAAATAGTCTTCAAGTTTTTTTGAAAATTATTAAAACGCCCAACGTATGGGCATTAATGGGTATGTACCATTGCTTATTGTATGGCGCTTATTTTTATCTTTCCTGGATGCCTAAATATTTAAAAAATGGAAAACATATTGATGATGCACATATTGCATTCTTGGCTTCCTTACCCTTTATATTAGGCACCATCGGTTGCTTTTGTGGTGGATTTTTATCTGATTTTATAGCCAAGAAAAAAGGATTGAAATGGGGAAGGCGTTCCGTAGGCATGTTCGGATTAATTATGTCTGGCTGTTGCATGGTAGGTTCTACTTTGATTGTAGACCCCACAAGTTCTATCATTGTACTAGCCTTTGGTCTAGCTTTTAAAGACTTTACCCTACCGGTATCCTGGGCTACTTCTGCTGATATTGGTGGTCAAAATTCAGGAGCCGTAGCGGGTGCCATGGGAATGGCTGGACAATTAGGCTCTACCATTATGTCAATCGCTTTTGGATATATTTTAACCGCCACCGGCAGCTGGGATATACCCGTAAGAATCATCGGAATAATTGTTATTTGCGGTGGCTTTATTTGGTTAAAAATTGACCCTACTAAAAAGATTGTATTTGAATAAATATTATTTTACTACAATTTAAATTACAGATATTTCAGTCTGAGGATTTAAATAGTACTGAGGCGGACTGAGATAAAATCTTAGTTACCACTTTTATTCATGAGAATATTATAGGAAGCAAAAAAAGTTGGCTTAAAAGGTTGACTTTTTTGAAGTAATTACTTAGGGCTCACGACAAAAAAAACAGTATCTATAAAATAAAGTATTCCATTTTGTGTTAGCACATTTTCGTCATGAAGATCTTCTAAAATTAAACCAAGTTCCTCATTAAAGTAATCATGGTTTTTGGTATTCCGAAAGCCATTGTTTTCAAGAAATTTTTTTACGATATTCAAATCTGTTTTTTCATTTGCTTTTACAAATGGCTGCTCAACTACGGCATACAAAACATCTAAATCATTGTGAAATCCTAATAACTGATAGGCAGTATCTGGAAAAAATAAATTATTAAGCAAAAGGTTACGAAAATAATCAACCCAACTAGCATAATAAATTGCATCATTCAATTTCAAAACAGTTAAACCATCTTTCAGGTATACCTTCTATTCTGCACCTTGTGAAACATACAAATCTATATTGATATATTCTACCCAAAGATAATTGTCGTCTGCAAATTGAATTAGGCTCTTTGTTTCTTCTTCTTTTTGCTGCTGCTGTTGGTCTTTAACCATTGAACTTGCTCTTTGGCTTCCTTCAAGGTAACTGCAGGTTGTTTGGATAAGATGATGGTGCCTAACTTGGCTCGTTCCTGAAAGGATATGTTGTATGTCATCTTTCATGCAGTTTTTAGATTAATAAAGTTAATCAATTATTTCAATCATTCTTTTTTTGAACTTTTCATAATAAAATACTCCTTTTAATAGGGTCAAAATGATTGATTGGAAGCATTTTATTACAATTACTAGTTTATAGAATTCCCAGATTTCATTACCTAATTGGTTAAAAAGCAGTAAAATGAATATTACTAATGGTGATAAATGAAGCTCAACTTAATTTACTGAATTTTTATATTCCTCAAAATAAATTAGATTAAACTTCAAAAAATAAAAGTCTCTTTTTTATATAAACCGTTGAAACGGTTTTGTTTGAAATTTTATTTTCATAGCCCACGGTTTAAACCGTGGGCTATGAAATCAAACGATTTATTTCCAATGGATTTATCTATTAGTATATTTTTATATAAACCGCCAATTGATCGATTTCGATTTTTTCAAAATATAATTAACATAAAAACAACACCTTAATTTTCTTGAAAAATCTTCCTATCCAACTTCGGCAGTCTGTGTTCAAATTTCGTTCTCGCTGCATTGAAAATCAACGACTTTCTAAAAAACTTGGTTCCTTTATTGGGTAATAAAAATATCGGTCCATAATAGTTCAAATCAAATAATCTATTTTTTTGATATTATTTCCAATTGTAGAAAAACTTAAATTTACAAAAAAACAATGCCTCTTACTCCCCAAACTAGTGCTTTAGGTTTAACTACTTACAAAGGCAGTTGGTTGCCCCAGCAAACAAAACATTTGCTAAATCGAACTTTGTTTGGTGCAAAAGCAACTGACATAAAATACTTTTTAGATAAAGGAGTTATTGCAAGTGTAGATGAATTGTTGAATGTACAATCAAGCACAATACCTCCTCCACTAAATGAATATAATTCAACAACATTTACTGATCCAAATGTGCCCATTGGTAAAACTTGGATAAATGATATATCTACAGACGGCACAATTAATAGTTATCGTAGAAGTAGTTATAAGAAATGGCTAGTCAGTGTTTGGGCAGGACAAGAAAGAACTATTCGTGAAAAGCTAACCCTCTTTTGGAGCAATCATTTTGGTACAGAAGCAGATGCAATAGTATATGGTTCAATGACCTACCATCACCATCAAATACTAAGAAATAATTGTGTTGGTAATTTTAAGCAAATGGTTCGTGCTGTTACCTCAGACCCAGGAATGTTAAGGTATTTGAATGGCTATTTAAGCACTAAAACAGCACCAGATGAAAACTACGGAAGAGAATTGCAAGAATTATTTACAGTAGGGAAAGATGGTGGCGCTAAATACAGTGAAGATGATGTAAAAAATGCTGCAAAGGTTTTAACAGGATGGAAAATTGATGCAAATTTTAATCCAGTTTTTGATAGCAATAGACACGATACTACCAATAAAACCTTTTCTGCTTTTTACAACAATACAACCATCACAGGAAAAACATCAACTAATGGAGCCTTAGAAACAGACGAGTTGTTGACTATGATTTTTCAAAAGTCAGAAGTAGCAAAATTTATATGTCGAAAAATATACAGATATTTTGTATACTATGCTATTGATGATGTTGTAGAAACAAATATAATAACCCCATTAGCCAATGCCTTCATCGCAAATAATTTTGAAATAAAGCCAGTATTAAAACTACTTTTATCTAGTGAGCATTTTTATGATACTTTATATATAGGTTGCCAAATTAAAAGTCCTACCGATCATGTTATTACCTTTTTAAGGCAATTTGAAATAGTATTTCCAGATGCAATAACTGATTATTCTGATTCATATTTCTTGTATAACAATATGGTAACTCAACTGATAAGTATGGGGCAGAACCCTGTTGATCCCCCCAATGTTTCAGGTTGGCCGGCTTATTACCAAGCTCCAGATTATAATGAGCTTTGGATCAATGCTGATACCTTACCAAAGCGTAATAAATTTACTGATTTGATGTTGGAAATTGGCTATACCAAGAATGGAAAAAAAATCATTGCAAATACCATACAATTTGCTAAAACAGCTTGCCCCAATCCTTCGGATCCAAATGCATTAATTGAAAGTTTTTTTTCATTTTTAGTATCAACAGATATATCCACCTCTTTAAAATCCAATTTGAAAACTCAAATTTTATTAACTGGACAAGCATCTGATTATTATTGGACCGATGCATGGAATAATTATATTACAAATCCAACCACCATCAATTTTAATATAGTGAATACTAGGCTCAAAACTTTATTAAAATATATTATGAATTTACCAGACTATCAATTACAATAAAATGGAAAGAAAAAAATTTATAAGAAATAGTTTGGCATTACTTGCTCCTACTATGATTAGCGGAAACCCTATTCATATATTACAAGACCATCCTTTATTAAATACTGAACTGCTTGGAACTTCTTCTACTGATAAAGTACTTGTTATTATTCAATTGAGCGGAGGGAACGACGGATTAAATACGGTGGTTCCATTAAGTAATTATAACAATTATTACAATGCGAGAACCAATATAGCCTTACCTGAAAAGAAAATTTTGAAGCTTACAGGCAATAACGCCACAGGTATCCATCCTTCAATGACTGCCTTTCAAAAATTATTTCTAGATGGAAAATTAAATATTGTACAATCCGTTGGATATCCTCAACCAAGTTTTTCTCATTTTAGAGCAACCGATATTTGGATGTCTGGTTCAAGCAGCGATCAGTATTTAAATACAGGATGGGCAGGGCGCTATTTAAATTATCAATACCCTGGTTATCCAGATGCCTATCCAAATTCAGACCATCCAGATCCAATTGCTATTCAAATTGGTTCTTTAGCATCGCTTACTTGTCAAGGACCAGCTGTAAATATGGCGTTGAGTATTTCAGATCCAAGTTCTTTTTATAATTTAATTGAAGGAACAGATGCAGTAGTGTCAAATACCAATGCAGGTTATGAACTTAGTTTTTTGAGAAGTATCGCAAAACAAACCAACCAATATACAGTAAGAATTAAAAAAGCTTCTGACAGTGTCAAACAACAAGTTACTTATCCTAATAACAGTTTAGCCGCTCAACTAAAAATTGTAGCCAGATTGATCAAGGGTGGCTTGGGCACCAAAGTGTACATGGTCAATTATGGAGGCTTTGATACACACTCTGGACAAGTGGTATTGACAGACACGACCACTGGCGCCCATGCAAATTTATTAAAAGGGCTTTCAGATTCTGTTGCTGCATTTCAGTCAGATCTATCTGGTTTAGAAATTGAAGATCGAGTTATAGGGATGACCTATTCTGAATTTGGAAGAAGAATAAAATCAAATGCAAGCGTTGGAACTGACCATGGATCAGCTGCTCCTTTATTTTTATTTGGCAAAAATGTTAGAGGAGGTATTTTTGGTGACAACCCAACAATACCTCCTACTGCAACTAGTAATGACAATATTCCATACCAGTTTGACTTTAGGTCTATTTACAATACAATTTTGCAAAATTGGTTTTGTGTTTCACAAGTCGCCGAAATTGAAATCCTTTTAAAGCAATTTCCAATTATGCCATTGATCAATGCTAGTGTATGTGGTGCCAACAATAAAAATTCAATATTTTCCAAAGAGTCTCTCATTTATAATTATCCAAATCCATTTAGCAATCTAACTAAAATAGAATTTAAAACACAAGGAGGACATACCATTTTGCAATTGTTAAATGGAGCTGGAATTGTTGTAAAATTATTGGTAGATACTACTTACAATTTTGCAGGAACCAATAGCTATAATCTATATGGAGCAGGCTTATCTACAGGTGTTTATTATATTAGAATGCAGAATGGAGATAAGATATTTGTAAAGGCAATAATTAAGATATAAAATTAAATTTAGAATTTATTTCCACTGTAGGAGAAAAACACCCTCTACAATAATGCGAACCTAGTTTAATACCTCCAAATAAATAAAAGCTTCCATTTTATAAAATACCGTTGAAACGGTTTTTATTTGAATATCGTTTTTATAGCCCACGGTTTAAATCGTGGACTATAAAAAGTAATAATTTAAATCCAATGGATTTATCCATTTGCTTCGTTAATATAATAAAATTTGCATTTTATTAAAAGCGATCGGAATAAATTTCTAACTTTATAAAAGAAGAACTGCTAAATATTTATAAAGCCAAATTAAATGAAAGTACTATCTACTTTATCCATCCTATTTATTACTATACAATCCTTAGCGCAAAACGCTTTACCCATAGCATCTTCCTTTCCTGTCTTACCTAAAGAGTACAAATGGACATCAAAAAGTGACCAACAAAAAATATTAAGCTTTTTAAAAACAGAAAAAGAGAAATATTATAGTTATTTCAACAAAACATCGATTGAATACGGCATTGATTTTACAATGAATGGTTTGATTCAATCGCTGCACTTAATTGATTTGAATAAAGATGGAATAGACGAAATTGTATTTACCGGTCAAAGTGGAGAAGAAGGTAACCGAGTAGATATTTTTAAAAAAGAAAAGAATTCTTACACTAAAATATTTTCGGAGAGACAAAATCTTACTGACATCATAACAACCCAAGATCAACTCTATCTTTTTATCTCAGATCCTGGATGTTGCGCTGAATATTCTACCATTCAGAAAATCTATACAACTGATTTCAATTTATCTATCAGTTCCTTTCAGCAGACCTATCAATCCCAAATAATCAATCAAACTAAATTGCCATCATCTCTATTTAAAACCCCTATACCATTTAAAGTAACCTTAGAAGCCTATAAAGTAAGGTTGGAACCCGCTTTCGATGACTCAAGCAAAAAAGATTATGACGACATGAACGAGTTTAAGCCTTCAGGAAATATTATAGCTAAGCTGCCCAACTATACGATCGGTAATGCCCTTGGATATATGACTGACCCATCAGGAACAAAATGGTGGTTCGTTGAAATCGATGAAAAAGCTCGATTAAGAAATGTTAAATACGACAGAACAGATCAGACAAAAAAATATCCAACCCGTCGTAAGGGTTGGATAAATAGTAAATACATTGAAAAAATAAATTAAAATATTTTTTTAATTGCCCACATTAATCCTAATGGGACCATTGCGTTGCATATCTTCCATAATTTTTCTCATATTGTCCGTAAACTGAGCCCGAGTCATTACTTCACCCACGGTTGGTTTTATTAATTCTTTTTTAGCATACTTTCCTGAAATTTCTACAGCAGTAGTAATCGATGCGCCGTTATCAGAATTTACTTCTAAGATGGCACCAGGTAAACCTGAAAAACTTTCTGGCCCAACAGAAACAGGAATATCTTCGGCATACCAAACCACCACCTCAATCTCTCTTGGTTTATTGTCTACTCGGGCTTGGGTAGTATCTCTTCTAGGCGAACCGGGAGGTGGACCTCCAAAACTCATTCTCATCATCTGACCTGCAGAAGTAGTCGTTGCTTTTTTACAAAGATGCTTAGCAATCATCTTGGTTTCCTCAGATATTTTCCATTTTATTTGTCTAACAGAATCAACTACCAAAAAATCTTTTTCAAAAAATGAACGAGCTTCATATTGCATCTGCGTTTTAAGATCAGTAAATGTCGTAGTAGAAGGCATCCTAAACATCATTCTTGGACCACCCCTATCCCCTCCATTGTTAGCAAATGGATCAGGTGCTTCTTCTTCAATGATTGACTTAAATAAACTTGATTGCTCATTAAATAATAGTTGAAACTTGTCAGTTCTAGACTCCGGAATTCTAGCCCTCATTTCAGGATCTGTAATATTTCTTCGCATATTAATTACGCGCTCAAATACAATTTTACCCTCTTTCATTTGAGCAAAAGAAATAGTAAAACTTCCCAATAGAACAACCGATAAAGTAAATAATAGTTTCATAATTCGAAATTTTTATAAAAGATAAATGTAGCATTTTTAATCCGCTCTCATCATAAATGTCCGAGCTCCACCTCTTCCGCCCTCAAGACCCGATTTTTGTAAACTGTAAGTAAAGCCTATTAAAAAATATTGGTTAATCACATTATACTCCTGGTCAATAATTTGAGATTGCAATACCGTGCGACTTATACCAGCACTTTTGTTAAGCAAATCGTAAGCAGTAAGTTTCACCTCCGCACGTTTGTTTTTTAAGAAAAACTTAGAAAAATAAGCATTCCATATTGGAATAGCCGTATTAAAACCTTCTGCTCTTCCAGAATTAATGGTATAATTCAATGACTGGTTTAATACTAAACCCCAGGGTAAGTTTTTAATGATATCAATCGAATACACTCTGGTTAAATAATTAGTATTTAAAGAAGGATTCTTTTTATTATTAGTTACGCTATAAGAATATCTAGTCGAAAAATTAATATCAATCACATTGTTTACCATATAATTATAGGTGAGTGATGGCCCTGCACTCTTAATCACGATATTATTTAAAGCTCCATTTGCGTAAGAGACATTATTGTTGAGTCCTATGTTTAATCCAAGATTTATTCTTGAATGAATTTTTTTCAATCCAAATCCATAGTTAGCATTTCCATTCACCCTATACACGCCATTAACATTGACTGGCTTAGACAATATCGTACGATTGGGTAGAATACTATCATAATTTACAATGGAATTATCTGACAAAGTCGCATTTAAAAAAGCAAAAAAGTTTTTCTGAGAAATGAATTTAGAAGAAAAATATCTGAGATTTAAATTATGCGTATAGGTTCTTTGTAAATTAGGATTACCCATCACTGGATTATTGATATTGCTCAAATCCATGATTGGTTGTAACTGAGTTATTGAAGGCTGAGAGGTAGACGTTCGATAATTAAAATTTAAGTTTTTGGTACGGGCAAAATTAAACTGCAGCATAGCTGTGGGAAGCAAGTCCGTGACTTGTTGATTCACTTTTACTAGCGTATTAATATTTAAACCATTAATCTGGGTATTTTGAATAGAAACACCTGAAGAAAAACTAAACTTGTTTTGATTGGTTCTAAAATTCATACCCCCTCCCGAATACCTATAGGTGTTCTCATATTCATTGGTCAATCGATTGTTTAACAAATCATATTTACCATCTACTTTATTATTATCATACACTTTTCGGTGGCTAGACCCATCGCTCTCACTGATAAAAGAATTAAATTCTAACAAAGACTTTTTACTCATCGGCTCTGTATAAACCAAATTAGCTGAATAGTTAAGCGAATTGCCGTCTCGAATATTTTGTTGATCAATTAATGAATCTTTGATAACCCCCGAATTTAAATAGGTTTTTAAATTGGAAAGTTGATACCCATTCGATGTAGATTGATTATACCCAAATGTTATGGTAGAAGAAATTGTACGTCCTTTTTTAGCAAACTTTTTTCTTAACAATAAATTACCTGATGCATTCAATGCATCGGTCTCACTAGAGGAGTTGGTTTCAGAAGAATTAGCTATTTTACCATCTGGAAAAATAGTCGTTGCAGAAGAAATTCCTAAAGCGCTGCTATGCTGTGTGGTAATAGCAGGCGTAAATTTAAAAGAGAATTTATCAGAAACCTTTTGATCTAAAGTACTTCCAAACTTTGCCTGTCGATCTTTTGATCGAGAACTAGCATTGGAATTTTGACTAAAAATATTTCCCGGAATAAGGTTTTGAATAAAAGACTTACTAATCATATTTCGATCGATATCACTGGCTGAAATATTCGAGTTAAAATCAGTATTCTTATTATTTAAAACATTTGAATAATTACCTCCACCTGCATAGGTATTAGCAACCCCTTGTGAATTTGCACCCCCTAGGCCACCTCCACCCATATCACCCATTACGATCGTCACGCCTCCACCGCCACCTGGTCGCATTCCACCACCTGCACCAGAAAAATTAGCTACATCACCAAAAGAAAAACCTTGTCGATTGGTATTATTAGCCATTGCGATCAACGAAATTTGTTCCTCATCATTTAATCGATTCACATTCCCCTGCGCATCCCATCTGCCAGGATCACCTGCTGCTCCACTTAATTTACCAAAGGTGGAATGATTTCTATCTTTTTTTAATTTAATATTGATACTTGTCTGCTCGTTACCATCATCAATGCCTGTAAACATTGATTGATCAGACTTTTTATCGAAGACCTGAATTTTATCTACCGCATCTGCTGGTAGGTTTCGAGTAGCCATTTTTGGGTCGCCAGTAAAAAACTCTTTTCCATTCACATATACTTTAGCAACAGACTTTCCATTCACAGTAATTGATCCAGATTTATCTACTTCAATACCTGGCATTTTCTTTAACATATCCTCCACCACTGCATTAGGCAATGTCTTGAAATTTTCAGAATTAAATTCAATGGTATCATTATTAATCACTACTGGTGGCCTTTTCGCAATAATATTAATATTCTCCATCCTACTGGTATCCGTCATATAAATATTACCTAGCGATAATTTTGCCGTTGACCCTACTTTAATTGCCAACCACAAGGGATGGTAACCAACATAAGAAATAGAAATCAAATATTTTCCAGCTACTACATTTTTTAATTGGAAAAACCCTTGCTCATTCGTCCTCGTAAAACTTATTAAGGAAGAATCCTTAGCCCTTGCCAAAGAAATAGTAGCCGAAATAAGCGGTTTATTTAAACTGCTATCCGTAACAGATCCATCAATCAAAATATTTTGAGCAGTTAATAGTTTACCAACCAATATGAAAACGGTTAGAAAAAATAGGTTAACTATAGATTTTGGGTGCATAAATTCGAATAATAAATTTCTACGAAGGTTGATAAAATAAGCTGTTGACTGGAATACGACCCTTCATTCATTGCAAAATTACATATAAATCCATGAAAATAAAGTAGTGGTCTTTAAATATAAGTTAAGCTCATCAAAATGAGTAAGGGTTTACTCTAAAAAAGCTGTCTTTTGCTAGAATCAAAATAGTAGGTATATTTAATTTCGGTGCAACTACTTTATAAAAATAAAAAGGTTTCATCAACAACAATAATTTATCCATCGACTTTACTTTCAATTAAACATCCAATGAACACAAACAAAAAATCACGTAGATCATTTCTAAAAAAAGCGTTAGCGCTTTCTGCCGCTTCCGCTGTTGCACCTTCTGTGTGGAACAATGCAACTGCCAATATTTTTGAAAAAAAGAGTTTTCGCAAAGCAGGAGAAAAAGTTAATCTAGCCTGTATTGGTATCGGTAATCAAGGTGGGTCAGATGTATTTTCTATGTTTAATACTGGCTTGTGTAATTTGGTTGCTTTTTGTGATGTAGATATGGGTGCGCCTCAAACCCTCGAGGTATTAAAAAAATTTCCAGACGTACCCCGCTTCCAAGACTTTAGAAAAATGTTTGAAAAAATGGGTAACCAAATTGAAGCGGTTACCATTGGTGTTCCCGATCATTCCCATTTTCCGATTACCATGATGGCATTGGGTTTAGGAAAACATGTATACGTTGAAAAGCCTATGGCCCGTACCTTCCATGAAGTTGAACTGATGATGATGGCTGCTCGCAAGCATTCAAAACAAGTTACCCAAATGGGCAACCAAGGCCATTCTGATGGAAATTATTTTCAATTTAAAGCATGGAAAGAGGCAGGTATTATTAAAGACGTAACTGCAATTACCGCCCACATGAATTCTTCTCGCAGATGGTATGGATGGGATCCAACTATTAAAAGTTTTCCTGCGGCAGAACCTATTCCTTCAACATTGGATTGGGATATCTGGACAGGCGTAACGCAACCACATGCATACAATCACGATTTTGTAAATGGACAATGGAGAAGTTGGTATGACTTTGGAATGGGTGCTTTAGGAGATTGGGGCGCTCATCTTATCGATACTTGCCATCAATTTTTAGATCTCGGTTTACCTACTGAAATTAATATGTTGAGAGCCGATGGACATAATCCTTTTTTCTATCCGATGGCTTCAACTATTTTATTCAAATTTCCAGAAAGAGCCAATATGCCCGCTTGTGATATTACCTGGTATGATGGATTAAAAAATATACCTCCCGTTCCTGAAGGATATGGTGTGTCTGAATTAGATCCAAATATTCCACCTACCAGTGTGGGTAAAATTCAACCGGTAAAATTAAATCCAGGTAAAATTATTTATAGCAAGGACTTGATTTTTAAAGGTGGTTCCCATGGAAGTACGCTATCGATTATCCCTGCTGACAAAGCAAAAGACATGGCTTCTAAATTACCTGAAGTACCTAAGAGTCCTTCGAATCACTACGCCAACTTTTTAAAAGCTTGCAAAGGTGAAGAGCAAACTCGTTCTCCATTTGAAATAGCCGGTCCACTAAGTCAAGTATTCGCATTGGGAGTGATGGCTCAGAAATTAAACACTAAATTATTATTTGATAGAAAGACTAAACAGATTACTAATAATAAATTAGCCAATCAATTATTAACTGGTCTTCCACCTCGTAAGGGTTGGGAACAATACTACAAGATTTAATTTCAAATAAAATCATTCAAAAATAAATAAACAATGAAAAAAATTATAGTTTTTTTAATCGCTGGTTTCATCACCTTTCTTCCTCAAGCAATACTAGCGCAGAAAGCAGAACGCCCAGGACCTCAGCCAGCTGTTGAAAATGCAGAGAAGTTTAAACTAGGCATTGCTGGATATACTTTTGCAAAAATTGATATTGATAAAACCTTGGAGACCTTTCAAAAGATGGATCTACATTATTTCACCATCAAAGATTTTCATCTTCCGCTCAACAGTACTGTTGAACAAATTGCTGCCTTTAATGAAAAATTAAAATCAAAAGGAGTGATAGGTTATGCAGTAGGCCCTATTTATTTAAAGTCTGAATCTGAAGTAGATCGTGCCTTTGAATATGCCAAAAAGGTGGGTGTAAAAATGATCATCGGCGTTCCCAATTACGAGTTACTTCCTTACGTCAATAATAAGGTAAAAGAATATGATATTAAATTGGCTATTCATTTGCATGGTCCGGATATTGCTATCTATCCAGATGCAGAAGATGTCTGGAATCATGTAAAAGATCTTGATCCAAGAATGGGAATGTGTTTAGACATTGGCCATGATACCAGAGCAGGAAAAGATGCGGTAGCTGATCTCAAATTGTATAAGTCAAGGGTATTTGACATTCATTTAAAAGATGTAACAGCACCAACAAAACTAGGTTACTCACTTGAAATCGGCCGAGGTATTATTGACTTCCCAGCCTTTGTTAAAATGTTACGTAAGGTAGGCTATACCGGTGTAGTAGGTTTAGAACACGAAAAGGATATGAGCAATCCATTTATGGGTATTGGGGAAGATATTGGTTATTTCAGAGGAGTGATTAAGGCGACTAGATAAGCGTTGGATAATAACAAATAATTTGAATGCTAGTTAGGTGTACTATTTAGTGAAAATTGAGAAAGATACTCCCTTAACTCAACTACTATCATTGAGTAGGCATTTAATTTTTAGATTTTAATGGATTGGAAATTAAGTAATAAATAAGTTAAAGTACAAAAACAATATTTTAACTTATTTATTCAGTTTCAAATGATAAAACCGATTCATCACCATCACATGAGGAAAACTAATACAAGAGATAAATACAAAAAAAATAGTGAGTAGACTTTCATTGAATTCAGCTAAATAATTATTTTTCAATAAGTAAATAAAAACAGCGAATAGCACTAGCGAGCCAATAGTAAATGGCAATGCCTTCCAATAGAGCGATTTGTTATCAACGCTCATTCCTTGTTTTAAATGCGACCAGCCATTCAAACTATGTTGCCCGATAAAATATAAACCAAATGAGGAGATTAGAGGCAACTCGATACTCACCAACAGCATAAGACAACTTAACAACATCCTCCATCTTTTTTCTAAGATTGCCCAGGTGATAGCTACGATTGAAAGCAAAGTACTAGCTATTTTTCCCTCCTTATCGGTCAATGGAATTTTGAATACCTGCATATTATCCAAAATATTATTGGTTTCAACTAAGTGCCCACATAGAATGATACTTAAAATGAATATTCCCCAGGTGGCATTCTTTATCACATTAATTTTTTGGGCTTGCCATTCCTTCCAATCGGTTTGTCCAAAATGCCATGCAGAATAACCAATAAAAAATACTAAGGCAACCATTGGAAAAAAAATCCATACCACTAAATTGAACAAAGCCAAACTAATATATTTAATGATAAAGCTTAGTTTAATTGGACTTTTAAAATTGCCTGTCTCCAACAAATGATCAACAGCACCATGTGGAATGCCTACCAAAAACATTCCCGCCGTGAATATCGTTATTTGTAAAAAGTCAAATATATTAGGCACCATTTTATGTAGAAATAATAACAGCAAGGATAAAAGCAATACCATAAAAGGGGTTTTTATTCTTTGCATTCTTGATGACATGACCCATCCTACTGCTTTTAAGAATGGTTGCATTGGTAAAGTCAAAAAGATTCGAATATCTTGAATCAGCGTTGACTTTTCATCCAAAAATTTGAATACATTTTTTGCTTCATTTTTTTTAAACAAGGCTTCAAAAATTGGTTTTCCAAGGGAAGGCTGTTTAGAGAGTATCAACAGTAATAGCCGGTCATAAAATCGAAAACGAGAAGAATCAGTAATTACTACTGGCGGAAGATTTCGTTTTAAACTATCCGCTAATCTTTCCCCATGACTAAACATATTTTTAAACGCATAACCAGTACTTGGTTTAACTGCACCAGCTCTGCCTCCGATAGGAATAACCCCTGGTATAGTTTCAACAGAAATAGCTGCTGTACTCATCGGGATACAGCCTATTTCAGTATGTAAAATTTGATAATTACCAAATCGTTGGGTAATATATAAATCTAATACGGGATTGGCTTCTGGCGGAGTAAGGGAGGCTAATCCAAAACGTGTCAATTCAACGAGTGTTTTGCCAGCACCCAATGGAAGAACATAGACAAATTGGGTAGCCCCTAATTGCTCTACATTGAAGTCCATCAGATCTACACAATGTACATTAGCAATCGGCACATCAGTTGTAATCACATAACCAATGAAAGATTGAAGTAAATGGGCATCATCATTTTGAAGGGGTAAATATTTCGGCGGCCTACTATCGAACACGAAGGAGGACTCCCAAATATTGCTATCGGTAATTACCTTAACTCCATTTTCTATAGAAATTAATTCAACAACGGAACTTTGTATTCTTTGTAAATGATATTGATCAATGATACGTTTTAATTCTTTGTAAACATCAATACCTGAAATATGAAAATATTTTTTAGGTAACAAGGACTCTTGCTTGTTCCGATTGACGCTTACTTCCTCCCACTGATGACTTATCAAATGACGGCAACTTTCAGTAAGTTGTTGATTTTGTTCAGCCCAAAAACAGTAGGTTTTGTCATTATCATCTTTGGCGTCAGGATCTAAAATCAAAATTTTTTTATCTTTCAGCAGTCCCTGCTTTTCCATATTCATAAGCAGCAGCGTTGCAGAAGCCCCAGCACCTGCAAACAGATAATCTACCTTAGTAAAATGGTTTTGCATTGATATATTTTTTAATCTATACTTTATAAAAAAAGGGTTCTTCAATAAATTGAAGAACCCTTTTTTTTATTTATAAAGAAATAAATTAATCTTCATTTCTGCTTAAAGCATAGATAACTAAACCAAAGCCAATTTTGTTAATCGCATCAGCAATATTGTAAACAATATCCATAGCGTGTAACGCAGCTGCTTTATCTTCTACTAGCTTCATTCCAAACAAACCACCTTCAGTTCCAAGGATGTAACCTAGAGGGTAGATAGCCCAACCAACTAATACGAACCAAGCTAAGATCTTTGTAGCTTTTGCTACTTGTGGTCCAGCACTTTGAGAAAGCTTCGCAACTTCTCCAAACCAAACTAGGTAAGCAATATAGAAATAAGCTGCTCCTGAAATTACACCCCAAAGTACGCTTTTAGTAGGATCTAAAACCTCTCCAATGTAACCGGTAATTAACATTACAAGTGAAGCAAAGATCAACTTCCAAAGTAAGCTGATTTTTGAACCTGCTTTCTTTGTGATTAAATAGAACTCCACACACATTAATGGAACAGTAAGGATCCAATCAACGTATCTGAAAAAGGTAGGAGAATCTCCTGTAGCAAGATTGTAACCTCTCATGTAGTAGTAGTGAACTGCTGCAATGAAAGTGATTAATCCTGAAACCAAAACAGATGTTCTCCACTTTTTAGAAGTGTTGCTCAATTCAAAAAAGAAGAAAACCGATGCAGCCATCATGGCCATTGTGCCGATGAAAAACGTGAATGCCACGTAATTGTCACTAGCGATTTTTAAATTTTCCATATTACAAGTTTTTTGATTTGTCCTACTCTTTAGGATTTTCGGTTACTCCCCGTTTTTGATGGTATCTGGTCTCCATATTAAATTTAACAATTATTTTTTAATAAAGTTTGATTTTTGTTAAAATATTTATTTTTATATATTTTTAATTCGTATATGATTTACCAATTATTTTATCGGCTTTTGTACACCTGATTATACTGTTTAACTTTCTGATTAAATTTCACAAATAAAAATAAACAAAGTTGTTAATTTTTTGCAAATGGCCTCAAAATTTAAACTTTTTTTCAATGTATATGTTAGAAAAACTAAACAAATTAATTATTTATGAAAATGAAAATTTTATTGACTATTCTGATCGGAGGTTTTTTATCTGCATCAGCTCAAAAAACAGTTGTTGATGTAGCGGTAGGTTCTAAAGCACATACAACATTGGTTGCTGCTGTAAAAGCTGCAGATTTAGTAGGTACTTTACAAAGTGCTGGACCTTTCACGGTTTTTGCTCCAACCAATGAAGCATTTGCGAAATTACCAAAAGGAACTGTAGAAACTCTTTTAAAACCTGAGAACAAATCTACCTTAACTAAGATATTGACTTATCATGTTATAGCTGGAAATTTGGATGCTGCTGCAGTAGTTAAAGCCATTAATGACGGTAAAGGAAAAGTTACTTTGAAAGCAGTGAGCGGTGGAACATTAACTGCTTCATTAAAAAATGGTAAGGTAATATTAACTGATGAAAAAGGTGGAACTGCCACTGTTACCGCTACAGATTTAAAAGCAGGAAACGGTGTTGTTCATGTTATTGATGCTGTTGTTTTACCTAAATAACTTGAAATTTAAGTATTTTTTAAAAAGGGCTCTTATCACTAAGGGCCCTTTTTAAAAAATACTATCTCAGAAAATTTTCTTAGAATTAATTATTTCAGAGTTATCCATTAACAAACTAGTTAGAATTTTATTTACATCTTCAAATGCTTGAAATAAATAAAATCCTCAATATTTCTGTTCAAGTCTGTAATTAATTCATTATTTTTATAAAGCTTACTATACTTAATAAAATAATTAATAAATACTACAATTAATCATCCTACAATTTATTAAATAAAAAATATGCTTAAAAAATTTACACTTTCCGATATTATTATGTTTTTAGCGGCCTTCTCATCACTAATTTTCTCAGAAATTTTATGGTTTAAAGGAGAAAAAGAAGCCGGTATTTTTATTGGTTTATGGGTTCCCTCTATATTAGGATTTGCTATATTGCTAAAACTAATAAACAATCAAAAATGATAGAAATTATACCGTATTTCGCAGGACTGATAACCCTCCTGTTTGGTGTAGCATTTATTTTAGCATTGAATAAATTTAGGGGCTAAAATAAGCACTAAAAAATGCACTATGAATAGTCTATTAAAAAAATCAGGTGGTTATTTTGATGCTTATTTCAATGCAAAAAATGTACGAAGAGTAGAATTACTGATTCTGCGTGTTGCAGTTTTTGCCTTCCTTTTTCATTTATTGATTATTTTTTTAGGAAATAACTTTATTTATTTCAAAAATCTGCAGCATAGCTATTTAAAGGCAATCTATACGCCCTTTAGTTTTATACTATTTTACGAAGTATTTCTACTAGTTATCATCATATCTAAATCTATTTCTGAATTTATTGGGAAGCAATTTGAGGTAATTACCCTAATTACCTTAAGAAGCTTTTTTCATGATATAGCAGATCTTGATTTAAAAAATTCTATTAATATTAATAATCCCGAGTTTATTAGTCTACTATATGATTTGCTGGCTGCATTGATTATGCTTGGCCTTACTATTTTGTATTACAAGATTTACCAAAATAATCGTAAGTCAGAAATTGTTAATGAGCTTACTAATTTTATCAATATAAAAAAATTAGTATCATTAGGTATGATATTAATTTTATTGCTGCTCAGCATAGGTAGTTTTTTTGTTTGGGGTACAGAAATGGTGGAAGCATTAAAATCAAAACAAAATTACCCTGATCCTAATACCGTATTTTACACAGACTTTTTTTCAATTATGATATTTATTGATGTACTACTACTCATCATTTCTTTTATTTATCATTTTTCCTTTTTCACTATTTTTAGAAATGCCAGCTTTATTATTACAACTATTTTAATAAGAATGTCCTTAACTATAGAAAAGCCAATGAATTACATAATCATTCTGATTGGCTTTTTATTCTCAATCATATCTTTCTATTTATACAGTCTCAGAAATACAAACAATAAGTCGGTGGAATAGTAATTTGTTTATTTCTTCTATTGATTAATCAATTTGACTGCCCTCCTGATTTTTTTAAATAGTTTAGGAAAGAGGGGGTTGGCATAAAATGCCCTGTTCATTTTAATTTATTCAGAATAACCTATCGTTTGCTTATCTTATTCATTGAAATTGCTTTTTGTCTAGAACATTTAAATCGCAACATATTTTCACTCCTTTTCATTAAATGCTTTTGACTCACCCCGCTATTCACTCTTTTACGCCAGAGATTAAAACTGTTTCGCTTTAATTCAGTCCGCATTAACTTAATTGTTTCTGCTTCAGATAAACCAAACTGAAAGGTAATTGCTTCAAAAGGAGTACGATCTTCCCAGGCCATTTCAATGATTCTATCAATGTCTATTTTTTCCATTTCAGTTAGCTTAATATTTTATTGACTCTGTTGTAAAATTAGTACGATAGGTTAATATTAAAAAAACAATATAACCCTAGCAAAACATCTTCAGAATATCAGCGATTGAAGATATGTTCTAGATTTCTTTTTATTATTATTTGAGTTTATTGACAAAGACAACTCGTTTTTATAATTTAAAAGCCTACACTTTTCTTACGGGAACTAATCATTTCGTCTATTGCTAAAATGGTATCTCTTCTCCAAGTAGGACTCACAATAAATAGTAGTTCCTTCTTTCCACGTTTTCCATTAGGAAAGAAAAAGACTTCTTGACCAGCATTCAAACTTACCCCACTATTTGATTTTGGACTTAAATTTGGGTTCATCACACCTGGAATATTTAAATAGATTGACCAAAATGAACCATTATGAAATGTCATCGGAATATTTTGAGCATAGCTTTTACTTACCGAAAGTAAAGAGATGAAAAACAAATTTATAAAAACTAGGTTTTTAATCATAAACAAAAGATTGCACCCAATGATAATTTAAACGATTTAATAAAATTAGCATATAAATCAAACAAAATATCAATAAGGCTATTTATTGTATCCCTTTTGTAAATATCTTCACAATAATTTTTGGTTTGATATTGAATTAAAAAAATAGAAGCTTTTCATTTCCTAATACATTGCTGATCCACAAAATAAAAATCAGTACTTAGCAAATCCTATGAACCAGACTAATACCGTTTTTATCTGTGCCCTAGCGATTATTTCCTTTGGTTATTTCCTGAAGTATAAAAATATAATTACTGAGAAAGAAGGAAAGGTAATCTCGAAATTATTAATGCACACCACTTTTCCTGCATTGATCATAGTTACTATGATGCGAGTGCATTTGGAATCAAAGCTTTTATTATTGCCTATTATTTCTCTTTGCTTTTCAATTTTTTCAATGCTTACAGCTGCTTGGTTTTTTAAACGCCAAGGCTCCAAGCTTAGAGCGCTATTAATAATGGGAAGTGGCGGCTTTAATTTAGGTTTATTTGCATATCCATTGATTGAAGGTATCTGGGGACCAGCTGGAATGGTTTATGCAGCCATGTTCGATTTGGGAAATTCCTTAGCTATTTTTGGCTTGGTATATGGAACTGGTGTATTTCTTTCGGATAAAAAAGAAGGAGTAACTGTAAAAGAAAATATCAAAAATGCTTTTCTTAAAATCATTACATTGGTCCCCCTTCAGGCTTTGTTGATTGGTATGATTATTAATCTCTCCCACTTTGAATTACCCACTATAGTAGTTGAAATTTTAGATATTTTAGCCAGAGGAAATAAGGTAATCGCCTTACTAATTATGGGCATTTACTTGAATATGCCGTTAAATTCCAAAACCTTCCAACAAGTTTCAAAAGTATTGGCCATTCGATATTTCTGGGGACTTACCCTAGGTTTTTTGTGCTTTTACTTTTTACCTTTCGAGCCACTTTATCGCCATGTGCTATTGATTGTTTTAATTATTCCTGTAGGGATGGCTTTACTTCCCTTTTCTGATGAATTAGCATATGACACCAAAATTGCAGGAATGCTAGTCAATATATCCATGTTAATCAGTTTTGCGCTAATGTGGGCATTGGTTTTAGGACTGAAATTGGCTTAGCATGAATTGTAGTGTATGTCTCGTCCTGGAAGATTATTGATTCATTTAAACGAAAAGCACTGCTTGCAATAAGCAGCTGGGGCTTTTTGTTTTAAGAATAGTGATTTGTGCCTTTTCGCAAGGGGAGCATTATGCTTGGATTTCCATCCTTTACAGTATTTTGTAATTGTTATTACACATCAGTTAAAAATAACAGAGACCCCTATTACTAGAGGTCTCTGTTGTATTTTTTAATATTTTATAACTTTCTATTGATCTGAAGATACAATAAATAATTTTATTATTTCAATAACCCTAAATTATAATAAGCAGTTGCTTTTGTTATTAAACCATCAGCTCCAAATTCATGCTGATAATGAACGGGCACTTTGATTGTAGCATTTGTTACTTTATTTTTTAAGCGAACTACCCACCATGAAAGAACAACTTGATCTGAACCGCTGTAAGCTAATAAATCTGGATATCCAATTTCATCCACTCCAAGTACTTGGAATTTTTCTAATAGACCAGCTGAATTTTTTTTAAATTCTTCTAATGTTAAACCGACTGGAAAATTCACATCATTAATTATTGCTTTTTTATCATATAAAGCAATATGTTCATCTGTTTTTCCTAATTCAAAGAAAGTCATCAATTTTCTTACTTTTATAATATTAGCATGGTCTTTATAAATGGTCCCGTTTTCCACTGAACTATTTTTGGCTGTAGTTCCTTCCATATCACTTGCTTTTTGCCATTCTGCTGTACTCATATTAATTCTCAATCTTCTAATTTTAGTTCCTTCTTTATTGAATATAAATTCACAGTCATAAGGTGTTTCTACTTTAAAGCCGGTATTTTTTGATATCCAATAAAAAATATCAAAAGTTTGTACCCTCAAGCCTGCCCCATCCTTATATTCAAAAGCATCTGGATAGGATGTACCTCTTCTTTTGATAGAAAAACTGATCATATTCGTACTTAACCATTTTGAGTCTTTAATTAAACCGTCAATATCTTCACCCTTATTAATCCAGGTATTAATCAAGTTATTGTAAGCTTTAAAACCTGTATCTGCAAGTTTTTTTAATACTACAACATTATTGGTAACATAAGCTTGCAAAAACTCTTCGGCAATATTGATTGCTGGGTGTTTGTCATAAATGATTCCATTCTTATTGGTTTGAGCTATTGCTGAATTTATAAACATCAGAAATACTAGTAGAATTATAGAATTTTTTTTCATTTTCATTTTTTTTTGAGTTAACAAATTGATTTAGTAGATTTCCTTTATTAGTTAATTCAATAAAATTTTTTGTCAAACAATTGACTAAAAATTTATTTAATATTTAATTACTTTTTTGGTTCAGTAGCAGCTTTTATAAGCCCATTAACATCAAAATATTCATCAATATCAACTATTTTATGGTCCTTATTAAATTGGTATACACCATAAAATTTATGTTCAATTTTCGCTCCATTTGCAATAGCATCATCTGTCCATCTTACATAAGCTCTCACACCTCCATCTGGTTTAAAAGTAAGCTCATCTACTCCAGGTAAAAGTTTAATATCATTAGCTTTTATATTGGTCAGTAATTTGTGAAAACCTGCAAGCCTTTGTATTTGTATTGTTTTACTAGCTAATGCTTCTTCACCATAAGCTGGACCATGTACTTTAACAGAATCTGATAATTGGGCGCTGAATGCATTTAAATCATTTTTTGAAAAATTTTCAAAACCTTCTAATACAGTTTTTGAGTTTTCTTTAAAATCAGCCATTGCTGCATCATCTGCACTGGATGAAGTTTCGTTTTGTTTTGGAGTGCAGGCAAATAATGATAATGTTATAATTAGAAATAATGCGATTTTTTTCATAATAGTTGATTTAGAAATAGAGTGTAGTCCATTTCAATGATTAAATAAGAGTCTGAGAAATAATAGTGATTGCAGTTTTATTTTTAAAATTCATGAAATAACTGAGCCCCTATTGCTAGAGGTCTCAGTCGTATTTTTTCAAACTTAAACTACTTTTTTGAAGGTGCAGTCAACGCTTGCATAATTCCAGTCATATCTTGATACGCATCAACATATATAAGTTTATGATCGGTATTAAATTCAAAAACAGCAAAGTACTTGTTATTAACAATAGCTCCATTTTGTCCAACGGCAGACCATTTTGCAAAAACCCTAACATTGCCATCTGGTTTTAAGGTTGCAGTATCTACAGTAGGTAAAAATTGTAATTCTGTATAACTTACTTCAGTATCTAAAGCGCGTAGTGCTCTAAGAGCAGTTAGGTTCTCAGTTTTATTTAAAATACCTACACCTAATCCTGGAGAATCAAACTTGGCAGTATCTGATATTAAACTATCGGTTTTATCAAACTCATTCGTTACAAAACCATCTAAAAGTGTTTTCACAATTTTAGAATTTTCTCTAAATGTTGCCATGTTTGCGTCTTCTGTACTATTTTTTTCTAACGGATTTGTACAAGCAATCAATGATGCTGATACAAGAAAACATAATAATAGTTTTTTCATTTTTTTATTTTTATAGTAGTATTTACTTACTGGTTAATCTTTTATTTAAAGTCATCATAAATCTATCGGTTCTAGACCACGAATTAGCAAAAATTAAAGAGTCTTTATCCCAAGAACCTTTACCATATATTTCTTCCCAAGCATTAGCAAAATCTGAATTTTTTGTATCATCTAAATCTTTCCATCCATTAGGCAAATATCTAACCACATAATATCTAGTTTCCCCCGTAAATGTTGACCAAACCCCAAATTTTCTTCCTAATTTATCCCAAACTTTTGCCATTTTTTTCAAAACATCAGTAAACCCTTTGGAACCACCATCTTTAACCGTCCATTCTGTGTTCACAAATTTTTCTGACTTTTCGTCTACTCCGAGGTTGGACATTTCAGGTCTATAGACTAAAATATCATTGGTTGTTCTTTCAACATGGGGTGCAACAGTTAAGTTCCAATTATCACTCCATCTTATATTATCTATAGTAGCAGGTGTCACAACATCTCTATCAGTAAAACTTTTACCCGCATTATTCATAAACAAATATTCTCCATTGTGTTTCCCTCCGGAAATATTGTATCCGTATATTTGAGGTTTGCCATCTTTTACCGGAAAAAATTTAGTTATAAATGTTTCGGAAGCATCAACAAAAGAGGGAGCTTGCCCCATTTTAACTTTCCAAAAACCGGCATTCACGGTACTAGTTTTTTGTTGAGCGAATGGCGCAAAGCTTATCAAAGTCAATGCGACAAAAATTAATTGTTTTTTCATTTTTTTGATTTTTTTACTCCTACTCATATGGCTTTTCAGAATGACGCCCCGTTTGAATGGTTGCTGGACTCCATTTTTGATAATAAATATTTTTAAATAAATTCTTACTTATTAATTTGAATCAACGATAATTTAGAAGCTGTATGCTTGGTGTGCTTATAAAATCAATAGATAAACTATTAATTAGTAATTAAGAGGAGATTGGGGAAAAATCAGGGAAATAGATTCTATTTTGGGCAAGCTGTAATGTTTATTAAAACGCTTACTTTACCAGGCATTTAATTAAAAGTAAATGAAGGTAAAGTCATAATATTTAAGGCAAAATATAGATTAATTAATCAATTTATTGTTTAATAATTGTTGCAAGGAATGAATATTTAATTAAACAATAATAGGCTTATTTATTTAATACGCAATTTATTTTAAATTTGATTTCCTTAAATGGGTACACAATTCAATTACATATAAATATTTTTCTACGTTCTTGAAATTAGCTTGATTTTAATTAATTAAAATAACCCAACTATTTGAATTACAGTCAATTGGGCTATTAAATCTAAAAATGTAGCTACTATTTTAAACAACTTATATTACCACCAATGCTTTATTATCCTATACAGCATTTTGTACTCCTTATGTGGTTGCACTTCTTCCACTAGCACTCTGCTGTTTTTCTAGCAGGAGTCAATTTTTGGGAAACACTTTTAGGTCTGAACAAGTGCAGGAAAGAGGTAGAATAATCATGGTCTATGGACAAAAGTGTTAACTCTACTGCCATAATAATCAAAAAGAAATCCCATTAAAAAAGCCTAAGTCCTTAATAATAAAGAAATTAGGCTTAGTATCGGGAAGCAGACTTGAACTGCCGTTCGCCGAGGCGGATATGAATCCCTTGCTTCTAGATTAGAAGTAAATCCAGTATAATGCTTTTGACTAGTGGGGGAATAAAGTATATAAACAGTAAAATTCATACATTAAAAAAGCCTAACTCCTTAATAATAAAGAAATTAGGCTTAGTATCGGGAAGCAGACTTGAACTGCCGACCTTCGGGTTATGAATCCGATGCTCTAACCAGCTGAGCTACCCCGACATTTCGGGGTGCAAATATAGTCGTTTTTGGTAAATAGCAGAAAGCTTATTCACTAATCAACAATTTATCACTTTACCTCTAAGCTCAACAGCATCTCCTCTTCAATATAAGCTTCTAATTCGTCGCCCGATACACATTCCCCCACTCCTGAGGGAGTACCTGTAAAAATTAGATCTCCAATATTGATTGAAAAATAGTTGGAAATATGCGAAACAATATAATCAAAATGGTGGATCATCTCACTAGAATTGGCCTTTTGAACCAACTCTTTATTCTTATAAAAACTAAAATTAATGGTCTTCTCCATGTATCCTGGAACAATATCAATAAACTTTCCTACTACCGCAGAATTATCAAATGACTTAGCTTTTTCCCAGGGTAAACCCTTTTTTTTAAGCTCATTCTGTATATCACGCGCTGTAAAATCGATACCCGTAGTAATGGCATTGTAATAATTGGCAGCTTGCTTCTCCTGAATGTATTTACCGTTTTTGGACACCCTCAATACCAATTCACATTCATAGTGAAGCTCATTGGTAAACTCTGGATAATAAAAGGGGGTATTGCTCTGTAATAAGGCACTTTTAGGTTTCATGAAAATAACTGGCTCCTCAGGTATTTCATTGCCAAGCTCTTTGGCGTGTGCCGAATAATTTCGACCTACACATATAATCTTCATATTTATTGAAATTAAAAATATTTGAAAGGATTGCCAATATAGAACAATCATATTTAAAAAAAACTATATGACTGGTTGATTTTAAAAAATATATCACCGAAAATTAATCCGCCTTAATGGACAACTTATTTACCTCATTCATCGTTTGTCCGATACCGATAGTGACAAAATTTTCTATAATCTCCAGGCACTTATCGATTTTCAATTTTACAGTTGGTAATTCACTATTCAACCATTTACTTAAAACAAAATCAGCCTGCATACCTTTTGGATATTCGTTACCAATACCAAAACGCAACTTTGGATATTGATCCGTACCAAGGGTTAGCTGAATATCTTTCAATCCGTTATGTCCAGCAGGTGAGCCACCAGCCCTTAGTCGAATCTTATCTAATGGCAAAGCCAGATCATCTACAATGGTAAGCGTATTTTCTAAAGATACTTTCTCTTTATCCATCCAATATTTAAAAGCACGACCACTTAAATTCATATAAGTAGTAGGGCAAATACAAACTAACTTTTTCCCTTTCCATTTCAATTCAGCCACATAAGCCAATCTCTCTACTTGCAAACTTCCACCATGCTTTTGTACCAATGCATTGATCACGTCAAAGCCTATGTTGTGACGTGTATTCGCATATTCGTTTCCGATATTACCTAAGCCTACTATGAGAAATTTTGACATGATGTATTGCGAAGATAATTCAAATCACGATTGTAAAAGGGGCATTTTATCCAAAAAACAAAATAACTGTAATGGCTAATTTAGGATAATCAACGGCAAGAAGTTTTTACCTACTTATAATTTACCGTTTTCTTCTACTCTATAAAAAAATTTAACCATTCTTACAAGTCCGCTATCTAGTTCAAAAGTTGCTTTGTCAATTGAACACAATAGCGTATATTAACTGAGCTATTAGCCAATTAATAAAATAGAGATAAAAAAATCGCAGCAATAAACCACTTTAAAAAATTAATTTTGTAAAATTCACAATCGATCAGTCATTCATTTCAAATTAACATTGACAGGAATACAACCGAAGATCAAATTATTTAAATCACTAACTATATTACCAATGGAGTTCATAGATTATTATGAAATATTAGGCATTAAAAAAACTGCTACTGAGGAAGAGATTAAAAATGCTTACCGAAAATTAGCAAGAAAACTTCACCCCGATCTTAATCCAACTGATAAAGATGCCAATAAAAAAATTCAGCAACTTAATGAAGCCAATGAAGTTTTGAGCGATCCTACTAAAAGAAAAAAATACGACCAATACGGAAAAGATTGGCAACATTCGGATCAATATGAACAAGCTCGCCAATCGGGAAGAAGAAACGGACGACAAGGCAGTGCAGGTGGTTTTGAAGGAGATGATTTTTCGGATTTTTTCTCTTCCATGTTTGGCGGAGGGGGTAGTCGAAGCAAAGCAAAGTATAGAGGTCAGGATTACAACAGCCAGTTGCAACTTTCCCTTAGAGATGCTTACACCACTCACCAACAAACCATGACTATTAATGAAAAAACTGTCCGAATTACAATTCCTGCTGGTGTAGAAAACGGTCAATCGATTAAACTAAAAGGGTATGGTGCACCTGGTGTAAATGGTGGACCTAACGGTGATCTATACCTAACTTTTGCTATTGCAAATGATCCTAGATTTAAACGCAAAGGGAATGATCTCTATTTAAATGAAGACTTAGAATTATATACTGCTGTCTTAGGCGGTGATATCACCATAGAAACCATGAGCGGGAAAATAAAATTAAAAGTTCAACCCGAAACACAAAACGGTACCAAAACTAGATTAAAAGGAAAAGGATTTCCCCTCTATAAAAAAGAAGGAGAATTTGGTGACTTATACATTACCTATTCTATTAAAATTCCTACTAACCTAACTGAAAAACAAAAAGCATTGTTTACGGAATTAGCTACCCCCGAATAAAAAAGTGTCTCCTATATTTGATTGCTTACTAAATTAATTCAGCAAAAGAATTTAGTAAATTATTGCAAGAAATAAAAAACTAGGCTTGGGCAACCGGACCACCAAAAGTAAATGGAATTTCAATTTGCTCCATATCTTGAATGGTACCATTGGCAGCTTCAAATTTATTTATATTTTCAACCAGCGCTTTCATCAGTCGCTTAGCATGAAAGGGTGTAAGTATAATCCTACTCTTTACCTTGCTTTTAGGAGTACCCGGCATTACATTCACAAAATCAACTACAAATTCAGCATGACTATGGGTTATAATAGCGAGATTGGCATAAGTGCCTTCTGAAATTTCTTCTGAAATTTCAATATTGAGTTGACCGGGTTGTTCAGGTATACTGCTCATAATATTCGATTATTTGATGCAAATATAATTACAAAGAGAATTAATAGTGATGCCGTCTGATAATTATAGCTATAAACCTTTACTGCAACTATTCATCTAGATTATACTAATGCCTTCTTTTTTTAAATAAGCCACCATTTTACTACAATTGAAATTGCCACTGCATTTTAATTTCTGATTTTTTATTCCCCATTATTTCATCCAAACCAGTCCCAATGGATGACTTATCCTTATAAATAGTTTGTGACCATCTCAACCAAAGCGTAGTATTTTTAGTAAGTCCATAATTAAAATTTAGATAATAACGAAAACCCTTGTCGTAGAAAACTGGAATGGAAAAGCTGTACAATAGATCATTTTCATAGGCATATATTCTACTATTATAATCATCCGTTTCAAAATATTGCAGCCGAATACCTCCTGAATACCTTTTCATCATGGGTTTGACTATACAATCTGAAAAAGCTAAAAATCCTTTTTGAATATCCGAGGGATGAATTGCAAACCAAACCATTTCAACTCTATTTCTAAATGTAATATTGGAATTTATTTTAAAATTAATTTGTGATCTAATATTTTGCCTATTTGCTGAGATAACTGGTGATAGAATTAAATCATCCGGATTAAATTTTTAAATTTAGATTCTGTTCGAAAACGAATATACATTTCAAGTTGCTTGTTGGGTTTGTATAAAATTTGTAGTAGATAATCTTTTCCAATAGCAGGAGCATCCACTTGATATTTTAGCCATGGAAATTGATAGAAATCAGCGTAAGCGTCCACCCGCCAAGCTACAGCTGGTCGAGTACTTATTCCAAAATAGTATCCCTTTTCATTAGTAGGAAAAGTATTTTCGGAAAATGCATTAGTATATAAAGATTGATAACTCTTCGAAATATTCCGATACAAAATACTTAGATCTACTTTCGGATCTACGCTAACGATTAAACCATTAATGAAAGCTTTATCAAATGAATTGGTAAAGGCTGCTTCTCCAAAAAAATGACTATTTCTATAACCATAACTGTAATCCAGACTATAATTACCCAATTTATTTCCAGCAAGGGAATAAAGATTATATAGATCCGAAGGTTTTTTTATAGGAAGTGCAAATTGGTAATGCACTCCATTGAATCCTACATGTAATCGATTAGAAGTATAGGCTACATTACCTCCAACAATAAATTGCCGCTGAGCAACCTTATCATTCAACTCAGAAGAAGTTCTATGTAACCCTGAATTTTGAAAGGAAGAAATAAAATCTGCCTTGCCAACACTATCGTAAATAATATTAGCATCCACTTTTTTGTATGATAAAAAAGTGGTAGCCTCTATTTTATTTTTAGCAATCGTTATTCCAACTCCTCGATGAAAATTAATTTCGCCAACAGAATGATAAGGCCTTAAAACTGCTAATTGACGTTTATTATTAATTACCTCCGAACTTTTTTTAAACGCAAGACTCTGCCACTGGGTTAGACCTTGCCCTAAATTAACCGTAAAATCGCCAATTGCTAAGGACCGAATAATCCCCCTATTTCTGACAAAAAAATGAGCTGAATAAAAATCGAAACCCTTCTTTTGTGCCCCCTTAAATAAATTCTCTCCTGCATCTTTTTCACCAAGGATTCCATACTGTAATAAATTTTTATACTGATATTGGTATCGAACTAAAATCTTTTGATTAGACCCTGGATAAAAATTATTTTGACTGCCAGGAGCTATCAGGTATCCCTTTGATTTTTCAATTACCTGAGTTATTCTTGTGAGCATTGTATGTGTTCCATCACTCATTCGTTTACCCATATCTTCTCGACTATTTAGTAAATTACTAACGGTAACGTATAGACGAATTTTTTCAATCAACCTGATATCAAAACTTGGAATAGCTTGTAGTTCGTAGATACTGATAAAACTACCTAACCTATTTCGATAGCTAATCAGCTGCTGAAGTTGAATGGCAGAAAATATAGAAAGTTCCTGTAAAGTAGCCAGGTTAGCGGTGGATAGATTTATCGGATATTTTAAAAATCGACGCATTGACTGAATAAAAGAATCATCTTCCGTTTCATTATCCTCCGAATTTTCTGTAATTGCTTCTAACTGTTGTTCTACTTCTGAATGGGAAGATTCAGGCTGCTGAGCAAACAAAGTAAATGGCAGCAGCAGGATAATAATCAGTCCAAATAATATATAAAAATTCAACCGGCTAAATCGAATGAATGAAATTATCAACCCACCCTGAAGAATTATATGCATCTCAAAATTTAATTACTGATTATTTGCTCATTCAATAGTACCCTTTCTAATGCTGTCATTCAAAATTTTTATCCTGTAGAATGAAATGATATCGTCTCTTATTTTGAAAAAAAAGAAGGTGAAATAATTTTATTTGTACCATTAAATATGACTAACAATCCTGGTGACCAGCCTAATTGCGGATGATAACTACCGCTTATATCTAAGCGCATATTATTCCAGCAAATTCCAACCCCTCCATAAGACGAAGCCGATGCAGAAGACATCCCAATTCTTACAAATAATTGTTTCACCATTTGATATTGAATACCCGCGTTTAAATTCACGAAACTATTTTCTTCCTTTACCAGTTCTGCGGCAATCAGGAAGAGTTTGGAAACATCATACCCAAAACCCATTTTATATACCGCAGCCAATTGTTCATTTGACTTCAACATTTTTGCTCCGATGGGATTATAAATATGAAAGCCCGCGTTTAATTGATCCGTTAAGTGAAATAGTGTACCAAATTCTACCGTTAAGGTGCTGGTGTTGATATAGGAAGGTATTCGGTAGCCATAGTAATTAAATTGTACTCCAATATCAACGGCTGAACCAAGACTTCTAGCATAGGCTAAACCCATTTGATATTCATTAAAATTTTTGAAACCAGCGTACACCAGATTCATTCCAAAATTTCCACGGTTACTTGGAATAGCCACTGCTGCTGAATACATACTGGTAGCGGCCATCATAAATCGATTTTCTCCATACACACCAGCTGTAGCATTTTTTATTTGAGCCAAGGCAGCCTGGTTATTTACAAAAGAAAATACATCCCCTTGATGCATACTATACGCTCCCAAACCAAGATAGATGGCTGAAATTGGCTGACGATGAGATTGACCATCCGTTATATTCAAAAGAAAAATAGCCAAGTGAATCAATAAAATTCTTTTCAATGAGTGCTTATTTTGTGTCTATGTAATATAATAACTTTTTATTATATAATTACCAATCCTTTAAATAATAGCCGTAATTTTTTATTCATTAAGTCTACCCAATATTCTTAAACAATTGTTGCTATTTTTGCGCTATGCAAATTCTAGATGGTAAAATAGTATCGCAAGCGGTGAAAGATGCGGTAAAAGAAAAGACATCCTTGCTTAAAGCGGCAGGAAAAAAAACTCCTCATTTGGCAGCTATTTTAGTTGGATCAGACGGTGCTAGTGAAACTTATGTAGCCAGCAAAGTAAAAAGTTGCGAAGAAATCGGATACACTAGTACGTTAATCAGACTAGATCCCAATATTGAAGAAGCTGTTCTTATCGAAGCGATAGAAAAACTAAATGCAGACGATGATGTAGATGGCATTTTAGTTCAACTACCCTTACCTAAACAAATCAGTGAAGAAAAAATTATCAACCTCATTCATCCAGATAAAGATGTAGATGGTTTTCACCCGATGAGTGTGGGTAAAATGGTTCAAGGACTTCCTACTTTTTTGCCAGCTACTCCCTACGGAATTATCATGATGCTAGAGCATTACAAAGTAGAGACAAAGGGAAAACATGCGGTAGTTATTGGAAGAAGTAATATCGTAGGCCGACCAATCAGCATATTATTAAATAGAAATTCTTATCCTGGAAATTGTACTGTTACCGTTTGTCATAGTCATACCCCCAACCTCAAAGAAATTTGCTTACAAGCCGACATCATTGTTGCTGCATTAGGCAGACCAGGTTTTTTAACTGCCGATATGGTGAAAGAAAACGCGGTAGTGGTAGATGTGGGAATTACTCGAGTTGCTGATGCTACCAAAAAAAGTGGCTTTGCTATTAAAGGTGATGTTGATTATGTAAATGTTGCACCCAAATGTAGTTTCATAACACCTGTACCCGGTGGTGTTGGATTGATGACGATTGCTGCATTGATGATGAATACCTATAATGCTTGTGTTGCAAAAAATAAATAATCACCCACATTCAATAAAAAATTTCACTCACTTAATTTGACTGATTGAAGAAATTTAATTAGAAAAATATTAAGTCTGGAAATCAACAATAGATTTCCCATTTTACAAATGAATCAACAACCAACCAACGCTTCTCATTCACTACCAGTAATGGAACACTTTTACACTATTCAAGGTGAAGGTTTCCACCAAGGAAGAGCTGCCTATTTTATTCGACTAGGCGGTTGTGATGTAGGCTGTGTATGGTGTGATGTAAAAGATAGTTGGGATGCAAATGCTCATCCAAAAAAAACAATTGATGAAATAGTATCGCTTGTTGCACAAAACGCCACCTCCATTCCGAATGGTAAAACAGCAGGATTAGTAGTCATCACAGGAGGAGAACCCTTGATGCATGATCTTACTCAATTAACCAAAGCACTAAAAGAAAAAGGATTTGAAACTAATATTGAAACCTCTGGTGCACATCCGCTAAGCGGAACATGGGATTGGATTTGCTTATCTCCTAAAAAATTTAAATCGCCCTTACCAGCAGTCGTTCCATTTGCTAATGAATTGAAAGTAGTCGTATTTAATGAATCAGATTTTAAGTGGGCAGAACAATATGCTTTATTAGTATCGCCCCAATGTAAACTTTACTTGCAACCAGAATGGGATAAGGCTTCTACCATTACACCGCTGATCATTGAGTATATCAAAGAACATCCTCAGTGGGAACTTTCCTTGCAGATTCATAAATATATTAATGTGCCTTAATTTTTTTTATCAAAGTTCACATCCTTGTTATCACGGGGTAAAGTCCTGTATCGCTAAAGGAAAATCAAGCTACACACTAAATAGTGGATCTTTTATTGGTTCCGCGTGAGATTTGCATGAGGTTTCGAAAAAAAAGAGACCCCTATTGCTAGAGGTCTCAGTAGTATTTTTAGAAACTTAAAGACTAGTTTTGAAACATTAGTGGTGATTTCTTCCACCCAGCTTTTGCAAATACATTTGTTGTAAGTTCTCGCTAGGTATATAAATCTATCCGTTTAACTATTTACCCCGCCTTACGTTCATGCCAAAAGTTGTTTCAACAGCATTGAACCACTCTTCATCAGTTTGGGCATTAAAGTCAACCCATTGTTCATCTGTCAAAGATGCCCTCCATCCTAAAAAAGGAAGTGCTGTTGGACCAACAGGGTGTCTTAATTGCCAACTGTCTCCATTTGCTATTTCAAACATCAGATCAGCTACCAATGAAGGAGGCGTGGGTTGTTTGAGCGATTCTTCGAACATAGCTCCAAAACGAAGTACCTGTGGATATTTAGAATTGCTATCCTTAGTAACGTCATGTGCCATTTTTGTGTCAATAATACCTGGTTGAATTAACGATACCCTGATATTAAATGGTTTCACTTCTCCTGCTAAAGACTCAATAAGCGCTTCCAAAGCAAACTTGCTGGCACAATAAGCACTCAAAGGGGTATTAGCAATTTTTCCTGCAACTGAACCGACATTAATAATACAACCATTTTTATTTTCTCTCATTTGAGGAAGTACTGCCTGAATGCATCGAATGACACCAAAATAATTGGTCTCCATAATTGCTTTAAAATCACTCATTGGTAATTCTTCAATTGAACCATGTCGCTCAATACCTGCATTGTTTACCAATACGTCTATATTTCCATGCTCCTTAATAATACTTTGAATGCAATGCTTAACTGATTCATCAGAATCAACATCCATTTTGTAAATGATAACATTCAATGATTCTTCCGCGATTTGTTTTTGTAAAGTTGATGCAGCTTCCAAATTTCTCATGGTTGCAAAAACTTTATAGCCTCCACGAGCAAATGAAAGGGCAGCTTCAAAACCAATGCCCTTACTTGTTCCAGTAATTAAAACTGATTTCATAATTCATGATTAAATATTGCCTACTTAAATAGGGTTTCGGCTTTCCCTTTTTTTGACAAATCATTTTACTAAAAGTAGTGTCGAAAATAGCTAGTCGCACCACTAATTTATACCATCAAAGATTTCTAGATTATGGGTATTGCATTTATTTTAAAAAGTACTGTTTGCACTATTGTAAGATTAAATATTTACTGTTAATTTTTATAATAAGCGAATACTCTTTTTACAATACTTTCTTTTTTCTCTTTTTCATCATAAGTTGACCGCAAAGTCCAGTTACCTTTATCGTCGTAACTATCATATTTATAAGTATAATTTTTAGCTATCAAACTATCTTTTTCATAATAAGAATAATTCTCTTTTATAGCATCTCCTTTTTCATTCAGTTTAACTGCCCCCTGAGATGTTTTACCTAGACTATCTGTTGCAGTAAATCCAATAAAATTTGGACCTTCATATTTGGCATCCCAAGTATTTTTTATTTTACCGTTCATGAAATACTCTTTGCCGGAATAGACAATACCATATTCATTTGTTTTTAAATCTGCTAGGTAACTATCTTGATTATTTGTTGAGTCGTAATTTTTGCCACTGGTATAATTTCCGCTTTTATCAACTTCAGCTGTGAATCGAGAAATTTGTTTACCCTCCTTTGATTTATTCATTTCCTTCATTGTGCCGTCAGCATTTAATACTAAGGTTTGGATTTGAATAATTTTTCCAGAAGAATCTTTTGATGTAACTGTTGTAATATAACCATCGGTAGTAAATTCTGAAATTTTGAAAGTTGAATCGGATTTTGCATTCCCTGAACTATCTAGGTTGATAGTTATTTCCGTAAGGGTCTGCACTTTTCCTTTTAAATTTTGCTGAATAACTCCCGTGTTCTTCCGATGTTGATTGTCTTTACAAGCAATGAATGTTGCTGATACAATAAAAAATAATAATAGTTTTTTCATTACAATTTGATTTAGGCTTTAAATAAGTTAGTATCTTTAAGATACTAAATTAAATAATATTTTTAAATTTGCATCATTTAGTAAAAAACACTCCCTCTAATCGATTCAAATTGCTTGATTTTCGATTATCCAAAAAAACTAACTACATAGTAACGCCTTCATTTTCTCAAAAATCTTCATACCCCTTAGGCGAAGCGAGTTCAACTCTCATTGCGCTTCATGAAAATCAAAGACTTAAGTTAAACCGCAGATCCTTTTTAGTTTCTACGATAGGCTTGCATCAGTTTGCTATCTTTATATAGTGATTAAATAAAATAAACACGCTGCTATATTAAATTATAATTTTAATATCTATTTAATACCTATATTTACTAAAAAAAACAAAATGGGAAAAAATAACAACCTAACTATCTTTACGCTTAACACCAAGTTATTTACAAATTGTATTGAAGGAATAACAGAAGAACAATCGAATGTCACCATTTCACCAGACACAAATAGTATAAAATGGGTAGCTGCACATATCATTTGGGCTAGATATAATGCCAGTAGTATAATGGGCAATCCACCAGCAAATAATCCATATATTGGTCTTTTTGAAGATTTTAGACCGACCAATAAAGAGGATGATTATAAAACCATTACTGAAATTAAAGAAGAATGGAAGAAAGCTTCAGATTTGTTAGAAAATAGTTTTTCAAAAATTGAACTTGATTTTTGGGAAAAAGAAGCGCCCATTAAATTTCCCTTACTGGGCGACGATTCAAATGCAGGCTTAATTACCTTTTTTGCACAACACGAAAGTTTTCACTTAGGACAATTAGCTATTTTGAAAAAAGCAATTGTTGGTATTTCAATGAAATATAAATAAAAAATATTTTAAATCCCTTCTTTGAAGGTTGTTTAAATATTGGGTGCTGGGTTAAAAAATTTAGATTATATAATCCATTGGCAAAAAATGAGGAACAAAAGAAAGTAGGTAACATTAAATAGTATTACCTCAAATTTTTCGAAATTTGATTAGACTGTGGTAAAATTTTAGCTTCTAAGCCTGTTACGAAAGTGGCAGGCTTTAGACTACTAATTAGTTTTATCAAATACGGTCTCCCAGGAACGCTCAGCTCCTAATATCTCTGATTTAGCATTGGTCTGAACAATAATAGACTTGCCACCATTACTCAATTTCCAAACCTCTTTTACGTAAACCAATGCTTGTTCCTGAACATTGGCGTTATTTGGATTAGGAACCATCAAGTTTACGATTGAATTAATAGTCATAGTTTGTCCATCAGCTGAATAATTGACAGTAAACTTCTTTCCTCTTTCTTTGCCTTGATTAAAATGGATTACTTTACCGTCGAAGGTAAGTTTTTCCCGGCTTTTAGTAAGGCCTGCGCCAGGCGAAGTGTAGGGGATTTCAATGGTTAGATAATCAGCCCGCTCTGCTATTTTCATTGTTGTAGAAAGCATACGATCACCCAAGTCATAAGAGCAAACAATATTTCCGCCCATACTTATCGACTCCTTGGATTGCCATTCGCCAGAAAAGTTAGCGCGATATTTGTCATTTTTTTGCTGAGCCTGCCCAGAAAAATAAATTACTCCTGTCAACAGAATAATCAAGCAAGACAAAACGCATTTTTTATTTTTCATAACGCTTTTTTTATAAGTTCTTTTTGGGTTGACTAAAGGTACATTAATTTTAATAACTATTTATAGTAAAAACACTGCTAGAGAAAAAAGCCCTTGAAATCTTGTAAAATCTGGTCCCTTCGGTTTTAAAAAATCTAATAAAATACAATTCAACGCCTTAATTTTCTTAAAAAAATCTTCATTCCCTATTTCCAAAACAATTCAACACTTTAACAGTCTATTTATACAAGTAAAACCATTTAGCTTTACCTTCAATGCAGGAATGAAAATCTATGGTAATTCAACTTAACATGATTCAAAAAAACACCCTACTTTTTATCTTATTTACCATGCCCTTCTTAGGCTTTTCGCAATGGTACAATCCAGATAAGGTCAACAAAAAAGCAGGTGCACTCTATGGAAAGGCTTATGAAGAAGCACAGGATCAACAATATGAATCCGCCATTTCAAAAATTACTCAGGCAATTAAAATAGAACCGAAATTTGTAGATGCTTTTTTATCTAGAGCAGGCATCTATGCTAATCTGAAAAAATATGACGCTTCAATCATTGATTTTGAAAAAGGTTTTCAGCTAGATTCTATTTATGCTGTTCATTACTTACTTCCTTATTCCATTTCACTTGCAGGACTAGGTCGTTTTAAAGATGCCCTCGATGCTATCAACCGCTTCTCACAAATTGAAGGACTCAATTCACAAAGTATTCGTGCAGCCAACTACCGCAAAGGTGTATACGAATTTGCAGTAGCCTTTGAAAAAAAACACCCCACTAACCAATATGTATTTGTTCCAATAAATTTAGGAGACTCCATCAATTCAAGCGCTTTGGAATATTTTCCTTCCCTAACAATTGATGGGAAAAAACTAATTTTTACTCGCCGTATTGCTGGTGATGAAGATTTTTTCGAATCCAATTTTTCTAATCATCAATGGAGTAAAGCCCAGCCACTAGAAGGAAAAGTGAACACGGTACAAAATGAGGGAGCACAAAATATTTCTCAGGATGGAACCTGTATCGTTTTTACAGGATGTAATTACCCAGAAGGCTTTGGAAGCTGTGACCTTTATATTTCTTTCAAAACAAAGCTAGGATGGAGTGAGGCTGAAAACCTAGGACCTTTAGTAAATACCGATTACTGGGAATCTTCCCCCTCCCTTTCTCCAGACAAACAACATATTTATTTTAGCAGCAACCGGCCAGATGGTTACGGTGGCAAAGATATTTGGGTGACTCACCGAAACATAAAAGGAAAATGGAGTAGGCCAGAAAATCTCGGTCCCGAAGTGAATACGAGCGGAGACGAAAGTTGTGCCTTTATGTATGCCGATAATCAAACACTTTTTTTTAATAGTACCGGTCATTTGGGTTATGGGCAAGCAGATTTATTTTTTTCAAAAAAACAAAATGATAGCACTTGGAGCATCCCAGAAAATCTTGGATACCCCATCAACACCATCGATGAGGAAGGTTCTCTTATTGTAGCAGCAGATGGTAAAACCGCTTATTATGCAAGTGATAGAGGAGATAGTAAAGCTAGATTAGATCTATTTAGTTTTCAACTAAGACAGGATTTACAACCACCGAAAATCTTGTGGATAAAGGGACAAGTATTTGATGCAAAAAATAAAAATGGCCTTCCTTCTTCGGTTGAATTGTCAGATGTTGCCAATGGTCAATTAATAAGTAAAGTACAAACGGATGAAATCGGAAACTTTTTAACTACCCTCCCTGTAGGGAAAAAATATGCCTTTAGTGTTAATAGAAAGGGGTATCTTTTTTATTCAGAAAACTATAATTTAAGCGATCAATCAATCGATTCAATGTATACCGCTAATATTCCGCTACAACCCATTGAGGCAGGTGCAGCAATCGTTTTAAAAAATATTTTTTTCGACTCTAAAAAGGCTGAATTAAAACCAGAGTCCACTATCGAATTAAACAAAGTAATCCAATTATTAAAAGATAATCCGCAATTAAAAATATTGATTACTGGCCACACCGATAATGTGGGCAAAGCTGCCGATAACTTAATACTCTCTAACAGTAGAGCAGAGGCAGTCATTCATTATATCCTTTCCACTAAACTTTTTTCAAAAGACAGGTTACAATATAAAGGAATGGGATCCACTCAACCCATTGCTGATAACGAAACCGAAACAGGAAAGGCATCCAACAGAAGAACAGAAATGACGATCATTAGCAATAGCCCCAATCCATAAAATAGATTGATACTGCCAAGATAAGAGTAGCTTATTTATTAAATAATTTTTATATTTGATAACACCTACCCTTCTTCCCCGATGACAAATGATTTGCAGTACCAAATTGCCCTTACGCTTATTCCAAATATCGGAGATGTAAACGCCAAAGCGCTGATTAACCGATTTGGAAATGCCGCTTCCATTTTTTCAGCCAATAGAAAGGAACTCGAAAATATGGAAGGCATCGGTTCAATAAGAGCAGACTGCATAAAAAAATTTAATAATTTCCAACGCTGTGAAGATGAAATAAAATTTATTGACAAATACAAAATCACTCCGCTCTTTTTAACCGATAAAAATTATCCCCAAAGATTACTTCATTGCCATGATAGTCCAACCTTACTCTACTATCGAGGTAATGCAAACTTGAATCATCCGAAAATTATTTCTATTGTTGGCACCCGTAATTATTCTGAATATGGAAAAATGATTAGTGAAAAAATAATAGCAGAATTACAGGAAGAGAATATTTTAATAGTTAGTGGTTTAGCATTTGGTATTGACACAATAGCCCATAAAGCAGCGCTAAAAAACAACTTACCTACATTAGGTGTACTTGCACATGGCCTCGATAGAATTTACCCCTTGCAAAACAAAACACTTGCGAAACAAATAATAATCAATGGTGGATTACTCTCTGAATTTATGAGTGATACCATTCCTGATAAACAAAATTTTCCTAAAAGAAATAGAATTGTAGCTGGAATCAGTGATGCTATTTTGGTAATCGAAAGTGGTATAAAAGGTGGCTCATTGATTACGGCAGAATTAGGAAATAATTATAACAAAGATGTTTTTGCAATTCCTGGTAGACTAACTGATAGTAAAAGTGAGGGATGCAACCACCTAATTAAAACCAACAAAGCTTCCTTATTAACTAGCGCTAATGACCTACTTGAAATGATGAATTGGACGGACAGCAAAAAAATTTCTCCGAAAAAGCAACCTCAACTTTTCATTGAATTAACCGATAATGAAAAAATAATTTTTGCTATTCTTCAAAAACAGGAATCGATTCAAATCGATCAATTACATTTCAAGTCGGGTCTTTCTAGTGGTTTGATTGCCGAAGCATTACTTTCACTAGAAATGCAAGGAATCATCTTAAGTATACCAGGTAAGGTTTTCAAACTTGCCTAGCCTTAATTGCACTGATCAAATTTTTAAAATTCCTCAACTAAGTTCTGATTAGATCCGATTTTACTAGTAAACTACCCTATCGAATGGATTTTTAGCAGTTTTTGGGTGCAAATCAATTTTGTTTTATCTTTGCCTATGGCAACAATAAATAACTCCCCAGCTAAAAGTAAATCCAACAGATTTTTCGGTGAAGGTCTCACTTTCGATGATGTATTGCTGATGCCAGCATACTCCCAAGTACTCCCCCGTGAAGTAAATATCAGTACCCAACTTACCAAAACCATTACCCTGCATGTACCCATGTTGAGTGCTGCGATGGATACAGTTACTGAGGCACAACTGGCGATTGCATTGGCAAGAGAGGGCGGACTAGGTATTCTCCATAAAAATATGAGTATTAGTCAACAGGCTGATCAAGTGAGAAGGGTAAAGAGAAGTGAGAATGGTTTGATATTAGATCCTGTTACGCTATCACCAGATGCTACTATCGGTGAAGCAATCCATATGATGCGAGATAATAAGATTGGTGGTATACCGATCGTAAATAAAAGCAATCTTTTGGTAGGTATTTTAACAAATAGGGATATACGCCTAGAAACCAATTTCAAAGAAAAGGTAAGTTCTGTAATGACAAAAGAGAATCTCATTACTGCACCTGAAGGAACTAATTTAAAAAAGGCAGAACTAATTTTCAAGAAAAATAAAATAGAAAAATTACCTGTTGTTAATAAATCAGGCGAACTAATTGGCTTGATTACTTTCAGTGATATTTTAAAATTAAAATCTCATCCTCATGCAGTAAAAGATTCATTCGGAAGACTGCTTGTTGGTGCGGGTGTTGGTATTACCAAAGATACCCTTGACAGAGTTGCCGCCTTACATCATGCAGGCGTTGACGTTATTTGTTTAGATAGCGCTCATGGACATACCAAAGGAGTGATGGACGCATTAAAACAAATCAAAAAAACTTTTAAAGGTATTCAGGTAATTGCTGGTAATGTAGGCACAGCAGCTGGTGCATTAGCGCTTGCCAACGCAGGTGCTGATGCTGTAAAAGTAGGTATTGGACCAGGCTCTATCTGCACTACTCGAATTGTTGCAGGTACCGGAGTACCTCAAATTACTGCAGTAATGGAAGCAGCGGCTGCATTAAAAAATAAAAACGTTGGCATCATCAGCGATGGTGGTATTCGATATACAGGAGATATGGTAAAGGCACTAGCCGCTGGAGCTAGCTGTGTAATGATGGGAAATGTTTTTGCAGGAACAGAAGAAAGTCCTGGCGAAACGATTATTTATGAAGGACGTCGTTTTAAACAATACAGAGGTATGGGTTCCTTAGGTGCAATGGCTCAAGGTAGCAGCGATCGTTATTTTCAAGATGTAGAAGCGGATATCAAAAAATTTGTACCTGAGGGCATTGAAGGAAGAGTAGCCTTTAAAGGACCATTAAAAGAAATCGTTCATCAATATATTGGTGGCTTAAGAGCAGGCATGGGTTACTGTGGTGCCAATACAATCAAGGCATTGCAAAACGCTACTTTTGTTAAAATAACCAATGCGGGTATGAAAGAAAGTCATGCACACGATATCGCTATCACAAAAGAAGCGCCTAACTACAGTCGCTAATATTTTGTAAAGCAGCTAATCGAAAAGATGAAAAGGTTTTAAGTAATACCATGAAAAAAAAGCTATCTCAACCAGCTTGCTTAGTGCTTGAACTCGCCTCCACTTTTATTTCAAAAAAAGTAGCGCCGAGACTTTTTTTCATTTTTATATTTTTTCAAATTCAGTTTTCTTCTCTTGCGCAAGATTCATCGCATATTAGAATTTCATTACTTACCTGTACTCCCGGAGAAGAACTCTATTCCACTTTTGGTCACACTGCCATTCGTATTACAGATAGTATCAGCTTGACGGACTACGTTTTCAACTATGGAACTTTCAATTTTGAAGACGATGGGTTTTACACAAAATTTATCCGAGGCAAACTATTATACTATTTATCTGCAGAGAATTTTTCAGATTTTAAATTTGCTTACCAAGCTGAAAACAGAGGGATAACCGAGCAACTGCTTAACCTAGATGCCGAAGAAAAGATCGCATTAAAACAGGCGCTGTATGAAAATGTAAAAGAGAAAAACAGGTATTATCAATACGATTTCTTTTTTGATAATTGTACTTCTAGAGCAAGGGATATGCTGGTAAAATATAAAAAAAATCATCCCACCTTTCAGCCAGTTATGCCCAAGGGTACTAGCTTTCGACAAGCAATACATTTATATCTTGACAAGAATGAAAAAGACTGGAGCAAACTAGGTATTGACTTACTACTGGGAGCTCCTACCGATGCTATCATGTCAACAGCTCATTCCCAATTTCTTCCTGATAATTTAATGAAGTCATTAGATAGCAGCAATCAATCAACACCTTTGGTGATCGCAACAAAAAACTTATATCCAATAACTGAACAAAAGGAAGAAAGTTCGCTACTTACCCCCTTATTCATTTTCTCCTTATTATTTACTTGCATTTTATTAATGAGTTTTTCTTCGAACCATTGGGTAAAAATATTTTTACAGGGATTTGATGGCGTCTTCTTTTTTTTAATTGGCTCGCTAGGCATCCTGCTAATTTTCATGTGGTGGGGAACAGATCACTCCATGACAAAAAATAATTACAACTTACTATGGGCATGGCCAACTAATATTATTGCTGCATTTTTATTCTCTAGTCAAAAAAAAAGGGTACAAAAATATTTTGGTTTACAAGCTGCAGCCTTATTATTGTTACTAATTGGCTGGTTCTTTTTACCACAGCAATTGAATACTTCTCTTATTCCAATGGTATTATTAATGATTGTTAGAAGTGCTAAAAAATATATAAAGTCCTCGGTGTAATTTAGCCGTCTATTCATTTAATCACTACAGAATAATCACATTGACAGATAATAAAATACTATATCAACAGTCCACTATTTATTACCGAAGTGTAGGAAAAGGTAAAAAAGTAATGCTTTTGCATGGCTTTGCGGAGGATGGAAGAATCTGGGATAATCAGATTGACTTTTTGAAAAAAGATTTTCGATTACTCATTCCTGATATCCCAGGCAGTGGACAATCGGAATTTATTAAGAATGGAAATATTGCCATCTATGCAGATGTAATCAGAGCCATCTTAACCGACGATTTTAAAAAAGAAGGAAATACTGGGCCAGAAGAAGTCACCCTCATTGGTCATAGTATGGGAGGCTATATAGCGCTAGCATTTGCAGAAAAATACCCAAAACAGCTTGCTTCATTTGGTCTTTTTCATTCCACTGCATTTGCCGATAATGAGGATAAAAAAATGGCTAGAAAAAAAGCAATACAATTTATTGAAGAACATGGAAGCTTCCCATTTTTACAAACTAGTATACCGGGACTATTCACCGAGACATTTGCAGAAGAACACACCCTAGTGGTAAATGAATTGATCAACCAATCAAAAGGATTTAATCCCTCATCGCTCATACAATATTATGAGGCAATGATGGAACGCCCGGACAGCACTAGAATATTAAAAGAATTTAAAAAACCTATTCTTTTTATAATCGGCGAAAAAGATACTATCATTCCATTACAAAGCAGTCTTCAGCAATGTTATCTTCCCGCACAAGCCTATGTCCATATTTTAAAAAATTCAGCTCATATGGGAATGTTGGAAGAAACTGATAAGTCAACTGAAATAGTTTATAATTTTTTGAAAGAGCATGGAAATGGCTGAAGGCAATATCAAAACCATTCATACCGCTGGGATTAGCATTAGTACAGAATAAAAATATAATTCTCCTATTAGCTTACCACTTATCAGAAAAAAGTGCTCAATTAGTTCCCTTCATTAACTTTGCCGAATAAACTATAAAAATCGATTAAAGTTATTTACTATTTCTTTATAAAAAACCTAATTGAAAAGTTACTCAATGCGGAATACCAATCTCACATTGAATGATAAAAAGCATATTTCATGTTCATAAAAATTAATTCAGTTTTACTCTTACTGCTTTTTTCTTTTCTTAGTGTGTCTTCACAAAACAACTTAAATTTTCAAGAAAAGTTTAAACTAAATATTAGCAAAGCATCTTCTAAAATAAAAATTGATGGCTTATTAGATGAAGAAACTTGGAAGACAGCCGAACAGACCAGTGACTTTTGGAAAAAGTGGCCTAATGATGATGGACGTCCAGCTCGACAGACTTATGTAAAGATGAGTTATGATGATCAATACCTTTATATTGGAATAAAAGCAATTGACACCAACTATTATGTTGTGCAATCATTGAAGAGAGATCAGGGATTTTTTTCAAGTGATGCAGTAGCCATCGCCATAGACCCAGTCAATCAAAAAACTAATGGATTTATTTTTGGTTTAACACCCTATAATGTCCAATCAGAAGATCTAGTTGGAAATGGACAAAGCAGTGGAGAATTAAGTTTCAGCTGGGACAACAAATGGTTTTCAGCAACTACTCGCTATCCAAACTATTGGATAGCAGAAATTGCTATTCCCTTCAAGACCCTTCGATTTAAAGAAGGAAAGACTAAATGGGGAATCAACTTTTTAAGAAATGATGTAAAAAATAATGAATTCTCTAGTTGGACCAAAATGCCTACCAACTTTCCTTTTTATGATTTTGGATATGCTGGTTTACTCAATTGGAATACGCCTCCCCCAGCACCTGGCACTAATATATCTACTATTCCCTATGTATCTAGTTTACAATCTTCTGATAAAGAAGCTAACCAACCATGGTCTGGAAAATTGAATGGGGGTTTTGATTCAAAGATTGCGCTTTCCTCTTCTTTAAATATGGACCTTACTGTCAATCCTGATTTTTCACAGGTGGAGGCAGACCAACAAGTTACCAACCTTACCAGATTCAATATTTTTTTTCCTGAAAAAAGAACTTTCTTTTTAGAGAATGATGACTTGTTTTCAAATTTTGGTATTCCCCCAATTCGGCCATTTTACTCAAGAACAATTGGACTGGACAATAATGGAAATAGAATACCCATTTTAGCGGGTGTTCGCATCAGTGGAAATATTACTAAAAAAATGAGGGTGGGACTGATGAATATGCAAACCCTTGCAAAAAATGATGCAGCAGCTCAAAATTACACCGCCTTTACTTTTAATCATCAGGTACAATCCAGATCCTCTGTAACAGGCTATTTTTTTAATCGCCAAGGAATAGAAGATAAGGATCACCGATTTAAAAATCCATTAGACAAATTTGGAAGAAATGTTGGAGTAGAATATAATTTCCTAGATATTACTGGTAAATGGAATGCATGGAGTGGCCATCATTTATCGTTTAAAGACGGGATTAAAAATCCTGGATATTATACCAATACTGGTGGTGGCTATTTTTCGAAAGAATGGAATTTAATTTTTGATCTTACTCAAATTAGCGAAAAATATTATACCGATATGGGATTCATCAGCCGCATCGAAAATTATGATGCCCTTTTGGATACTACTACCAGACTCGGATACAAGCAAATATTCAATGAAATATCGCATATATTTTATCCGAAAAAAGGAAAGGTTACTCAAATTAAACTTAGCACATCCAATATTATTTTTTTAACCCCTAGCCTTAATTTTAATGAAAGCATTCATGAGTTAAAACTTGGATTTACTTTCAGAAATACGTCCTATTTGATGCTAGGTTCTTCTTACAATGCAAATAATTTACTATTTAATACTTCTTTTACCGATAAACTTCCCATCCCTCCTGGAAAATACAGTGCAGGATCGGGTTCCATTACCTATGGATCAGATATCAAAAAGAAAATATCATACACTGCTACTTTAACAGAAGGAAAATTTTTCAATGGCTCTATGCTCCAGTATGAATTAATAACTAAATATAGAGTGCAGCCTTGGGGTAATTTTGCAATGAGCTTTCAACAAACTAAATTAACCTTTCCTGAAATATATGGATCAAGTAATCTTTTTTTAATTGCTCCAAGAATAGAAATAAATTTCTCCAACAACTTATCATGGTCTACTTTTTTACAATATAATAATCAGCGAAATAATTTTAATATCAATAGCAAAATTCAATGGCGGTATAAACCTATGAGCGATATATTTTTAGTGTATAGTGACAATTATTTTACAGACCCCAACTTGAAAAATAAGAACAGGGCCTTGGTCTTTAAAATGAATTACTGGCTCAATCTATAAAAAATAGTAGGCAGTTTTATTAAACTCGCTGCTAGTGAAATCCAATGCTATCCAATCATTCATTAGCTCAGCCAGGTAAAAACAGCAAAAGAGTGGGAATAAATTCAATTTTTAACATAAATCAGTTGCCAGAAGAGGAGGTTTTTGGCTAATTTTATGAAGAGTATTTGATCATTTAGCTGATTATGAAGAAGTTTATACTTTCACTTATTTTATTTTTTTCACTCTTCAATGCTTTTGCAGCGCATATTAAAGGGGGCTTCTTCACGTATGAATATCTCGGGCCTGGCATCGCAAATACTGACTACTCTAGATATAAGATTTCATTGACTGTATACATGAGTTGCAATCCTAGTGCTGGGCAGCTCACCCCTCAAATCAATTTCAGCATTTTTGAACAAGGGTTCAGTACTTTAGTAGCTAATCCTGCAGTAACCATCACTAGGCAATATAACCTTTTCAAAGAAACCGATGAACCTTGTATCTCCCTTGACCAGCGAGGATGTTATTATACAGTAGTCATCTACGAACTGAATAGCATAGAGTTGGCACCTTCTACAGTTGGTTACACCATCAGCTATCAACGATGTTGCAGGATTGCCAATATGCAAAATGTAACTAACTCTGATGCAGTTGGAAATACCTACTCGATTTCAATTCCAGGTACTAGTTCGATGGTACCGAATGCATTCAAAAATAATAGTCCGAATTTTCCCATCAATGACACGGGAGTAGTATGTGGTGGATCCTATTTCGAATACCCTTTTTCAGTTACTGATAAAGATGGAGATCAGCTGACTTATTCTCTATGCTCAGCATTCATAGGCGGTTCAACCACTATGCCTTCGCCCAATCCCGCTGCTTCACCCCCCTATCCTGAAGTATTTTATAGCTCTCCCTATACTGGAAGCAGACCGATGGGACCCAATGTTACCATCAACCCCGTAACAGGATTAATAAGTGGTGTATCACCCTTGCCTAATACTACAGGCGGTGAATTTGTAATTACAGTTTGTGTTACTGAAACAAGAGGAGGAAAATATTTAAGTGAAACCAGAAAGGAGCTGCACATCCAAGTAAAAGATTGCGCACCTGTGCTGGCTAAATTAGCTCCCAAACCTATCACCTGTGATGGATTTGCTGTTAATTTTTCTAACTCAGCTTTTAACCCTTCCGGTACTTTATTCAACTGGGATTTTGGAAATCCATTATCTGGTCTAGACAATAACAGTACTTTATCTGACCCCGTTCATATCTTCAGTGATACTGGTGTTTATAAAGTAAAGCTGAATATTTCATTAGGCGGATTTTGTGCCAATTCGGATTCAATGATTGTAAGAGTTTATCCTGGTTTTTTTCCAGATTTTAAAGCAGATGGACCCTTCTGTAAAGGAATACCCTTTAAGTTTACAGATCTTACCACCACCAAATATGGCGTCACTACTGGATGGCGATGGAATTTTGGTAATACTGCAGTTAACAATGACACTAGTAATTTAAAAAATCCTACCTATACTTATGTTAATACAGGAAACTATATTGCACAACTAATGGTGAGCAATACATTTGGATGTTCCGATATAGTAAAGAAAAATATTAAAATAGTTGATGGTCCTGATCTTGGTCTGAATACCCATGATACGCTCATTTGTTCGATAGATACCATACAATTAAAAACAAGTACAATCGGAAATTATGTATGGAGTCCAAATTATAATATTAGCAGCCTAAGCTCCGCTAACCCATTGATAAGTCCAGATACTGCTACTAAATATTATGTTAGTTTTAGTGATGCTGATGGTTGTAAAAACACTGATTCTGTTTTTGTAGATGTAAAACCATTTGCAACCATCAATCTAGGAAATGATACTACTGTTTGCTCACCTGATGGATTTAAAATGAATACCATCAGTGATGCGCTAAATTTTGTTTGGACTCCTGCCACCTATTTAAGTAGCAGCACTATAAAAAATCCTATCGTTACTTCTTCTGCTCCTTCTATCACTTACACCGTTGTTGGAAATATTGGTAAATGCCAGAGTCAAGATCAAATAACAATCAAAACAGCGCCCACTCCAATTGCCGATGCGGGAAAAGATACCATCATTTGTTTTGGTGATCCGGCGCTACTTCAAGCCACAGGAGGTAGTATTTACACTTGGACGCCCACCCAATATTTGACCGCCAGCAATATCGCTAATCCTAAAGTTATTGGACTTCCATCAGCCACTCAATTTAAGGTAGTGGTAAGTGATACTTTAGGATGTATTAAAACTTCCATTGACAGTGTCATCGTATCGGTAGATGCAATTTTTCAAGCTTATGCAGGTAGAGATACTTCAGTCGTAATCAATGAGCCCGTAGCTTTAAATGGAACAGGCGGTGTTACCTATCTATGGCAGCCTGCTACCTGGTTAAGCAACCCTACTATTGCCAATCCAATAGCCACACCAAAAGAAAATATTACCTATCAATTAACTGCCATAAGTAAAGGCGGATGTAAGGCGATGGATGAAATTCAAATAAATGTTTATAAAATTGCACCTGGATTTTATGTACCTAGTGGATTTACTCCGAACAATGATGGTAATAATGATGTTATAAGACCCATCTTGATGGGAATGCGATCGCTCAAATTATTTAGAATATATAATAGATGGGGGCAACTCTTATTTACCACCTCAGAAAAAGGAAAAGGATGGGATGGCACTTTTAAAGGAAGCCAACAAGACCCTGGTACCTTTGTATGGATGGCAGAGGGTGTAACCTATTTAGGAGAAAATTTAAAAAAGCAGGGCACAGTTGTCCTACTTAGATAATTAATGAATGAATTTTAATTGATTACAGGTCATTCGAAATAAAGTAATTATAACAGATGAATAAAACGGTATTAATTACAGGTGCTACTTCAGGAATTGGAGAAGCTTGTGCAAAAAAATATGCTGCTGATGGAGATCGATTGATACTAACCGGCCGTAGAGCAGATCGATTAAACGATTTGAAAAAAGCATTGGAAAAAAATTTCTCCTCAGAAGTACTTGCCTTAGTTTTTGATGTTCAAGATAAAAAAGCAGTAGACAAAAATTTAGGTACTTTACCTGCCGAATGGCAAAAGATTGATTTGTTAATTAACAATGCTGGACTGGCTGCAGGAAAAGATTCATTCGAAAATGCAGACATCAATGACTGGGAAACTATGCTCAATACTAATGTGCATGGACTGTTGTATGTTTCCAAACAAATTATACCATTAATGATTGCAAATAAAAAAGGGCATGTAGTAAATATTGGATCGATTGCTGGGAAAGAGGTATATGAAAATGGCAATGTTTATTGTGCTAGTAAATTTGCTGTGGATGCCATTAGCAAATCAATGCGCATAGATTTACTTAAACATTCTATTAAAGTTACCTGCATTCATCCTGGAGCAGTAGAAACAGAATTTTCTCTAGTAAGATTTAAAGGAGATGAAAACAAAGCAGCTGCTACTTATACCGGCATGATTCCATTGAATGGAAATGATATTGCAGACAGTATTTTTTACTGCACTCAATTACCTGATCACGTATGCATCAATGAACTAGTTATTACACCCACTCAACAAGCTAATGCCTATTATACCTATAGATCACTTTAAACAAAAACGCAAATGAAAAACCTGATTTTACTAACAATTGGTATCCTAACTACTTTAATTTCTACCGCACAAAAAGAGGCTGTAGAAAAAGTCTGGTTCAACCCTGAAAAAACTTCTAAAATTCAAATTTATAAAGCGGTAGATGGAAATCTTTACGGCAGAGTCATTTGGCTAAAGGAACCAAATGACAAAAATGGAAAGCCTAAAACGGATATTCATAATAAAGATGAAAAATTAAGAAGCCAACCAGTCTTGGGTATGGTGATTATTAAGAAATTTAAAAAAGCAAGTAGTGCCAATGAATACGAAGATGGAACAGTATATGATCCCCTCAGTGGAAAAACCTATTGTGGCACAATGAGTTTAAATGGAAAAGAATTGAAATTACGTGGATTTATCTGTGGAATTAATTTCGTTGGAAGAACCTCCATTTGGACTTCAGCAGAGTAGCAGAAAATACAACTTGCTGAAAGAAAAATAATAAAAAGCAAATAACCGGCCCTCAAAAAATTTGGGTTAAGCAATTTGACATAATAGTTATTTGAATGCCCTCGAATAAAAAAGTGCTATAAATGATAAATAGTAGCCGTTAAAAAATCAATGCGCCGCGGTGGAGGCACTCTCTTTACAGTAACGCATTGTTTTAATTTAGCACTAATAGTTAGTCGATCTTCAATTTGACGCCCTCGAATAAAAAGTGCTAGAAATTGTAAATAGCAGCCGTTAAAAAATCAATCCGCCGCGGCGGAGGCACTCTCTTTACAGTATCGCATTGTTTTAATTTAGCACTAATAGTTAGTCGATCTTCAATTTGACGCCCTCGAATAAAAAGTGCTAGAAACTTTGAATAGCAGCCGTTAAAAAATCAATCCGCCGCGGCGGAGGCACTCTCTTTACAGTAACGTATTGTTTTAATTTAGCACTAATAGTTAGTCGATCTTCATTTTGACGCCCTCTAATAAAAGGTGCTAGAAATTTTGAATAGCAGCCGTTAAAAAATCAAGGCTGTCTGAGCCGGCACACCCTTTAAATCAACTTACTCTGCCGGCGAGTTCCTTGATTTTAGGCTGATATTTACAATTTCAGCCTTTTTATTCGCAGGCTTGATTTTTTTTGTTACTTTTTTGCATCAAGGCAAAAAAGTAAAAGCACTCTATTCCGAAAGGAATTTCAGACCTAGATAGTTAACTTTTTTTTAAAAAATAGATTATTAATCATTTAACTAATTACTTGTTAGTTCTTTATCAATTAATTTTAATTAAAAGCTTTACCAAATAAGTGCTTACGATTTTTTGAGAGTCGACTAAATAGAGCAGTAATAAAAAAATCCCTTGTAACACAGGCTAACCGTGGTACAAGGGATTTTTGACTTTAAGTTATTTTGCAATCGAATCTTTTACTGCAGGCTCCTCTCCAAATCTTTTATGCGAACCTTTTAATTCTCCGTGAGTCTGGATCAAAATAAATGCTAATAAAGAAATAAATAGTATAATCGCTCCAAAAACTTTAAACACTTTGACATAACTGAATGGCGCTGGTTTAAATTCACCATTGGCTCGATTAATTAGCAACAGAAGAATGAAAAAATTAATTAAATATAAATATTGCTCAATCCTATAGGTACTAATAATAGCACCAGTTATAATATAACTTAGCAAAATATATAATAACCAATGGCCAAAGAAAAACTTCCTTACTTCTTCAAATGAAAATGCAACTGTTTTTCTGAATTTTGCCACCCAATAAATACCCATCACCAAGGTCAATATCAAAGAACCATATATTACTAAATTATAAACCGACTGATCGTCTGTAGCCAATAATTTTACATAGGTGGATTGTATTCTTTCCCATTCAAAATTTTGTTGCCACATGATGTAAGGAATGATCAAAACCAGCATTAGTAAATGGAACCACTGCTTCTTACCAACTGAATTTTCTTGTTCTTCTGGTTCCCATTCAGCAGTGAGCGTACCATAAGCCAATCCAATTCCGCCAAAGAAACCTAAAGAGTATTCCATTACATTCCAAAAATTAAAATGGATTTCGGAAACCGAACCGAGTACTTGTAAGAAATTACCAAAAGCAAATCCGAAACCAGCACCCAAGGATGAGAAAATAGCTACCCTTAAAGCAACATAATTTTTATTTCTTATCAAATTCCAAGTCAAGGCTACAGCTACCCCTAAACATACCGCCCATACTTCAGACCGAGGAGGATTCACTTTCCAACCATATTGATTAATTAAAAAATAATAAAATAAAATTCCACCTAATGCCATTTCCACAATTAAGGGAGCCCATTTAATTGGGTTTTTCTTGGTATCAGAAAGTGCCAATCCAAAAAATCCACCTCCCATAAAACCATACAGTCCTCCAATTACCAACAACATTTCCAAACCATACAATGTATTTCCAAAATCATCTGCTCTCCCATAACCCACTACAAGGCCATAACTCATAATTCCTCCAAGGCCCCAACCTAAGGCACCCGCTAGCGTAGCATAAAGTGCTTTTGCTAACCAGTCTTTACGTTTTGAAACCAATAAAACACTCAGTGATCCTAAAGCACCAGCCCATGCTGCACCATGTTCATGACCAAATTGACCACGAATAGCCCAGGCTGTTCCTAGTGACATAGCTACTAATAGTAAACTAAAAATTAGATTTTTACTTTTCATATAGACATCGTTTGAAGTGAAAAAACACACAGAATAATAATTTTTTTTGTGCGTTCAAAAATTATGATCTTCCAATGTAAGATTTTTTTTACAAACGCAAATACACTAAAATGTAAATAGGAGACAGTAAGAAGAGGGCTTTACTAATTTCGAGGAGGAAATTTAGTTGTACTCAATTTTTAATTAACTAGTTCGAAGTCCTGCATATCGAGGAAAATATTAGCCTCCTGATTTGTTTCAAGCGCTTTGGCTACATTGAGTCCATTGATCAACGTAACTTTTTTTGTGACAGTACCTCCATTGGTTACTGTAACTTCGTCGGCTACACCATTTAGTATATACTTTACAACTATTCCTTTACCAATTGGCAGTCCTTTTAATTTTGTTGTGATTGAAATAGCATAATTAATTGTTGGTTTAATACAGTCTCCTGGCTCAATAGGTTTACCATTTTCATAAACAAACGAAATACTTTGTGTCGTCAGCATTGGGGTTGACGTATCATCTTTATTACAACCTAAAGTTGAAATAATAATTACCAACCATACGATATAAAAATTACATTTCATAAATGATATATTTTGAGCCAACTATTTTTATACTCCTTTAATTTAAAAGCTGCATTATTTTTGAATAACATTAATTTCCTTCACTACACCTAAAGTGATGACTTTATAAACACCGGCAATTAAATTAGTGAAGGTGGTTTCCCCATTAACAATCGTTTGTGATGCTAAGGTCTGTCCATTAAATTGTAATGCCACCGAAGTGCCTTCCCATGGACAAACCACTTTGATTGCTCCCTTAGCATAACAAACTACATTCTTCCTATAATAAAAGATGGGTGGCTGCACCGATACTATCCACTCTTTCAATACCGATTGATCTTGAGACAATACTTTGAATACAACTGGATTGGTAAAATTGATAGAATTAGAACCTGATAATTGTGGAGCTGTTCCAATATATGCACTTGCTCCTGGACTCAAAGTAAAGAGACTATTTAATGAAACTACTGATTGCATTTTATCAAGCGTAATCATAACTTTTGAACCATCAAACTGAATGCCTTTGCGAACAATATCCTTGAAATTAAAATCCAAAATTTCAGCAGCGGAACTTAAAGCAGGATTTGCAAAACTAAATGCTTGAAACAAGTTGCCGTAATTCTGCCCAATTTCAAAGGTTTTGGCTACACCAATATCCTTAACTGCATTATTTACAGAATTATATATTTTAAAATTTACGATTTCACCATTAACATTTGAAAATACAGTTAAGTAAGCATAATAACCTTTTTGACTCGCTACATAAATTAAATTAGTAACACCCCTACATTCTCCATTAACAAAAGCTGCTACTTTATCATTGGTGCTACTCAGTGTTACCCCATCCATATTCAAAAAGCCTACAAAGGTCATAGAGTACTGAAAACTATTTCCATTCACTACCCAATTAGGTGCCTGAGCAAATGATGTCGTAAACAATAGCAACAACAATAACATAAAGAATAACCTTCTTGTCATAGTAAATATGGATCCTTTAAATATCATACAAAAAAGTTATTTATTTGACACTGATTGTTTAATCACTTTTGTAACTTTTATTTGCCCATTCATTTCGGTTTGCAACCAATAAACTCCGTTTGAAATATTTGGAGAAATTTTTACTCTATTCAAACCTTTTTGCACAGTTACATTTTTATCAAAAACTAATTGCCCTGCAATAGAATAAATTTTTATCGTTGCTGTCTGACTTTCATTGGCCCTCAACTCGATTGTTAATTCGGTATCAAGTGGATTAGGATAGATTCTAACATTTTCAGCCCTATCCGTATTTTGCTCAGCAAATGCCAGCACTACTGGTTTTGAGATAGTACCCAATACACCATTGCTTGTAAAACTAAAAATGGTAGAAGACTTTTTCTTGTTACTACCCTGACCGACATGAAAGTATAAGTTTTGATTCGATTCACCATAGATAGTAATATAGGTAAGTTCAGCATCGCTTTTACGAGAAGCTACTCCCTTTAAAACTCCTCTATCATCATAAACGAATAATCCATTATACCCTTTCGGCAATGATACAACGGCACTCATGTTTTGAGCATACTGTTTAAATTCTTCTTGCATTGCAGCTTGATTTTCTACTGCTGTTGCAATAGGTATTCCACCCACTCCTACAGACTCAATACCTTTTGGTTTATCGATGCCCATTGGTTTAGCTAAATAAATAGGATACCTAAATGTTTGTGCCTTTGTAGATTTTAGCATGTACCCTTTTCCAGCTTCTAAATATTTTAAAGTACCATACCATCCTACTTTTGGATCGTAAATAGCAAATAAGTTTTGAGATTTTATTACATCTCCATCACTTGCATCAAAATATGCCAGCGCCTCAGTCGTAAGCTGGTTTTGTGCAATTGGATAAGGTAGCCAGTTCCAGTCTACGGTAATCGGAAAACTCCATGAAGCAAGATTAACAGGAATACCTTTTATAGTTAATGATTGTTCATTCGCTAAAGACACTTTGTACATTTTAGCCGAAGAAATACCTCCATTACTACTGATAGATCCTGACCAAGAAGGCGAGGCTATATTTTTAGAATACAAATCAAAATCACTTCCATTGGTAATTCGATCCTCTGTCTCTAACTGTAAATTTTTAGTTAATACATTAAGATTATTAAAATTAGGATCGTTCACATTCATCGACACCCAAGTCCACCCCTTGTTTAGAGGTATATTTTGTTCTACACTATTGGTATTTGCAAAAATTACCGGCTTACTTAAGGTCCCCATTATTCCATTATCTACAAAATCAATAGCAAGACTTCCATCTAAGGTAGCTTCAATAATTTTTCCTTGTGAAGCATCCCAAATTTTAAAACTAATTTTTTCAACTGATTTTACTTTGCTGTAAACCGTCAAGAAAGCATAATACTGATTATACGATGGATTAAACGTTAATTTAACAACACCTCTTACGGTATCATTGTTAAACGCAGCAATCTGATCATAGGAGTCATCAGAAAATACGCCATCAATTTTTATCCTTCCCACAATAGCCATGCTCTTATCAAAGGCTGCGGTATTGACTGTCCAATTTGGTTCATTACCCAGAACCCTTAATTTAATTTGCAGCTTTTCATCAAAACTAAAATCGGTTTGTAAATTCAAGTTCTCAATGTATTGGCCAGGAGTGAAATCTTTTTCAATGGTCGCCGTGATAAACACCTTACTATCTGGCCCTATAGTTCCAGTAGTTTTACTTAAGCTTAACCATTTAGGAATATTTGAAATAGTAAACGGATGAGATTTACCTCCCTTGTTTAATAAAGTAATCTCAAAACTTTTAGAAGCACCCGCCGCCTTCACTATATCAACAATATCATTATAGCCATCTGCATACCAACTCACTTCATTGGTCCGGTAATAAGCTGTCCATGTAATAGGCGATTGTTGCATATTATTTGCAGCATCAAACATTCTGTGTACGGTAATGTCAACTACTTGTCCTTCTAAAGAAGCCTTATCAGTAACCTCAGGTTCAATGATCATATCATTATTACTGATGACCCGATTTACTTTAAAATTAATTAATTCCCTTTCAGGTTTAATAGCAGGAGCATCACTAGAATAATTAACTAGGCCACTACTCAACTGGGCAACATCAGAAATAACCGTGTTATTACTATAAGCATGAAAATATCTTGGACCATCTACAGTTGTAGGGTCTGGCTCATTCATTCTTGCATATAACAATAAGCCAATGCTCTTTTGCTGATCAACTTCATAGTAACGATCCCTGCTGATTTGTTCTACATTTCTAAGTGTATTCCATAACTGAAACTCATCAATTTTTCCTGCAAAATACTGATCTACTGTTTCATTTCCTGCCGGGTCTTGGGCACCACGCGCTCCTAGCCAAATTCGATTTCCTGAAAAACCACCAATTGAATCCATCAAATTAGAAGACACTTCTTTAGCGTCTACCAAAGTTTTTAAAGTTCCTTGTCTGTTCAACAAGAGACTAACATGATGCCAGCTATCATCGGCAATTGACTGAGTCGTTAAATTATATAATTTTCCTTCGCTATTGAATGTTATATTTCCGGCACTATTGAGATGAATGGCCCATTTATTATCATTGCCACCTGGCTGATTAAGATCTGACCCATCTCCCTTACCGTTAGAAAATATCGTAGCATTTTGGCCTGCAGCTGTTTTAATCCAAAAAGAAATAGTAGCATCCATTTCTTTTGTCAATTGAACATAGGAAACATTATCCAGTTTTAAGGACTGATTGTTAGCAAATGCATAAGAGGTTCCTCTAGGTTTAATATCCCAGCTGGCATTCACCACTGCATGCTTGAATCTTGCTTTATCATTTGCAATAGTTCCCATACCCTCATCCATTGGCCAATAGCCCACTAAATTAGCTTCGTTGCCTGATAGTCGGTTATACATTTTTGCATAGGCCTCCGTTAGGCTGATAGCTTTATTCCATATTCGCAGGTCGTGTATATTTCCTGTAAAACTGTTTCCACCAATTACCAAAGCATCGTTGTTTGGAACGGAAAGATTTTCAGTGCCGGTTTTACTAACAATCTCTTGGTTATCTACATAAATACTTAGTTTGTTGGTACTGTTTGTATAGGTAAATGTGTAATGATGAAACAATGCATCAGCAGCTATGGATCCTTCTGCAGTAATACCATTAATGGTCGCTCGGATTTTTCCGTTTACCAATTCAATTTTTACCCCTCCAGTTTGATTGAATATCGTAGCGTTAGTTGCTGTGGTACTATTTTTCATCCAGTACTCCAGCGTGAAATCACCTGCTGCAATTTTTGGATCGGTGATCACCGCCGTATTTCCTACACCTTCAAAGTGTAAGGAAACATTGTGATCAATTTTTAATTGATTGGTTTGCCCTTTAATTTCAATCAAGCTAACCGCCGTGTTGTAGGTAACAGGCTCGTTGAAACTCACTTTTAAATCTTCACCCGAACCAAGTATTCCATCGATCGGTAAAGGGGTGCCAAATTTTACAGGTGCTGTAAGGTCGACCCTGCCCGTACTTAGATCCGAAATAAATTCGGTATTATTTGTACAAGTGCTCCTTGCTCTAATTTCGTAAACACCATCTGGCAAGGATAGATTAGCTATGTTGAAAGCATAAGATAGCGTAGTTTGGGAACCAATAGTATCTTTTCCACTTATTTCAGTTCCTGCATCTAAGAATGCTTTGGTTTTATAATAAGTATGCAATCGAGTCCAATTGGGAGCTGTAGACAAACGGTACTCCAAATCAATTTTTTTGAAACTGGAAAAATTCGTACTGTACCCCATTAGATTAATTAGTAAAGGCTTGGTAGTTCTATCCGCATTGAAAGCCGTTTCTTTATTATACACCCAATTGCTCAATGGAACACTTACAATTACTTGAGAACAAGAGGGTACAAATTTTGCAGAAACATACACCGATGAACTCACCACTTTTCCATCACAAAGCGATTCTAACCTCACTTTAATACTATCATAGTTATACACATCCGAAATTGATTTCCCCAATGTCATTTTGTAAATCACTTCTTTCCCGTAAGGTACTGTAACCAGCGTTCCGTTTGGTTCAATATTAATTAACGCGTTGTTGGGATTGGTGATATTATCAATTACTAATTTGAAGACTGCATCTACACCTGCAGCACTGTTGTTGGTTAATTTCAATTCAAACTCTGCTTTCTTTCCCTCCAAAACATTCGTCATATTGTTATTAGTGACGGCAAGGATTGGAACTTCTACTTTCTGTGTAGCGAAATTAAGTGGCGCCTTTACTAAATTGGTATATAAATCAAATCGACTCTCTAACGCGTAATCTAGTATCGGTAGATTAGTTAGTGCACTTTCAGAGTCATAAGAAAAGCGAGTGGTGAAATAATTCCTAAAGGTGGTATCCGGAAAAAACTTGGAGGTCTCCTCCCCTTCATAAGGACAAGATGTTCTACCCCCTAGAGTTGAGAATATAGGACCATTCCCATCAAAAGCATTCACTACATCAACACTCAAAAAATTGGCAGGATCACCATCCCTTAATGTATAGCTTATTTTGGTTTTATTTGAATTGACTTCGGACAATGTAGAGTTAATATCCTGCTGAAAAAATGCCTTCGTTTTAGATTCAATCCCCACTTTATTAACCGTATGCCCTAATGCCAAACTCACAGATTCATCCAGGACTAAATTATAAGCTGTAGACTCATCTGTAACGACGCTGGTTTCTATACTTTGTGTATACTCTCCCACCCCTGCGTCAAATGAAATGTTTTTTTCAAAATAGGTATTCAGTAGGTTGGTTATCGAATCAGATTCCTTCAGCTGATCTTGTAATTTTGATTTGGCTACCGGATCTGATTTGGAATCATATACACTGTCAACATCATTTATAAAATCAGTAATTACATTATTAATTGTTTCCTTGTATTTTGCTCGATTATTTTTTGCCAACCATTTAGCTTTTTCATTATCCAAAATTACTTTTTTCCATAACCTTATTTTTTCTGCATATTCCTGCCTCTTTTTTACATTCTCTGCAGAATTTGGATTGGGTCCATTTAAATTAGTTGAAATAAATAATTCATACTCAGGAATCAAAGTAGTCAAAATATGCTTTTGAGAATACACAAAAAAAGTTTCTGTAGGCTTGTCTACAAAACTTAGCGCCTTCTGTTTACATATATAAATGGGGGCATTCCCTGTACCCAAATTAACATATTCAGTTGTATCTAACTGCCTAGCAACTCCATTTACATACTTTTTTGGTATGGTACTAGAGGCTTCAATATTATCATAGGCTCCATAAAATATATTTCTTGAGTTACCAATATATAAGTCGCCATCAGCACCCACAAATTGATTTTCTCTACTAGTAGATAATGTTTTATTAAAACTATAGGTACTAGTTACATTCTTTCCATCTTTTGAAGTATTAGTAATACCTATACCAAGCGAAAAAGAATTTTTTGTTTCAATGGTTAACTTTGGTGTTGGAACCATTCCTCCCTGTAGTTCAAAAACCATTCCACCACCAATCGTAATATCCTCATTAACCCCCTCTTGGTGAGCGAAGGAAGACTCCGAGCTAAAGGAGATAGATTCTCCTTGTTCAATAGAAGCAAAACTATTAGACCCTGGAGGGTCACGTAAAATAATTGCTGGAATATCCGGAGCCTGGGTAACAAAAGTTTGACTTCCATCAGAGGCGCCGCCTAAAATAATTCCAGTAGTTTTTAAACCTTCTACATCATAATCTATTTCATTGATTCTATATTTAAGAGAGATTGTTTTAGTAAAAGGAGGTGTTATCGAAGGTAACCCTGCTTGGAAATGATAGGTTATGATACTTTTATCAATAGGATCCTCAGTAACCCTTTCTGTATTATTGGCTAAAGCCAAATTGTTCGTAAACTTCAATTGTCCATCAGTTACAGGAACCTCACTTGTAATGCTAACAACTGAATCATAATTCGTATATCGCTCAAACCTTTTTAACTCTATTAGATAGGGATGAAATTGTTTATAAACAGGATTTGTAAAATTGGTGGTGGATTTATCTACTCCGCTTACACGTATAGTTGGATCTGAACTTTGTTTAGTTACGCTCAACACAGGTATGGATCGATAAATAAAATTCTTCTCATAATGATAGGATTTGCCATATACGATACTAGAATCGGTAGCGCCAAAATTTAAATATTTAAACTGAGGCCTTTTAGTTGAGTCTACTTTTGAAAAATCCAACGTTTCAGCCGTGCCGGCTTTGATAACAGAAATAGTAGCCTGTTTAGGAATAGTTAAATTTTCTGCTAGCAGTTCATACTGCAAAGGCAATAATGCCATGCGATATTCACCAGAGGTTTTATTTGTTGAAAAAGTACAACGAGTCATTTCAGTGGGAGTAGCTCCCCCTTGCTTATAACCCAAAACCAGTTTAGCTACTCCAATATTATTTTTTGCACTCACTTCAATGAGGGTAGTTCCACCTGTTGCATTCGTACTGATAGATTGTGTTTGTAAACCATTCTCTCCGAAACCGATTTTTTTCTTAGCTTCTACTGAGCCGCCCACTACTTTTCCGACTACCGTAACCCGGGTAGTATCAATAAAAACAACCGGCTCATTGGAATCTTCAAAAAACTCTTTGAAACTAGAACTTGCGGCAGGATACCTACCCCCATAAGTAAAACCATGTCCATCTTTTTTTAAAGTGATAGAATGATTTCCGATCGGAACACTCACATCAAAATAACCTTCCTTATCAGTAAGTACCGGTAGGTTATTAGCATCTAATACAATATTACCATCGACGTACACATAAGCTCCTTCTACATAAATTTTGCTATACCTTTCCAAATAATAATCGGGATTGGAAACGGTACCCTTGTTCTTCATCCAATACTCACCCTTGGAATATTTATTCACTCCCTTTTGATAATAATTATATCCATTATCTAATATACCTGGTCCATCAATATATTGATCCCCTTCGGTAAGTCCACTAAAGGAGGGATTACTATTAGAACTGTTGAGATCCACAAGTGAAGGAAATACTCCTCTGGTATCAAATAAAACCTTGCCTTTAAAACTGAAAGAGGATTTATCAATAAAATCAATTTTATTCGCTACTTCAGATCCTTGTCCTAAATAAACCAATTGTTGCGTAGCCTCAAACTTGTGCTGTCCATACATAGGGGTAATGGTAAATGACTCTCCAACTCCGGAATAAGGAATAGAATTGATTTCATAATTACCATTGATGTCAGTAATTCCTAATACTCCCAATTGAGAAAAGGTGGGTGTATTTCCTGCAGCTGATGTCCAAGCAATACCTTCTCCTAATTTTGCGTTGTTTTTATTATAAACAAACCCCGTTCTAGACAAATCATACGCAAAACTTCCAGCCCCTTCACTGGCTGGTATATAGCTTACTAGATTTACATTGTTTCCGCTAATAAATCTTTTGAAATCAGTCCTGATTTTTAAGGTGTCTACTGCAGCATTCCATACCTTTATTTCATCTATAAAAGATTTTCGGCTACCCCCCACTGATAAATTATCCCATTTTGAACCTACCCCTGATAATGCCAATGAATTGGTTAGTGTGGGTACCACCACCAAAAAATAGGGTGCTGTATAATTAATTGTATCTCCTAGTAATCTATTATGGGTCGACAATCTATAGGTTTCACTGATTGGGCGCCCATTGATAAACAAAGTTGGAACATTGCCATCATTCAAGATGACCGAAAAATGGACGAAATTAGAATTAAAACTCGTGACTGGCATCAACTCATCATCTCCCCTTGCATTGGTATTTCCGGAAGGGAAATAATTTTTTAATTGATAGATGCTTCCGCCTATATTTACCTCCAATATTTTGGAACTCGCCTTTAAATTGACGGTTACTTCAATAGAGCGATTGAGATCTGAATTAGTTCCTAATTTAAATAAGCGAATGGCGGTTCCTGCATCGTCGGTAAAAGCAGTAGCGGGTTTAACCCATGCCTCTAAGGTAGTGGCGTTAGTGATCGTTTTACTGACATTGCTGATGAAAAGTTGGCTGGTGTCAGGTATCATCAGCGCAGTCAATTTTCCGCTGGAGCCTCCATTTGAAGTGGCTCTAACGATTACATCTTTAACTGGATTGCCCCCCTTGTAATTGATATTGCCCGTTACGATCGCGGTAGGACTTCTAAAACCAACGCCCGTTATGTAATTGCCATATAATATTTCGCTACCATTAATACCCTTGGCAAGTATTTTATATTCATATAATACCCCCCCTTCTACATATTTATCTTCGTAGGAAGTTACAGAAGTAGCTACAGTGGCAATTGCGGAACCCCA
>Ga0222712_10000327_pt1 | contig 66117 bp, 66 predicted proteins | sample C33_657DmetaG_FD_165043 | JGI IMG/M metagenome (GOLD analysis project Ga0222712, IMG submission 165043) | Estuarine water microbial communities from San Francisco Bay, California, United States - C33_657D | ecosystem: Environmental > Aquatic > Marine > Unclassified | place: USA: California... | reverse complement strand
AATGAAGGCGGAAAGCGCAAAGAATACAATTTTCTAGATCTTTTAAAGGCTATTGAGGCCTTCAATTCCGGCATAGAACGCTTTAGAATCTCTTCTATTGAGCCCAATTTATTGAGTAATGAGATCATAGAATTTGTTGCCCAATCGAAAAAGATAATGCCTCATTTTCATATTCCTCTCCAAAGTGGAAATAATAGAATTTTAGGCTTAATGAAACGACGTTACCAAAGAGAGTTATATAAAGAAAGAGTTGAATATATAAAAAAACTAATGCCTCATTGTTGTATTGGGGTAGATGTGATCGTTGGGTTCCCAAGCGAATCAGAGGAGGAATTTCAAGATACCTTCAACTTCCTTCACGAAATAGATATAAGTTATTTACATGTGTTTACCTATTCGGAGCGTGACCATACCCAGGCATTAACCATTGAACCGGTGGTACCGATCGAGGTTCGAAATCAACGAAACAAAATTTTAAGAAACCTCTCTTTTCAAAAATTGAACTTTTTCACCGAGCAACATCGAGGTCAATCAAGAGCCGTTTTGTTTGAGCAAGCAGATAAAAATGGGATGATGGAAGGTTATAGCGACAATTACATCAAAATCCAGGCTCCTTACCAAAAAGAAAGAGTTAACTCAATAGAAATGTCGAACTTATAAAGCATATCTAAACTAAATAAAGTAAAAATCACTGTTACTCCCTTAACAGTGATTTTTTTTGTATTTACCTATGACAAGATGTCAAAAATACATAATTAAAGAATCTTGACAGTAGGTTATAATGATATATTTTTAAATTTATTTAAACATATGTATTATAATTTATTACAAAGGTTAAATAAAGTAAATTATAATACAAATAATGATTATTAAAAAGTAGTTTAATGGACTTAATTAAAGCTCATAAATAATTGAATAACAATATATTATTTCGTATTTTAAGGGTATTTAGACTATTTTGAACAATGCTTCGAAATTAGTCATTTTCACAGCTTCATAGCTAAAAACTATATAAAGCATAATTTATTAACATATAAACTTGATTATTAATTATTTAAATTAGTTTACTTAGATTATAACTTTATATAAAGGAAAAATTTATAAAATTTGGGAAATATAGGCACCACTTTTCTCCTTCCTTGAAATAAAAATAACCTAAAGTATAGCTTCAAGTTGACGCTGTGAGCCTTAAATTTGATTTCAAACTTATTAAGGGCATTTAGGAAAACTCCAGGCTGCTACCCTCCTCTTTGGCCAATAAAAAAAGTAACTCATCGAGAGAAATTTTACTAGAAAAGGGGGAAGTTTAGCTCGAGGGCGAAACCCGTTATCAAACGAAAGGTAACAAGAAAGTTGGGGAAACAATTTCAGCCTAAAAACTGAAAGGAGCTCTTTTAGGGAAAATACTAGTTGGGCACATATAGCCTAATGGGTAAAATAGTCAAAAACTGGAGCACTGGATTATTCAAAATCGACGTACATATACTTAAAATTGATAATTAACGTATTGAATTTCATGAATACGTCCTGGCCTAGATTACCATCGAATTCATTATTAAACTCATACTCCTCCAACTTGACTGGAATTTTCGCTAAAACGGCACTTTTAGAGCCTAAACGTATAGGAAATTTACTTAACATATATTCGCTTGACTTTTCAGTTCCTCCAACTCCACTGCGAAGATTTTGCTGAAATTGTGCGTACTTTTCTACATTCGCCTTATTTTCTTTAAAGTATTTATACGACAATTCAGAGCTTTTAGCTCCTGTATCGAAGGTAAAATATAATGTTTTCTTTCCTGAAGTTAACTTTACAACTGGTTGCAAGCCAACCAGCATTAAATTATGAAGAGATTTTGCTTTAGGTAGGCTAGGAATACAAATATGCCCATCTTTATGCATTTGAATCTCCTCCATGGCATGAATTAGTGGAAAACCTATTATACCTTCTATTTGATACTTTGATTGGGGAAAATACAATTGTTCATCAGGAATCACTAAAAAAACTACCTGTTCAAATAAAATTGAACCCACATAGAAGCTATCTGCTACAGCCAATTTAGTTTGAACTTTAATTTTAGTAGACGAGCCTAATTCTACCTCTTGATCTATCATTTTCAAATTTAATTTCTTTGCCATATGCTCAGAAATAGCAGATAGATTAGCTCCTGTATCAAAAATAAAATCAGCTTCTATTCCCTCAGATTTTACGGGAGTCATTAAATGATTGAATTTATTTCTGTAAGAATTAATAGTAACCGTAGGATGTGCGTGCATGATTTGCGGTCCTACCTTTGATAAGGAGCCAAACAAGGCTTTTGCATTAGCAACAGTAGCCTTTTCATTGCTATCCAATTGATTGGGGTATTTCGTTAATATCAGCTCGTAAAGCTGAGCTGCTTGCTCATATTCGTAGTTATAAAGGTAATTCTCTGCTTGAATATCTAATATATTAACTAATATAGAATCAGGCAGCTGATGAGCGTAATTAGTCATTAATTCCTTTATTAAGGACATAGAACGAGCTCTTTCGCCAAAGGCTTTGGCTATATGAGCTTTATAATAGAGTTCTTTTTCTTTAATTAATTGATATTGTCTGTTTGCTAATAAATCGCGTAATTTAAAATAGTTTTTTTGCTCTAATAATGTATTTAATTGTTTTTCGAAATCCTTATGACTTACATTTGAAGACGAAGTGCAATTACTGAATAGAACAATAAACAAAAAGAGTGTTTGTAGAAATTTCATGGCGATTTTTTAAATATTAGTAATAACTGTATATAGTGATATGCAAATTTAATTTCTTTTAAAATATCTAAAAAAAATATTTTAATCTTTTTCTAAACTTAAGAAATCTTCGTTATTGCTAGCACATCTAAAATTGCTCGCTTTAAACGGCTATATCAACTTCTTTTAAGGACTTAAATTTGATTCAATAACTTGAAATACTTGCATTGCCAATTTTTTTAGTATACGTACCAGCTAAATAATGTTTATTAGGCAAACCCATTAAATAAATTGAATAACCCGAACTATGGGCCGTAATACCTTCTTGGTAAAATGGTTTTGAGCTTCCATCTTTATATTGTAATTGAAGATTACCGTATCCAATATTAGGATTGGTAATCACTTTGCCATTTGCATCTTTACCATCTAAAAAACCAAAGCTTAGCATGCGGAATTAGAGTAATTATAAAAAGGTGCAAATTAAGTAAACAGTCCTTTTTATTAGGCTCTAAGCAATCAATATATCCTTGTATTTGCTCTTCGATATTCAATTATACTATATTTTATCGATGTAATTAGTTTAATATTTATTCTTTAACAAATCGCAACTTTTTATTGATAGCACAATCAACAAGCTCTAAAATATAGTGGCCACTCTTTAATTTTTCAATGGAGATAATTTCAGCATTAGCCCCTTCCATGCACAAAAGACCTAGCATATCATAAATCTTGTAAGGTGTGCTTGTAGTAGTATGTAAAAGCGTCTGTGCGGGATTAGGATATAGTTCAATATCCTTATGTTTAATCACCTCTTGCATACCTGTAGTATTACAAGGAAGGTACTTACCAATATTCCATACTAATAAACTATCATTGACAACACTATGCGCTACTTGCTGTAAAAAAGCAACATTCGTTGCTGATAGTCCAGCCGTATAAGTATTACCAACTATACTTTTACGAAACAATACTTCATAAAAAACACAGGCTGCTAAATAAGAGCCATCCAATGCAGGATGACTTTCATCGGCATTATATAATTGTAAATTCGGTTTATTCGCAATAGATTTGCGCCAAGCCTCCCCTACAGGAGACATAATGCTTTTAGTGGTATCAGCAAACAATTTGTAGGATGCACGCAGACGGTCTTGCATACCTATATACGTACATATAGGAGGATAAGCTGCACAGTTTGAAGCATCTCCATTTTTTCTACCCCATGTTTGAAAAAAAACTGACTGTGCACAAATATTAGCTTGCTTTACTAAACTATCTAATTTAATAGCATAAGGTAGTGTTTGGGCAGCTACTTGTGCGGGTGAAAAGGAAGGTTCTTGACTTTGTGCTTGCAATACTACAAAATTCCAAGCTTGAGCTTTTATTTTAGAAATAGTTGTAGCGTCACTAAAATGATTTGCAAACGTATAACCACCCGGACAATTACTGTCAAACAATAAGGTGTCGCCATTTGCATTGGCAATATCTTTAATAAGTTGTGGGAGATTATTATAGAACGTATAGCTATTGCCTAAAAATAAGACATTGATTTTTTTCTTTGCTTGAGCATAGGAATTTATATAACATGCAACAAATAATAAAAGCAAACATAATCTTTTCATGATTTCAAATTTATCTGGTTAAAATGCTAAGTTGTTTTAATAGTTTTAATTTGATCAATAACAAACATAAAAATAATTCTTAATCAACATATAAATAACAAAAAAACAATCCAGTTTTAATTAGAATAAAACTGGATTGCATTAAAATACGATAGATTACATTTCCGGATCTGCCTTATCCACTTTCTTAGTGGCTCTCTGTCCTTTACTACTCGATTCTTCAAGTTCAGCGCTTTGTTTCAAACTCTGCTGAGCAGTTCCACATGAAATCAATAGGGTTAAACAAAAAAGTCCCAATAAAAAAATACGCATATTATTGTATGATTAATTTATCTGCTTGATTAAATGTACTAGATTGTATACGAACCATGTACATACCTTTCGCTAAATGAGCAACAGGAATGGCTACTACTTTTTTATCTTCTTGAACGGGTACTTGCAATGTAGCAACGATACTACCCGTGATATCCACTAATTGAATATGAACAGTTTGGTAGTTCAATCCTACTAAAGTAATATAAGCAGTTTGGCTAGCAGGATTTGGAGCTACTATTGCTTGTTGTCCTGTTAATTGAGTAGCATCTACGCCCAAAGGGAATTGGCTAATTCGTAAATTATCTAAATAAAAATGATTACCTGCGCCCAGATCTGTATTATCTACACTTGGGCTATATCTAAATCTGAAATAAACATGATTGCTTCCTTTATAACCACTCAAATCTAAGGTTTGCAATTGCCATTGGTTTGCAGCTGTAGGAGTAAAAGCAGTCGTTCTTAATCCATTGTTACTTATGCTGTTGTTAGTCAACGATCCTGCAGGTAGTTTAGTCCAGGTAATACCCCAGTTTTTAGTTGCAAAAACATCTAACACATCTGATTGGGCAGTATTTCTATACGCACCACTACTATAAAAACTCAATGTAAGTGGAGCTGAAGAAGGCACGTTAGTAAAATCAAAACCCGGTGTAAAGAAATCATCAAAATCAAACTCTGGTTTACCAATTCTTGCAGCATTCCCAGATCTTGTATCAAAATTATTATAACGAATACAATTATTATCGTCATAACCCACCGTATTTACATACTCCCATTTATAACTATTCTCAAAATAGTTGATGCAAGGAAAACTATTCGTATCTGCATTATTAAATCGTTGTAAATAATTTGCAGAAACAATTGCAGCCGTGTCCGCAATATAAACATATCGATTTTTGGTGATGCTGTCCTTACCTGAATTTGCATTAGCAACTAACTTAATAGAAACCCATCCTGGTGAATTAAATAAATTAGCTACCGTTGATCCAGTTGAACTACTAATTGATGCTGCATTTGAGAATGTCCATTGCACATTAGTTATTGTGTCTCTCCATGATTGATTTTTGAAATTAATATTAATTGGTAATACAACGCCTAATACACTCCACAATTTACTTGCAGAGAAGTCAGCAACAGGCTTAAGATCAATACGTGTATTTAAAATGCCAGTGGCTGTTAAATTTGCAGCACTCCAAAGATTATTTCTACCTGCTGTTGTTGAACTTAGAGCGGCTCTACAACGTGCCATTTGTAATTGTGTAAACATTTTAGAACAGTAGGTATAGTCCATTACATTTTGTGCATTGACCGTATCTGGATAATCAATTCCGTTCATAACGTAGTTTGAAGCGCAGGAAACGTCGTACAAAGCTGAAGGCACACAACCTACTGGGTTATGACCAATTGTTGGTGGCGTATCATCTACATTATCATCTCCGCAAGCCACACCTGCATTGTTAGTGTTACCCCACACGTGTGATAAATTTAGGCTATGCCCTACTTCATGCGACATGGTATTGTCTTGGTTCAAATAACTTGCTAAAGATATAACGCCATCATAAAATGGAATACCCGCTGCTGCTTGGGGGCGGTATGCGTATGCAGCAGCTCCACTATGAGAAGCATCAAAGGTATTGATAACCCAAATATTCATATACTTATTATTTGGCCAACCATCAAGCTTTGCTTGATCGGTACCTTGTTTATATAAATGAGATATACGTCGAGTTATCCCATTGGTTGGGTTTCCATTAGGATCTAATTGTGCTAAATGAAATAGTATATTGCCTTTACCTAAATACTTTTTAAATGGTGTAATAACATCTATAGTATCCGATTGCAATGAATTATACATTAAGTTCATTTGAGCCACCGTTTGATAAATTATGGTATCTGGCACATACTCAGATTCATAATTATGTATGATATGAAATACAATTGGTATGTGCATGGTATCGCCAAAAGCAGTAGTTTTTGCTAAATTATTTTTAGCCATCGCTTTCATATATAAATCAAATTCAGCATTAAATCGATCCATATCAACTTGTATCTGAGGATTTTGTTTAATGCGTGCATTGTTTACATCGTCCGTAGCACATTTAAATTGAGCATAAGCAGCAGGCATAGCTACTGCTGCAAGTATGCTTAAAAATATTTTTTTCATGAAATTGTTTGTGTTAAATTTTGTTTGAAAATTCTATATGCTTAGTACCAACGAGATTTTCTCCATACTGGTGATAAGGGCATCATAATAAATGCCAATTCTAAATTTGAACGCATTTGAAACGTAGTAGCCAAAGGGTAGCTAGAAGGCACAGCGCTTGGAGTTGTTACACGCATTAAATCAGTACGACCAAAAGAATAGGTTGCTCTTAATTTAAAATTTAAACCTGCCATAAAGCCAATTTCAGCTTTTATATAAGGCTGCATTTTCATTTTTGATACTGCATCTCCATTAGTTGATTTACCATCTGTACCAATTACACTTGGAGTCATATTAAACTGCGTAGGAGCTAATCCTAATCCAATCGTATAACAAGTTGGTTTTGATTTATCTAAAACACCATGATTACCAACCATAAGATCTACACCTAAACGTGCCGCCAACTGTGTAGTTGCAAATTTATATGTTAAAAAGTTAGTAGAAGTAAGATAAAATTTATCTGTTTCATAATCCATTTTGTTATAGGCAAATGTAGTAGCCACTGCTACTACTCCTCTATTACGTAACATAGCTATTGGGAAATGCAACCCAAATGAGGCGCTCATAGCGGTTGTGGGCTTCATAGTAGCCACATAATAGGTATCAATCAATTGATTATTAATATCCGTTTTATTATAGTCAAACTGGAAATTAGCTGTATTCATGTTATAAAAACCATAGCCTAATTCAATGCGTTGCAATGGGCGAAATGGCTCATTAGAACGCGCTACACTTGCAAAATATTCTCTTACTGTATACTGCGCATTAGCAATAGAAGTGCAGAAAATAGTGAGCAATACAAGAGCAGCTATGTTGATATTTTTTTTCATAGAAAAAGAAACATTCTAAATAAATCAAAAATTATAGGGAAAGATACAAATTAAGTAAATAAAACAGAACAAATATGCAAAAAAAATCACCCAAATTTGGGTGATTTTTTTATTAAAAGTTATTTCAAATTTAATTATTCAGCACTTGCTTCAGGAGCTTCGTTTGCTTCTGTTGCTTCACTTTCTACAGCCGGAGTTTCTTCAACAGGTGCTGCTGCTACTGGAGCTGCTTTTGGTGCACTTGCTTTTTTACTACGACGCGTTTTCTTAGCGGTATCTTTAGTTTCTTTAACATACAATTCGTTAAAGTCTACTAATTCAATCATTGCCATATCAGCAGCATCACCCATACGACGAGGTAATTTTATGATACGAGTGTAACCACCTGGACGATTAGCTACTTTATCGCTAATAACACCAAATAACTCATTAATAGTTTCTTTATCTTGTAAATAAGAGAATACTACACGACGATTGTGCATAGTATCTACTTTACATCTTGTGATTAATGGCTCTGCATATACACGTAATGCTTTTGCTTTTGCCAATGTAGTAGTAATACGCTTGTGTTGAAACAAGGATACTGCCATATTAGACATCAACGCTTTTCTGTGCGATTGAGTACGACCTAAATTTTTGATTTTATCTCCGTGACGCATATAAATTGATTTTTGCTTTTCAGCTTCCCACGCACCGTGTCAAGGGATACGCAGTACTTAGGTTAAAAAATTAGTCTCTTAAGTTTAAACGGTTTAAATCCATTCCGAATGATAAGCCCCTGTCAATTAACATTTGCTCGATTTCAGATAATGATTTTTGACCGAAATTTCTGAATTTCATTAATTCTTCTTGAGTATAGTGAACTAACTCACTTAAAGAATTAATTTTTGCTGCTTTTAAGCAATTAAATGCACGCACTGATAATTCTAAATCTTCTAATGGTGTATTTAATATTTTTCTTAATTGCAATGTTTCTTCATCTACTAAATGCTCTTTTTCTTCGCGTTTAGTATCTAATGAAATGTTCTCATCAGTGATGATCATTAAATGTTGGATCAAAATACGAGATGCTTCTTTCACTGCCTCTTCAGGGTGAATAGTACCATCTGTATGAATTTCCATAATTAATTTTTCGAAATCCGTGCGTTGTTCAACACGTGTATTTTCGATGGTATATTTTACATTTTTGATAGGGGTAAAAATAGAGTCGATAGCAATCACTCCTAAAGAACCATCTTTGGAACGGTTTTCTTCAGAAGGTACATACCCTCTCCCTTTTCCTAAATTAATTTCGATTTGGAAATTAGTAGAAGGCTCCATCGTGCAAATAACTAATTCTGGGTTCATCACCTCAAAATTGGTAGTTTGCTCACCAATCATACCTGCTGTAAATACACTATTGCCTTTTAAGTTTAAGCTCAAACGCTCTGTAGTTACATCGCTGTCTGCTACGCGTTTAAAACGAACTTGTTTTAAGTTTAATATAATTTCAGTTACATCTTCTAAAACACCTTTGATGGTAGCAAATTCATGATCTGCACCAGCAATTTTAATAGATGTAATAGCAAATCCTTCTAATGAAGAAAGCAATACTCTACGTAATGCATTTCCAATCGTTACACCATAACCTGGTTCTAGAGGACGAAACTCGAATTGAGCTTCAAACTCAGTTGTTTTTTGTAAAACAATTTTATCCGGTTTTTGGAAATTCAATATAGCCATATAGTATGAATTTTTGAGTTTGATTGTTAATTTTTAAAATAAGTAATTGCTTCTTTGTACAAGAAGCAATTAATCAAAAGATTATTTAGAGTACAACTCTACAATTAGTTGTTCTTTAATGTTTTCTGGTACGTTTTCACGCTCAGGATGAGCTAAATAAGTACCTTTCATTTCTTTCTCATTAAATTCAACCCAAGAAATTTTTGGATTTTTAGGGCCGATCAAAGAAGTAATAGAAGGGTTTACTTTTGATTTTGGTTTGATTTCAACCACATCACCTGGTTTCAAACGATAAGAAGGGATATTAACAATCTCTCCGTTAATCATAATGTGTTTATGAGATACGATTTGACGAGCTGCAGGTCTTGTAGGAGCTATGCCCATACGATAGATCGTATTATCTAAACGAGCTTCTAATAATTTGATTAGATTCTCACCAGTAGCACCTTTCAAACGAGAAGCCTCTACATAAGTGTTGCGGAATTGCTTCTCTAACACCATGTACGTATATTTTGCTTTTTGTTTTTCTTTTAATTGGATAGCATACTCGGAAGATGTTTTACGCTTACGAGATGGGCCATGTTGTCCCGGGGGATTACTGTTTTTTGCTAAGTCTTTGCCTGATCCTAAAATTGGTTCTCCGAAGATACGGCAAATTCTGTTTTTGGGTCCTGTGTAACGAGCCATGTTTATGTTTTTTATCGATTTTTAAAAATTGCGAATTGGCTCTTGTAAAAATCGGAAAAGTGGATCCAATTCGCTTATACTGAAAAAGGTTAAATAAATATTATACGCGACGTTTTTTCGGAGGACGGCAACCGTTGTGTGGTAATGGCGTAATATCTTTGATAGATGTTACTTCAATACCCATATTTGCTAAAGCACGAATCGCACCTTCTCTTCCAGCACCAGGGCCTTTTACAAATACGTCTACTTTTTTCAAACCAGCATCCATTGCTACTTTACCGCAATCTTGTGCTGCCATTTGTGCTGCATAAGGTGTGTTCTTTTTAGAACCACGGAATCCCATTTTACCAGCAGATGACCAAGAAATAACTTGACCAGATTTGTTAGTTAAACTAATGATCACATTGTTGAATGCTGCATTGATATGTGCATCTCCATGTGGCTCTACTTTTACTACGCGCTTTTTAGCAGCGGTTTTGCCTGATTGTGCTTTTGCCATTTTAATTTAAATAAAAGGTAATCAATAAAATAAAAGTCAACCGAAATCGACCCCATTACATGCCTCCTTGCAACACCCTGCAGATCCGGCCATGCAACAGTTGTTATAGTGGGTGTTCTATTTTTTAGCGACTTTCTTTTTACCCGCAACCGTTCTACGTTTTCCTTTACGAGTACGACTGTTAGTACGAGTACGTTGTCCACGTAATGGAAGTCCTTTACGATGGCGTAAACCACGGTAACATACGATATCCATCAATCGCTTGATGTTCATCTGAACTTCAGAACGTAATTGTCCCTCTACTTTAAATTCAGCGTTGATAATGTTACGAATGGCAGTTTGCTCATCATCGTTCCACTCATTAACTTTTTTATCTAAGCTAATAGATGCTTTGTCAAGAATGTACTGTGCAGTGCTGCGGCCAATACCGTAGATGTAAGTGAGACCTATCTCACCACGTTTGTTTTTCGGAAGATCAATACCAGCTATACGAGCCATGTATAATTCAAAATTTAAATTAAAAAAATAAGTTTAACCCTGACGTTGTTTAAAACGAGGATTTTTCTTGTTAATAATATATAATCTGCCTTTGCGGCGTACGATTTTGCAGTCTTCACTGCGTTTCTTTATGGATGCTCTAACCTTCATTGCTGGTTATTTAAATTGTTATTTATATCGATATATAATACGGCCACGAGTCAAATCGTAAGGGCTCATCTCTACTCCCACTTTGTCGCCCGGTAGGATACGAATGTAGTGCATGCGCATCTTTCCAGAGATTGTAGCAAGTATTTCATGCCCATTTTCTAAGCGTACACGGAACATAGCATTAGATAATGCTTCGACGATTACGCCATCTTGTTTGATTAAGGACTGTTTTGCCATATTTTTTAAGGACTGCAAAGGTATAAAAAAAAATTTATTTATTCCTCAAAAATTTGAAAAACATTTTTTAATTTCTTTTTATTTGATTTTTTATGCCCTTTAAGACTTGTTTATTAGTTCTTCTAACCTAACTCAAGTACCTGATTATCAATGTAATTACACCATTCTTGCAAAGAATCACATTGCATGTCAATTAATTCATGAGGCAAGGGCATTTTCCCTTTAGTAGTAGTAAGAAAAACGGTTTTCATACCCATGCGTTTGCCAAATTCCATGTCTGATAAATTATTCCCTACCATAACACTTTTTTTGAAATCAATACTATCAAAATCCTCTTTTGCTTGCATTGCCATCCCCGTGTTTGGTTTTCTATTGGCATCATCACTAGCAAGTGCTATAGCACTATATACTTTGTCGATTTGTATACCAGCCTCTTCAAAAGAAGTTCGCATTTTAGCATGAATATCTTTCAACGTTTCTAAACTCATTATTCCTTTGCCTACCCCACGTTGATTGGTTACAATTATAATTTTATCAAAATACGGCCTTATATTGGCTAACCCGGCTAATACCCCCGGCAGAAATTCAAATTCCTCCCAACGGGTTACATAAGTACCCTCCTGTTCTTTATTAATTACTCCGTCTCGATCTAAAAATAAAGTCCAGCCTTCTCCTTTGGATATGTTCATAATAGCTTGCATACTTAAGATACTAAAGCGGCTTCTGCCAACTCACAAATAATATGTCCGATAAGAATATGCGATTCTTGGATACGAGGGGTGTCTTTACTTGGCACTGCCAATAAATGATCACTCCATTGCTTCATCACTCCACCACCAGCGCCTGTAAAACCAATGGTACAAATACCCATTGCCTTTGCTTGCTCAAACGCCTTTACAATATTTTTTGAATTACCTGATGTGCTCAAACCTATTAGTATATCGCCTTCTTTTGCTATGCCTTCTACCATTCTACTATACACTACATCATAACTATAATCATTGGCAACAGCTGTTAAATAGGAGGTATTGCAATGCAATGCTTCAGCAGGTAAGGCCTTACGATCAGAATAAAAACGACCTGTGAATTCCGCTGCTAAATGTTGAGCATCAGCTGCACTGCCACCATTACCACAAAACAACAATTTATTGCCATTGCGCAAAGCCGTAATGCAAGCTTGTGTAGCAGCATCAATCACTTGTAGTAATTGCTCATCGGCAAGCACTTGTTGTTTTACCGAAATCGATGCACTTATAATATCTTTAATTTTCGAATTCATATTCCTTTTTTGAATGCTTACAAAAATACAAAAAGCGCACCGTGTTGGTACGCTTTTTTTATTTTTTTATATAATTATTAAATAATTAATAAGGCATCGCCATAACTAAAGAAACGATATTTTTCTTTAATAGCGGTGTGATACGCTTCCATAGTTAAGTCATACCCAGCAAAAGCACAAGTCATAATCATTAAACTTGTTTTTGGCAAATGGAAATTGGTAACTAATGAATTGTTGATCGAAAAATCATGTGGTGGATGAATAAATAAGTTGGTCCACCCTTCTGTTGGTTTTAATAAACCTTGAGCGGTAACTGAGCTTTCTAAAGCACGAAGTGTTGTAGTGCCGATTGAACAAATTTTTCTTTTTTCTTCGATACCTCTATTCACTACTTTGCATGCATAATCATCTACTTTGAAATATTCTGCATCCATTTTATGTTTCGATAAATCTTCTACTTCAATCTGACGGAAAGTACCTAAACCTGTGTGTAAAGTAGCTTCTGCAAAACGGATACCCTTAATTTCTAAACGCTTAATTAATTCTCTACTAAAGTGCATACCAGCAGTAGGCGCTGCAACAGCACCTTCGTATTTTGCAAATACAGTTTGGTAACGCTCTTTATCCATTTCATCTGGTGTGCGTTTGATATAACGAGGAAGTGGCGTTTCGCCTAACAACTCTAATTTATCTCTAAAACCTGCATCATCGCCATCATATAAAAAACGAATCGTGCGACCTCTAGATGTGGTATTGTCAATAACTTCTGCTACCAACTCATCATTATCGCCAAAATATAATTTGTTACCTACACGTATTTTTCTTGCGGGATCAACGATAACATCCCACAAACGATTAGGCTTGTTTAATTCTCTTAATAAAAACACTTCGATTTGTGCACCTGTCTTTTCTTTTTTACCATACAAACGAGCAGGAAACACTTTGGTATTATTTACAATCATTACGTCTCTGTCGTCGTAATAATCAATAATATCTTTAAACACTTTGTGTTCAATTTTTCCGGTGTTACGATGCACGACCATCAAACGGCTCTCCTCTCTAGATTTTGCAGGATGCTGCGCAATTAGATTTAATGGAAGGTCGTATTTGAATTGTGATAACTTCATAGAGATAAGATAGTAAAGTTAATTTTTAATAAGTGGACAAAGGTACACTATTTTTTTTATTATCGAAAATATGGATTTATAAGGGCATATAGCTCAGACCTGCAAAAGATTTATAGCCCATCTTTTTATCTTTTAACAATCTATTACTTACTTTTGGCTTCAAAATTAAACTATTATGCAAGTTTGGAAAGACTACCAACAAGAACATCAAGATCGTTTTCTTAACGAATTATTAGACTTATTACGCATTCCATCTATCAGTGCTGATAGTCAATATAAAGGCGACGTAGCACGTTGCGCAACAGCTGTAAAAGATAGTCTTTTACAAGCAGGTTGTACACACGCTGAAATTTGCCCTACAGATGGCCACCCTATTGTATACGGAGAAATCATCATTGACCCAGCAAAACCAACGGTTTTAGTTTATGGTCACTACGATGTGCAGCCAGCTGATCCTTTAGATTTATGGCATAGCGGACCATTTGAGCCGGTGATTAAAGAGGGTAAAATATTTGCTCGTGGCGCTTGCGATGACAAAGGTCAAATGTTTATGCATGTAAAAGCCTTAGAGGTAATGGCTAAAACAAATACACTACCCTGCAATGTGAAATTAATGATAGAAGGTGAAGAGGAAGTTGGCAGTAGCAATTTGGGTATGTTTTTAGAAAAGAATAAAGAAAAATTAAAAGCGGATATCGTTTTAGTTTCTGATACTTCTATGATAAGTATGGAGCACCCAAGTTTGGAAACTGGCTTACGAGGATTGGCATATATGGAAGTGGAAGTAACAGGGCCTAATCGTGATTTGCATAGTGGTGTTTATGGCGGTGCTGTAGCTAACCCAATTAATATCCTTTGCAAAATGATTGCTTCTCTTCATGATGAAAATAATCATATTACAATCCCAGCATTCTACGATAAAGTTGACAATTTGAGTGATGCTGAAAAAGCTGCGCTTAACAATGCACCATTTGACTTACAGGAATATAAAAATGAATTGGGTGTAGCAGATGTCTGGGGCGAAAAAGGATATAGCACATTAGAGCGCACCGGCACTCGTCCAACATTAGATGTAAATGGCATTTGGGGTGGTTATACAGGCGAAGGCGCAAAAACTGTTTTACCTTCTAAAGCCTTTGCAAAAATTTCAATGCGTTTAGTGCCTCATCAAAATAGCGATGAGATTGCAGCTATCTTCCAACAGCATTTTGAAAGCATTGCTCCAGCAAGTGTAAAAGTAAAAGTTACACCTCACCATGGTGGCGAACCTGTAGTAACACCTACAGATAGTAAAGCTTATCAAGCTGCAGCAAAAGCTATTCAAACTACTTTTGGTAAAGAACCTATTCCAACGCGTGGAGGTGGTAGTATTCCTATTATTGCGCTTTTCGAAAAAATCCTTGGATTAAAAACAGTATTGATGGGCTTTGGTTTAGATAACGACAATATCCATTCGCCAAATGAGAAATACGATGTTGCCAATTACTTTAAAGGCATTGAAACCATTCCGTATTTCCACAAATACTTTGCAGAATAAACATACAATTATGAAAATAAATAAACCACATCTTCGGATGTGGTTTTTTATTGGATAACATATCATACTTAAAATGTGCTTCCCTATCGCAGCACGAATTTCAACTTTCAAATATCAATACATTCTTTTACATTTGTAAGAATTACAATCCATGTCTACTCCTAAAATAATCATCGCCATTGATGGCTTTTCTTCTTGTGGTAAAAGCACTTTAGCTAAAAGGCTTGCCGCTCATCTATCTTATACCTTTATAGATACCGGCGCTATGTATAGAGCTATTACTCTCTATTTTATTCGCAATACGGTAGACTTATCTAATCAACAAAGCATAGAGGAAGCACTTAAAAATATTGAATTACATTTTGAAATTAATGCACATACCAAGCAATCTGAAATATTTTTAAATGGTGAAAATGTTGCGCAACTTATACGGGAAATGTTAGTGGCTGATAAAGTAAGTGAAGTAGCTGCTATAAAAGAAGTACGTCATTTTGCAGTAGCACAACAACAAGCAATGGGTGCACAAAAAGGCATAGTTATGGATGGCAGAGATATTGGCACAGTTGTATTTCCGCAAGCCGAATTAAAAATATTTATGACTGCTGACCCTGAAACAAGAGTTGTAAGACGCTTTGATGAACTGTATGCTATCAACCCTCATATTAGTTTAGAAGAAGTGCGTCACAATTTAGAATTACGAGATTATATTGATAGTAATCGTGAAGAAAGCCCTTTGATTCAAGCAAAAGATGCACGCGTGTTAGACAATACGCATCTCGATAAAGAACAACAATTTGCATTGGTAATGGAATGGGTGAATACCTGCCTTTCAAAATAAAATTTTCACATGACAAATCATCAAATTGCCGATTACTTTGAGCTGTATGCAAAGTTACTAGACTTGCATGGCGAAAACAGTTTTAAAGTTAAGAGCTATGCCAATGCCGCTTTTACCATCGACAAATGGATGAGCCCTCTTGCAGAAATGGACGAAGCAGCTATTGCCGCTATCCGCGGTGTGGGTGCTGCCATAGCAGAGAAAATTAGTGTATTACTAAAAACAGGTGAACTTGCTCCACTTCAAGAAATCTTATTGCAAACCCCTCCTGGCATTTTGGAGATCATGCAAATAAAAGGATTGGGGCCAAAGAAAATTGCCTTGCTTTGGAAAGACTTGGGCATAGAGAGTATTGGCGAATTAGAATATGCTTGTCAAGAAAACAGATTACTTGGTCTCAAAGGATTTGGAGAAAAAACGCAACTAAGCATTTTACAACAAATCCAATTTATGCAGCAACAAAAAGGCTGGTTTTTATGGGCTGAAGCTCATCAATCTGCCCTTGCTATAATGCCCGTTTTAAATGCTGCTTTCCCAGATGCAAGTTTTAGTTTTACGGGTGCTTATCGAATGCAAGATCCAACCTTGCAACAAATAGAAATCGTTTGCAATACTAATTTAACAACCTTACAAGATTGGTTAGCAACTCAAGAAGGTATTCAAATAAAAACAACTAGTGAATCGCTTTGGGCACAATGGCCTCATCAAATACCAATTCTGTTTTATATCTGTAGCGCTCATCAAATGGCAAGTACATTATTTAAAACTTCTTGTAGCCCCAGCTTTTACGATGCCTTTGCAGCAGGCTATACCCTATTAACAGATGCAGAAAGCGAGACTGCTATTTTTGAACATAATAAGCTTCCTTATATAGAAGCTTGTCTAAGAACACATCCTGATCGATTGGGACAAAGCATTAATCCATTAATTCAAGCCAATGATATTAAAGGTATCATTCATAGTCACTCTACCTGGAGTGATGGTGCCCATACCTTACAAGAAATGGCAGAAGCTGCTATTGCAAAAGGATTGGAATACCTTGTTATTAGCGATCACTCACAGGCTGCCTTTTATGCAAATGGATTAAGTCCGGAGCGTATTAAAGCACAACATGAAGAAATCGATCGATTGAATAAACAATATGCTCCTTTTAAAATTTTAAAAAGCATAGAGGTAGATATTCTTAACGATGGACAATTAGATTATAGTGATGATGTATTGGCTAGTTTAGATTTGGTTATTGCCTCTGTGCATAGTAATCTAAAAATGACTGAAGAAAAAGCAATGGCAAGATTACTAAAGGCCATTGCGCATCCAAAAACAACCATACTTGGTCATCTTACAGGGCGATTATTACTATCTCGACCAGGCTACCCTGTGCAGCACAAAACTATTATTGATGCTTGTGCGCAACATCAAGTTGCCATTGAAATTAATGCTCACCCACGCCGATTAGACATAGATTGGGAGTGGATACCCTATGCTATTGAAAAAGGAGTACTTCTCTCTATTAATCCAGATGCACATAGTATTGCCGGCATGGATGATGTTTTTTATGGCGTAATGGCAGCACAGAAAGGCGGACTAAATGCTACACAAAATTTAAGTAGTTATTCCTTACAAGAATTAGAACACTACCTTCAGCAAAAAAATAAATAAAAAAAAGTCGTTGCTGTGGCAACGACTTTTGTATTACTTTAAAAAATTATTTTAGCAAGCTTCTACTACTACTGCACTTGCACCGCCACCGCCGTTACAAATACCTGCAGCACCATACTTAGCTTTGTTTTGATGTAATACATGTATCAATGTTACCACAATACGAGCACCGCTACATCCTAAAGGATGACCCAATGAAACAGCTCCTCCGTTTACATTAGTTTGAGCAGGGGTAATGCCCAATAATTTCATGTTAGCTAATCCAACAACGCTAAACGCTTCATTCAATTCATAGAAACTAATATCTTCTTTTTTCAATCCAGCTTTTGCTATTGCTTTTGGCACTGCCAATGCAGGACTTGTAGTAAACCATTCAGGAGCTTGCTCTGCATCTGCATATCCTTTTAATATAGCTATAGGTTTTAAGCCCATTGCTTCTGCTTTTTCTTTACTCATCAAAACTAAAGCAGCCGCACCATCATTCATAGTAGATGCATTTGCAGCAGTTACAGTACCTTCTTTTGTAAAGGCAGGACGTAAACCTGCAATCTTATCAAACTTAACATTAAATGGCTCCTCATCTTTAGAGAACCAAGTTGAATCTCCTTTTTTAGAAGGAATTTCTACAGGTATTATTTCTGCTTCAAATTTTCCAGCTTCAATCGATGCTTGACTGCGTTTATAACTTTCTATTGCAAAAGCATCTTGTTCCTCTCTAGAAAACGCACCTTCTTTTGCACATAAATCTGCTGCGTTACCCATTGGGTAATTATGATATACATCGGTTAAGCCATCTTTAGCTAATCCATCAATCATAGTTACATTACCATATTTACTACCCCAACGCATATTGGGACTATAAAAAGGAACATTACTCATACTTTCCATACCACCCGCTACCACTACATCTGCATCGCCTAACAAAATAGATTGCGCTGCTTGTGCAATAGCTTTCATACCAGAAGCACATACTTTATTAATGGTAGTGCAATTTACTGCATCTGGCAAACCAGCAAACTTAGCTGCTTGGCGTGCAGGCGCTTGCCCTACGTTAGCTTGCAATACACAGCCCATCAACACTTCTTGAACATCTGCAGGAGCAATACCTGCTTTTTCAACTGCCCCTTTAATGGCAATGGCACCCAACTGGGTAGCTGAAAAATCTTTCAAAGAACCGCCCCAACTTCCTAATGGAGTACGTACCGCCGAGATAATATAAACTTCTTTCATATGATTGAGTATTAAAATTTTGGCAAAGGTAACCAATAAATCAAGAGCTACAAGAGGCTAAATCGTAATAAAAAGGTATAAAAAAGCTCATTTAGATGCCCTGGAGGGGATTTTAGGAGAAAAAAAATAAAAAAAGAGCTTTGAAATAAAAAAAAACGTACCTTTGCACCCTCATTCTCAGAGTGCTCTTTAATATAATTGCATTTGGGAGAGTATTTAAACACTCGCTAAAACCAAAAAAAAGAAACATGGCTAAAGAAATTTCAGGCTTTGTAAAGCTGCAATGTAAAGGCGGCCAAGCCAATCCAGCGCCACCAATCGGACCTGCATTAGGTTCTAAAGGTGTTAACATCATGGAATTCTGCAAGCAATTCAATGCTCGCACACAAGACAAAATGGGTAAAGTTTTACCTGTTTTAATTACTGTTTACTCAGACAAATCATTCGATTTTGTCATCAAAACTCCTCCAGCAGCGGTTCAATTAATGGAACATGCTAAGTTGCAAAAAGGTTCTAAAGAGCCAAATCGTAACAAAGTGGGCAAAGTAACTTGGTCACAAGTAGAAGAAATCGCTAAAGATAAAATGGCTGATTTAAACTGCTTCACTGTAGAAAGTGCTATGCGCATGGTTGCGGGTACGGCACGTAGTATGGGTTTGATTGTTGAGGGCAATGCTCCTTGGAATTAATCCATTGTCTTAATCTTTAAAAACATTTGTAACAATGGCACTTAGTAAACAAAGAAAAGCTGTAGAAGCTAAATTCGACAATAATAAAGTTCATACATTAGCTGAAGCATCTCAGTTAGTAAAATCATTGAACTGCACAAAATTTGATAGTTCTGTAGATATGCACATCCGTTTAGGTGTTGATCCTAAAAAAGCGGATCAAGCAATTCGTGGAACTGTAAGTTTACCTCACGGTACTGGTAAAACAAAACGCGTATTAGTGTTATGTACTCCAGATAAAGAAGCAGAAGCAAAAAATGCAGGTGCTGATTTCGTAGGTTTAGACGAATTCGTTCAAAAAATTGAAAGCGGATGGACAGATATCGATGTAATCATCGCTACTCCATCAGTAATGCCTAAAATTGGTAAATTAGGTAAAGTATTAGGTCCTCGTAACTTAATGCCGAATCCAAAAACTGGTACCGTAACAAACGATGTTGCTAATGCAGTAACGGATGTTAAAGGTGGTAAAATTGCTTTCAAAGTTGACAAAGCAGGTATCATTCATGCTTCTATCGGTCGTGTTTCATTTGAACCAACTAAAATCGCTGAAAACGCTCAAGAGCTTATCAACGCTTTAGTACGTATGAAACCAACTACTGCAAAAGGCACTTATTTAAAAGGTATCAGCATGGCAAGTACCATGAGCCCTGGTATTATTGTTGACACAAAAAGTGTAGTTTCTTAATTGATAACTGCAGTATTATTCAACTTAAAAAAATTAGAACATGACACCAGCTCAAAAAACAGAAGTAATAGAACTTTTAAAAGAGAAATTCTCTCAATATTCTAACTTTTACGTTACCGATACAGAATCGTTAACAGTAGAACAAGTTAGCTCTCTTCGTCGCGTATGTTTTGAAAAAAATGTAGAGATGAAAGTGGCTAAAAACACTTTAATTAAAAAAGCATTAGAAAGCTTAGGCGACGAAAAATATGCAGGTATCTATGATTCATTGCATAATGTAACCGCTTTAATGTTTTCTGATTCACCAAAAGAACCAGCGGTTATTATTTCTGCTTTCAGAAAAGATAACAACAGCGCAATGCCAATTTTAAAAGCGGCTTTGATCGGTGAAGAAGTTTATAGTGGCGATAATCAATTAGTTGCATTAACTAAAATCAAAACTAAAAACGAACTTATCGGTGAAGTTATCGGATTGTTACAATCTCCAGCTAAGCGCGTAATCTCTGCTATGTTAAATCATATCGAGAATGGTTCTACTGCTCCGGCTGCTACAGAAGCAGTTGCTGCGGCTCCTGAAGAAGCACCAGCTACACCAGCTGAAGCGGCACCAGAAGCACCAGCTGCTGAAGAAACACCAGCTGCAGAATAGTACCTCGGAAAGGATTTCTTTCCAAATTAATTTAGGCTTCCAAGTCCACATATAAAAAACAATTTTTTTAAAAACTTAAAACTAAAATATCATGGCAGATGTAAAAGCAATTGCTGAACAGTTAGTAAACTTAACTGTAAAAGAAGTACAAGAATTAGCAGACGTATTAAAAGCAGATTATGGTATCGAACCAGCTGCTGCTGCAGTAGTAATGGCTGCAGGTGGTGGCGCTGGCGAAGCAGCTGCTGAAAAAACAGCATTTGATGTAATCCTTAAAAACGCAGGTGCATCTAAATTAAATGTTGTAAAAGTAGTTAAAGATTTAACTGGATTAGGATTAAAAGAAGCTAAAGAATTAGTTGATGGCGCTCCTAAAACACTTAAAGAAGGCGTAAGCAAAGCTGAAGCTGAAGATATTAAAGCTAAATTAGCTGAAGCTGGTGCTGAAGTTGAAATCGCTTAATAACGATCTAACTCTACATAAAAAAAGCGCTCAAAAATTTGAGCGCTTTTTTTTATTCTTTTCTTGATATCAACATCATTTTTTGTAAATTGCAATCAAATTCTAATAAGTTGTCACAACCAAGCAAACATACCTTTAACGAAGATTGCGCTACTTGTAAAAGTAAAAGCAAATCCATTTTTTGCATGCTTCATGCTTCTAAAATGATTGCGGTAGATGATGCAAAATCTTGTATGATCTTTAAAAAAGGACAAATTGTATTTCAAGAAGGCGGTAATCCCATTGGCATCTATTGCATTAATTCAGGGAAAATAAAAATTTCTCATGCTGGTACAGAAGGTAAAGACCAAATTGTACGACTAGCTAAAGAAGGCGATATACTAGGCTATAGAGCGCTTTTAAGTAACGAACGCTATAATTCATCAGCAATTGCCTTAGATGATACGGATGTGTGTTTTATTCCTAAAGAAACGTTCTTTACCGTTTTGAAGGAAAACCCTACCTTATCCATGGAAATTCTTAAAATGCTTTCTATTGAATTGCGTAAAGCCGAACAAATGATTACCGACTTGGCTCAAAAACCAGTTAGAGAACGCATGGCTGAAGCTTTATTATTTTTGAAAGAAACCTATGGTTTTGAAGCTGACAACCAAACTATCAATGTAGTACTTTCAAGAGAAGATATTGCCAACTTAGTTGGTACCGCTACCGAAACCGCCATTCGACTTTTGTCTGAGTTCAAACATGATGCGATCGTTGCTTTCGAAGGTAAAAAAATCAAACTCATCAATATGGACAAACTTATCCATATTGCCAATTTATACAACTAGAGCTACCCTTTTTTAGATATGACGAATATCATTTCAAGCAAATGAATTCGTCATATTTTTATTTTATGCTTACTGCTAGCTTTGACAAAAACATGTCCTATGCTACATCAAGCCGTTATTTCCAGAAATAATATTGTTGAATTCATTAATAGCTCTTACAATCCCCTACTCCAAGAAATAGAAACTAACCAGCAAGAGTTACTAGCCATTTTCAATAAAAATACCATTCAGGCTACTGCAGATAATAATCTTTACTTAAGCTTAGCGAATAAATTAATGGATGAGTTGAGCAGCTTACTATCCTATAGGCATGAAAGCCTTATTCCTTACTTAAATACCTTGTCAAAAAAAGTTGAAGACGGTCATAATTGCTCTACCTGCTCAGGGAAATGCAATTTGCCTCATCAGACCATTATACAAACACTTATGGATGATGTGGCTAAAATGAGAGAACATCTATATCGCATGTATAAAGTAGCGAAGCCTAATTTGTATGAATTACAAGAGGACCAATTAGATTATAAAGCGGTACGTATCATTATGCATAGTGTAGAACTCAATATACTGCAAATGTTGTTTATCGATGAATATGAATTGATCAATTTTATAAAAGAAAGTCAAGTCCAAATTTATGCACATGCATAAACAAGTTGTTATACAAGAATGCCATCACTGTGGAGCTAGTTGTGAATTAGGTGCAATTGACTTTGACACTTATCAATTTTGTTGCGAAGGTTGCAAATTGGTATATGAACTTTTGAAAAATAACAACCTATGTGATTATTATAGTTTAGAACAACATCCCGGTCTCCAACAAATAAAACCAAATACAAAAGAAAAGTTTTCTTACTTAGATGATCCTCAAGTACAACTAAAGCTTATCCAATTTACAGACCAAACTATAAGTTTGATCGAGTTTTACCTACCTAATGTGCATTGCAGTTCTTGCATGTGGCTTATTGAGCATTTAAATAGATTAGACAAAGGAGTAATTGAAAGCAGATTGAATTTTGGCAAAAAAACAGTACAAATAAAATTTTTAAATGCCGAAACCACCATTAGGAAAATAGTAAGTTTATTAAGTACTATAGGATACGAACCCTATATAAGTTTAGAAGATATAAGTGACAAAGAAATAAAAAACAAAAGCTTAGACAAAAGTAAAATCTTCAAATTAGGTATTGCTGGTTTTTGTTTCGGCAATATTATGATGATGAGTTTTCCAGAGTATCTCTCCGACTCCATCTCTACCATTGAACAGCATTACACCAGTTTATTTCGGTATATCAATTTATTATTATCGCTACCAGTATTCTTTTACAGTGCAAGTGAATTTTTCATAACCGCATGGAAAGGAATCCAACAACGCTTTTTAAATATCGATGCACCAATTGCTTTAGCTATATTAATAACCTTTACAAGAAGTGTATACGAAATCTTAAGCCATTCTGGCGCTGGGTATTTAGACAGCATGAGTGGCATTGTTTTCTTTATGTTGGTAGGACGTGTATTGCAAGAACGCACGCAATCCTCCATTAGCTTTCATAGAAATTATACTTCCTACTTCCCTATCTCAGTTACCATCATTACAGACACAGAAACGAGTACCAAAGAAGTAAGCGCTTTGAATGCGGGCGATTGTATTTTATTACATGCAGAAGAAATTGTACCCGCTGATTGTATCGTAAAAAAAGGAACAGCTTATATTGATTATAGTTTTGTAAGTGGCGAATCAAGTCCTGTTCGAATTAAAGAAAAAGAACTCGTATATGCTGGTGGCAAACAAATAAACGAAACCGTAGTGTTAGAAGTTGTAAAACCTATTGAGCAGAGTTATTTAACTTCTTTATGGAATCATTTTTCATTTTCAAAAAACAAAGAAGAAGAAAATAAAAAAAATAGTTTCATTCCAATACTAAGTAATTATTTCAGTAGCATTCTATTTGCTATTGCAATAATAACTGCTCTATATTGGTATTTTTTCAACCCAAGTTTAATCTTGCCCAGTGTAAGTGCCGTATTAATTGTAGCATGTCCATGTGCACTATTATTAACTAGCACGTTTACCAATGGTATTATGATGAAACTACTAAGTGATCATGGCTTATACCTCCGCGATGCCAGTGTGATAGAACAGTTAAGCAAGACGAATCATATTGTTTTTGACAAAACAGGTACATTAACCCACGGACATTACCTTGAATTGATTAGCAATTTTGCAACCCTTAATAAAGATCAAAAACAATGGATTTATAATGTAGCTCAAGCAAGTCAGCATCCTATGGCTCAAGCTTTATGCACCTACTTGGGTAAGCAAGAAATTATTCCAATTAGCCATTGGACAGAGGTTATTGGTGCTGGCATAATGGCTACAGTAGCTGGAAAAATTATACAAATAGGGTCAAGAGAATTTACCTCAGCTAAGCAAACAGAAAAAACTGGCAACCTATGGATTTCAATAGATGGTGTCACCATTGCTGTATTTGAATCTAAATCGCAATTACGATCATCTTTACCTCAACTATTTAATCATCTACAAAAACGTTTTCAATTTTCATTACTTTCTGGTGATACAGAAAAAGATAAAACGCTTATGCAAAGTGTTTTCCCCAAAGAGGCTGTTTTACAATTTGGACAAAAACCTATAGACAAACTACACTTCATTGAAAGCCTACAAGCCAAAGGCAAGAAGGTTCTTATGTTAGGCGATGGGCTCAACGATGCTGGGGCACTTCAGCAAAGCAATGTAGGAATAACCCTTTCAGAGAATATCAATAACTTTTCTCCTTCCTGCGATGCCATTTTAGATGCCAAACAATTTGGGCAATTACCTAATCTTATAAAACTCGCTACATTCAGCAACACGATCATTACCATCACCTTTTTTGTATCCATTTTATACAATATAATAGGTATTGGATTTAGCGTGCAAGGCAAATTGAATCCAATGATTGCCGCAATTCTAATGCCTACAAGTACCATTAGTATTATACTACTTACAACCGGATTGAGTTATTGGGGAGCAAAGCGTTTTTTGAAATAAAGCCCTGTGATTACTATATGACAACTATCATATTGTCATATGTGAGCGGTCATAGTGAAAAGTAAATTGAGCTTTTACTTTTGAGGTACAATACAATCTATCATGAGCGCACTTTTTATATTAGTAATAAGCAGCTTGCTAGTAGCCACCGGATTTCTGGTTGCATTTATATGGTCTATTAAAAATGACCAATATGAAGACTTTAAAGGCTCCTCTTGGAGAGCTCTATTCGACGATAAAACCAACAGCTAGGTAATCCTTAAACATTTCAAAACACAAATCAATATTACTATGACAGACACATCCGTACAATTAGAACATTTTGAATACGACAATAAGATCGTAAAAATGTTTGCTTATGCCACTATTTTATGGGGCATTGTAGGCATGCTAGCCGGATTATTAGCAGCCTTACAATTAGTTTATCCAGTGCTTAATTTCAATTTTGCACCGACAACTTTTGGTCGCGTTAGACCCGTGCATACCAATGCAATTATTTTTGCATTTGTAGGCAATGGTATTTTCATGGGTGTTTATTATTCCTTACAGCGCCTTACAAAATCGCGCATGTTTAGTGACACTTTGAGTAAAATTCACTTCTGGGGATGGCAGACAATTATTGTATTAGCCGCAGTTACTTTATTAGCTGGCTTTACAACAGGTAAAGAATATGCAGAATTAGAATGGCCAATTGATATTCTTATTACATTGATTTGGGTGGTGTTTGGTTGGAATATGTTTGGCACCATCATAAAAAGAAGAGAGCGCCATTTGTATGTAGCCATCTGGTTTTATATCGCAACATTTGTAACTGTTGCCATGTTGCATATTGTAAATTCCTTTGAAATTCCTTTTAGCTTTCTCAAATCTTACTCATGGTATGCAGGTGTGCAAGATGCTTTAGTGCAATGGTGGTATGGACATAATGCAGTAGCCTTTTTTCTTACTACCCCATACTTGGGTATCATGTACTATTTCTTACCTAAAGCAGCCAATAGACCTGTCTATTCTTATCGATTGTCTATCATTCACTTTTGGGCATTAATATTCTTATACATTTGGGCTGGACCGCACCACTTATTATATACTGCGCTTCCTGATTGGGCTCAATCTTTAGGAACTGTATTTTCTGTAATGCTTATTGCTCCTTCTTGGGGAGGTATGATCAATGGTCTATTTACGTTGAGAGGCGCTTGGGATCGCGTGCGTGAAGATGTGGTGCTTAAATTCATGGTAGTTGCCATCACAGCATATGGTATGGCTACATTTGAAGGACCTATGTTGAGTTTGAAAAGTGTAAATGCTATCAGTCACTTTACGGATTGGACTATTGCGCACGTGCATGTAGGCGCTTTAGGATGGAACGGCTTTTTAACTTTTGCAGTTCTATATTGGTTAATCCCTCGCATATTCCAAACCAAATTATATTCTCAAAAACTAGCTAACCAACATTTCTGGATTGGCACCTTAGGTATCGTATTCTATACCGTACCCATGTATTGGGCAGGTTTTATGCAAAGCTTGGCTTGGAAAGAATTTACTGCTGAAGGAACCATTAAATATCAATTCTTAGAAACCGTTATTCAAATGCGCCCATTTTATATGATGAGAGGTATTGGTGGTGCTTTATATCTGGTTGGAGCATTAATGATGGTATACAATTTAGTGAAAACAATTAAAGCAGGTACGCTTTTAGAAAACGAAAAAGCAAGTGCTCCTAAACTAACTAAAAACTATACCGTACATAGCACTGAACATTGGCATAGATGGATTGAAAGAAGACCTGTACAATTATTGATTTTAAGTCTTGTATTAGTAGGCATAGGAGGTATCATAGAAATTGTACCTACTTTCTTAATTAAAGAGAATATTCCAACGATAACTAGTGTAAAACCTTATACACCTTTAGAACTACAAGGAAGAGACATTTACATTAGAGAAGGATGCTATACTTGTCACAGTCAAATGATTCGTCCGTTTAGAAGTGAAGTAGCGCGCTATGGAGAATATTCAAAAGCAGGCGAGTTTATTTACGACCATCCATTCCAGTGGGGAAGTAAACGTACCGGTCCAGACTTAGCGCGTATTGGAGGTAAATACCCTGATAGCTGGCACTATAATCATATGTATGATCCTAATAGTATTTCTGATGGCACTATTATGCCTGCTTACCCTTGGTTGTTTGAAAACAATATTGATACTGCAATCACAGGAGCTAAAATCAGAGCTATGCAAACTTTAGGCGTTCCTTACCCGAAAGGCTATGATGCTATTGCAAATCAAGATTTACTAAAACAAGCAACCACAATTAGTGAAAACTTGAAAAAAGACAAAATCAATACAGTAAACAACAAAGAGATTATTGCATTGATTGCGTATTTGCAACGAGTAGGAACGGATATTAAATTAAAACCTTAAATAGTATTGCTATGAAATTTATTCACTATTTAGAAACGATTACAGGTGTAGCTATCTACCCTTTAATTTCTTTGCTCCTCTTTTTTAGCTTCTTTAGCCTATTAGGTTGGTGGGCTATACGCGCCAATAAAAATTATATTAAAGCATTAAAAGAGATTCCTTTTAATGATTAATTAACGCTTATAAAATATATAACGCATGAAACTTAATCTATTCCATAAAAAAACCATGGGACTACTAACCCTACTCTTCTCTGGTAGTATAGCATTTGCAGCTGATGCAGCAGCTACCACAACAACAGATCCAGCATCACCAGATAATACTATTAAATACAGTTTAATTGCTTTAATTATCATTTTGCTTTTAATCATAGGGGCAATGGGCAATGTGATTATATCTCTTTCAAGAGTATATAGTCAAAAACTAAAAACCGGAAAGCACAAAATGATGTCTATAATAGGACTAGGTATTTTATGTATAACAAGCAATGCTATGGCGCAAGATGTAATCAGCACAAACAATGTACCTGGTAGTGCATTAATAAACGGTATGCAAGAGAGTACATATTATTTTTTAATGGGTATCATTGGATTTGAATTATTCATTTTATTGTGTTTGTTGTTCATTATCCAAAAGCTTATTAAAACTATTCGTAGAGATGAATCAAAAGTTGCAGAGCTTCAAAACGTATTACGTTACCGCTTATGGGACCATCCAATTTGGAGCAAACTAAACAATTCTGTTGCAATAGAAAAAGAAAAAGATATCCTATTAGATCATGACTATGATGGTATTCGAGAATTAGACAACAGCTTACCACCATGGTGGAAATATGGTTTCTACCTAACCATATTCATATCCGTTATTTATGTATACTATTATCATATCAGTGGAAATGGACCAAGTTCTTTAGATGAATTCAATACCGAAGTAGCAGAAGGCAATGCTGCAGTAGAGGCTTATTTAGCTACAGCAGCTGATAAAGTAGACGAAAATACCATTACTGTATCTTCCGATGCTGCAATTATCGCAACCGGCAAAGAGCTTTTTGAAACAAATTGCTCTGCTTGTCATGCCAAAGATGGCGGTGGCGGAGTTGGTCCAAATTTAACTGATGCTTATTGGCTTCATCAAGGAGATATAAAGAGCATTTTTAAAAGTATTAAATATGGATGGAAAGAGAAAGGTATGAAAAGCTGGAAAGAAGATTTTTCTGCAAAGCAAATTGCAGCCTTATCAAATTATGTATATACACTAAAGGGCACAAAACCATTAGCACCAAAAGACCCACAAGGTATTGAAGATGCCATTGTTACTACTACAGCAGTAAATACAGATACTATAGGAAAAAATTAAGCATTATTAGCTATGAAAGAATACCCCATAAATGAACAGGAATCGTTTAGAGACAGTGTAGCTACTATTAATAAACAAGGTAAACGTAACTGGATTTTCCCAAGTAAGCCAAAGGGTAAATTATATAATCTAAGAACGTTATTAAGTATTTTTTACTTAATAGCGTTAGTTAGTTTACCTTTTATCAAAGTAAATCACCACCCTCTTTTTTTAATCAATATACTAGAGCGAAAGTTTATCTTATTTGGCACCATTTTTTGGCCACAAGATTTTTTCATCTTTGGCTTAGGCATGGTTATCTTCATTGTATTCATTGCACTATTTACGGTAGTTTTTGGAAGGGTCTTTTGTGGCTGGGCTTGCCCACAAACCATTTTTTTAGAAATGGTTTTTAGAAAAATTGAATATGCTATTGAAGGAGATTCTGGCAAACAAAAAGCATTGAAACAAAGCCCTTGGAATACAGATAAGTTCATTAAAAAAATTACAAAGTGGACTCTTTTTTGGATATTAAGTTTTGTCTTTGCCAATGTATTTTTATCTTATATTATTGGCGTAGATGAACTTAAAGAAATTATACTTAGTCCCATCGCAACTCATAAAGGTGGCTTTTTAGCGATAGTAATCTTTACAAGTGTATTCTTCTTTGTATACTCTTGGTTTAGAGAACAAGTATGTACTGTAGTTTGTCCGTATGGTAGAATGCAAGGTGTACTATTAGATAGAAATTCAATTGTCGTTAGTTATGACCATGCAAGAGGTGAACCAAGAGCCAAATACAGCAAACAACAACAAGCCGGTGTTGGCGATTGCATTGATTGTAAACAATGTATTAGAGTATGCCCAACTGGCATAGACATTAGAAATGGTACCCAATTAGAATGTGTAAATTGTACTGCTTGTATTGATGCTTGCGACCATATCATGGAATCGATTCACAAACCTACCAATTTGATAAAATTTGCATCAGAGCGCAATATCGCTGACCACAAGCCTACCCGATTCACTACTAAAATGAAAGCTTATAGTTTAATAATGTTATTACTGATAGGGGTAGAAATATATTTATTGAGTAGCAGAACTGACATTGGTGTAGCCATTTTAAGAACACCCGGACAATTATTTCAAGAGCCTAATGATAGTACTATTAGCAATTTGTATAATTATACGGTGTTAAACAAAACCTTTGATGCAAAAACTATTGAACTAAAACCTTCAAATTTTCAAGGCACGATTACATTAGTTGGCGAAAAGAATATAAAACTAAAAGCCAACCAATCGTACAATGGAAGTTTGTTTGTAAGTGTCTTAAAAAGAAACATCCAAGATCGATCTACAAAATTGAAAATAGATGTGATTGAAAACAATAAAAAAGTAAATACTATAAACATACATTTCTTAGGACCTTTTAAATTTAAATAATATGAATTGGGGAAACAAAATAGCCGTGTTATACATTGGCTTTGTAATAATGATTGGATTCTTAGTATATAAAAGCACTCAGCAAAACACGGATTTGGTAAGTGATGATTATTATAAAAAGGAAATTGCCTATCAGCAGATAATTGATGCTAATGCTAATAATAAAGCACTGGCAACAAATCCCTTAATTACGCATAATGAACAATTTATACATATTCAATTTCCTAGCACTTTGCATGATCAATTGATTACAGGTACAATAGAATTGTATAATGCTGCAAATGCTAAAAACGATACCAGCATTAGCTTCTCTACCTGCAATGATAGTGTTTCAATTGCACTAAACAATATCAACAAGGGTAACTACACCGCAAAAATACAATATGCATCAGAACGTATTAATTATTATAGCGAAACAGCACTAAACTTATTTGAATAATGGATCTAAATTATGGAATTGCTTTTTTAATGGGACTAACAGGAAGTTTGCACTGTGCAGGGATGTGCGGACCAATCATATTAGCTATCCCATTTAAAAATAATAATTACGCCATCAAAGTACTTTCTATACTACTCTATCAGTTTGGACGCATCGGCATGTATAGTTTATTAGGTTATATCTTATTTTCATTCAAAGAATTGTTTAATCCTGGAATTCAACAAGTAGTTTCCATTGCTATAGGGAGCTTATTATTAATAGCTAGTATACTATACTTAGTACCAAAATTAGCAGCCTTTTGGAAATTCAAACTTCCTTGGAATCAATGGGTACTCACACAATTAGGACGTGTATTTAGCAAACCTTCTATGGCTATGCTTACCCTTGCTGGCGCGCTTAATGGACTATTACCTTGCGGACTAGTATATATGGCCTTGAGTATGAGCATCACGGCAAAAAGTAGTGTACAAATGGCCTTTCTATTACTAAGTTTTGGGGTTGGCACTATGCCTATGATGATGGGTATAGCCTTACTTAAGAATAAGATTCAATGGGCTAAACAACAACGACTACAACGCCTTATTCCTCTGCTCGTTGTTATTTATGGCACTTTGTTTATTTTAAGAGGAGCTAATTTAGGCATACCCTATTTAAGCCCTAAAGTAGCCATAGAACAAAATGCAAATAAAGAAATAAAAATCAAACATAGCTGTTGTCATAAAAATTAAGCATAAAAAAACGCAAGCAGGTAGCTTGCGTTTTTTTGTATTATAATTAAAAGCTTAGAGAATATCGCCATCTATAAATCCAATAGCTACATTTTTATAATTTCCTGCACCGTCTCCACCGCTAAAATAGAAATAGCCTTGAATATGATTATTAGTTAATTTCAACAAGCGAAATCTGCCACATCCTCCATTATTTGTAGCAAACACCCTACCGCTACTCATAACTGAAACAGCGGCTACTTGATTAGTAGGGATACCAAAATAATAAGACTCATTAACTTTAGACGCTTCGCTAATAGACATTGCAATAGTATAATCACCAGCCGAAGCAGTAATTACAACAAAACCTTGATTGCGAGAAGCTTGAAATGTAGAAAATACAAGCGTATCTTTTTCTACAACTGCTGACATTGGTATAGTACCCCACCAATTAAAGCTTGGATTACTTTTACATAAGTCTGTAGGCGGATTTAAAGGATTTGGCGAAGTACTTAATGAACCAGCAGCATTTGAATCAAAAACACCATTGCTGCATGAACTCATTACGATTGAAAAAATAATTGCTAGTACGCCAAATTGTAAAATCGATTTCATTTGAATATTGTTTATTACTAAAGATACTGATTATATGCAGAAGGCATACAAAGCATTTCTTATTTTTTAACCGTAGATTGCAATTGCAATTCTTCAAACTGATGCGCATCTATAACAGAAGGAGCATCAAGCATTACATCTCTACCCGCATTATTTTTAGGGAAGGCAATAAAATCTCGAATTGATTCTTGTCCGCCTAATAAAGCACACATCCTATCAAAACCAAAAGCGATACCTCCGTGCGGTGGCGCACCATATTCAAAGGCACCCAATAGGAAACCAAATTTCTCTTGCGCCTCTTCTTTGCTCATACCTAAGGCAGCAAACATCTTTTCTTGCAAATCGCGTTGGTAAATACGAATAGAACCTCCGCCAATTTCAGTTCCATTTAAAACGATATCGTAAGCATTAGCTTTAATTACTGCATACTTGCTTAAATCTTGCATCCATTCAATTTGCTCCGGCTTAGGAGATGTAAATGGATGATGTCTTGCAACAAATCGTTTTGATTCTTCATCATATTCAAACAATGGGAAATCGATAACCCAAAGTGGTTTATACACGTCTGGATTTCGAAGGCCTAATTGATTACCCATTTCCAAACGTAATTCACTAGCCGCTTTTCTGGTCAACGCTTCTTCTCCAGCCACAATAGCAATTAAATCGCCTTTTTGTGCATTACAAAAAGAAGCAATAGCTGCTAATTTATCTTCTGAGAAAAACTTATCTACCGTACTTTTAAAAGTGCCATCTTCATTACAACGAATAAACAACAAACCTGTCATACCAATTTGTGGACGCTTAACCCACTCCGTTAACTCATCTGTTTGTTTTCTAGTAAAAGAAGCTGCACCTGGAATGCTAACCGCAATAATTGTTTTAGCCTCATTAGTCACTTTGAAATCTACACCATTTAATGCATCGCAATGTACAGTGTCTTCAACCTTTAAATTATTCAATTTCATTTCGAAACGAATATCCGGTTTATCATTTCCATAATGCCACATCGCATCATCCCAGGTCATTCTCGGAAATGCTTCTTTGAAACTAATTTGTTTTACATCTTCAAAAACATGTTTTACTAAGCCTTCAAACATATTCAAAATATCTTCTTGCTCTACAAAAGACATTTCACAATCTATCTGCGTAAATTCTGGCTGACGATCGGCACGTAAATCTTCATCTCTAAAACATTTTACGATCTGGTAATAACGATCATAGCCACTGATCATTAATAATTGCTTAAAGGTTTGTGGACTTTGAGGGAGGGCATAAAACTGACCTTCATTCATTCGTGAAGGCACTACAAAATCTCGAGCCCCTTCTGGAGTTGATTTAATTAAAAAAGGCGTTTCAATATCATAAAACCCTTGTGTATCCATATAATTTCTGACCGCACGATTAACTTTGTAACGCAATTCCATATTGCGTTTTAAGCTTGGTCTTCGCAAATCTAGATAACGATATTTCATGCGCAATTCATCGCCGCCATCTGTTTCTTCTTCAATGGTAAAAGGAGGTGTTTGAGCGGCGTTTAAAATGGTAAAGGTGTGAACTTCAATTTCAATGTCGCCGGTATCTATTTTAGGATTTTTATTGCTGCGCTCTACTACCTTACCTTGTACTTGCAATACAAACTCTCTTCCTAATGGAGTTTGATCTAATTGAGCATTTAATTGCTCATTAAATAATAATTGAGTAATACCATAACGATCACGAAGATCGACGAAGGTAATACTACCAAATTTACGAATGGTTTGTACCCATCCTGCTAGGGTTATTTCTTTATTAATATCAGCAATACGCAAAGCGCCACAAGTATGCGAACGGAACATAAAAATCGTTTAAAATTCCTTGCAAGATAAGCAAAATATTGCGATTGTTTTCTTTAGCTACCAGCCTTAGTCTTGTATTAATGCCCGAATGGCAACAGAGGCCACAGCACCACCAAAAGCAGCTGGCAAATAGGAAATAGTGCCATAAGATGATTTTTTGAAATTAGAACCATCGGTAACCAATAAGGATTCTTTATCTGGCAACTCGGTTGAAAATACAACGGTGATGCCTTTATAGATTTTTCTTGGGCGTAAGCGTTTTCTAATGAGCTGTGCAAAGGGGCAATTGAACGACTTTGAAATGTCGGCTACTTTTAATTGGGTTGGATCCATCTTGCCACCTGCACCCATACTACTTACAATGCGCAAGCCCTTGTTATAGGCAGCTTCTAAGAATGTAACTTTGGGTGTAATACTATCAATAGCATCAATAACATAATCGAAAGGAACTTCTAAAATTTCTGCTACCATTTCTGGCGCAATAAAAGAATTGATAACGGTCAATTCTAATTCTGGATTGATAGCTTTTAAACGCTCCGCCATAATTGCCGCTTTAGATTCACCATGATTGGTTGCTAAGGCTGGCAATTGTCTATTTCTATTAGAAGGATCAACAACATCTCCATCTATAATCGTCATCTTCCCTACACCAGCTCTACAAATAAACTCAGCCGCAAAAGAACCTACTCCACCCATGCCTACAACTAATACATGCGCATTTATTAAGCGCTGCAATTTCTCTTCACCTATAAGTAAGCTTGTACGCGACAACCATGCTGTATCTTTCATTATGCTAATTTAAAAATCCTGTTGAAATTTTCTTGAATAGGCAAAATTACATTTTCTATTTCAGTTTGTAACACCTTAGCTGCTGTTTCGTATACCTCATCAATGGCAATTGGACTATCATCTGTTTCTAAAAAGAGCTGATCCAACGGCAATTGTTTAAAACACATTTGTAACGATGCATCTTGCAATAATGCCGCTCCAAAAGAGATATAATATCCTTGTTGTAAGAGTTGTTTTGCCACTGGCAATGATTTTCTGAATCCATGGAAGATAACCGGCACTTGTGCTGCTTTTAAATACAATAAACAAGCATCAATTGCTTGCACACAATGAATAATTAAAGGCTTTTGTAGTGCGTTAGCGATTTCAATTTGTTGTTGAAAAAGGGTTATTTGCAAATCCCAATAGGCTTTATTTCTTTTGTCTAAGCCTATTTCCCCTATAGCCCATACCTGTTTTTTAACCATAGCTTGATAGGCACTTTCAATGGCTATAGCATCATAAGATTGTACCATCATAGGATGTAAACCAAGGCTATAAACGCCATCAGCATCCAGGTTTTGGAAATCCGAATAGATAGCACAGAGGGAAGTAGCAGCGCCCGTCTTTTGATGGGTATGTATATCGATTAAAGACAAGAAGTGTTATTTTCTTAAAAAAAGTTATATTTACATAAAAGAAAAAACCATGCGAGGTCTTTACAAAATCAAAGATTTTATTGAGTGGAAAGCATTCGGCGTTTGCTCTAGCATTGGCGATCGTTTAGGCATTGCCAGTTCTCGCATTCGTTTATGGTTTATTTATATTTCTTTTCTAACCATGGGCTCTCCGCTCATCGTATATATGATTTTAGCTTTTTGGAAAAATCTAAAAAACTATATGATACTTAGAAAAAGAAATCCTTTTGTACATTAAACCTGAAATACCCCACTTTTCCATTCTCTCTCAATTGGCGCATGATTTGCTGCTTGAATAGCCAAAGCAATTCTATTGCGCGTTTCAGCTGGATCAATAATTTCATCTACCCACAATCTTGCTGCTGCATAATATACACTCGTCTGCTTATTATACTTTTCAATAATCTCTTGTAATAATTCTTTTTCTTTTCCCGGGTCAATTACTTCACCCTTAGCTTTTAAAGAAGCTACTTGAATTTGCAATAATGTTTTAGCTGCTTGCTCTCCACCCATAACGGCAATTTTTGCATTTGGCCAAGCATAAATAAATCGAGGATCATACGCTTTACCGCACATTGCATAATTACCGGCACCGTATGAATTGCCAATGATAATGGTAATTTTAGGCACAACAGAATTAGCCACTGCATTCACAAGCTTAGCTCCATCTTTAATTATACCACTATGTTCGCTTCTGCTACCCACCATAAAACCGGTAACATCTTGCAAGAAGACTAAAGGAATTTTTTTCTGATTACAATTTTGAATAAATCGCGCTGCCTTATCTGCACTATCGTTATAGATAACACCACCCATCTGCATTTCGCCTTTTCCGCTTTTTACAATTTTTCTTTGGTTAGCCACAATACCTACAGCCCATCCTGCCAAGCGTGCATAACCACAAACTATTGTTTTGCCATAATCTTCTTTAAACTGATCAAAAGAATCAGCATCTACAATTGTTTCAATAACATCAACTACATCAAAGTTTTTATTGTTTTCTGCACTCACCAAACCATATACTTCTTGCGTAGCACGTTTCGGAGCTACAGCTGCTATTTGATCAAAACCGGCTTGCTCTTGCTTACCAATTTTACTAATGATACGCTTAACCTGATCTAAACAATCTTGCTCATTTTCAAATTTATAATCAGCAATTCCACTTATTTCATTATGTGTTGTAGCGCCTCCTAGAGTTTGAATATCTATATCTTCACCAATAGCAGCCTTAACTAAATACGGACCCGCTAAGAAGATAGAACCATTACCTTCCACTATCAATGTTTCGTCGCTCATAATAGGCAAGTAAGCACCACCGGCTACACAACTACCCATTACAGCAGCTATTTGTGTAATACCCATAGCGCTCATCATAGCATTGTTTCTAAAAATTCGACCAAAATGTTCTTTATCTGGGAAAATCTCATCTTGCATTGGAAGATATACACCTGCGCTATCTACGATATAAATAACGGGCAATTTATTTTCCATAGCAATTTCTTGTAAGCGTAAATTCTTTTTACCTGTTAAGGGAAACCAAGCACCCGCTTTAACCGTATTGTCGTTAGCAATGATCATACATAACTTACCACTAACAAATCCTAGTCCACCTACCGTACCACCAGCCGGACAACCACCATGCTCTTGATACATTTCATAAGCTGTGAAGGCAGCAATTTCTTGAAACTCCGTATCTGCATCAATCAAATAATCAATGCGTTCTCTCGGGCTTAATTTTCCTTTTTCTTTAGCTTTCTCAATTGCTTTTTTACCCCCACCCAAACTAATTTGTGCATGGCGTTGGCGCATTTGGCTAATAGTCAAACGCATAGCATCTTCATTCTTATTAAATTCTAAATTCATAATACAGTTTTAATTTATTCCCATTTAAATACACGAGAAGCTAATAAATAAATCCCAACACCAAACAAACACAATACCAATACATCAAGTTTTACATCCCACAAATGCGCACCATCAAAAGCAATTTTGCGCATAGCATCATTTAAATAAGTTAATGGCATTGCTTTAGTTATAGGCTGCAACCACTTAGGGAAATTATCAATTGAAAAGAAGGTACCAGCCAATAAAAACTGCGGCAAGGTAATAAGATTAGCTATAGGTGGGATAGTAGCATCTGTTTTTGCTAATCCACTTACTACAAAACCAAAACCCATAAATACAATAATGCCTAAGGCACTTAAAACCAACATTTCTAATCCTGTCCAAAAGCCATTTACCAATGTAAAACCAAAAGCGAAATGACCAATCACGATGATTACCAAAGAGGTTAATAATTGAAAAAGCATTCTAGCTATTCCTTCGCTTATAACGATGATTTCTTTTCTAACGGGCGTAGCAAAAAATCTCTTAAGCACTAGGGTTTGACGGAGGTTAAAAAATACAAATGCTGTTCCAAAAACGCTACCTGCCAATAAAGAAAAACCTAATTGACCAGGTAAGATAAAATCAATTGACTTGTAGGCTCTAACTTGCTGAACGCGAATTTGAACATTTGCAATAGCAGCCATTTTTTGTTGAATAGCGGGATCTTGCAATTGAATAACTTGTTTTACTATAGCTTGTAATGCCGGTATATTCTTCAATCCTGAAGATGCAGCGTGTATGATAATTTGTGCTGGTTGAGTAGCAATCGGTTGTTGTATTGCAATAGTAGCCGTAATGGTTCCATTTTGTAGGGCAGCATCTATTTCACTTTGATTAGTGTATGATTTCCATTTTAATTGCGGCACTTGATGTAAAGATTTACTCAGGATAGCAGAAGTATCACTATTTAATGCATTAGCTACCGAAAATACAGGGTCTTTTCCACCTCCTAAAAAGCCGAAAACCATAATGAAAATAAGAGGAAAAGCTACACCAAAAACTATAGCAGACGGACTCTTAAAAATAGATTGCAAACTTGCCTTAACTAATGCCCTTAATGCCCTAAGGTTACTATACGATTTCATAGATGCAAATATAAGTTTTTATATATGGATTAGCGGTATTCTCTGTTAATTACAAATTTCTTGAAAAGGACACAGCTCACATTTACTTGTATCATCTGTTTTTTCAAAACAGACCATAGGCTTGGGTTTGTTTTCTGCTTCGTTTTCTAGCAAAGCAAGCATTTGTTGCTTACCAGCATCAATAATAGCATAGGCATCATCGATATCCGACGCTGTAATGTTTCTTCCTACATCGGTGCCCGTTTGAATATAATGCGTATAGGCTTGAATGTTTGTAGTCTTAGTATCAATACCATCAACTAACTGCAAGCGCAGCGCATAAATCTTCAATTGAGCAGACAATTCGGTGTGTCGCTCTCTACCCGTTTTCCAATCAATTAATATTAATTGCCCCTCTTGATCATAAAAACACAAATCGGGTATGGCATATACTTTAAGTCCCTGCACATCAAACTGCATACTTTTAATATCATCCGCATCTACGTAAATAAATTGATTTGCAGGAATGGATTTTAAAATTTCATACCACTTCGATTGAAAATAAGTAGTTAATAACGTAGCTCCTTTTTCAAACCAATAATCCTGATCAATAGGCAAGCCTTTATAATGCTCTATCAGCAATAATGATTTGGGGTTGATGGGCCCTTGCGCATTTTGATACGAAATAGCTAAATCATGTGCTAATCTTTTTTGTAAACTTTCTAGCAGGTAGGACGCCTCCTTATCTTTATGAAGTATGCTATATTTAATGCATCGATGCACCACATCTCCCAGCCACATGTCTAGTGCTGACATTTTCTTTAATTGGTAGATTTTCTTCTTTAAAGGCGAAGCATTCCATAACCAACCATCCCAATACTCGTAATAGTTATAAAAGTATTTCCTTGGGCAATAATGAAATAATTCGTTACGACTTAAGGACCAAGAAAATTCATTTTTAAAGGTGGCCATGTATTTGCTGTTTTCGGAACAAATATAAGCTCTCAAAGTCAATTCCCACGCTCTTTACAGAATAGTACATAAAGCGAGTAAACTTAACATCAATTTTGGACTTTAAATTCGCCTTTTTGACAAAAAATCAATAATTTCGCACAACTTTAATCTTAAAATACACCCACATAATTATGGCTTTCGATTTAGACCTTATCAAAAAAGTTTATCAACAACTACCAGAGCGAGTTGCTGCTACAAGAAACTTATTAGGACATCCATTAACCTTAACAGAAAAAATCTTGTATGCGCATCTTTGCAATCCAAGTACTACTCCATTTGTTAGAGGCGAAAGTTATGTAGATTTTGCACCCGATCGCGTTGCGATGCAAGATGCCACTGCTCAGATGGCTTTATTACAATTTATGACTTGCGGTAGAGATAAAGTAGCGGTGCCTTCTACGGTGCATTGCGATCACCTTATCCAAGCAAAAGTGGGTGCTAATACCGACTTAGCATTTGCTAACGAAGAAAGTAAAGAAGTATTTGATTTCTTAGCTTCTGTATCTAATAAATATGGCATTGGTTTTTGGAAACCAGGTGCTGGTATCATACATCAAATTGTATTAGAAAACTATGCTTTCCCTGGAGGTATGATGATTGGTACCGATTCGCACACTGTAAATGCAGGTGGATTAGGTATGGTGGCTATTGGTGTTGGTGGTGCTGATGCGGTAGACGTTATGGCTGGCTTACCATGGGAATTAAAAATGCCAAAAGTTATTGGTGTAAAACTTACAGGTAAATTAAACGGATGGGCAGCTGCTAAAGATATTATTTTAAAAGTTGCAGGTATCTTAACCGTTAAAGGTGGTACCGGTGCAATCGTTGAGTACTTTGGCGAAGGTGCTGATAGCTTAAGCGCAACAGGTAAAGGTACGATTTGTAATATGGGTGCTGAAGTAGGTGCTACTTGTTCTTTATTTGGTTACGACGAAAAAATGGCTGAATATTTAAGAGCAACAGGTAGAGCTGAAATCGCTGATGCAGCAACGGCAATCAAAGAACATTTACGTCCGGATGCAGAAGTGTATGCACATCCTGAAAAATACTACGATCAAGTAATCGAAATTAATTTAGACGAATTAGAACCATACGTAAATGGTCCTTTTACTCCAGATTTAGCTACTCCAATTTCTAAATTGAAAGAAGAAGCCATTAAAAACAATTGGCCTTTAAAAGTAGAAGCTGGTTTAATTGGTTCTTGTACCAATTCTTCTTACGAAGATATCAGCAGAGCGGTTTCATTAGCACAACAAGTGGCTGATAAAAACTTAAAGACTAAAGCTGAATTCATGATCACGCCGGGTTCTGAAATGATCCGCTATACTATCGAGCGCGATGGGTTCTTAAATACCTTTGATCAAATTGGAGCAAAAGTATTTGCTAATGCTTGCGGACCATGCATTGGTATGTGGGCAAGAACAGGTGCAGAGAAAAAAGAAAAAAATACAATTATCCATTCCTTCAATAGAAACTTCCAAGCTCGTCAAGATGGCAATCCAAATACCTATGCATTTGTTGCTTCTCCTGAGATTGTAACAGCATTAGCTATTGCTGGTGATTTAGGTTTCAATCCGCTTACCGACACGTTAGTAAATGAAGCTGGCGAAGCAGTAAAATTAGATGCTCCCGTTGGTAATGAATTACCAAGCAAAGGTTTCGACGTTGAAGATGCAGGCTTTGTAGCTCCAGCAGTAGACGGAAGCAGCGTTCAAGTAAATGTAGCACCAGATTCAGGTCGTCTACAATTACTAGCTCCATTCACTGCTTGGGAAGGTACTGACTTGAAAGGTTTAAAATTATTGATTAAAGCAAAAGGCAAATGTACCACTGACCATATCTCTATGGCTGGTCCATGGTTAAAATTAAGAGGCCACTTAGATAATATTTCTAACAACTTATTAATTGGTGCTACTAATTTCTTCAATGAAAAAATCAATAGTGTTAAAAACCAATTAACAAACGAATACGATGCGGTACCATCGGTACAAAGAGCTTATAAAGCTCAAGGCTTTGGTTCTATCGTAGTTGGAGATGAAAACTATGGCGAAGGTAGTTCTCGTGAACATGCAGCTATGGAGCCTCGTCATTTAGGTGTGAGAGCTATTTTAGTAAAATCATTTGCTCGTATTCATGAAACCAATTTGAAAAAACAAGGTATGTTGGCCTTAACTTTTACTGACAAAGCAGATTACGATAAAATTAAAGAAGATGATCAATTTGATATTGTTGGATTAACCTCTTTCAATGCTAATACACCTTTAAGTTTAGTAATTCACCATGCAGATGGTAGCCAAGATACAATTCAAGTAAACCATAGCTATAACGACCAACAAATTGAATGGTTTAAAGCTGGTGGTGCTTTAAATGTAATTCGCGCTGAGTTTTCTAAAAACTAAGTTAATCACTATAAAAAAATAAAGGACTGCAATTGCAGTCCTTTATTTTTTTATAGCACTCAGCATTCTCCAGTTTTCATACAGGTCTTTATAGATACGCACCGATGCGCAACCTAAGTGCTCAAATAATTCCTTTGTCTGCAACGCATAATCTTGATGCAGCTCACAATATATAGTAATAGGCCCATGAGATTGTTGCAATGCATATTGAGCTATAGCTTTATAAAACAACAATGGAACATCATCTGGCACAAACAAAGCACTATCTGGCTCGTGTTGAATAACATGCTGATCCATCGTTTGTTTTTCCTGAATAGGAATATAGGGAGGATTAGAAACAATAATATCAAATTTGGGCAATATTGCTTGATGTGTAGGATCTAAAAAATCCATACGCTTAAAGTGAATGTCACAATCATGCGTTTTTGCATTTTGCTGAGCCACGACCAAAGCTTGTTCACTAATATCAATAGCCCAAACTTCTGCTTGTTTAAAATGATCTTTTAGAGCAATAGCAATACAACCTGAACCGGTACCTATTTCTAAAATAGCAAGCGGCTCATTGCTTACATGATGTTGTTTAATTAAAGCAATCAACTCTTCTGTTTCTGGCCTAGGAATAAGCACAGCGTTATTTACCGCAAGCTGTTTATTCATAAACCAAGCATAACCCAAAACATATTGTATGGGCTCTTGTTGTTGTAATCGTTCTAATGCAGCATGATAATTTTGCATTTGCTGCTCTGATAACATATCATTTGCATGCACTAAAACATCTAACTTAGAAAACTGCGTTAGATGTTGTATCAACATATGACTGATTGCATACGCTTCCCTATCGCCATAGTGCGATTGTAAAGCTGCACTACAATCTTGCAAAGCCTGTTTTAGAGTTATCATGATCAATCAAAAGTAATAATAATGACTGATTTTAAAATGAATAATAGAATTTAGAGGCTATATAAAATCTTTTATGCAATTTTACAGTCATGAATCCTGAATTGTATATGCGTCGCTGTTTTGACCTCGCTCGGAAAGGAGCTGGGAAAGTAGCCCCAAACCCTCTTGTAGGAGCGGTATTGGTGTATAACAATCGTATCATAGGTGAAGGTTATCATACCTATTATGGAGGACCACATGCGGAAGTAAATTGTATTAATAGTGTTGCGGATCAAGACGAAGCATGGATTGCTCAAAGTTGTTTGTATGTGAATCTAGAACCTTGTGCACATTTTGGCAAAACTCCTCCCTGTGCACATTTAGTTGTAGCAAGTGGCATTAAACAAGTTGTTATTGCCAACCGAGATCCATTTGAGCAAGTAAATGGCAATGGCATTGCCTATTTAGAAAAAAATGGCGTAGCGGTTACCTATGGCCTTTTAGAAAAAGAAGGCTTAGCCTTAAACAAAGTATTTTTTACTAATACTATAAAAAAGAGACCCTACATTTATTTGAAATGGGCTGAAACAAGTGATGGGTTTGTAGGCAATTCTAAACAACGAGTGCCTATTAGCAACCCATTACATAAATTATGGATGCAACAAGTAAGAGCGCAAATACCATCTATTTTGGTTGGTAGAAATACGGTATCAATAGACAACCCTTTGCTTACAAGTAGCTTTGCCAAAGAGCAACTAGCTACGCGACTCGTGATAGATCCTCTTTTGAAATTAGACAGGAAAGCATGTGTATTTAATAATGAAAGCAATACCATCATTTTTAATTTCCTAAAAAAAGATAAGCAAGAGCATTTAGAATGGGTTAGACTAACAGAAGAACTGCCTTTGCCAAATCAAATTGCTGACTATTTGCATATGCATCATATCAATGCAGTATTAGTAGAAGGCGGTCCATATACCCTTACTGAGTTTATTAAAAACGATATGTGGGACGAAGCCATTGTTTGTGTGAGCGAAGCTTCGCTAAAAGAAGGCATTAAAGCGCCTGTTTTAAATAAGGAAATTAGCACACATACATTTACTTTAAAAGACAATACCATTTCCATTTATAAACATCAAGACAATCCGTTTATATAAATGATCTATTTTATACTCGTTATTTTACTCAATACCTTATTATCTGTTTTATTTAAAATCTTTCCAAAATACAACATCGATACTTTTCAGGCTATTGTATTTAATTACCTCACTTGTGTAATTACCGGCACTTGGTATTTGGGCGCCAATCCTTTTACTAGCCAACAATTGCATGCCGCTTGGCTACCCTATGCCATTATAATGGGTATTGCTTTCATCAGTGTTTTTAATCTTATTGGGTATTGTACTAAAACCATTGGCATCACCGCTACTACTATTTCTAATAAATTATCATTAATTATACCTGTAATTATTTCCATATTTGCCTATAATGAAACGTCTACGTTGGTAAGAATCATTGGTATTCTATTAGCTGTTCCGGCTGTTTATTTTTCTTCTAAAAAAACAGAAACTACAGAGCAGCATAATTCCTGGAAACTCATAGCCTTATTGTTTCTTCTTAGTGGACTACTAGATAGTTTTGTAAAATTTGTAGAAACTACCTATTTAAGCAAGGCCGATGATCAAGCCTATTATACCATCTATGTATTTAGCACTGCTGCTATTATAGGTATTTGTATAGGTATTCAAAAGATCATTCGTAAGCAAACAACATTTGAACTTAAAAATATTATAGCTGGGATCATTTTGGGTATCCCTAATTATTTTTCAATTTACTTTTTTATAAAGCTTCTTAATAGTCATATCATGAACAGTTCTGCTATCATTCCAATTGCCAATATTGGCGTTGTGGTATGTGCAGCGCTTGCCGCTCTTATTTTATTTAAAGAACGAATGAATAAAACCAATACAATTGGACTCCTTTTGGGCATTATCTCCATCCTGCTGATTGCATTCGAAGATTTATTTTAAATCCATGGCAGAAAAAATAAACGCTTATAAAAGTATTGCTGACACTCAAATTGCTGAGTTCAAGGACAGAGGAAGTCGTTTTATTGCCTACTCGTATCCCTTTTCAGCATTGTATTTATTAAAACCTATACTAGAACAATTAAAAAAAGAACATATTAAGGCTGTTCATTTTTGCTACGCTTTTAGAATGGGAACAAATGGATTACAATACCGTGCAAATGATGATGGAGAACCGGCTGGTAGTGCTGGTAAGCCTATCTTAGGACAAATAGATAGCATGGAGCTTACAGATGCGCTGGTAGTAGTTGTTCGTTATTTTGGCGGTACCTTATTAGGCGTACCCGGACTTATCAATGCATATAAAACAGCTACTAAATTAGTATTGCAAGAAAATAAATTAATTACGGTTGAAATAACGAATTCGTATCAATTAGAAATTAATTACAATTATTATAATGATGCGCTAGTACTATTGAAAAAAAATAATTGCACAATTACACATCAAGATTTGCAATTATTCTGTATTATTGAATTCAAAGTAGCATTAGCCGCAGAGGAATCTTTGCTACAACAATTGAACCAAATGCCACTTTTACAACTCCATAAAATTTCCTAATTATGCTCAGCAACAAACAACGCATTCAACAAGAAGCCATACGATTGGGCTTTATGAGCGTTGGTTTTGCTAAAGCTGATTTCTTAGAAGAAGATGCTATTCGCTTAGAAAGCTTTTTAAAAAATAATTATCACGGGAAAATGAGTTATTTAGAAAACCATTTCGACCTCCGTGTAGACCCAAGAAAATTAGTGCCAAACGCTAAAAGCGTTATTACTTTATTACTCAATTATTACCCTAACGAAAACCAAGACATCAACTCCCCTAAGATAGCCAAATATGCTTGGGGCATGGATTATCATGACGTTATAAAAGAAAAATTAAAAGCCCTTTTTGCATATATCAATCAGCATATAGGACAAATAGATGGCCGAGGATTTGTAGATAGCGCACCCGTGCTGGAGCGTACATGGGCCAATAAAAGTGGTTTAGGCTGGATTGGTAAAAATGGTAACTTGATTAATAAACAAGCTGGTTCCTTTTTCTTTATTGCAACCATTATTTGTGATTTAGAATTAGAACCCGACCCTACTTTTAAAACTGATCATTGTGGTACTTGTACAAGATGTATTGATGCTTGCCCCACAGATGCCATCATAGATAATAAAAAGATTGATGCTTCTAAATGCATTTCCTACCTCACCATTGAGTTAAAAGATCAACTCATTCCAGATGCCTTTGAAGGCAAAATGGATAATTGGCTTTTTGGCTGTGATATTTGTCAAGATGTTTGTCCATGGAACAGATTCTCTAAGCCGCATACTGAACAAGCATTTACTGCGCACAAAGAAATTCTTAACTTATCTTCACAAGAATGGGAGGCACTTGAAGAAAGCACGTTTAATACCTTATTTAAACATAGTCCATTAAAAAGAAGTAAATGGAAAGGACTACAACGCAATATTCAGTTTATTAATAAAACTAAAGATGCTTAACCGCATTTAGAAACGCCTTCAATAAATCTGCCAGATCGTAAGCTTTTTTATACGTATAGAACTGAAACATATTCTCTGTATAGTGTAATAACAAGCTTTCATTGGTATGAAAAGGATAGTTATCCTTATCAATATCCACTTCTTGTGTTTTTAAAAAAGCATCAATTTCTTCCATCGAATAAATATCACCAAGCAATGGGTTTATAAAAAACTGAATAGATTGAACTGGCTTTTGTTCAAGATCCATAAAAGAAACCTGACTATCTACATATGCCAATAGATAATGATCTTCAACTTGAATTAATTTAACCGGCAGGTCTAATTCTTGTGCCAATGCCATATAGAGCGCACCCATAGAAAGCATATTTCCCTTCTTAAATTGCAATACAAATTCAATATTGAATAATTGCTCTTCTTTTGTCATATCTAAAACTCCTTGGAAGTAATGATGATTAAAAAGTACACTATTCAGTGTAGTAATTTTCTCCAAGGCGGTTAAATAGTGATTCAGTTCTAACCAACAGCTTTTACGGATTTGCTCAAATAATTGCATTGTAGTCTCTTTATCCAATTGCACATGGATAATAGAGGATACAATCATAAGTCCTTCTATAATAGAGGGATTATTTGAAGCTTGCCATTGCTTAAATTGTTCTATCGCATCTTTCAATTGAATTTGATGTATAATAGTATCTATTCTATCTTGCATTAAATCAGAAGTACTTGCATACTGCACTTGCAATAAAGATGGCACGAGCGAAGTACCATACTCCACTAATTTATTAGCAACCACATCATATACTTCCTGATCTGGGTCCTCTAATAATTGTATTATTGCATTTAATTCATTGCGATCGGTCATAGATGATTCAAAATAATAACAAATGATTGGTATAATAAACAAAAAAACGAATGTGTTTTACACATTCGTTTTTAAAGCTGTTGAAAAATAGTATTTATTTTTTTGCTACTGCAGATTTTTTAGCAACTGTCTTTTTGGTAGCTATTTTTTTAGTCACTGCTTTTTTAGCTACAGCCTTTTTAGCACTCGCCTTTTTAGTAAACGCATTAGGAATTTTCTCTTCAATCATTTTCTTTACATCATCCAAACTAAGTGCTTGCAATAAGGCTTCCGTTTGTTTTTCACCATTGGCGGCTTTGTCTAATTTGATCATTTGTTTTCCAAAACGGATAAATGGACCCCATCGTCCGTTTTCAATAGCAATTTTCTCCGACTCCCAATGTTGAATGTATCGTTTAGATTCTTTCTCCATTTTAGCATTGATTAAAGCATCAATATCCGATTTAGACAAATTTTCTAAATCATACCTTTTGGGCACATTGATGTACATATCGTTCCATTTAATAAACGGACCAAAACGACCAGAGCCTTTCGTTACAGGTTTCGAATCGAAAGTAGCAATTGGAGCATCAGCAGTTTGTTTCTCATTTATCAATTGCAAAGCTTTTTCAAAATCAACGGTTAATGGATCTAAACCTTTTGGTAAAGAAACCTTTAAATCACCCCAACTAATATAAGGACCAAATCTGCCCGAATGGACAATGACATCAAGCTCTTCTTTTTTACCCACATGCATTGGCAACTTAAATAAATCTAAGGCTTCTTGCAAAGTAATGGTTTGAATACTTTGATTAGGATTTAAAGAAGCAAATTGTGGTTTCTCCTCGTCATCTGCGATACCCATTTGCACCATTGCACCATATTTACCTAAACGAACAATTACTATCTTCCCAGATTTTGGATCAATACCCAACTCTCGCTCACCTGTTACCCTTCCTTGCTGCGCCATAGCATCATCTACTGTAGCATGAAAAGGTTTGTAAAATTGACGAAGCATTTCTACCCATTCCAATTTACCTAATGCAATCTCATCAAATTCTTGTTCGATTTTGGCTGTAAAATTATAGTCCATAATTTTATCAAACCCTTCAGATAAAAACTGAGTAACCACTAAACCTAAATTTGTTGGTATTAATTTACCTTTATTTCCGCCTGTATTTTCCTTCTCAATACTTTCTTGAATTTGATTATTTTTCAAAATCAATTGTTCAAAATTTCTTACTGCGGAGTCTTGCGTTCCCTTTTCTACATAGGCTCTATCTACAATAGTTTTAATTGTTGGGGCATAGGTAGAAGGTCTACCAATTCCCAACTCTTCTAATTTCTTAACTAAAGCTGCTTCTGTATAGCGAGCAGGTGGGCGAGAAAAACGTTGCATCGCACGCATTTCTTTAAACTCAACTTGTTGTGAGATTTTTAAAGGCGGTAGGTTAGAGGTATTTGCATCTTTATCATCATCTTCCTCATCGGTACTTTCTTGGTATGCTTTCAAAAAACCATGGAATGTAATTACTTCCCCACTGGCAGTTAGCAACGCATTATTAGTGCTAATTTCGATTTTAGCGGTAGTACGATCTATTTCTGCATCTGCCATTTGAGAAGCCATGGTGCGCTTCCAAATCAACTCATATAAACGTTGTCCATCAGTATCACCAACATCTTCTGTATGCATATCGGTAGGTCGTATCGCCTCATGTGCTTCCTGAGCTGATTCGTTTTTATTTGCATATTTTCTTCTTTGGAAATAATTAGCACCGTATTTATTAGAAACGGCATCTTTAATATTATCAATAGCTGTCTCAGATAGCGAAACAGAATCGGTACGCATATAACTAATATGACCATTTTCATATAGCTTTTGTGCAACCGACATTGTACGGGTTACCGAATAGCCTAATTTTCTACTCGCTTCTTGTTGCAACGTAGAAGTAGTAAATGGCGCCGTAGGCGATTTTTTTGTAGGTTTTGTTTGCACATCTACTACTTGGTAGCTGGCATTCATACAAGATGCTAAAAATGCTTTAGCCTCTTCATTTTTTGTGAACTTTTCACTTAATTCTGCTTTAAACTGAAGCTGTCTTTTTTCACTATCCGGCGCTATTAAGTAAGCATCTACTTTAAAGTTACTTTGAGTTGTAAAGCCGTTAATTTCTTGTTCTCTTTCAACTATTAATTTTACGGCTACCGATTGCACTCTACCTGCTGATAAATTGGCTCCTACTCTTTTCCACAATACGGGAGATATTTCAAAACCTACAATTCGATCTAATATGCGTCGGGCTTGCTGGGCATTTACTAAATCAATATTTACAGCTCGAGGGCTTTTTACGGCAGATTGAATAGCTTTTGATGTGATTTCATGAAAGACAATACGCTTTGTTTTTTGAATATTTAGACCCAATACTTCGCAAAGGTGCCAAGAAATGGCTTCTCCTTCACGATCCTCATCCGTTGCCAACCAAACTTCATCACATTTCTTTAATTCATCTTTTAGCTCCTTAACAACCTTTAATTTATCTTTTGAAATCTCATAAGTGGGCTTAAAATTATTTTGAATATCAATACCCATATTCACTTTTGACAGTTCACGAATATGACCAAAACTTGATTTTACTTTAAATTCTTTGCCTAATATCTTTTCAATTGTCTTAGCTTTCGCTGGCGATTCCACTATCAATAAATTCATCCTATACGTTTTTAAATTAATGATTCAACAAGTAAAGAAACCTAAAATTGCTGAAAGGTTGGCTGCAATAATAAAGTTTTGTTTTGTAAAAAAAAATTAAATCCCTTATAAATTTTAAACTACACAAGCCTTTATAAACTAAAAGCCCCGATAAATCGGGGCTTTAAATTTTTTATTTTTTTTATATTAATGAGCTACTACGAAACGGTTGCTAACAGTTTGACCGTTTGAAGTGATGCTGTATAAATAAATTCCAGCATATAAATTTGCTACATTAAATACAACTTTATTAGATGTATTTGCTACAGAATAAATTGTTTTTGCATCCACTTCTTGACCTAACATATTCATGATAGCCACTTTAGTAGTTGCATTTTCAGTTGTATTGAAAGAAATAGATAATGCATCTGTAGCTGGATTAGGAGAAGCTACTACTGACTCAATAGAGGAAGATTTTACATTTTCTACACTCGTTAAATTACAAGCCGTACAAGACAATTTGATATCAATATAAGGGTATTCTAAACCATAAGGTGCAGTATAAGCCCAAGTAGGTATATAATCGCCAAACCAGCCACCTGTGCTAGGATAAGGCTGAGGAGCTAAGAAACCAGTATTGTATTCTCCATCAACATACGTTGGGAAACCACTAGCATTTTGCTCATACCACAAGCCGGTAAAAGCATTGAAATTGTAAGCTGTTCCTGTATACAACGTACTATATGCTGGATAAGATGCTCCATATTTATATGCTACACTCATACCTACAATACCGTTGGCAGGTACATTAAAGTTAGGAACTGCAATTTTGAAATAATTTAAACCATCTGGGGTTGTATCATTCACAGAAGCTGCTGTTAATAATTTATTTACGGTAACGACAGCAGTAGTAACACCTGAATTTCTAGCCGCGATGTTATTCACAGAATCCTGGAACATGTGAGCGAAACGAACGGTGTCTTTACCAAAACTAGATGCCATACCTGTAAAATAATACACAGGCATATTAGTAGTAGTACCATAACCATAAATGAACGATAATTTTAAGGTGTCTACTGAAGTAGAACCTGCTTTTCTTTCATAAAACCCATACACAATTGCAGAGTCTACTTTATAGGCGTCTGTTGATTTAATAGCAACTTGACCAGGATATAAAGCACTTGTATTAAATAATACAGTAGATGGATCTAGTGAAGTACCATAAGACCTTACCCAAACCGTATCTGAAGTAGTACCATACATACTTAACATGTCGGCTTTGTGCCATAACCAAGTAACTTTTGAATTTTGCGCGACATTTGGATCGATATCAGCAAGCATATCTACGAAGTTATACCATCTAGAACCTCCAGCAGTACCTTTATTTGCAGTAGCATGTTGTGCATTAATCTTATCAGCTTTCAATCTGTTTAAATCTACATTTCTTTTTTGTGGTGCCATTAAATTCTTAGTGGTCATCACAACAGATTGATTTTGTTGAGCAATTGCCAAAAAGTTGGACAATGCAACACCAGCTAGTAGTAATAGTTTTTTCATGATTTATTTGTTTGAGATTAAATTTTATATGATTTTTCTTGTTGTAAAGATAAGAATTTCTTATAAAGTGCAAAATTTTTTTGTTTTTTTTTGCCTTTTTAACATTTGAAATTAAACTATACCTTTGTTCATATTCTTTATAAAAAATATGCTACCTCAATTTAACGATACCGAAATAGCTTTTAAACACCAATCTAACCAAGCACTCAGACAAGCACATTTTCTATTTTCCGCTATGGGCAATCCATTACTAACGAAATTGGGGATTATAGCTACGCAATGGGCGTTTAAATTGCACCTACCTATTCAACCCTTAATTAAAATGACTATTTTTAAACAATTTTGTGGTGGGGAAACCATGCAGGAAGCAGCTCAAACGGCTCAAATGCTCCATCAATATGGCGTGGGTGTTATTTTAGATTACGGCGTAGAAGGGAAAGAAAGCGAAACCGCTTTTGATGCTGCAGTGCCGGAATTTATTAAAGCTATCGAATATGCAGCTACACAAGCTAATATTCCATTTATTAGTGCTAAAATAACTGGCTTTGCTCGATTTTCCCTTTTAGAAAAGATGAATAATAAGGAAACCCTCAACCCTACTGAAGATGGGGAATGGCATCGTATTATACAACGTATGCATCAGATTTGCCAACATGCTAAAGCCAATAATATTATGCTATTGATTGATGCAGAAGAAAGTTGGATTCAACAACCCGTAGATGATATCACTGATTTAATGATGGCTACCTATAACACAGAAAAAGTTATTGTTTTCAATACCTTTCAAATGTATCGCCATGATCGATTGGAATTTTTAAAAGTATCGCATCAAAAAGCACAGACAGGAAATTATAAATTAGGTGCAAAATTGGTGCGTGGTGCCTATATGGAAAAAGAACGTGCTAGAGCAATAGCACAAGGCTATGCAAGTCCAATACAAGCTAATAAAGAAGCCAGTGATAATGATTACAATGCTGCTATAGATTATTGCTTAGATCACTTGAATACCCTAGCTGTGTTTATTGGCACGCACAATGAAAAAAGCTGTTTGCTTGCAGCAGAAAAAATGCAAAAATTAAATATGTCCAGTAATCACCCTCATGTATATTTCTCTCAATTATATGGCATGAGTGATAATATTTCTTTCAATCTTGCTAATAGCCAATATAATATTTCAAAGTACTTACCATATGGACCAGTAAAGGATGTTATACCCTATTTGATGAGAAGAGCCCAAGAAAACACTTCTGTAGCTGGACAAACAGGGAGAGAATTATCATTAATTAAAACGGAATTAAAACGTCGCAAACTTAATTAATATGAAATCATACACCTGCACTTTAGATCAACTATCTAAATGGATTACTATGTCCGTTTTTATAGCCTTATTGATTCCAGTCATTACCATCGCTAATATTACCTTTCATCAACAAACCCTTGCTGAACGATTAGCTTTTATATTCACTTTTATTTTATTAGGCACGGGGCTATCGCTTGCTTATCTTTGGAAGCCGTTACGAATTGAATTAAACAATGAATTTTTAATTGTAAAAAGAAAAATTGGTGATAAAAAATTCCCACTTGCTACAATCCAATCTGCAGCTTTTGTTACTAAAAAAGAATTAGGTTTTGGTATTAGAATTTTTGGATCAGGTGGATTTTTTGGTTATTACGGATTATTCAAATATAAAAATATTGGCACTGTCAATTTATATTGCACCAAAAGAGAAGAAATGGTATTAATAACATTAACAAAGGGTAAAATTTTACTTAGCCCAGACAAGCATCTAGAATTCTTAAACGATTTAGACAACATAAAAAAAGCGCCTAAACAATAGGCGCTTTTTTTATTTTATGATATAGACATCTTCATCGTCGTATTTCATTTTGTATTTTTCTCGAGCTACTTTTTCCAATAACTTGGGATCGTTTAAAATAGTTTGATAATCGGCTTCTAATCGTTTTATTTCTTGTTTTAAGAATACAATATTTGCCTCCGCTTTTTTTAATTCTTGATATTGTTCTACTTGATTTAAAACATTACTTTGATCAAAAAACAACATCCAAATTAAAAAGATACCACCTACAATGATGTATCGATTATACAAAAAAGAAAAACGCTTCATAAACTTATTTATTTACCAAATTGTAAAGCATGCTGAGGGAAATATGCATTAGCTCCTAATGCCTCTTCAATGCGTAATAGTTGATTGTACTTAGCCATTCTATCTGATCGAGAAGCCGATCCTGTTTTAATTTGGCCACAGTTTAATGCAACAGCCAAATCAGCAATCGTATTATCTTCTGTTTCTCCACTTCTATGACTCATAATGGTATTATACTTATTATGTTGCGCCATCATTACGGCATCGATTGTCTCCGTTAAGGTACCAATCTGATTTACTTTTACCAATAAACCATTAGCTGTATTTTCTTTAATACCTTTTGATAAGCGCTCTACATTAGTTACAAATAAATCATCGCCTACTAATTGTACTTTACTTCCTAGTTCATCTGTTAATGCTTTCCATCCTTTCCAATCATCTTCTGCCATACCATCTTCGATACTTACGATAGGATATTTTTTACACCAAGAAGCCCAATAAGCTACCAATTCACTGCTGGTCATTTTTTTACCACCCGATTTATGGAAATGGTATTTTTTAGTTTTAGCGTCATACAGTTCGCTTACTGCTGCATCCATAGCTATAGCTACATCTTCACCTGGCTTATATCCTGCTTTTTCAATCGCTTTTAATACCGTTTCGATAGCTTCCTCATTACTTTGAATTTCAGGTGCAAATCCACCTTCATCCCCTACATTCGTAGCATAACCTTTAGCTTTTAAAACCGCTTTTAAATGATGGAAAATTTCAACGCCCCAACGTAAGCCTTCACCAAAAGTTGGCGCCCCAATAGGCATTACCATAAATTCTTGGAAATCTATTTTATTATCGGCATGTGCACCGCCATTTAAAATATTCATCATCGGCATAGGCAATGTTTTTGCATTAGCCCCACCCATATAACGATACAATGGCAAACCTGTAGCTTGTGCAGCTGCTTTAGAAACAGCCATACTAACGGCAAGTATAGCATTAGCACCTAATCTACTTTTGTTTTTTGTGCCATCCATTTCTATCATACACATATCAATACCGCGTTGATCGGTAACATCCCAACCATATAATTCTTCAGCAATGATATCTTGCACGTTTGCAACAGCCGTTAAAACACCTTTACCTAAATATATCTTTTTGTTATTATCTCTTAATTCAACCGCTTCGTGCACACCAGTTGATGCACCAGAGGGCACAGCAGCTCTACCTAAATAACCATCACTAGTGATTACATCCACTTCAACGGTAGGATTTCCTCTTGAATCTAAAACTTGTCGAGCAATAATGCTGTTAATAAAACTCATAATTTATTATTTATTGATTGTTAGTATAGATAACAAAAGTACTTATTTTTTGGAATTTTAATGAGCAGCCCGCTTATTAATTATTAATTAAAATAATACCTTTGTGCTATGCAGAAAAACAACCCTCTTCATGGTGTCACCCTAGAAATGATGATCATTGAATTAGAGGCACATTTTGGATGGGAATCTTTATACAATTTGCTACCCGTTAATTGTTTTAGCAACAATCCGAGCATGCAATCCTGCTTAAAGTTTTTTAGAAAAACACCATGGGCTAGAGCTAAATTAGAAACGATCTATTTAAATACGTTCTCCTACTCTTAGATTATTTTGATATAGCACTTTTTGGTTTTTAACTTCTGGTGCATCAAAAGTGAAAAAGCACCGTAAATTTTATCTGACTGAATGGCTACAAAAGAATAGATATCTTTTACGATAATTAATCCTATTTCTTCTTTTTTCAAATTGCCTTTTTGCATTAAAAATCCGGCAATATCTCCTTTGCTAATTTTATCTTTTTTACCGCCTTCAATTAAGAGCGTGGTATATGCAATTTCCGTTTCTTTATGGGTATGCTTTTGAAATTCAAAACTTGCAATTGAAGCATCAATAAAAGCTGGCAATGTTTCTTCTGGTCCAACAAGCAGATAAGCATCTCCGCTCGCAAACATGCGGGCCGTTCTTCCATTTCTGTGTATAAATGTAGCTTCATCTATAGGCATTTGATAATGCACAATCTGACAAATGGCATCTATATCCAAGCCTCTGGCAGCCAAATCGGTAGCTATTAAATATGGAGCCGACCCATTGGTAAACTTAGCCATGGCAATATCGCGCTCTTTTTGCTCCATGCCACCATGAAAAGCTATAGCAGGAATGCCTTGCTTTTTCAAATAATCGGCAATACGATCGATAGAGGCTCTATGATTGGCAAATATAATGCTGGGCTTTGCAGGTAATTGCTTCAATAATTTATGGAGGGTTGATAATTTATCTTTTGCTTCACAAGCAACTTGATGTAATTGAAACACACCACCTTCTTTTGCTAAATGCGTAAAATCTATCAATTGCAAGGCTTGCATATCAATAAATGCGGGTAGCTCAGATAAACTAGTTGCTGAAACTAAAATGCGCTGTTGTAAAGAAGGCAAACTAAACACAATTGATTGCATCTCCTCTTCGAAACCTAAGGACAATAGTTTGTCCATCTCATCTAAGATAAGTGTTTGTATAACTTGGGTGCTAAAACTCTCTTTCTGAATATGATCTAATACCCTACCTGGTGTACCTATGAGTAAGTAAGGGGGTTCTTTAAATTTATTAACTTCCTGATCAAAACTATGCCCACCATAACAAACCGTTGCTTTGTAAGGTGTTTTCATTTGTTTCCAAACTTCAAAAATTTGCATCGCTAATTCTCTCGATGGGGTAAGAATCAAACATTGAACGGCTTTTAGTTCTGGGTTTATTTTTGCTAACAGCGGAACTAAAAAACCTAATGTTTTCCCAGAACCCGTTGGTGCTATGAGCATTAAAGAGCTATGCTCTGCACTTGCTGCATGCATTGTTTGCTGCATTTCATTAAATGCATCTAATTGGAGTGCTTGCAACAATTGCTTTTTAGAAAGGGGCGACGGGTTCATATGGCAAAGTTAGTTTTTTAAACCCTAAGAACCTTCGAAAAGCGAGGGATATAGTAGAAAGTTTCAGTTTAAAAATTTAATTTTACCTTATAGAATCAAGAAATCATGAAATATCATTTTGTTTTAGGAGAAGAAGCAGCAATACCCATAATGGAAGCTATAAGCTTAGATGAGCAATTGCAAGGCAGCGTTTGTGTATTGAAAGACCAGTTGAATGTTGGTCCTTTGAGCAAAGCTGAAGAAGATGCTTCATTTGCTGACACTCGAAATAATTATTGGAAATCGCTAAAGCAAAATGATAAAAACGAACTTATTCTTGAAGACTTAGCTTTAGTACTTGATGCATCTAAAGAATTATTTGCTGACGAAGAAGCACAAGCATGGTTTTGGATGGCTCCAACAGCTGCAAATATTTGCGCCTACTATTGGTTGCTTTCTTATTTTCAAAAACATCCAAATCGATTTTATATCATCAATATTGCAGGCCTACCTTTTCTAAATACTGATGGTAAAGTATTTTACCCAAAGAGTTTTGCAGAAGTTAGTGCTAAAGAAATTATCAAAGCAAAGAAACTTGCTCGTCCGGTAACACCATCCGAAATAGAAATGGATACGGAAGAATGGAGGAAAATAGTTTCAGAAGAAGCAGCTATACGCTATCATGACGGTGGTAAAAAAATTGTTCAGAAGTCGGCCAACTTATATGATAGTTTGCTAACAAACACTTGCACTACGCAATTCCAAAAAGCACATAAGGTTATTCAAAATATCCTTACCAAAAATACCATTCAAGTAGGCGAAGCTTATTTACTTGGTCGCATTCGATTATTGAGTGAACAAAATCAATTGATCATTCAAGGGGATGCTTCCAAATCAGCAAGAGATTTTGAAATTAAATTGCCAGGAGAAGCTATTCCATTATTGTAATAAACGGATACATTCTTTTAATAAGCTGGCTTTATCTATAGGTACTACACCTACTTCTTCGCAAACAATGCCGCCTGCAATATTAGAAATTGCAGCCATTAAAGCAGGATCTTTTGTAAGTACATATACTAAAGCAGCAGTAGCTATTACTGTATCTCCTGCACCAGATACATCTGCTATATTTCGTCTATGACAAGGCAATAAAGCTTTATTTTTACCATTATTGTAATACACCCCTTTTTCTGACAAGGTAATAAAGGTAGTATTATGATGTAAAGCATCGTGAAGCGTATCATGAACTATTGCTAGGTTTTGCTCGTCTACATGAGCTATAGCTATATGCAAACCTTCGCGCACTTCTTTTAGATTCGGCTTAAAAATATCTACATCTTTATACGCTAAGAAATTATTTTTCTTAGGATCTACTGCCGTAACAATTCCTATCTCTTTGCAGTGTTGGGTGATTCTTTGAATTACATTTTCTTTTAAAACACCTTTATTATAATCTTCAAAAATTAATACTTGAGGCTTTTCTCTTTGCAAGAAACGCAATACAACATCTATAAAAGGATGTTCTTCTTCTACAAACAACTCGCTTGTTATTTCATCATCTAATCGAAGCACGTGCTGGTTTTTACTCATCACTCTTATCTTAGAAGTCGTGGGTCGTTGCTTACTTTTCAATAATAAAGAAGTATCCATTCCTTGATCAGCACATAAAGAAGTTAACAAAGCTCCATTGGCATCATCACCTATAACACTTGCAATACTCACTTTTGCGCCTAATGCTTTTAAATTCAAAGCTACGTTTGCAGCACCACCTAATCTGCTTTCTTCGTGATGCAAAGCAACTATTGGCACGGGTGCTTCAGGTGAAATACGCTCTATATCGCCCCACCAATATTTATCCAACATCACATCTCCTACTACGACTACATGTAAGGAATCGAATTTTGAAAACAAATCTTGTATAGCTTCCGTTTGCATAATTATGAATACTTTTTTTGAATGATATAATAAATGGGCAAGCCTATTAATACTATGAGTAAGCCACCACCTGCAAAGGTAGTTTTAGTAATCAATAAAATAATACAAATGCTGCTTGCTAAGAGTAAATAAATAAAAGGGATAAACGGATAGCCAAAAGCCTTATAGGGCCTTTCTAATTGTGGTTGTTTTTTTCTTAAAATAAAAATCCCCGCAATAGTTAGAATATAAAATAATAGAACGGTGAAAATAATAAAGTCTAACAGATCGCCATACTTACCGCTCAAACATAGAAGAGAAGCCCATATAGCCTGCATCCATAATGCTTTGGCAGGTACTCCTTTTTTATTGAGCTGTTGTGCTGCTTTCAAAAACATACCATCTTGAGCCATCGTATAATATACTCTTGCGCCAGACAATATTAAACCATTATTACAACCAAAGGTTGATATCATAATCATTACTGCAATGATCGTAGTGCCCGCACTTCCAAATATTTTCATCGCAGCCGCTAAGGCCACTCGCTGATCGGGCGCATGGGCAATCTCTTGAATACTAAGCACGTTTAAATACATAATATTCATACTGAGATATAAGATGGTAACCAAAACGGTGCCAATTAATAAGCTTAATCCAATATTACGCTCTGGCTTTTTAATCTCCGCAGCAATAAAAGTTACATTATTCCATGCATCGCTAGAAAACAAAGCACCCACCATTGCTGCTCCAAGAGCAAATAACAAAGCTTTGCCTTGCATCAGTTCATGACTTATTTGCGAAGTGGTGTCAGCTATAGAAAAAGCGGTCCACGCATTGTGCCAATTCATTTGCCATACCGAATGACCGGCCCACAAACCACAAACTACCAATAATACGATAGCGGCTATTTTGGCAAACGTAAAAATAGATTGAATCCATTTACTGCCATTAACACCTTGAGCATTAATGAACGTTAATAATAGAATTAAACCTATGGCTACTAATTGAGATGCTTTAATACTGAATACACCTATTTGTAATAAGATATGCTGCTCTCCTAAAGAAGGCCATAAATAGGCAGCAAATTTAGCAAAGGCTACACCCACAGCAGCAATCGTTCCTGTTTGAATAACTGCAAAAAACGACCATCCGTATAAAAAACCAAAAAGAGAACCGTAGGCTTCTCTTAGATATACGTATTGCCCACCAGCTTTAGGATACATGCCACTCAACTCTCCATAACTTAAAGCTGCAGCTAGGGTTATAAAACCAGAAAGCAGCCAAACTACTAATAGCCAGGCTGCACTTCCTAAATGTTGAACAATATCTGTACTTACTATAAATATACCCGAACCAATCATAGAACCTACTACTAGTAGTATTCCGTCGAGCAGACTTAACGAACGTTTAAACGAATTAGTTTCCAAATAAATAGATTTAGAATGCTAATTTACTTTTTTTTCTGTTCGTTTTTATACATTTCGTTTAAAGCTTCTACCACATCGTTAGTAATATCTAACTGTTTATTGGCCCAAAGAATAGAACCTCCTTTAGCATAAGACAAAATATAATCGAAACCCCTGTCTTTATTATATTCTTCTAACAACTTGTCTAAGCTTGCTTGAAAATCTTTATTAAATGCTTCTTGATCTTTAATCAATTGTTGAGAAAGAGTTTGACGTCTTAACTCTAAAGATTGTTGCATTTGATATAAACGTTTTTGTGCGGCTTCGCCTTCCGATTGCGATAAGCTTCCTGCTTGAGCTCTTTTTTGTAAAGACTCGTAATCACTTTGCATTTTCTTTGCAGAGCTTTCTAATTCTGCTTCCGCTGCTGCTTGGCGTTTAGTAAACTCTTCCTTTTTTACTTTATACAATTCGTATTTATTTTGCAAAGTATCGATATCAATATAGGCTATACGTCCTCCACCTTTAACAGGAGTAGTAAATGATGTTTTTGTTTTTGATGTATCTTTTTTATTAGAAAATTGCATTGCAAATAAAATACTAACACCAATAAAAGCTAAGAAACTTAAAACCGTACTAATCGTTTTCATAAAAAGGTTTAAAATTGATTGAGTACAAAAATAACATTCTAAATGGAGCAATTAGTCATTGAAAACCTTAATAAAAGTTAAAAAAAAGCGGCCCCAAGGGACCGCTTTTTATTAAAAACTAAAACTAATTTGTTGTTATTCAATACTTACCGTAATTGGCAACGTAAAGATTACAGGTACTGCTTTACCGTTTTGCTTACCCGCTTTCCATTTAGGAAAACTTCGTACAATACGCAATGCTTCCTCATCTAAACCATAACCTACACCTCTAACTAATTTCACCTCAGAAATGTTGCCTTCACTATCCACGATGAAACGTACTGTAACGCGCGCCATATCTTGTCCAGATTCTCTTGCGGCATCAGATACTCTGAAGTGTTTTTGAATAAAGTCAGTCATTGCTCGCTCTCCACCTGGAAATTCTGGCATTTGCTCTACCCAAGTTACAGGAGCAGGAGGTGCATCACTAACTACACCATTAGAAGGACCTTCACTTCCTTCTCCCGGAGGTGTAATAGCATTAATATCACCAGGACCTTCATTTTTTGTTTCAGGACCAGCTGCAGCTGTTTTTAATTCTTCTTTGGTTGGCGGCGGATCCACAACCTCTTCGTCTTTTACGACTTCAGGAGGTGTAAATTTCACCGTAGGGCGCGGAGGCGCTGGTGGCATTTTTGGTGGTGGCGGTGGTTCTGGTTTTTTAGGATCCAATGGTGGTGGCTCCTTCATAACCAATTCGCGCTTACTTGTTTTAGGTGCTTCTAAATTATCAACTACTCCTGAAATTAATCGAATAACCAAAGGAATAACGAGCAATAGAAACATAATAGCCAAAACAATACCAGCCGCTCTTTTAGCTCGAACAGGATATTGCTTCCTAAGTTCGTAGCTACCATAAAGCTTATTTCTACCATCAAAGATGATATCGATATAGTCGCTATTTAATATTTTATTAATGTCCATTTTAAATTAATTAATTGATTGAGCAAATGGTGCTATGGTTTTGTTGCATCTGCTTCTGGAACTGCTAAAAATTCCAATTCAACAGGAGAGATATCAACTATAGCGAAAACAGGCACTTCGTTGATGTTCATCTCATCTAACATATCTACCATGTCTTTATACGTGCTATTAGGGGTTGCTTTAATTAAAACAGCCACATTATCTTTTGCACCTAATTCGCCACTCGCTTTACGTTGAGCTACTTCTTTCATTTTAGCAATGATAATATCTCTGATACCACCGTTGGGTTTGAAATACGTAGTTTTAATGGTTGGCGGCGCAGTTTCTGTAGGGATACCTGTGTAATAGTATACACGATGGTGGCTTCCTAATAAAACGGTCAATGCACAAGACTCTTTTAATTGTTGATTTTTCACCTGTTGGTTAGGATCCTTAAAAGGCATATTAATTTCCATACTTTTAGGTTTAGACATCGTAGTCGTAAACATAAAGAAGGTAATTAATAAAAATCCTAAATCCACCATCGGTGTCATATCTACTCGCGTAGATCCTTTCTTAGCTTTCTTGACCCCGGGGCCTTTCTTATGCCCCCCTTTGTCGGAGACGTCCATTTCAGCCATGGTATATTATTTTAATTCGTTTATAAATTATTTTTTAGCTGTTGACGCTTCATAAGCAGCAGTACCTTGAGGTATCGCTTCTAAGTCAGTCAACAAATTAAATCGGTAAATGCTTAAGCCAGCAAATGTGGATAGAATATTTTTAATGACAGGATAAGCTGTTTTGCTATCCGCTTTTATAAATATACGTAGACTAGGATTTACATAGCGTGCTTCATTTACCCACACAGCAAATTCGTTGGCTGTATTAGCAGAAGAAGAATCTAATGGAATACCAGATACTGTTTTATCCATTTGTTTTTGTTGGCCCGGAGTAGCCGCTAAATAAGATTTCAATTCATTGAACGGCACTCCTATTGAAGAACCATATTTAAATTTAGCAATCTCTTCTGGCGTTAAGTCTAAACCTCTAGAAGCATTAATACTATTAATCATCTCCTCTCTTTTGCCTTGGTTATCGATAGAGAAGAACAAGCGTCCATTCTCATCAACTGTAATCAACATTACATTAGCATCTGGTTGAGGAATATCAGAAATAGATGAAGGCGTTTTTACAACCACGGGTTCATCTGGCTTAAACTTAGTAGCCAACATGAAAAAGGTAAGTAGCAAAAAGGCAACATCACACATAGCCGTCATATCGACTACGGTACTTTTGCGTGGTATTTTTACTTTTGGCATGGTTTATACGTTCTATTTTAATTAAGACACAAAATGAATTCAATTCCACAATGAAGGGAAAAATTTATTGCTTATTTATAATTAGCAACAAAGCTTTGTGTTAATGTAAATCCACTTTCGTCGATAGAATATGTAACACCATCGATCATTGTAGTAAAGAAGTTATAACCAATAATTGCGAAGAAAGATGTACCGATACCTAAAGCCGTATTGTAAAGTGCCTCAGAGATACCCGCTGCTAAAGCAGAAGAATCTGGAGCACCAGCTTGACCCATTGCGTCAAATGAACGAATCATACCTAATACCGTACCTAACAAACCTAATAAAGTTGCTACAGAAGCAATGGTAGATAAGAATACTAAATTTTTCTCCATCATTGGTAATTCTAAAGCCGTAGCTTCTTCAATTTCTTTTTGGATATTAGCTACTTTTTGATCTGTATCTAATTCTGTATTGCTGATCATTTCTTTATACTTAGTTAATCCTGCACGCATTACATTACCTACAGAACCACTTTGTTTGTCGCACTCAGCAATAGCAGCGTCAACATTTTTATTTGCTAAATGATATTGAACTTTTCTTACAAATTCAGCACCATCAACTTTACCTTTAGCTTTAACAATAGTTAAGGCACGCTCAATAATAAAAACAATGAGAGTCAAAAAGGTTCCCATCAACATTGGTACAACGGGACCACCTAAATACATTTTACCTAATACTGAATCATGTCCAGCATTTTTCATTACACCTAAAAAGAAACCCCATGAAACCGCAATACATGCTACTACGATACCTAAGTTCATCATAAAATTGTTGCCATTTTTAGGCTTACCTGCATGTGATCCAGCGTTTTTAGCTGCGGCTGTTTTTACGTCTGCCATAATTGTTGTTTTTGTTTTTAAATAAATAGTTTTAATTAAACGAAGTTAGGTTGCAAAGATATAAGTCACAATTAAAAAAACAAGTTTGTATGGGAAAAAGTTTTACAACTTAACTATTTCATAATGTTAACTCTATTGAGCAACTCAATTAAATGATTATTATTGATTAAACAAAAGAAATTAAAATTTTAGTACTCAATCACTAATTAATGAATTTCAATACCTTATATACACGAATAAATTAGACTTGTTCAGTCTGGATCGCTTGCCTGGAACTTCATTATTTTGCAAGAATCTCGTATATTTACGCATCTATATTTTGCCATATGACATTACAAACGCTTTTAGGACTAGTTTTGCTGGGAATTATTGCCGGCTTTAGCAGTAGTTTAGTGGGTATCGGAGGCGGTATCATTATCGTTCCAGTTTTGGTTTTTGTTTTTGGGTTCGACCAAAAAATGGCTCAAGGCACTTCTTTATTTTTATTAGCTATGCCGGTAGCATTGGCAGGTGCTATTACCTATTATAAAGCTGGCAATGTAGATGTGAAAACAGCTCTCGTTTTAGCAGTATGTTTTTTGATAGGCGGATTTTTAGGCGGGAAACTCGCCAATAAACTTGATACCTTTTACGTTAAAAAAATATTTGCCATTTTCATGATCATTATGGCTATTAAATACTTATTCTTTGATAAACCAAGCGCTCCAAAAGCAACATTAAAACATGAAACGCAGCAAGATTAATTCACTATTAAACAGTAAAGAAGTTAACTATTCTGTATGTGTAAAAGGATGGGTTCGTTCTTTTAGAAATAATCAATTTATTGCCCTAAATGATGGCTCTTGTTTGGCTACCTTACAAGTAGTTGTGGGTCTCGATTTACTAGATGAAGCCACGCTTAAACAAATTACGAATGGGGCTGCTATCAGTGTAGAAGGCATACTCGTCGCTTCTCAAGGCAAAGGCCAATTAGTAGAAGTAAACGCTCAAAAGATAGAAATTTTAGGTACTTGCGACAGCGAAGCCTATCCGCTGCAACTTAAAAATAAACCAAGTTTAGAATATTTAAGAGAGCATGCACATCTTCGTTTCAGAACGAATGTATTTGGAGCGATATTTCGTGTGCGTCATAGTTTAGCGTTCGCTATTCATAAATTCTTTAACGAAAAAGGATTTGTATATTTAAACACACCCATCATCACCGCATCTGACGCGGAAGGTGCAGGTGAAATGTTTCGTGTAACTACCCTGCCATTTGAACAAACACCTAAAACCGATGCTGGAGAAATAAACTTCGAAGAAGATTTCTTTGGCAGAAGCACCAATCTTACTGTAAGCGGACAATTAGAAGCGGAATTAGGCGCAATGGCTTTGGGAGAAGTTTATACATTTGGACCAACTTTCAGAGCAGAAAACTCCAACACTACTCGGCACCTTGCCGAATTCTGGATGATAGAACCAGAGGTTGCTTTCAATACCTTGACAGACAATATGGACTTGGCAGAAGATTGTATTCAATACTTAATCAATTACGTATTGGAACACAACATGGATGATATCAATTTCTTAGCTCAACGATTAGAAGAAGAAGAAAAACAAAAACCTACACAAGAACGCAGTGAATTTGGATTGATTGAGAAATTACGTTTGGTTGTAGACAATAAATTTGAACGTATTACCTACACTGAAGCTATTGAAATTTTAATTCAATCGCCTGCCTATAAAAAGAAAAAATTCAAATACGATGTTAGCTGGGGCATAGATATGCAAAGCGAGCACGAACGTTATTTAGTTGAAAAGCATTTTAAAAAACCGGTTATCGTTACAGATTACCCGAAAGACATCAAGGCATTTTATATGCGCCAAAACGAAGACGGCAAAACCGTGGCTGCTATGGACATTTTAGCTCCTGGTATTGGTGAAATCGTAGGTGGATCTCAAAGAGAAGAACGCTACGACAAACTTAAACAGCGCATGCAAGAAATGCATATTTCTGAAGAAGAATTGTATTGGTACCTCGACACCAGAAAATTTGGTACGGCACCACATGCTGGCTTTGGATTAGGCTTTGAGCGTATGGTTTTATTTGTAACCGGCATGGGCAATATCAGAGATGTGATACCATTTCCACGTACTCCTAAAAACGCATCTTTCTAAACTATTTTTTTTGATGGCTATGGAATTAGCCAAGATTCGTTTCTTATATAAAAACATAGGTTTTGAATTGGAAAA
>Ga0222712_10000326_pt1 | contig 66169 bp, 54 predicted proteins | sample C33_657DmetaG_FD_165043 | JGI IMG/M metagenome (GOLD analysis project Ga0222712, IMG submission 165043) | Estuarine water microbial communities from San Francisco Bay, California, United States - C33_657D | ecosystem: Environmental > Aquatic > Marine > Unclassified | place: USA: California... | reverse complement strand
CTACTGATCCTTGAAATCCTTGGTTTCCTTGAGCTCCTACTGATCCTTGAAATCCTTGGTTTCCTTGAGCTCCAATAACTCCTTGGAATCCTTGGTTTCCTTGAGCTCCTACTGATCCTTGAAATCCTTGAGATCCTGGTCCGCTGTTTATGGCCCAGCCACTTCCACTACTTGCTAGTATTAGCACGTTGTACTGGCTTAGAGACTTCGTTGACACGCCGTCTATGGTCTGCGCGGATGTGGTAGCGACCGTAATTGTGCCTGTGCCGCTGTTTTTAATTACGTAGATTTGACCGGGCCTTCCTACGGCTGTAGGAAGGGTTACGGTAAAGGTGTTGCTGGTGCAATCTATGAAGTAGTCTTCATCGGTTAAAGTGTAGTTTGCTGTCTTGGCGGCATAAGGAAAGGCCATGCCGCCTAAAGACATTACACCGTTTCTGAGAATAAAATCTTGCAGCATTAATATAACCTAACCTTAGGCCTCTAAGTGCGTTACCCTAGGGATCTAATTCCTACAACCCCGTCCCATGTACCCGCAGTTATAACAGCCGTGAGCTCTAATTGATTAGAAGTTATAGCTAAAGAGAACGCAATACCGGAAGTAGCGCCGCCCAGGTCGTCTACGGATACTTCGGTAAAGCTAACTGTGTTTGCTGAGCTGTTTAGAACTCCAGTTATGGTTCCTGACCTATAGGCGTTGGATCCATTCTTAACATAGTAGTCTATGAACACAGCCTTAGCAAAAGTGTCTGCGTAAGAGAAAACTACGTAGTTAGCATTCTGCGATGTTATAGTCGCGGTGTTTGCGTACGCTGGACCTTGATAACCTTGGTTTCCTTGGTTTCCTTGAGCTCCTACTGATCCTTGGTTTCCTTGAGCTCCTACTGATCCTTGATTTCCTTGAGACCCCGCTGAGCCTTGGCTTCCTGCTGAGCCTTGGTTTCCTTGGGGCCCGCTATTTCCTTGGTTGCCTTGGGATCCGTTATTTCCTTGGTTTCCTTGAGCCCCGTTACTTCCTTGATTTCCTTGACTACCTTGATAACCTGAATCTCCTTTATCCCCAGTTCTTGCAAAAGTTAAAAGGACTTCATCATCGTCTGAAAACGAGCCGCTGCCGGATAGATAAGCAACCGTGACATCAAAATAACTAACGCCACCATCTATTTCCGCTACAGCGCTAATTGTGTATAGAGCAAATACTGCTGCATTGTTTTTCTTAGATAATTTAAGATGCCCTTGTATAGTGCTTGTTGATGAAGCTACGCTGCTAAGATACAGGGAAAGATCAATATTTGCGTTGTTAGGGTTATCATCAATTATGATATGAGTAGCTAACGTAATGTTAGCATTGTTTAGCTTGACATAATTGTCGCCTGGGTCGGATACAGTATAGCTAGAGGTGTCTATTAAGTATTCAACTGTGACCCCTCCAAAGCTACCAGTATTTCCTTGATTACCCTGGTCACCTTGGTTTCCTTGATATCCGCTATCCCCTTGATTTCCCTGCGATCCGTTATTGCCTTGATCTCCTTGAGATCCGCTATCCCCTTGATTTCCCTGCGATCCGCTATCCCCTTGATTTCCCTGCGATCCGCTATCCCCTTGATTTCCCTGCGATCCGTTATTGCCTTGATCTCCTTGAGATCCGCTATCCCCTTGGTTTCCTTGGGATCCGTTATTTCCTTGGTTTCCTTGGGCGCCCTGATCACCTTGATCACCTAGCATTCCAGAGCCGACGATTACCCAATTAGTGCCATCGCTGTGTACCTGCAAGCTTTCGTCAGCCCCTACGGATACGGTAGAACCTCCATCTATAGTCTGAGAACTGGTGGTGGCTACGGTAATAACACCAGCACCGCTATTCTTTACTATAAACAACTTACCTGGTATGCCGACTGCTGTAGGGAGGGTGACAGTGAAAGTCCCAGAGGTGCAGTCTATAAGGTGGTCTGAATCTGCTATTGTATAAGTAGCTGTCTTCGCTACGTATGGAAAGGCTAAACCGCCTAGAACTATAAGGCCATTTCGAACTACTAAATTATTGCTAGATGATACAGGCATGGCAGCTCCTTTTGCTTTACGTCACTAATCCTTTCTTTAATTAATATTAATAAAGACTATACTTAAATTTTAACCTACCCGCCCCTTAAAGCAAATAAAATTGTAAGTCTTGGTTTTTATATCAGCCTAGCGCCTAGTTTTAAGCTCCAAGTACCTGAAGAAATATTAGCCGCTAAAACCAGATTACTGGAAACAATACTAGCCGAGAGTGATAGCCCAGAGGTTGACCCATTTAAATCCTGTGTAGACGTTTCAGTTATAGCCACGTTACCGCTTGCGACATCCCACACAGCCGTAAGTGTGCCTGCTCTAAAGTAAGAATTAGACGTCTCAATAGCGCAATATTCAAAGAATGCTGAAACTGCTGCTGTCTTAGCTACGCTAAACGCGGTGAATGCAGTAGTCTTGTTAGAGAAATCCCCAGAAAACGTTTTGGTATACCCATCGGAGTTGGCATAAAAGACGGGGGAGCTTCCGGAATCTAATACCTTTAAAACATCCCCACTTCCCTTTAATACTAACTGGCTGCCATTAAACGTTAGACCCGCTTCGGCGTTAGCTCCGTCTGCTGTACCGTCAGAGGTTAGTACTCTTCCTAGCCCTTTATTTGTGAGCGATAACCCAAGTCCTTGAAATCCTTGATTTCCTTGAGACCCTACTAATCCTTGGAATCCTTGATTTCCTTGAGCTCCAATAACTCCTTGGAATCCTTGAGCTCCAACAACCCCTTGGAATCCCTGATTTCCTTGTTCTCCTACTAATCCTTGGAATCCTTGGAATCCTTGATTTCCTTGATATCCTTGGTATCCTCGATCTCCTTGATATCCTTTGGTTCCTTGATTTCCTTTAACTCCCTTGCTTCCTTGAACGCCTCTAAAGCCTTGTGCTCCGCGCGCTCCTTGCGCTCCGCCAGAAGGGCCTTGTACACCTTGTGGGCCTTGCTGCCCTGCGCCTACTAAGCCCCATGCTGGAACGGCTCCGCCGTACCCTTCAAAGACATTTTCGTCAGAGTTATACCTAAACATCCCTTTTTCTGGGACGGAGGGTCTTTCTGTTATAGCGCCTACAGACATTGTAACCGCGCCGGTAGATAAGAACTTAGGGTTACCCTTGCTATCTATGCGTAAGCGCTCTGTTACACCTGCGGCTATGATGACCGTGTCGGACATTCCGGCAGAACCAGCTATGCTGCCTATGATCGTGTTGTTGTTACCGGTGGTTAAAGTTTTACCAGCAGAAACACCTATGGCTACGTTGTAACTTCCTGTGGTGTTAGCGTTTAGAGCTTCGTACCCTTGTGCTGTATTGTAGTTACCAGAGACTAGCGTAGGTGTAACCAAGAACCCAGTACCAGGCCCTATAAGGCTGGAGGTCATTACAGTAGGACCTTGGAACCTAGACCCTTTAGTCAGCAGCGTTACCGAGGTTACAGATCCGCCTGACACAACTATAATAACTCCAGGATACGAGCCGGCTACTGCGCCTCCGTACCTTTCTAAAGATACGGCGTAAGACCCGTTGGTGTATCCTGACCCTCCAGTGAAAGAGATAGACGCTACGTTTGTAGTGTTGTCTTCTAACGCGTATGCTCCGGCAGCGGTGTTGTTTAAACCACAGGCATTAGAGAATAAGGCATAAGCTCCAGAGGCTGTGTTGTAGCCGCCCGTAGTGTTACCTAAAAGCGAGTGGGCTCCGTGGGCTGTATTGTACTTACCAGTAGAGTTAGATACTAAAGAGTTAGAACCACTAGCCGTGTTGTAGTCACCTGAAGTAAGCACAGGGAATACTAAAAACCCTGTACCCATTACCGAGCTAGACGGGCAACTTGAAGAGCTGTCGTCACTTGGCGAGCTGGAGCTAGAAGAGCTGCTAGAAGGGCTATAGCTAGAAGAACTACTGGAAGAACCACTAGAAGAGCTACTGGAAGGGCTGTAGCTGGAAGAGCTACTGGAAGAACCACTAGAAGAGCTACTGGAAGGGCTGTAGCTGGAAGAACCACTAGAAGAGCTACTGGAAGGGCTGTAGCTGGAAGAGCTACTGGAAGGGCTGTAGCTGGAAGAGCTACTGGACTGGCTGCTGCTTGAGGAGCTATTACTATTATTCTCTAAAGAAGGGTTCAGACCGCTGTAGGTCATTACAGTTGGGCCAGTAAACCTATTACCGTATGACAGCAGAGTAACCGAAGTTACAGTACCCCCTTCTACGACTATGGTTACCGTCGGGTAGGCTCTAGCTGTAGGCCCGGCTGTAGGCACAGGGCCCGCGTACCACTCTAGCTCTACTGCTCTGTAAATTCCGTCTTCGTATCCTGAGCCCCCGTTGAAGGTTATAGAACTTACGTTTGTATTGTTGTAGCCTAAGGCGTCCTGCCCTGTAGCTACATTGTGTATACCGTCTGTGTTGTAGCTTAAAGCACCTGCGCCTGTTCCTACGTTGTGATGCCCGCGAACGTTATATTGAAGAGTACCTGTGCCTACAGCCGTGTTAAAGTATCCAGAGGTATTGCCTTCAAGGGAAGCTACGCCACTCGCTACGTTGTTACTACCGGCTATCAAGGTAGGAGTTATGGTAAAGCCGTAACCGGAGCCCATGCCTCCGTAGGTCATTATAACTACACCTTTGAAGCCGCTGCCGTATGTGAGCAGCTTTACTGAAACAACCCTGTTTCGTTTAACTACTATAGTTGCCGTAGGGTATACCAGAGCTGTAGACCCGCTTACTCTAGTAAGCTGAACTCCGATGTATTTTCCGTTTGTGTATCTTGAGCCTCTAGTAAATGTAAAAGAGCCTACAGTAGTAGTGTTGTTGTACAGAGCACTGGTAGCAACAGCTAAGTTGTTAACGCCAGTGGTGTTCGAGTACAGAGTCAAAGGCCCTAAGGCTGTATTGTTATTTCCGGTAGTGTTGTAGAAGAGTGAGAAAATACCGCTAGATACGTTAAGGTAGCCGGTTGTATTAGAGTAAAGAGCGTCTTGGCCAGTAGCTATGTTGTCGTAGCCGGTGGTGTTTGAGTATAAGGCGTGAAAACCTAAAGCTAAGTTGTTATCGCCAGTTGTGTTTGAGCGTAAGGCTTCATGCCCTACAGCTACGTTGTATTCTCCAGTGCTGTTGGCATACAAAGATTTGTACCCTAAAGCCGAATTGTAATTTCCAATAGTGTTGGAATATAAAGCCTCATACCCTTTGGCAATGTTGTAGTTACCTTCGGTGTTGCTGTACAGAGCCTTATACCCGCTGGCGTAGTTATGTATGCCAGAAATGTTGCTTCTTAAAGCTTTATACCCTCTTGCTGAGTTGTAACTACCTGACGTGTTGGAGTATAAAGTTTCAGCCCCATCAGCTATGTTGGATACGCCTGAAGTATTGGAGTATAGGGACGAAGACCCTATGGATATATTGTTTGATCCCGACGTGTTGTTAGATAGGGCAAGATAACCACTAGCTACGTTGTAATCTCCACTGAGGTTATCGAGCATAGCGTTATGCCCGATAGCTATATTGTAATCTCCAGAGTTAGACTTAAGTGTTTCAACACCTAGAGCTATATTTGCTTTTCCGCTGTTTGAGCTAAGCGCGTAGCGCCCTATCGCTGTATTACTTTCTCCGGAGTTAGTGGACAGGCTTTCAGACCCGATTGATGTGTTGTCTTTAGCAGTCGTTTTTCCTGACTCGTAACCAACGGTTGTATTATTTGAACCTCCAAGCCCCGCCCCCGCCCCTACACTTGTACTGTTTGTAGCCGACTTGCCCTCCATAGATGAAGAGCCTATAGCTGTGTTATAGTTACCTGCAAGCACCGAAGCCGCAGACGCTCCTACTGCGGTATTGAAACCTCCGTTTCCTTTATTAAACGCCCCCGCCCCTACTGCAGTGACGCTTGTACCGCCGCCCGAGTCTAGGGCGTTGGCTCCTAAAGCTGTGTTACTGCCTTCTTCTCCGTTTCCTCTACCTATAGTCAATCCATAGACTCTTGCATCTTTACCTAATACAAGTCTCTGCAGACCTGTAAGAAAAATCATCGCAGGATTGCCTTTAAACTTACCGCTAGGTTCATGGTATTGAACTTGCGGTACAACTCCGCCTGGAGGGCCCGCTATGCCCTGATATCCTTGAGTTCCTTGATGCCCTTGGGTTCCTTGATCTCCTTTATAGCCTTGATGCCCTAAATATCCTTGCTGTCCTTGCGGGCCCATAACTCCTTGAACGCCATTCCTGCCTTGATCACCTTTATTTCCTTGATAACCTTGGTATCCTAAACCTTGGTAACCTTGATACCCCATACCTTGGTAACCTTGATCTCCTTTAAATCCTAAGTATCCTTGGTATCCTTGATCTCCTTTATCTCCTTTATACCCTTGATCTCCTTGGTCTCCTTGAAGGCCTTGGTCTCCCTGTCTTCCTTGATTTCCTTGATTTCCTTGTCGTCCTTGATTTCCTTGATTTCCTTGATTTCCTTGGTTTCCTTGATTTCCTTGGTTTCCTTGGTTTCCTTGTCTGCCTTGGTTACCTTGGTTTCCTTGTAATCCTTGAAATCCTTGTCTACCTTGGAATCCTTGGAATCCTTGGTTTCCTTGAGCGCCTGTATCCCCTTTAGCTCCGGTGTCTCCTTTTGCTCCAGGTCCTCCTGTAACTCCATTTTTACCTTGGAATCCTATATCTCCTTTAGCCCCGGCTGCCCCGGTATCTCCTTTAGCCCCGGCTGCCCCGGTATCTCCTTTAGCCCCGGCTGCCCCGGTATCTCCTTTAGCTCCGGCGGTTCCGTCTTTTCCTTGGAAGCCCTGCTCCCCTCCTGCCGACCCCTGAGAGCCCTGGGCTCCTGAGGCCCCCTGAGCCCCGCCTGAAGGCCCTTGCCTGCCGCGGCAACCAGCCGCCCCATCTTTTCCATTTACGCCGGCGGTTCCGTCTTTTCCTTGGAAGCCTTGAGCTCCGTCTGCGGGGCCTTGAAATCCTTGAAATCCTTGATAGCCTTGATAGCCTTGGTAGCCTTGATAGCCTTGATCTCCATTTGGAGAACCTTGGTCTCCTTTAAACCCTTGCCTTCCTTGCTCTCCTTGATCTCCTCTAGGTATAAAAAAATCAAAAGTAAAATCAGTGTATGGGCAGCTAGCGTAGTCGGGTTCCGAGTTTTCATCAAGGGGGTAAGAGTTTTCAACAGATATGTTTGCATATGGTTGAGCATCTGAGGATAGACTAGACACGGAGCTCGTGGTCGTTCCTACAATAATTGCACAGCCCTGGAAGCCCTGCTCTCCTGTCTCTCCTGGATCCCCTTTTTCTCCGTCGTTACCTCCATCTCCGTCTTCGCCTTTATCCCCTTTAGGTATGCTAAAAACAAATTTTAATTCATTGCCGCAATCAGCAAGAGTAGCGTCTGGCCCTGGAGTAATAGTTACTGTAGCGCTAGCTTTTTCGCCAGGTTCAATAATGTTTACTTCTGCGTCTCCGGACGTCCAGAAGTAAGGTGTGCAGGGCTTAGGTATATCAAATATAAATTCAAAATCAGTCGCGTAGCAACCATCAACAGAGCTGCCAACATTTGTTAGTATTACGACTTCAGGTTCAGAGCCATACTCTATAGAATTAACAGTGGACTCTATGTTCCCTACTGAAAAATCACACCCAGGTGCACCTCCCGGTAGATTAAACTCAAAGCCTAGAATATAAGCACAGGGGCCTTCCTCTATATACGGCTCTACTACGACGCTCGCCCCCGGAAGGCCATTATCCCATGCGTTTGGTACAGGGACTTTACCATTGTACTCTTGATATGTTACGGTGGTTTCCACGCCGCCAGAATGGAAAGTAGGGGCACAGCCGTCGTTTCCCTGAAACCCTTGTGCTCCTTTAGGAACTCCAATAGCTAGGCCAATAGCGTATTGGCATTTAACGTTCGTAGGTTTGACGGTTGTTGTAAGAGTAGGTTGTTTACCGAAAGCCACTGCGGAAACCGTTGATTTTCCAGCTATTAAAGTTGGATCACAGCCTGCTGGGCCTGCTGCTCCTGGGTCCCCTTTAGCCCCCTTCTCCCCAAATGATATTACCGCTAGTCCTCTTCTTCCCTGCGCGCCTTGGTACCCTTGAAATCCAGTAAAGCCCATAAACCCAAGCGGGCCTCTTAGACCGGTTCTGCCTTGGTTTCCTTGGTTACCTTGATTTCCTTGCCTTCCTTGACTGCCTTGACTTCCTTTAGGTAGCTCAAAGTCAAAGGTAAACTCTGGCGCGCAATCAGTGCTTTCTTCTTGAGTTATGGTTACTTTAGCCGCAGATTTTTCAGATACTTTTGTAACCTTGCCAACATCAATTGTCATCTGAGGGCAGGCGCCACCAGGAATCTCAAAATCAAAGGTGAACGACGGCGCGCAGTCTGTGCCTTCTTCTTGAGTTATGGTTACCTTAGCCTCTTCTACAGGGCTTACTTTGGTGACGTTACCAACGTCAATAGTCATCTGTGGGCAGGGCCCTTGATTACCTATTGGTATCGCAAAATCAAAATTAAACGTAGGGTTACAGTTATCTGTAGCGCCCTGTTCAGCGACTTGAGTTATAATTACTTCGGCCTGAGAGCCTGCTTCTAGAGTTTCTACTCTTCCAACTTGTATACTCATCTGAGCGCACGGGCCGGCTATACCGTCAAGACCGTCAAAGCCATCAAAGCCTGCCGGGCCTTGTATTCCGTCTATACCTTGTATTCCTATTGGCCCTTGTATTCCTATTGGCCCTTGTATTCCAAAAGCTCCCTGCAATCCGATAGGCCCTATCGGTATAGAAAAATCAAAATTAAATACAGGATTACAGGCTTGGCTGCCTGCATTAGTTACAACTACTGAAGCCTGATCTCCAGACTGAGCTGTAGTAACAGACCCTACTTGAACGCCCATTTGAGGGCATGGGCCTATAGGGCCTATTGGTATAGAAAAATCAAAATTAAATACAGGGTTACAGGCTTGGCTACCGGTATTAGTTACGACCACCGAGGCCTGATCTCCAGACTGAGCTGTAGTAACAGACCCTACTTGAACGCCCATTTGAGGGCATGGGCCTTGAGGCCCTAGCGGTATAGCAAAATCAAAATTAAATACAGGGTTACAGGATTGGCTACCAGTATTAGTTACAACTACGCTTGCTTGAGTGCCTGACTGAGTAGTGGTGACCGACCCAACTTGAACGCCCATTTGAGGGCACGGTATCTGAAAGTCAAACTCTATGGAGGGTATACATTCGCCGTCTATATTTTGAACGGTTGCTTCAACTAAAGCTTTGTAGCCTGTAGTTACTGTAGTTGTTGTAACTATGCTTAAAACGGGGCAAGGTCCAGTTATACCCTGAGGCCCGGTTGGGCCTGTAAAACCGATTAAAGGTATTTGTATGTCTACATCGGGGCAATCATATATAGGTGCAGGCGGGTCGGGCAGAGTACAGCTAGATATGAAGTTGAAATCATCTATAGCCTCTGTAAAAGGTAAACTGCAACCACTATTAGCAAAGACGTCTGCCATTAAATTAATGTCCAGTAATTAGCTTTTAAGCCCTAATTAAGTCCGTTACCCTACTATAAATCCTATCCGTATAACAATCTAGATTAACTCTAGTCGCCTATAGACCCTATCGATGCCGAAGATAAGTACACGTCTGGGTTTGCGCAAACAGCCAATCCGCTTAGAGTAGCGTCAATGTCTATCGCGTTGTTGCCCTGGTCGGTAGTAAGGCGTATGCCTTTTCCGCCTATTATCCACAGCCTCTTTCCGCCCACTCCATTTATGGATTTAAGCGTGTCTCTGCACAAAGGGCCTCCGCTATACAGCTGGCTGCCTTCAGGAGTTTCGGTATGGTCTATTCCAACCCTTATTCCAGGTATAAGGCTGCTGGGGTACTTTATCGACCCTAGCGGATCTTCTCCGCAGAACTGACCTTTAACTGCGTTATCTACGGTAGTCGAAAATGTTATGGAGTTATCGGATTCAGTCATGCTTACGTTGCAGCTGTAGCCGTCTGTAAATGTAACATCGCCTGTAATATCAGTGCGGTAAACGTAGGTGTAATAAACCTGCTCGTCAACTTGCGGGCATTCGTCAGGCTCTGACACTAGAGCTGGAGCTTTGTTGGCTATGTTTATAGACCTTACTGATACATTCTGCATATTGGTTATAAGGCTAGGCTCTACTTCCGCATCGCTGTCGTATCCAGATAGGCACTCTCCGGTGTTTATAGTCTCTATAAACGCCGCCAGTTTACCTACAATTATGAACCCGTCCCATAATGGTTCTGGCTCATATGCAGATCCAGAGCTACTAGAACTACTTGATGAAGTCCAGTTGGCGCAGCTATCGCTCATAGGAGTTAAATATGAAAATGAGTGAGTAAGCTCAGAAGAGTTTAAAGGCACTGAGAACGTAAGAAGGTAATTAGATAACCCAGCAGCGTCGCAGGCAAATGAAAATATTAAATCAGACTCTGACCTATAGACGCTGTATAGCCATATTTTATTCTCGTCTTCTACAAACCCAGAGCTAGAGTTTATAGAGCATTTAAAATCCACGATAACGTCGTCCGGAATAACTGAATTGCTTCCGGTATCTATGAAAGGGTAAGCCCTAAACATGTTATCAAAGTAAAAACCTTGCATAGCCATTTTAAACTCTCTTTTTAAATTACACTACATTAACCTGAAGGTCTTGCCCTACGAGCTCAACCCTTAACCCAGGCAGACTTAGATCTGGGTATATTCTTAATATGGTGTCGTCAGCTAGGAAGGTGCCTACGGCTATTTTAAAGTCACCTTGGTCATCGGGCTCTATGCCATTTATGGACTTTATAAACCTAGGAGTTACAAATGATTCAGGGCTCACTCTTCTTTTAAATAATGGGTCGCCTACTACGTCTACTCTTATACTTTCTCCTTCCATTCTTAAAACAACTCCGTCCTCTCCTATGAGCCACACGTCTTCCGTTACAATAAGGTCGTTCGTGTCCCTAAGTGAAGAAACTACGCTGCTGGGCATGGGGGTTATAACAGACGGAATGAGCTCTGCGTTTTCTCTAAACATGTGCTCGCCTATAGGCCAAGTCTGAATAAAAGCCATGGCTACTGGGTCTACAACCATAATCCCAGCTGGGCGCCCTAGAGTATCATTAAAAACTAGCAAAGGCTCTACATCGGATACATCTACCACTGCGCTAGCAGCGCGCACATTTGAAGATGCCCCTACATATATTGTGGCTTCAGTAACCAAGCCTGAAGATATCTCTATGCTGGTTATGAACAATCTTGAATTCCAATTCACAATGTAAAATGATGCGTCGTATATAGCTTCTTTGTCTATAACCAAGTTGTCAGCGGTGGTAAGAGAGCATCTATCGCAAAATGGGTATTTTGTGCTTTTCTGCTCATCTCGCCATTCTTGGCCGTACTCTCTTTGCAGACCCATAAGTGTTACCCTACAAAAAAGTAAGAGAAAATTGGAGACCCGTTGAAGACAGTGCCAAAGCCGGATAAGGAATTGACGCCGCCATAATCTTCAGAATAAAGGTTTAAGCTGGCCAATGACTTTGACGATAGGCTAAAAGTATAGCCGGCGTTTGGAGTTACAACGTCAGCGGCTGCCCCCATAGACGAAGAGAACGACGACGATGCTCGACACCTTCCGTATATTGAAATGGTGCTGCTGGTATAATTAGATACGTAAACGTTAAGGCCGTCATCAGATACGGCTATAGATACCGGAAAATTACCGGTAGCCAGTAGGCTATTAAACGTTAAGCCCCCGGTAGATAAGTTTCGGTCATAAGAGCTCATAGTGTTGGCAGTTGTATTTACAACATATACTGATCTTTGGTCTTCGGATATGCACAGGCTCTGCGGCCCTGTTCCGCAGGCAATCGTACCAGCAGCTGTGAGCGCTCCTGTTGTGGTGTTCCTAGAGTATATTGATACATTGTTTGAGGATGTGTTAGCCACATACACTGATCTACCATCTGCAGACATTTTGATGTAGTACGGGTTGTCCCCCGTGGGGGCAGTTCCGGTTGCCGTTAAAACTCCGGTTACTGTATCCCTGGAGTAAATTGATATTGTGTCATCTCCTGAGTTTACTACATAAACAGATATTCCATCAGGGGATATACAGCTGTTTGAAGGAGTATCACCTGTGGAGACGTCTCCAATCGAGGCAATACTTCCAGTTACAGTGTTTCTGGAGTATGCCCGTATTAAGTTGATAGGGCTTCCGCCGAAATAATCAGTAGCGCTAGTAATGTATAGGGATTCGCCATTCATGGACAGGGTTAAGCTAGTGGCTCCAGATACCGCTATTGTTCCTTGGCTAGTAAGCACTCCTGTTACTATATCCCTAGAAAATATTTCAAGTCTTTGTGTGCCTACGGCGTATACGGACGTCCCGTCTTCTGAGATGCAGGTATACATAACTGAGAGAGGCGCTGACACATCCCCACCGAGGGTTAAGGCTCCAGTCTCGCTATCGCGGGTATATAGGGATATTTTGCTCTCGTTAATTACGCCCACGTAAACTGATTTGCTATCTCTAGAAATAATTATCTGAGAAGTATAAGAACTAACAGAAACAAGGCCTTCATACGCTAAAGCGCTATCTGCACAGTATGTTACTCTTGGGCTGGGCATTATCGCCCAGTAGTCTGCAGCTGTAAACATGTTAAGTCTGTACTGAACGGTTGAATTAGGGCCTACAACCGATGTGTCTTTTTGAAAGTCTATAGAGTACCACGTTCCTGAAACTATATTAATAATAGGGCTTGTTCTTCCTTTAAGAGTCCAAGACGACCCACCCCAGCGATATATCTCAAGTCTTCGAGTAAGAAAGTTAAACACGCCTATTATGTAGGCCTTAATATATTTAGATTGAGCGCTTGAGTAGATAGTGCAATAGTCTAGAACTACGCCAACAGTACCGGTGTCTTGAGCCACCTCTATCGCAAAGGATACCGAAGCTCTGCACCCGTAGCCAAGAGATTCAGGGTAGTCTTTTTGAAATGAGTGGTCTCCACTAGCTAGGTCATTCCATACGGCTAAGAACCTAGACCCTGCGCTAAGCACAGCCATACCAGAGTAAGGTCTACCGCTAGGAAATCCTCTATTAAACTCAGTAGTGGTATGTAGAAACTCTGAGTTAACAAACTCAAAATGCGTTGGTACGTCTTGAGTGTCATCGGCGTATATGAGCTCGTCTAAGTACGGAAGGTTAGTGGGTTCTAGCGCTGAGCTCATTAATGACGGGTTAGCATCGGTGTTATCCACTATCTCAGCTATGGCGTCAGGATCGCCTTCCGAAGCTGCTATGTCTGCGCATTCGTCCACGTACTTGTTAGGTAAATCTCCATCTTCATCTGGCAAATAATCAGTCTTGGTGCAGGCTTCGGCCATTCCAAGAGGCATTTCAACAGCCATACCCTTCAATATCGAATTAACTAAAACTTTGTTTCTAATCTGATTAGTTGAGAAATTTATATTAATATTTCCGTAACAGTCAGGGTACACGTCGTTGATGTACTCTACGCTTGTTTTTAAGCATGATTCACTCTCAGGCCTTCCCTGGCACTTACCGTGATACTTTTTATAAAGGTTCTCAGATGTGCTCTGGTTACGTAGGCTAAATATTAAAGCAGAGACCTCCCCCACTCCTGGTATTTCTCGTTCTCCGTAGCTTATATCAAGGTCACCTAGCCCTCTTAACTTTATGTCTTTCTTTAATTTAACTTCGTTGTTGTTTATGGATATAGATGAAACTCCAGCTACCGTATAAGGCGATGCAGCCCTGGGAGCTAGAATAGCCTGGCTAGTGTTTGTAAAGGTAGCTGAGAACTTTTGTTCAACCCCTTCACCAAATACTATCCATCCCATAACGCCATCTGTCATGGGGGTTAATGAGTAAGGTATTCCTACCAATACTGGCTTTGGTATAGAGATAACAGCTAATGGAATAAACTGGGGTTCGGCGTCAAGCTCGCCGGTATTTACGGGGTAGTCCTGACACCCTAGGAAAGTTACCGTTACTATACCGGGCCCACAATGTATGCTGCTTATGGCTGCGAACTTAGCTGTTGTCTCTGGAAACCTTAGTCTAACATCCACAACTATATCGTTAGGAATGTCCAAACCTACGTCTGATTCCCCAGTAGCCTTATCGTCTATAGGATACCGTTTAATTGAATTTAGGTTAAACCAGTTATTGTTTAGTATGGCCATTAGGGTAGTATTCCCACCGAATAAGGAGTGGCTTCGACCAGTACTTCGTCTTCGCCTAGTACGGTTTGTGCACTTATTAGTAAGAAGTCCCCAGCTTCAGCACCGGGAATATCAACTATAAATTTTACTTTTGCAGACCTTCCAGGGCGAACTTCATCCCATCTAAAAACATAGTTTGGCCACTCCCCTTCGACTAAAATAATTATGGGGCTTGTACCTGTGGTCGGATACCAAGTAGCCGAGTCCTCTTTCAGGAAACCTACGTTGCCCGTGGAGGTTAGGTTTAATTCTATTTTGATTGGTCCTAAGATGCTTTGAGATACGTTACAGTAGGTAAGCACTACCGATACTAAGTTGCCTCCAGCCGGAAGCGCAAGTATTCTCATAGAGTTAGACTCTCTACATCGAGCTGAGCAATCCCACTTAGCCTGATTTGCATATTGCTGGGCGCGTACCTTCATGGTCCTGTTGCCTAGAGTTTTAAACTTTTCGTAGAGGCTTCTTATGCCTTTGTAGGTTTTAACAAAGTCATTGCACTCGCAGCAAGGGCTACAGTTATTATAAACGTTTATTCTGTTAGCGTAGGTGGGCCAGTAACGATACCCATCGCTAACTCCTGGAAGCCCTATCCAGTAGCAATCAGTAAGTATAAACCCTAGGTTTCCGTATGAGGTAGGGCCTACGCCATTTATAGTTTTTATGGCGTCGGACACACAGCCATCCGGGCACTGATCATAAATGCCTGTGCCGTAGCCTACACCTACTGCGGTCTGAATATAATTTATTTTTCTTTTGCCTTCAACGCTGGTAGTGTTCCTTAGTACAAACACAAAGTTATTACCGGCTACTAAGCTTACATCTCCGTAATAGTCTGTAGCTCCAACCCTTAACTTGTTAACTTTATCGGGCTCTATTAAGTAGGCTCTTTCGTCTAGGATTGCGTTGTCGGGGTAGAATAACGCAGGCCTTTCAACGGCTCCACTACCTATATACTGAACAGCGTAAAGAGCCTTTCCGCTGAACTCCCAAGAGTACACTATTCGGTCAGAGCCCCATAGTGAGTTAGACCTAGTAGTAGCCACGGATGTGTCGAATACTACATTGTCGTCTTCGTCTTCTATGATTAAGTTGGATCCGCTAGGTGATAAGAATTGAAAGCCAGACACTCTAGTTACTTTTAAAGGAAGTGAGTGAGACTCTGTATAGACTAGGTTTATATCTTCAAACATGCCGCGTATGTCTGTAGAAGGAGCTACGAACGGAAAATCAGTGCCGTTTGGGAAAAGACCAGACCCATAGCCTGTAGCTACTGACATTACTCCCCCTAGCAGTTTCCGCCGGTACCAAGGTTACTTCCTAGAACGGTTAAGTTCATACGGTTAACTGAACCTTCTAACCTATTTAGAAAGTTAGTTAAACTAGTGGCGGCGTCCCCAAACCTTACTAGGTCGGCAGTTACCGCTTCAAGTTCTGTGCATCCGCAGCAAGGCTTAGAGCAAACATCGTTGAGTAGTATGCTGTTAGTGGCTGACGTTACAGATAGACAGGCGTCGCCTACCATAGATAGATCGCCAGCCTCTGTAGGGCCAGTTCCGTTTATGGTGCGTATGCAGCCGCCTATGTCATCATCGTCTACGCAGGCGCAGTCTATGTTCAAGCCTTCGCCCTTGATGGCGTTAAAGGTTATGCTAGTAAGAGACCCTACGGTGGATGAAGTCAGGTACATATTAGTACCTGCCACGAAGGCCACGTCTCCTTGAATTCTTTTAGACACAGAGGTGCCGTTTACCAAAGTAAAGCTGCTCACTCCTCTTAGGGCTAACCTTATGGCATCAGAGTCAACGTTGGATGCAGCGTACGCGAAGTTGTATGCTCCGGGCGATCCGGAGGTTAGCTCGTCCATTTTTCCAAATATTATCTTACCTACGCAGTCTATAAAGTCGCCTTCGCCTACTAGGGTGTAGGTCTTATATTCTGAGTGCGTAGAAAAGGCTAGAGTTACAGATGCCACGGATATGCCTGCAACGCCGTCCCAATACCCTAACGACAAGCTTATACCAGTAGAGAACCAAGATATTGATCTTATGTAAAACCGCTCTGGAAAGGCAACCAACCCTGAGTGTATAGGAAAGTAAATCCCTAATATTAAGCTGTCAGGTATTTTAAAGGTGCCCGTAGTATCCACCTTAGAAGCTGCCTCTGTTAAAGGGTAGCTTCTTTGGCTATTTGAATTGAGCCATTCTAGGTTCCAAATACCTACAACCATTAGTTACGACCTCCATGTCGTAAGGCTTAGTATAGTACAGCTACAGCTTCTATGAGCCCTACCTCTCCGCCGTATCCATCAGCAGCCGTCCTGGCTATGGTGAAGTACACAATATCTTCTCCAGCTATTTCAAGTATATCTTCACTGTCTATGTCTATGTACTGATCTGCCGCTACTGTTACAGAGGTGTCTATAACTAGGACCTCATCAACCAGCGGTAAGTCCACTGGGGCCCCATCCGATTTAGAAAGAATTCTATACGTTACTGTTAGACTGGACAGAGTTCCTGATGTTCTTCCCAGAAGCCGCAGCCTTAATTTAAGTTTGGGGGCGGCCGGGAAGGCATCTGCGTGAGGCATTAAAACTTTAAGTCTTATGGAGCTGGCCTGAACAGAAGGAAAGGCAAGGTACATTATGTCTTCATAGTACCGTTCTTTAGTATCGCTTAGGCGCACAACCTGCGGCTGAACTATTCTTTCAGCGGAGGCCACGTTGGCACTCATAGTAACTATGCCTTGATGTATTGTAACGTCGTCTTCATCTACTCGGCTGAAAGTAGAGGAAATAGTTATACTATCGTCTTCTACTATTATGCCCTCTATGACTCTGCCTCTTTTAAACTTACCGCTTTCTATTTCTTTAAACGCCAATGACCCTTCAAAGGTGTCATCGTCAACTGTAAGGCCTAGATCTAGGTCTAGCTTAAGAGCCCCAGTGGAAGCTGGCAAATTATCGTAGCAACCTATCACCACTATGCCGCTGCCTTCTACAGCCTGTAGGCTTGTAACTACTGTCTTATCCACGCCGTAAGCTGTCTTAGCAAACCTTAGCAGCATTTTCTTAAACATGTCTCTTGGGCACTCAGGCACCGACAAAGACATAGACTCTGAAGACCCAGAGGATGAAGAAGACGAAGCTCCGTGTTGGTAGGACCACGGTACATCGTTGTAGCAATCCGACATCCACCATATACCGTTTATGTCTATGAGAATAATACCTTTGATGCCCGAAGGAAGCTCTATTCCGTTTCCATCTGTTTCGCCTTTAAACCAAGTAACGCTTGCTGACTCTGTAGGCATTGGTGGAAAGACGTTGTTCAAAGCTACGTGCGTCCTAAGGTTATACCCAAACGCTGCTCCTGTTGGAGCTAGCCCGTTGAAGAATGCGTCATCTGCTGGAAGCCAGCCTGGAAGAGAATCATCTACGTTTATAATAGAGTGACGTCCGTCTGTACTGGGCGTAGGGGAGTCTCCGCAAGGAGAAAGGTTTAAACTAAACTCATAGTGTACATGGTTGTACGGGCCGTCCCTTAACTGAGGCTGAACATATACTATTCCATTCCCATCAGCGTGAAGTACGGCTACGTCGGCTATAGCCGGCTTAGGCGACAGCATGCCTCTAGTCCTTCCTGATAGGTAGTACCTACCGGGGGATAGAGTGCCGCCGCCATCTATGACCCCGGTTATGTCTATCTCGCCTTTACCGAATATAAGTATGTCAGCTACTTCTGGACCGTGCTTGTATAGGACTATTCCTATAACTTCACATAGTGGAGACGTCTCCAATATCTTGGTCTCTTGATTAAACTCAAACCCCGCGAGTGCTCGTTCGAACCTTGACCTAGTTCCGTTCCAGTATACCGACATTCCTAGAGCTGCGTCAGCCTCTACGGCGCTATCGTATATAACTAGAGCTTCTTTATTTTCTATTCCATCGACTCTTTCTTTTAAGTATCTGGCTTGATTCTCGAGAGCTCTAGTTGGACGGCTATCCACTCTGGCTTCTACGGATTCGCCATCAGTTACGTGCTCTACTTTGTTTGTCCAAGATGAAGACATTAGTTATACCTCTATTATTTGAACTGCTCTGTCCAGCTAACCCCTATCTGGCTAGATGCCTGTTTTACAACTTGGCTTGCAGTAGGGTAATACTCTCTGGCAAATACTAGATCCTTTGTTCTATCTGACCATGACGGCGTAGCTACAAGAGCTAGCCCAAAAACAGTGCTGTTAGCCCCAGCTGTAAATGGCTTGCCATGTACGCCCAGGCTTCCAGTACTCTGAGCAAAGAAAGTCAGCTGATTAAACTTAAGAGAAGTTCCTTCGTACCCGCTTATTAAAGTAGCGCTAGGGTTAGATATAAGCTGTACTCTTAAAAAGTCCCTAGAAGGAGAAGCAGACAAAGCTGAGTAGTACTCTATGCCTTCTGATCTATCAAAGGAAGGAGCAGACACGGTATCACCAGATATGGCGGTGTTCTCAAACTCCAAGTACATTCCGCTTATCTTATAATCTTGGTTGCCTTCTCCAAACAGCTTGCAGGCTATCTCTCCCCAAGTCCATTGAATCTGATTATGGAACGAAGCCTGCGGAAGCCACACTCCATTTGAGTTTACTTCGTAGGTTTGTATAATTCCGTTTACTTCTGCATTACTGTTATTAGCCATCATACCCTCATGAACACTGGCTGGTTATAGTCTTAATAGACACGGCCAAATTAAGCATACCCAGAGAACCATAGGACACTATAGTATCTATTCCGGTAAAGGTACCCTCATCTGAGGATTGTACCTCAAATGTGCTATCGATAGCGAGTGGAGCTTCAAAAATGAAAAACACTCCGTTACCCATAGCTAGAAGGTCGGGAACCTCGTCCATTCTAGGTATAGAGTGAGGAAGAGCATCCGCTTTAATTGTTACTAGAGTTAGCCCCATGGGAATAATATTCTCTAGTAAGAATTTCATAGGGTTTACGGTTAACGGCAGGCTTTCGGCCTGCGGCTCACCTATTTTTTCGTCTCTAATATCTAGAGCCTGAGCTAGCGTGCGCCCTTTATCAACTCCGTTTTTATGAGTAGTCTCCCAGAAATGATCTACATCTAAAGGGTGTCCGTTAACTTTAAACTTTAGTTCTGTAACCCCGTCTAAATCTGTTACTGAAGTAACTAAATCTTCGTTTAGAAAGGTAAGGTCGTATACAAACTTATTGTCTATGAAGCCTTTTCCTAAGGTTAAGGCAGCCACATCAGACAGGTCTACGCCTCTTCTTAATTCTTTTATGGTTAAAGCGTCCGATAGGCTATTTCCCTTTATAACCGTATCCCCGACTAATACCGAAGCATTCGCCTTATACGGTAGAAAGTAAACATTCTTATCAGTCACTATTACTTTTCTGGCTTCGGTATTAATCAACTCCACAGTCTCAGTGGCTAAAGCAACTGGTACATTTAAAGAGTAACCCAATAAAGAGGCTAGCCTTCCCGAAGATGTTCCGAGAATTAGGCAATCATATATAGTGTTTATAAGGCCCTTGTACTCTTCGTTAGACCTGCCATCAACGCCTATAGGCAAACCAAACATAAGCTGTATAGATTTCTGGTCTAACTTGGCGTTGTGAATCCACAGAGCTATTTCCCTGTCGGTAGTTAGATCATCTAATGCTGACTCAGAGTAGGCTATTCCTGGGTTATTGAAAGGGTTTTCCCTAAATTGTATAAGGCCTAGCTTTGGATCTATGGAATAGTCTATGCCTTCAAACAGGCTTACTGACGGGGAGGTTATTCTATTGTATATCTGGCTGGCCCCAAGTACTTTTGGAGGTAGACGCCATGCAAGTCCTGGAGCTCTGCCATAAAATAGCGAGGTGCCGTATATGCCGCCACCTTCGTAGAATCCTTTAGGGCTTACTCCTTCACTTCTCTTTATAGGAAAGTAAACCCAAGACTTTGGCTTTAAAGGACTTATGTCGTGTCTGCTTTTACTCTTACCGGCTTCAACCCACGACGAGTTTGATTCTTTCCATAGCGTTGAGCGCGCAGCTACTAGGTGATCTATTTGATCACTTTCCGTGTAGATGTCACTCCAATAACCCCCTAACAGGGCCTTGACTTTATCAATTACGTCTAAATCATTCTCAGGATAAACAAGCATTCGTATCCCTCTTTCCTAGGGATTTGAATTATCGCATATTCTTTTAACGAATGAAACCAGCTTTTCTAAGCCTTCTGCAGTAAAATCTTTAGCCGACAGAGTTACATTATCAGGATTACGATTAACTTTGCCTTTGGACCTTATTGAAAGAGTCTTAGCTTCTTTAAGGGCACTATCGGGATTAATTAATCCCCAGCCGTATGTTGGGTCATACCCAGGGTCTCCGGCGTCTACTGCTGTTTTAAAGAAAGTCGCAGAGATTTCCTTTAGTAAAAGCTTGTACTTAACGTTTTCTGCTTTTAAGGCAGACAAGACTAAAGCCAACACTCCAGATACAAACGGAGTGGCCATTGATGTTCCTGATAGCTTGGCGTACCCTTTAGGCGGCCAGCACGACATGATGTCTACTCCTGGGGCAGCTATGTCTACTTTACCCCTGCTGGAGAACATGGCAGCTAGGTTTGATCTATCCACGGCAGCTACTGAAATGCACTCTTTCATTCCCGCTGGGTAGCCTGTAGTGCTAGGGCCAGGTCCTTCGTTTCCTGCAGCGGCTACTATAAAGCAGCCTTTAGAGTATGCAAACTTTACTGCGTCTTTTATGCTCTTATCTAAGCTAGAAGCCCCAAGGCTCATGGAAATTATGTCAGCCCCTTCTGTTACAGCCCACCTAATGCCTTTGGCTATCCATGCTGCGGATCCTGACCCATCGTCTCCTAATACTTTTCCTATCAGCAGTCTGGCGTCAGGGGCCACACCTATAACCCCGCTGTTATTTTTATTACCGGCTATAACTCCAGCGCAATGAGTTCCATGCCCATTGGTGTCGTAAGCCCCAGCGTTGGAGCCACTGAAGTCTTGGGAGCTGATTATCTGCCCGATAAGGTCTGGGTGACTAGGGGCGGCACCGGTATCTAGGACAGCTACCACTATTCCTTTGCCCGCAGAATCTATCCAGATATCTGGAATTGAAAAAGAGCGTAAGCCCCAATCAATAGTTTCGGAGCAAGAAACTGAGACGCTTTCTATTTTGTAAGGAGGTAGCTTAAAAGGAAACTTTTTAGAGGCCATTTTATTTCCCCTTGGAAGGATAGGTCCCTTCCACCCATTTTAGTATTAGTTTTATAAGAATAGGTAAAAGCCATACGGGTATATCAAACGAAGCGGCTGCGGGCTTGGACTTGTGATTTACTAGACTCTCTAAAGCTTCGCCTATCTTCTTTTTAGATATTCTAGCGGCCTTTACTGATTTGGTAGCATACACTTCTACAGCACACCCCATTAAGTAGGTAGCCACTTCCATAGAGGCGTATACAGCCTTCCACCTATCAAATGGTGCTTTACCTGTAAGCATATCCGCAAGTAACTTGGCGGCAGCTAGAGGAAAGGTGGAGAACTTAGCTGAAAAAGTTTTAGACGACATAGCTCTTATTCCTCTGTAGCGTCAAGTATGGCTTGTACATCATTCTCGTTTATAGAGCTAGTAGCTTCTGATACGGCCGACTCTACAGCAGTTATAAACGAATCACCGGCCACGCCCCGTGGCACTTTTACTTTATTCTCTTTAAGACTTGACCTTATGGCTTTTCTTATTTTTATCATGTCTATTAAGCTAGGTTTTTTTATGTGGTCTAAGGCTTCTTTTGCTTCGTACTTACAGAGCTTTGAAAGCTTAACTAGGTTGTATATTATGGATATAACAGCAGACACCACCACTATGGTGGATATAACGAAGCCCTTGGCTTCTAATCCTTTGTGAAGTTTATCCGCCATCTTGTTAGCTAACTTATCTATTGCTTTCATAGTGCCCTTTGGAGACGTCTCCACTAATGGTTTATAATCACTGAACATTTATCGGCAACTGCCGATATAGAGGCTACGTTCAGCAGCCTGATTGGCCTTTGTACCGCCACCTCTTTATCTTGCCCTGAGGGACCTCTAGAGCAGGTGCCTCAGGTACAGCTTCAAGTTTTTTTGATGTAAAACTTGACACTGGCTTCTCTGTTAGTAAATCAAATGATGCCTTATTTAACTTCATAGTTTGATAAGACATCAAGGTAGCTAGAGTTAGATATAGCATGTCTTGCCTTGCCTTGTATACCAAGGCTTTAGAGCTATTAGTAAATTACACTAACATAAACAATGCCTTGTCTAGTAGCTGCTCAGGGAACCCATCGAAGTTGCTAAAAGCAAAGGTCTCTCCGGCTCGAATATGCTTCTCAGCATCTTTGCGCCTGACTCTTAGAACGCCTACAGGTAAGTCAGCCCCGGTTGTAAAGTCTTTAAGCTGGCCGTGAGCATCAGCCCAGCTGTTAAGAATAATAGCGTAGGGATCGGTAGCATTATCATCGACTCCGATAAAACACATCTGGTGACCCCAGTTATCTGTCTGACGGTGAAACCCGTCGTTAGCTGCAGTCATGCTGTAGCCAACATCGCTAGCAGTAGTGCAAGGATAACCATTAGATATGGCAGCTACCAAGGCATCCCAGCTCTTAATCAAAGCAGCTGACTTGACTGGATGATGAGTGCCTTCTTCTATGAACTGCTTAGCTGGGCCTGGGCGGTCTCCCCACTTTGATGCTACCTTACCAGAGTACGCAGGCACATCTTTAAAGTCTGCCCTTAATACTCCGTACTTAATAACCGCGTCAGCCATCCAACTCCCAAGAGAACCATCATCGCCATCGAGCTGACCGCCGCCAATAAGCACTCTACCTGTACCGTAAAGGTACGGAGGGAATACTGGAGTAAAAGCTTCTCTATCGCCTTTCATAATCTTCTCGGTGGCCATTAAGTATTCGCAAGCATTCTTGGCTCCGAACGACACGCAGTCACCGATCTGCTGTTCGTAGTTTTCTGTGTCCTTGCCCAGAAGCTTTCTTACAGCCTCATAGAGCATAGTCTTTCCACCCTTAGTGCTTCTTGTAGAGCTAAGAATGTTAAACTCTTTAAACGAACCTCTAAGTAAATCAAATTGGAGCTTCACAAGCTCTGGGTTGTCTTTACCGACCCAGCCGCCTTTAGCCCCGTCTTTGTATAGCTTTAGAATGTCGCTCATTTTATTTTCCTTATTTTACAGACTTCAAACCCGCTGCTACTTCTCTCCAAGCTTCAGCAAAATCTGCGGCTGTTACCATTTGCTTATCCTCATAGAGAGAGTAAAGCGTGTCCTGCATTTCCTTAAAGAAAGGCTCCCATGCAGCTTTGTTAGCACCTACGGCTGCTCTATTAGACTCAGCAGTCTTCTTTAAAAGATCATCAACCTCCTTGATAGCCCCTGCAGCTACGGCTGATGCCATAGACTCGAAAGACTTTGCAACAGCCGTTGCAGTATTCTTACGTATGGCTGCAGGTACCTTGCTCGTAGCTAAAGAATAAGATTTCTTTTGAAGGTTGTATCTAGCTTCTGGTAGTACAGGGTCAGGAACAGCTGGGTCTGGGGCAGGGCCTGGGTCTTCCCCAATGATAACCGGGGAAGATATAATAACAGTCTTAGTGGCTATCTCTGCTGTCTTGTCGCCTTCTTTGACAACGTAGAGATAAGTGATAGCCACCAACGCTGTCATTCTCTTAGGAACAACCCCGGCACCAAAGAATATACCGTCTTGGTATTCTCTTACTCTTTTTTCTTTGTCCCCATCAAATACCTTCCAAGCAATGCTGCAAGATACAAAGTGCTTTGGTGGATCCTTGATAGGTGATACTGTGAGGTCCACCAGCTCCCCAAGGGGAACTGGGGCCTCGGCTCCAACAATCTTCTGCTGTGGGACCACAAAATCGGTCGCCAAGGAGCTGCTGGAAATTAGTATTGCAGCCAATAGGCTACATAATATCTTGTTCATGATGTCCCTTTACTTAGAGTGATCTGCCAAGGCAGCCGCCACAAGTTGAGTGGCTTTTTCTTTGTTTACAGGAGTACCTGGGCCAAACGCTTCTATAAGAGTTACTACCAGATCAGCAAACCAAGGCTGTTCGGCAAACTGCTTAAAAATGAATACGACTTTGTCGTCTACGTCACCTGGTATCATTTTAGTCATAGAGTCAGCGATCTTTAATATTAGATCAATCGCCTTCTTTACTTTTTCTACATCTAAAGCCGCACCAGCTACAATTTTATCTTCTGACATGTTTATCTCCTTAAAAATAAGTAAAACCAATACCCTTATACACTCTTCACGGTTACTTGCACATCCGACTTATCTAGAAAGTATGATGTGTTTTTTGAGGTTACTAGATTTAAAGGGTCCTCAGGGACGCTTAAAGAAACCCTACCATTAATATACCTTATTCTACCGCTAGGGTAAATAACCCTACCTCTCAGCTCTATTGAATCTATGGATTGATCGTCAGTAAGCTGGTTCTGAATTACGGATATTAGGTTTGATTCGTACAGCTTTGACCCAAGCCCCATAGAGTTTACGTAGTCAAACAGCTTGTTTTTAATCAAATCTACGGGAACAACGTAATCCTTATTCCTATTGTGAATAACCATGGATACTTTTACGTCAAAAGGTATGGCAGCCCTAACCAGAATATCGGACCCTGTAGGCCTAACGTCTTCACCGTTCAGCAATTTCTGTATTTCGTCTAAAGATTTTTGGCCCCTTATAGTAAAGCTATAGTCAGCTTTAGTCCCTATCTCTAAATCAGCTGAGGTGTCAGTATCCAAGAACTGAAGTGTCACAGTCTGGTATCGAGTAAATGCCGCCTCTACTGCTATCTCAATCTCTGGGCTAAAGCCCGTGTCGTCATCAGATATATCAAAATCTTTAATAGTGTTTATAACTTCATAGCCATACTGTATTGATTGATTACTGCTGTCTTTAAGCCTAACTATTCTTACTGCTTCATAAAAACCCGGTAAAGTTTCTCTATCAAACGATACTTGCCACACGCCCCCTGTTAGTCTCTGTTCAACTAGAGAAGCTTCAGCCTCTATAGTTGTTTTTGATGGAAGTCCGTCGTGTCTTATGTAGGCGTCTACTCTGCCCCCTTGAGCAACTGGAAAGACTCCATGATACCTTATCTGCTCCGGAGCTCCAAAGCCAAAGCTTCCTACGTCTTTAACGGTTAAAAAGTTACTCTTTATCAAGGCGCTTAGGGAATGCTTGTTAGAGAAGTTCTTTGATGCTAACCCCTCTCTTAGTCTAGATATAAGCTCTAGGTTTGTTTCTATGTCTGTGCCGTTAGAAAAATCGCTAGCGGCAAAAGCCAACACTATTCCACCTACTGGATTGACCATTTCGAGCCTATCGTTTTGTTTAAGCTCATATCCTTTTCCTTCTAGCTCCGCTTCAACTGTTATGTTAAACCCATAGGACCCATCTCCAATAGGGAACACCAGCCTGTCTGAAGCAGTAGTCAAAGACGAAACCGATAGCTTTGCTGCGAATGTGCTAATGGCTTTGTAGTTTTTACCGAAGGCTACAAAAACTGAGTTTATAGCAACTACGCTAGATTTAGAGCTTAGCATTACTACTGTTACTTCGCCCTTTACTTTAGTTCCTGTTTTTCTGGTCACCAAAAAATTGCTTAAAACGCTATCTACAAAATAAGGATCGGCTAAAGTCGGGTCAGCTTCTATAGCTTGTATAGACCCAGACTTTCTAAATTTATCCGCGTATGCCTCTTGAGCCGCGTGAATAACACTCTCCAGGTTAATCAAGAGGTCATGCAAGACACCGCGCCTAAAATCAGCTATAGGGCTTTTTTCTTGCAGCCTTTGTATAAGCAAAGCCCTAGCGGCAGCTACGTCGGCTAAAGGTAGACTAGTCAGACTTGGAAATGATATAGGCATTATTACCTCAATGGTACTACTGTTATGGGCACTACGAATATTCTGGAAGCCCCTTCGAGGCTGTCTATTCTAACAGATAAACTAATTTTGTTACCGACAACTATGCTCACTGACAGCAGTTTTGCGTTACTGTACTTTTCATCATTAGGGTACTCACCTTTAGAATCCTCAGCCCTGAGGTTAAAGGCTACCTTATCATTAGCAAACTCAAACGCAGACATAACGTCAGATTCTGACCTGAGCCTACCAGATCTAACTACATTTATAAAGTTTGATCCCCTTTCTTTAAGGTAAGGCATTGATCCTAAAGGCGTTAAAAACTCTATTAGCCATCTCTGTGTTAGCTTCTGTATTCCAGCGCATACCTTACCTGATGGGTAGCTGCTAGCGTACAAGCTCTGGGCCAGATCAAACACACTGGAGGTGTAGTCCCCGTCCAAGATGAGTATGTCAACTTTTCGGTTTGTGTAGTCTGTTGTCTTTTTTGTTACAGCCATTTTGTTTTCCTACCTAGCGCTTAGAGCTATTAGTTTTTTTATGTACCCCAATACTCCTCTGGGGTCCATGAGCGTACCGTCGCTGGTTCCCTGATCATACTTTCTTCCAGCCGACAGGGCTTCTGCCCTGGCAAGAGAGCAGTGTCTTACTCTAAATGCCCGCTCCATAGCCTGTAGATACGCAGCCTGCAGCTTTATTACTTTTGCGTCGCCGCTCGTTCCTGGGTTACCAGCTTCGTAAGTGGATTGGTATAGGGGGTCGAGCTCTGCGGTCCTAGAAAACTTGGCCCTTACTTCTTCGTGGTTAGCCGGGTCGGTACCATCTACATCGGCTAACTGCCACACTCTGGGCTGGCCCTCTAAGTGTGAATTACCTATCTTTAGACACTGCCCCGACAGCTTGGTTAGGTTCTTTGTAAAGCTCTCGGCTGGAGATGTAGCCTTAGACGAACCGTAGTAGTTATCTGTTGCCATTATAGTAGTCCTATCCTTTCTCTGCTGTCCATTTTTTTCTGTATATCGGCTCTAATCTGGCTTACCCTAGCCGGGGTAATCCTTAGCTTGTTAGCGACACCTATGTTATCCAATATTCTTTTACCATTCATCCCAAATGTATGTTCCATTATTAATTTTGCCCGGTCGTCTAGGCCGTCATGTACGAACATTCGCCATGCCTCTCCTTGAGGAGTGTTAGGTATTACCGAAGATGGGTCTGATACATCTTCGTTTTCGGTACCTGTAAACGACATTGAGGCAGCACCTTCAGATATTCCAGGCTTGTACCTTCTAACTTTTTCAATTCTTTTAGAGGACAGCCCAGTGTAGTCGGCTAGTTCGTGGTCATTAGGTTCCCGGCCTAAGCTTTCTGTAAGTTCATTAAAAGAATTGTTAACAAAGGTGCCGTCCATTCTAACTCTTTCAGGAACGTTAAGAACTTGATTAGCCTTGGACGACGCGCGCTTAAGAGCCTGCATGTGCCACATCATATGTGTCTTTAACTTAGACTTAGCAGGGTCATAGCTCTTTAAACCTTCTAAAGCCATACGCTTAGCTTGAAGCCTAATGCTGGGAGATACGTCCTGCCCTACATAGCTTTTAAGCGCGGTGTCTATTATTGGCGATATCTTGCCTATAATCATATCGTTTTGATCGGGTGTCTGGTTATTAGACCATAACGAATATGGCTCTATATACTCCTGCTCCAGGTTACCGTTAGAAGGAGTTTTAGCCTTGGCTTCGGGCTTATCCGAATCAAGAGAGAACATACTGGGTACTTTGCCAAATTGTTTCTTATCGTTCATTCTAACTCCTGGTTAGTAGACTAGCGGGGCGCCCATGTAAGTGTCAGCGTATAGCGGGTGTTGTTGCATAGTTAAAACCTGAGAAACGTCTTCTGGGTAGGTTCGGACATACCCCACGGTAAATGTAGTGCTAGAATCTAACGATTGAGCGCTTACGCTTATTGCCACTTTAAGCACTATTCCCCTAAACCAATTAGGCTGGGTTCCGTCGTTATGCCTGTTCTCAGGGGCCTCAAACTCTATGTAGCTACCCACACCTATGTCAGTCCTGAACGGCCCAGTTATGACCCCCTGCCTACCTTTAAGTACTTCAAATCCAAATACAGTTTTAGCGTAGTCATCTCTTAGTCTTTGGGTATGTTCAACTATATCAGAAATAGGAGGTAGGTTAGAAGGCTGGCCGCCTACATTTCCGGATACGTTATAGGGGGGTTGCTTATCTATACCCCTAGAGTATGTCGTAGCGCTTCCTGATGTTTGAAGCCACCCGGGGGCTTGCTTATACAGTACAGTGCCTTTGCACTCCGTTGATATGTAGGTCCCTCCTACCCTAAGTTCTGGAAGAGCGTTATCTTTTGAAGATGATCCGGAAAGGTAAGCTGAAGACGATCCAGTTAGAACCGCTACTCCGCGTATAGTTCTTGGCATATCCCCAGATATGGACATGGACGATATCTGTTCTCCTGGAATACTGGCAAACGGCTTATCAGCAAATACGTTAGGTAAAAAAGGAACTACCTCTGCGTCAGCTATTCTAGGCACTAACGCAAACATATAGCCGGCGCTTGCAGACAGTATATTGTCCCATATGGTCTGCCCTGCGTACCCCTGCATTGTTCCTGCGCTTATTTCACCTTTAATGTTATCAGCCACCTGAATAGCTTCAGGGCTAGAGAACTTAAGGATTCCACTTATTTTTGATATGGCTACTTCAGCAGCCCCGTTGTATATGGATTTAACGTCAGAGATCTGATCACTAGCAATTGGAACCACATTCTCTAAACATCCGGAACCAGTTTCCATATTTAGGTCAACTAGAGCATTAGAGTTCATTACTGATTTTATTATCTTTTTAAACCCATTTTCCCATAGATTATCCACTACTGTAGAGCCTGCCCCTAGCACTTTAGACGCGTATGTTTCAGCTAGCAGACCGACGGATGGTGAAAATTGACTTTGAGGAGTACGAAGTAGGGCAGCTCTTTGAAGATCCCCTGGAGTTGTAGAGTGCGTTGAAGAGCTTATCATGCTAGAAGCTGTAAGATCTGAAAGCCAGTGTTCTATAGATATGCTTAATACAGACGCATTGCTAGTTCGTTGGCACCCAAAGCCTGTAATATACCCATCAAATAAAATAGATCTCTGGCGATCAGGTATTCCCTTGTATTCTCCCAGCTCTTCAGAGTCTATAACGTAGGAATAGTAGATTAATATGGGGTCTCTAAAATTAAAAAGATTATTTGATAACACGTTTGCGTTTGAGTCTTCTAGGGTTTTAACGTTAAAGCCAGTGGCCAAGGTGATAGTGGCTGATGGTATAGTATTAAGCGCAAAGTCTACGGCGGCGTCTACTATATCGAACTCCTGCCCGCCTACTGAGGCCCAGCATTTTATAGTTCTTTTTGAGTACGGATAAACCATGAGATCCCCTATAATATTCTAATACGCCCTATACCATCAAGGCTTATGGCTAGAGCTAGGCTTAAAGCTCCAAGCCTCTCTGAGATAAACTCAGAGTCTCTCCATAGTCTTTTTAAATCTTCTTTTCCTGTAAACAGCTGCAGTTCAGTAGTTGAACCTATTATTCTTTCGCAGTCTACTAGCACCTGCCCTATATCTTTTTGCGGTACCCCTATGGCTTCTAGCCGGAAGTGCCCCTTTTGAACTCCTATGCGCAAGTTATAGCCCAGGTCTAAATATGCGCCTGAAGATGCAATCTCATACTCGTTTTTGCTGACTTCATCCACAACGTAGCAAGAATTTTCAGATATTGTTAGGTCATATAAAAATTGTGCCTTTCCTGAGCGGTCATCGGCGTGAGGCGTAGTAAGCACTACGTAGTCTGGAACAGCGTCGCCGTTTATGGTTTCAACCTTTACTTTACCGTATTCGTTCATTCCAGCTGCAAACTTTAAAGGCCAATATGTAAGCCGGCTGTCTTTCTCAGTTGTGGTAGAGTGCAATATGCCGTCGTGCCACATAGTAGTTATTTGTCTTAGCCTGTAGTTAAGATAGGCCCTATCTGGGTTCTCTCCAAATATAAGTCTATATACTGTAGATACATAATTAGGCATGCTAGATGGGTAAAAAAGTGGATCAACCAGCTCTTCTCCTGGGTAAGAGAGCCCAGGCCAATTGCTTCCTTGTATGTTCAGTAGTACGGTTCTATAGTGGTTTATCATTATTAGCTACCTACGCTGGGTTTGTACCGGGTATCACTGCAAACTGCATTGTGAACTGCCCTATCTGAAATTGGGGGTCGGTGATTTGCATCTGAAAACCCAGCAGAAAACCTTTTATAACGACCCTACCGGCCAAAATTATTGTTATTGGCTCTTTTCTTTTTATAGCGTTATAGTCTTCGAATTTTTTAAAGAATGGAACTAATGGAGGACCTCCAGCCTTAATTCCATCTCTGCACACAATAGGTTCATTTAGAAATAATACGCCGCTTATAGTCATGCTTCCCATCTTGTGCCCAAACGCTGTAATATATATTACATCTCTAAGTGTTTGAGTGAACTGAACGTTAGTTTCTCCAGTAAGACTCATACTGGTCACTATTCCGCCTATACCGTCTGCCTCTGCGCCCCATGTACTATTGCTTATTAATATATTAAACATACCTTCCCCAGCAGGGGCGGTTATAGCCATTACGGTTCCAGCTGAAGCAGTAAATATACTAGGCATTTGCTTTACCCTTTAGAAGTAGTGGGCGTTCCTGATTTCGCTGTACCGCTTACATCGCCTTTAACGGTCATGGTGCCAGAAATTACCATCTCTTTGTTGACAAGAGCTTTTATAGTCCTATCGTCTAATCCCATTATCTTGTCGGCACTTGCTTCTTTTCTAGCATTCTCAGCAGCCTCTTCCTTTTGCTTTTTACCCATAACTTCTGCGGCCTGGTTAAACTTCTTTACGTCTACAGTACCGTCGGCTTTAAATATGTCTTTAGTTATACCTTCGGCTTTAAGCCCTGCTCGTAGTTGTTTCTGGGAGTCAGTGAGCTTATCGTCTTTGTCGTCTCTATCTAATAGTTCTTTTAGCGCACGCATTTTTTGTTCAGGGTTGGCTCCTTCTTTGTTATCCTTGCCCACTCCGGCAAGATCCGCTGCCCTAGCTCCGCCCATACCAAGGGTTACTGCTAACTGGTTACCTACTCCTCTATTTGCTTGATAGGTTTTGTCTAGGCTGGCGTTATCTTCTGTTTTTACAGTTGTTCCTAAGGTGTCTTTAAAGAAGCTAATTAGATTCCCAGTCGCTCCGTTATTCTGCTTAGGGTCGCTAGACTTAAGCTTAGCTGCTGCCTGTAAGGCTTTGGTCATAGTTGGGCTAAGCGCAGTGTTTTCCCCTTCAAGAATTGAGCCTAAGTTACTAGCGTCCCTAGCCAGTGAAATTTTTTCTGCAGCCGAGATTTTTTGTAAACCTTCAACTCCGCCTATAGCCCCCACCATTTTAGCGTCTTGAGCCCCTAGCTCTTTTAGAGCTGTTGTCCTGGCGACGTCTGCTGAATCGTTGTTAGCCATAAGAGCTTTAACTTTTGCATTAAACGCAGGGTCACTTTCCATCCTTTTATTTCTTTGTTCTTCAATATCCTTTAACTTACCAGGGGCTAGCGTTTTAGCATCTCCTGGGTCTAGCCCTAATTGCTTTTCGGCTACTTTTAAAGTCTCTTCATCGTCGGCTGTGAGTCTTCCTTCCTGTCTGTGCTTAAGATTTTTGTATCTTTCTTTATCAGACAGGTTGCTCCCAGTTTTATACGTTGCTTCGGAACTTTCTTTTTTAGTCTTTAGCTTGTAACGCTCTTCTGCCTGCTCTGGAGTAAGTTCGTCTTCTTGCTTACTGTCTAAAAATTCTAGCCGTTTACTATTGGTTAGGCTAAATTCCTGCTCAGCTGTGCTATAGTCTTTACCTATAGTTTTGCCGTGTTTCTCTAAGAATGCGCTCTCTTCAGGATTCAATTGCTTAATTTTATCAAGAACGGCTTCTACTTTGGCTACGTCTGTAACTGCTTTAAACTTATCTTTATCAGCTCCTGATTCTTTTATTTTATCGGCTATTTCTTTATTTACTCTATCTATTTCAGTTTTGTCGGTCATACCTACAAGGCTGGCTCTGCGCTTGGCTACATAGTCTAACTGATCTCCAGAAGGAACAATTAATCTTCGTAAATCCTCTTGAGTTTTAATGCTATTGCCATCTGTAAAGAGCTCTGGTCTCTTTGCCTTTATACTTTCGGCAAACTCTTCTACAGCTGATTTATTAGCTTTTTCTTGCTCATTAGCTTTATCTAAAGCTTCTAAGCTGGCTCTAATGGCTTTTTCTTTGGTTGGGTCCTTTAGATCAGTCTCAGTTTGCTCAGCCGCCTTTAGTTTAGCACCAACCTCATCTCTACCGGTGGCAGCCAAGCCTTCTCTCATTTTTAGGTCCGCTTTTTGTTCTGCTATTTTTCCTGTATTGTTGGGTTCGTCCTTTTCTAGTCTAGCCAGCTCTGCTTTTGACTTCGCTATCTCTGTCTTATTATTGGCTTGGATTCCGTCGTAGGACGCCTTACCGCTGGCCATGTCCTTTAAGGCGTATAATTCTTTTTCGTTAATAGCTTTAAGCTGATCTATGCTTAAAACAGAAAATTCAGCTTGGTTAGTATCTAGAAGGGCGTCTGTTGATTCCCCTATGGCGTTTGCGTAATTATTAAGCCGACTAATGCTATCTAAGGACTTCTGCTTTACAGCTTCTCCCTCTTTGCCGCCTTTAGCGTACAGCTCAGAATCAAGAGAGTACTTGCGAAGAAACGTTTCGTATCTATCAATTCCCTTTGCTTCTCCGTCAGATTCACCCAGCTCATTTATAGCGCTATTAAGCTCTGGCTCTCTTGCTCCACCTTTAAAGGACACACCTGAAACTTTTAAAGATACATTCAGCCTTTTAGCTAGCTCTTCAGTGCGCTCGGAGTGATATTTTTTAGCTATATTTCTAACCTCTTGTCCTGTCTTGCCTTTCATCTCCTCCATGCTTACGCCATTGCGTTCTTTAAAGGAGTTCTTTAATCGCTCGTTTTCCGCTGCATCATTCTGCTTTCCGAGCTCTGCAAATCGAGCATATTCTTTTTCTTTACTATCTTCCGTAGCAAATTTAGAGGCTACCATCTCGGCCATAATAGACTGCTTCTCTTCATCCGTAGCATTGGCTATTCTAGTTTGGAAATAGTCTGCTCTAATTTTGCCCTCATCGACCTCATCAAACGCGCCCTTAGATTTCATAACCTCATTAAATTCGTCTTTAAGCTTACCCGCAATAAGGTCGGTTGGTTGATAGTTTAGGGCGGTGGCTATAAAGTCGTTAAACTGAGTATCTTTGCTGCCCTTTCTAACAAAGTCAGACACTCTGGACATCAGCCCTTGCTTACCTTCTGACCTGAACTTTTGCTGAAACGCAGTATCTATTTCTACTTCGGCCTTAGTTGCTTGGGCTTCTCTAAACAGTTCTTTGCTAGCTAGCTGCTGCATGGTTACGGTTCCGCCGATCATGCCTCTATTGGTTGCAAACTTTTCAGATCCTTCTGCTATTCCGGCAGACATTCTAGCTATAGCCCTTTTTTCAGTTTCACCTATGTTGACACCCTTGCTTTCAAAGTGCCGGGTAAGCGCAGCAGCTACAACCCCAGGAGCCTTCTCAGCTCCTATTTCCCCCGGCTCCACGTTCACTAAAGCTTCTGAAGCAACTCTGCTTATCTCTAATGAATTTTTATCACCTATAGTATGACCTTTAAAGTCCGTACCTTCCATCAAGGTTTTGTCGGATGATATTTGTGCAACAGTCGTAGAGGAATACCTAGCCAAGTCTTCAACCATTCTTAGGTTTTGATTAGCTCTGCCTACGTTAGTGCCTAATTGGTTTTCTGCGATGATTCTGGAGTTAGCTTCTCGGTTATACTGCAGTGAGTTTATCTCGGAAGTTGATACCCCGCCATCTTTAGCTAAAAACCCTTGAACTCCCCCCGGCTGCCTAGTCAAAGTGTAGACGTTCTTTTTTTCTCCCTTATATTCGTACTCTCCGCCTGAGCTCGTATCCTTAAGGGCTTTGTACACTGCTTCGAACTCACTACCTTTTTCCGGAGTATGCCCATACACTTCAACGGCTCTAATAATAGAGGCCATATCATGAGTGCTGTTGTCTTTAGAAGCCTGAACCCCTAGCTGCTCTTGAAGGTTTAATAATGAGTCAGAAGATAACATTCCAAACGCCTTGGTCCCACCAAACCTGTTTTTGGCCGCCTGATTCTCAAGAATGGCCTGATTGGTTATGCCGGGCACTAACGCTCTGTTTACACCGGCTGCGTCCGCCATGCCGGCTGTTACTCCCATCTGCCTAAACATCTCTGGCATTTCTATACCGGCTACCTTTGCAGTGTTAGCCGTGTTTCGTATCATCTTTTCCATTTGAATAGGGGTCATGCCCTGCATGCTTGATTGAGTTAAAGTCTCTATAGCCCCAACCAGCTGAGTCATAGGAGCGTTAGGTTCTCCCATTTCCCCGAATACTTCTTGCATGGCTGAAACGGCTTTCGACATACCTTTAAGTCGGTCTGATATCTTTGATGCATCAAACTCTCTAAGCTTACTGTCTAGGTCAGGAAGCTTGGACACATCCGCTACAGTAGTTCCAAGCTGCTCGGCTATGCCTTGTAAGTTCTTTCCTCTGCTTGAGCTTGAGTTAGGCATTAAGCCTCGGCGCTGCATTTCATCAAACATGGCCCCGGCTTTTCCTGCTGTAAGGCCACTCATCTCAGATATATCGGCATTGCCTCCGTATAGCCTTCTATACACGCTTTTAGTTATCTCTCCGGACGAATCCCCTGAGTACCCTCTTCGTCCTGTAACAGGGTCTACAGCGTACCGCCCACCTTTAAACATGTTTTGTGCCATTACGGTGGCAGACCCTTTTTCGCCAAAGAAACCTTCGACTAGATCTGGCGCGTATTGTGATAGGGTGGGCAGGGCTTCTGACATAGTCTTAGCAAATTGACTTGCAGCCCTTCTTTCATTCTTGCCGAATTTTTGCCCCATAAGTTTGGAGGTGCCCTCCATCATATTGTAGATGCCTAGCTGATCTTCAGCTGAAGCCATCTTTTCCGCTCTTCCCTGGTCGATTAGAGCCCTACTTACCTTGCCCTGAGAGTATATGTTCATACCGCCACCGAACTGAGCTGGAGTGTACTTTTGACCGGTAACTTTCATTAGAAGTGGTTGAAGGATTTGATTTAAAGCTATAGAGGCCCCAGGGTCGGTAATACCCATGATTCCTGCAAGGTTAAAGTCCCCTCCGCCTTGGCGGCCCATTCCCAGGCCCGTAGATAGAGGGCTGCTGGCTATAGCTTGTATAAAAGCGTTTGCCATAACGGCAAATGAGTCAGAAGAGCCTCCCGCCATATTCTTTAACCCTCAAAAAGCTTACTTAGTATCTTCCCTCTCTACCCAGGGCCTTGATACCTTATCGTAATCCTCTAGCATATCGCTTATCTTTTCCCAGGATTCATTAAATAGGTCGGCAGACCCGTAGCCTAAGGCACCAGTATACCTTAAGACAGCTAACTTAACCACTTCTGATGATTTTTTTAGCGAATAAGATCGGGCCAGCCATTTAATCTTAAGTTGCCACTTGCGATCGAGTATTTTGGCGTCTGCAAAGTCCACCACGCCGTGAGAGGCCATCTCTATTAGCAGGGAAGCTACTCGATCGCCTTCCAAAAATTTGGCGACTCTGCCATCACTTGCAGCTTATCGCACAGCGATTGAAACTCAAAGTACGCATGCCCTACTATGGACCTTGTGCTTTCAAGAGGTATGAATGTGTCTAGCACATAGTTCAAGAACGGTACCAGCTTATCTTGAATCTGCTTATTGTTAGTCCCCTCTATTTCGGCATCTTCTAAAGTAGGTATCTCTAGCTTGCCGTAAGTTACAGACTCTATGCTCTCTAAGGACATGGCCATTCTGTACGCTTGGAGGTTTCTCCAGTAGAAGTCAGTGCCCCCAAGGACTTTGGTTTTGTAGTCTCTCTGGCCGTCTATCACTATTTGGCGGTAGGCTATATCTGATTCTTTGCTGGTCAGCGCTCTAAAGGTTATCTTGTACTTATCCTTAAACATTGAGTACGTTTTTTTAAACCTTATTCCCCCTAAGATTGACTGTACGAAATCTTCTTTATCGCTGGAGCTGGCCTCTGTTAGGTCTTCTTTCTTTAGATCCCAGCCGCAATGCTGGCAGTTGGTTAAAAGGTTAATTGGGCTGTGATCCGCATAAGATTGAGTGGCGGTATATGGAATATACTTAGGCGGCTCTGGCTCAGCGAGCTGAGGTGTAGGCCTAGCCGCTTCAGCAGCTGGACTCTTTATGTCGTTTATAAACTTAAGGCCCCCACCCTCCTCTTGCTCTACTTTTGGAGCCGATGCCTTGATCTCTGGGGCTGTGGAGACGTCTCCACTTACTGGAGGCGTAGGCGGAGCAGGTTTTTCATTCTCTACCTTAGGAGCTTCTTCTCTTATAATTGGCTTAAGGCCTTCAGGTAGGACCGGGGGCTTAAGAGCGTTTGTCTGGTCTTTAGAAACTTTAACTGCTTTGTTGTGGGCGGCCCATAGCTCTTTAACCAGTTCCTTATCGTCTGTTATCTGCTTTAAAAGAGCAAAGCCTTCCTCTATTTCTTTTCTCTGCTTAGAAGGGATATTAGCTATATTAGTAGGCTGGCTAGTCTGCCTTAGTATGCCTTCGTAGGCTTTCATATCCATTTCGGATACGGCGGTCTCTTCAGGCGGGGCTTCAGGCACATCCTTGGTAAAGTTAGCTATCTCCTTATTCAGCTCGTCTATTTTCCCATCTTTTTGAAGGTTCAAAGCCTTTAACTCGAAGTCGGTTAAAGAAGATGGTTTTGGCTTATCAGCTAAAGGTGGATCTTTTTCTTTGTCGCTCATCAATTCCCCAATTCTTTTGTTAGCCTATTACTCTATAATTACCCTGAATCGGAAACGCCACTTCTTCGCCAGGATTCTTTTTATCTTCTATTTTTACTTTCGGCACAAGGTCGTTGTAGAATTTTAAGTCTATTTCTTTAAGGCCAGCTGAGTTAGTCCATGCTTCTTTACCTGGATACGGATAAGTTTCATCATTTAAATACACTACTGGCTTTTCTTCCCACTTATTTCCAGCAGCTCCGCCGAACATTCTATCTCTTTGCTGCCATCTTGATTCATATAAAACAAAAGCGGATGCTTTATAGTCTGCGCTGGTTTTAAAGTAAAACGCATACCTGCCCCAGCCACCGGCGGGGTCAGCATCTCCTAACTTTTGAGGGCCTCTGAACGGAAGGGTCATACCTGCTTCAAATATCTTTGGCGCTAAGTCCTGAGCATCATATATGGCTGTGTTTATTTTCTCTAGCTGCTCATCGGCTTCTTCTGCTGCTGTTTTTCCATCTCCATCCACGTCGTTGTCCAGACTTCCTACAAAGCCACCTTTTAATGTGGCTATGTGGCCTTCCGTAGAGATCAAATGTTTTCTGCACACCACGTACCCCAATCCGGCGATAGTCCCCGCAGAGTATAAGGGAGAGCCAATAACCGTAGCGTTCTCTGCAAATATATTTGCAGTATTGCACGCACCCGTAGTCGCACTTGCTCCTCCTATGTAATCAAACCTGGATTTTTCTATAAAAGAATGAACAGCCCTTCCTGCCATGACGACATCGCCTGGAGACTCGCCACCTGCGTCCAGTATTATATTTCTAGCCTGACCGCCGGCTCCTGATCGAATATAGATGTCTATTTCTGCCAAAGAGCTAATATTCCCAGCCGATTTTAAAACTATACCGCCGCTTCCTGGAGCCTTATTTTCTATTAATAGCTTTCCTCCGGCTCCGCTATTTCCAGCCAAAAGAAACATATCCTTCTCTGACTTTATTCGAACATCTGCATTTGACGAAGCAACGTCTATATCTTCTCTAGCCCGGATGCAGGTGCTTCTGCCTGCTAAAGATATTAGATTCCTTCCAGGCCTTAGCTGAATATCCCCTGGGCAGCTTATCTCTATAGACCCACCCACCATGCGAATCTCTTCCCCGTTAGGCCCAGCTATAACTATTGTTCCATCTGGAAGTATTTTAAAATAAGACATAAGAGCGTTGTACTCAGCCGAGTATCTGTGATCTACCTGTTTAACTTCAATACTAGGAGGACGAATGTACCAACTACCAAAAAGGGCTCCATATGCAGGAGTTTCTTCTGGCTCGGGGTCCCCTACTTCAAAGTCTTTTTCGTGATACTTAAATGGGTGGTCATTGCGCCAGGCAAACCCGTAGGCTGTATCGTCATCAGCGCAAAGAGCTCTTCCTACAAAAGAGGCAGCTTCAACAGGTGTGCCCGATAATAAATGTGGGGCTCCAGAACCGTTATTACCTGAGAACCTATAATTTTCTAGTCTATCTCCTACATCGTTATTCTCCATTCTTACGCCTCTTACAGGCGGCACATATAAAGGAGAGTGCGCTATGGTTATTCCCTGAGAAGATCGCATATGGTAGTTGCCATCTAGGGCTAGGTTTTGCTCCCACACAATGCTTCCAGTCGGTCCCCCCATATTGTTTACAAACCCAGTATTTTCAGGCGGTAGCCTTAGTATTTCTCTAAACCCCTGCCCCGCGTATCCTGTGTAAGACTGAAACCTGTGGTAAGGAACTTGAACATCCTTATCAGTGTTCATAGTGTCTGTAGTGCCGAGGTAAGGCTTACCTATCTGCTCCTCTTGCGCACTTATTTTTTGAGCTGTTTTAACTCCTTGGTTTGTAGCTCCAAGCCCTTCAAACGCGTAGGGGGTGCGTCCAGAGTAAGCCGCTATTTCCCCGTTATCGTCAAACACTTCTAGCTCGTAGCCGCAAGCTCTTATTTGTATATTGTGGCCCTGCATTCTTGCCACTTGATCAAGATACAAAGCCCAGAACCCGCAGTTTTCGTCAGCCTTTATAAATGCCATAAACGGGTCTATGAATATGCTAGTGCCTGTCTCGCAGACCCAGCCTCTTTCTCCAACTAAAGTTGAATCCAAAGGGGAGCCCTTAGAGAAGTCGGCATGGCACTCTGGATCAAGAGCGTGCAAAAAAGTGTTAGTGGCTTCAGAAGCTACAGTATGTCCAGATGCCATACTGATTCGTTCTGCAAGTATATCCGCTACGTCAGGCATGGCCTCTGATTCAGCGCCTATGATTATCCCAGACCCGGTAAAGCTGTTGCGTATGTAGTAGACTTTAGTATGAGGTTGAAGACTACCTATTCTGCGGGCCCCCATCTTCATCTGAGAAACATCTGATAAAAGGCTGCACATTATAGATGTGCTGGCCCCAAATGTATCAACCTTGTACCAGCCCCAGAAGGGAGCTGCTTCTCCTATGATGCCTGCTTCTATACTAAACGCAGGATTACTAAGATCAAACTTATTATTGTTACCTGAAGAATACGGGTCTGAGTTGTGCTTAGACGGTCTATCTAGTGGCCCGTCTCTGGAGATAGAGTCTGCTGTACCTCTTATGCTGTCTGAGGCGTTATCGGCAAACTGAGATATCTGCTCAAGAAAATTAGGTCCGTTAGAGGGGTCTGCCACAATAAGCTCCTATCATAAAAAAAATCCACCGTGCTGCCTTATTGTGGCGAGTACGGTGGATTTTTTCAATAGATATAAATTAGCTTACTCGAAATCGTACTTTAGATCAGTCATCAAACCTTGAAGCTGTGAGTTGATTAAGTTGTCCTGAGCGGCTACGCTAAAACCTACGCTTTGAAGAAGTACGCCTTCTAGAGTTAGTGTAAGTTTTCTGCCGACGTTACCTCCTCCGAATACAGGGGATATTGGCCCCACAATTGGCCCGGTTGCGCCAGCTACACTCTCGCAAAAAGCTGATGGAATAGCTAACACAAGCTGCCTAGGGCTGCAAGGGTCAGCCAAAGCGGTTACTTGCTTTAAAGCGGCGTCCCCAAATCCTAGAATTTGAGTTGCACTAAAAGTTCCGCTAGCTTTGCCTACTACATAGTACCGGTTATTGGTACCAACTTCAAAAAGCGGGGTCACTGGCTGCTGATGACTTACCTGTAGGTTCTGAATAAGATTAAGGTTAGCGCCTGCAAAAGTTAGAACTGTTCCTACTGTAGTTCTAAAAGCCCCTCTGTACACGCCCTGAGAATTTTCCCCGAATATAGGATTAGGCATAGGTCATCTCCTTTCATTAGTCTTTACTTAATGCTGATAGTAGAATACTCAAGGTCAACCATTACGCCGCTAAGATTAGAGTTGATAAGACTATCTTGAGCAGCCACGGTAAAACCTATTTGTTGTAATAGCGCTCCTTTAAGTGATAAGCTTAAAGTGCTGCCGCTCTTACCCTGTTCTTTGGCACCAACGGTACAGTAAGAATTAGGAATAAGAAGGTTTAACTGACGATTACCAATACATGGGTTAGCTAGTTCAGTAATGCCTTCTAAGGCCTCACTACCAAAACCTAAAACTTGACCTATAGTGAAAGTACCGCCGGCTTTGCCCACTACATAGAATCGCTTATTGGTGCCCACTTCAAACAAAGGTTGAATAGGCTGTTGGTGCGAAACTTGAAGGTTTTGCACCAAAGTTATGTTCTTTTCGCCAAATTTAAGGGCAGTACCTTGGGTCGTTCGAAACGCTCCTTGGTACTCGCCTTTAGACGCTTCGCCAAATATTGAAGCCATGATTTAGTCTCCTGTTTTTAGTTCAGCCTAGAACTACACAACCAATTTAAGGTCGATTACATTAAGCGGGTAGGGAACAGTAAGCTGAATTACTACAACGATGTTGTCCTTTAGAACAGCGTGTTGCCTGAGCTCTGTAACTTTGTAGTCTATGAGCTGTGGCCCGATGTCGCCGCCTACGGATGTCTTAAACCCATCGCCGATGCCTTGAAGAGTTATGGCAAGATTGGTAAGGGTAATCTGGGTAACATTTGATCTACCGATATAAGGAACAAGGCCTCTTCGGAACGCGTAGCTCATGTTGTCTACGTTAGTTCTAACTTGTTCTTCGGTGTGATTAAGGTCAAGGTTGTTAGTAGTTACAGCATGCCTGTTGATAAAGCTGCCGTCTTCAGCCTTGATGATGACCCAGCCACCAGAGCCAGCTATGTCATTGAGCTGAGCAACATTAAACCCAGCGATGGCATCGCCAACACTGTCTAAGCCTGATACTTCTACACTTGTAAGACCTTGGTGAGGATTAACCCCAGAGCGAAGTCCAGCGATAGCAGCTGCTACAAAGTAGCCAGGTTGGTTAGCATATCCACTAAGGGTTACTGATTGATTAGCAATAGCTACTACCCTAGTAGAGCTGTACTTAGCGGCAGCCATAGCAATTTCTGAAGAGTACTCAGTATTGTTAAGAGTGCGCCAGATTTCAACTTTTTGGGCTACAGCTACAGCGTTTGCGGGGCCTGCCTTAAGCCTTAAAGTGGTTTCAGAAGTTACTGATTCCACAATGTACTCGGTATAGGACATGCGCTCAAAGCCGTCAGTAACATAGAAGTACCTTACGGTGTCTCCAGCTCTAACGCCTTTAGTATTAAACTTAGCGTTATTAGCAGGAACTGTAAGGCGAGTGTACTGAGTGCCGCTGGTCAATGGGTCATCAGATATAGTTGCAAGTACCTCTCCTGAGTCAGAGGAAGTAGCCGCGCTGATCACAGGGGTAGACCGCGCTACCGACACTCCAACAACAACTGCGCGCCATCGGCCTACTTCAGCGCCAGACTGGTCTTCTGCGTGAGCTTTGTAAGCGTCAAGGACAGCCTGGTTAAAGGTAAGAGGAACTAAGTTGTAAAGATCTTCACGATCGCTTACTACGTCGAGAACGTTCAACCAAGCGTTAGTGTCTTCTGGGTCAGAGACAGCGGTGAACCGAACTTCTTGGCCATTGCAGTTTTGCAAAGCCATGAACACACCCCAGCAAAGAGGGTTGTCAGGATGAAGAGTACCCAGTGCCGCTGGCAAATCAGCAATATCATTAAGTGTGCCAAATTCACCAACATAAGTTTGAAGCCAAGCTCTGTACTGAACATACATTAAGCCTGATTCAATTGGCAGGGCCACCATAACACCGTCGTCGGTCCAAGATGTATGGAAAGCTGTAGATGCTTCTTTAACAATCAGCTCTGTGCTACTGGTAGTGTAGTTAACATAAGGAGCAGCCTCTTCCCTGCGCTCAGGAACTAAAAGAACTGGGCTAACTATGTAGAGCTTAATATCAAGGTCTGAAACGCCTTGTATTTCAGTAGGAAGGTCGTCTTCAAGCACTATAGTTCGCATGTAGCCGGGAGATACTGCTGTAGCTTCAATGTAGTACTTGTCGCCTTTGCAAAGGCCTGTACCACTAAAACTTACAGTAATACCTTCGTTACCCACATTAAAGGCAGTGCTAGCCGCACTAACAGTTACGGGTGCGCTGTAATCCACGCCATTGGTTGTGGATACAGTGATTTGAGGAGAGCTAGAGAAAGCTCCACCCTTAGTCACTTCAACTATGTAAGAAGTGTCAGAGGCTCCGGTGTAAGTGCCGCCAGAGGTAGCGGTGCTTGGAGAAAAGACCTGAATAACCCGAATGCGCCACTTCTGGCCAACAACCAAGTCGTTAGCGCTGACGTCATCCATGCTGGCTGCAGAAGATGCAGAAGCAGTAGGGTTAGAGTCAAACTCTACCTTTAGGCCACGGGTTCCGATAGTTGTGAAACCGCCGGCCGCAGAAGGAGTAACAGAAGCAACGTTATCAAGGCCTGAGCTGGTAGTTACTCGAAGGGCAGCAGTGGTAAGGTCTCCATCCCTTGAGCTCTGGGTGACTTCTACAGTGTAGTAGTCATCAATCGCCCCGTCTTCTCGAGCATCGTAGTCAGTGGCGTTTGCTGTAACTGTGATGGTATTCTTAACAGTGCCGATGTCGTCCACGTTGACGGCAGCTGACTGCGAGGTCTTGTTGGTAGCAGCGGCAACGGCTGCTGCTGTGCTTGCAGCTACATCGTCGCCGATGAAGCCTACTATTTTAGTATTTAAGGTGTAGGTAGTTCCGGATGCTATACCCCTGATATACACTGCATCACCGCTTCTAGCGCCGCGGTCTAGAAAAATAGCTGAAGCTGGGTAGGAAGTACCGTTATCGGTAAAAGCTACGCCGGCTGCACGAATGCGATTAGGGTGATTAGCTACTGGAGCTACAAGGCTGCCAACTCCAGCGTCATTTTGATAATATTTAAGGTGGGCATTATCAAGATAAAGCTTTACAAAGGTAGTATCTACGACAGCGCCTGGGCTAAGGCTGGGCCAGCTGTATGAAGTGTCTTCAAGGTAGTCGTAACTACCTAAGAGTATGTTTAATTTTTCATCTGGGACAGCATACCGAAATAATTCAGCGTGTCCTCCGCTTATGTGGGAGTTTAAAACTCCTGCTGTAGCTACGGGAGCTATTCGAAATTCTTGAAATACTTTAACTTGGGGAAGAACATACGCCATGATAGTTGGCCTCCGTGCCTGTTAGTTCGCCCCGTCTTAGGGCAGGTAAGAAGATAAATTAACCCTCTTAAGAATCGGCCCCTGTTGGGCTATAGTCCAAACCTCTTGTCCAGTGTACTGTACAACTATGGGTGCTGCATAGTTCTCTTTTGCTTCTTCTAACTGAAAAAGAGGACCGAGCTGCACTGCTTCAAATTTAATCAAATTCAGAACATTTGCAATAACTAATCCGTAGGTATTTAAATCTTTATAAACTTCACCAGCTAATATCTCTGACTGAACGCCGCTATTCGATATACAAAATAAGGTGTGGGACCCTTTCATAATTCTACCATAACGCTCAGATCCTAGGTAAATATCTCCAGTACCGGCGTTGTCGTTAAGAACTAATCTTTCGGAACTCCAGCTTCCGCGCTTAATTATTATAGCTGGTCTTTTTTCTGTTATTTCTGGTTTCCATTTGGTTATGGACTCTATGAGAATGCCCGTAGGCTGTGTTGCCTTCCAAAGTAAACCTCTAAGTTGCTCTGTTTCTATATTATTTGGATCTGCAAATCTATTGGTAAGCCAGTCTCTTAAGTAGCCTGTAACTATGTGAGGGGCTATGCCTAGAGCGCATAGGTTGTTCCCCGTATCAAATGCTGGTTGCGGTTCGCTCATGCTTTCTTGCTTTTGTTAAGATCCATAAAGGCAAAGCTAGGCATCGTGTATGGCTTTGTTTGAATCATCTCTGGAAGCTCATTTTTTTTAGTGGAGACGTCTCCACTAATGCCGCCGTGAAGGTCTTTTACGTGGTTTGCCATCTTATCAAAAGGTGAGTCGTCAAACATCGACCCTTTGTCCATCATTCCTTTTACCATCATAGCCCTTCCTCCGGTATTGTGTATACTACGTCTGTGAACGGAGCCATTCTTAAATTTACAGCAGCTACTATATTGTACCCTCTCATTGTAACTAATTCCGTATACTCATGTACGATATATCTTCTGCCGCTACCTTTATCCCATATTACATCTGTAGCTGCAACCACCACATCCCCTACTACCCTACAGTTCTGAATGGTTGATTGTGTCTTTGTTCCCGTGGACTCTATATCTATTTTCTGTGCCTCTGTAGCTACTGGAAGTTCTATAAATATAGGCACAGCGCTATAATAGCCATTAAGTAGGGATGTCCCAAAGCAGATTGGGCAGTTACCATCTATAGCTTCATCGGTTAATGGGTCGGCGCATCTAGGGCACCTTTGAGCTGTTATTTTTCTTTTAAATATTACAGCGGTTTCTAGGCCAGCATATTTAGATAATCTTAATTTTTCTTTTCTTATAAGCTCTCTTACTATTCTCCAAGTTCTGTAATCTACTCCTGAGTCGGCAGTTATTGTTGTAGAGTAGTAAGATCTAAGAGCCGTTGTAAGTTTAACTCTGTAGCACCAGTCTAGGTCTTTGCCGTAAACTCTGCTTTCGTCGTCTATAAGAAACCAGGTGTTAATAGCGGGAGGGCCTATGTTTATAAAGTCAGCAGTATCTGCGGAAGACTTAGCGCCTTGCAAAGTAAAGTAGTAAGGGCCTGGATCAGATATAAGCCGACTAAGCTCCCACTCCACTCTAGTGCCACCAGAAGGAGAAAACTTTATAGAAGTCCTTTCAAATGGCTCTATTCCGGCTTCTGGCATGGCCTGTTCCTTACCTTTTCAAGATGTTTTTCACAGTCCTTAACAATGTCTACATTCCAAGATAAAAACGAGTGCAGGTGCCCAAAAACAAAATGACAATATGAGCACAATACTATTAGGTTGACAGGGTCCAACTCCCTACTAGGATCTAAATGGACAGGAACTTTATGGTGAACAACGAGATTCTTTGTAGACCCGCAGGCAGCGCAAGGCTTACCCTTTATAAAGGTATCACGACACTTAGGCCACTTGCCTGATCTAACCCCTAGCGCCCAGACTAGCGTATCGATTACTTTTATCTGTATGGACTTTAGGGTTATCATCGATACCTCCCAAACTCCCCGTAGGTAGAACCGAAAGACCCATCCCATGCTTCTTTATTTATTTGAACCTTAGTCATCTTGACCCACTTCATATATTCTTGAAGCATCTGATTGCCTATTGCTTCGTACTCTTGTGCTTTGTTCTTATCGTCTACGGCTATGCCGCCTGCATTGTACGCCAGCTGATTTCTTCTATAGTGCTTAGCCGCAAGAATATATAGCTCCCCCATTATCCCATCGAAAAGAACGGTAGGGTTGGGGAAGTTAGTAGTATTAAAGAATCTGTTAATCTTAGGCTGAGAGGTGTTCCAGTGCTGTACGCACTGAACCATAACTTCGCATATCTCGGCTAGATCGAACTCTAGAGTGTTTAGAAGGGGGTTGTCTTCAGGGGAGCTGTCCCTAAGGTATACTCTTATCTCTCTAACCGCAGGTAATCCTCGTAGTCCATTAACTCCAGACGTATTAAACTGACTTCTTTCAATGAGTATGTAGAAGTTAGTGGAGTGTATAAGCTCTCCGGAATGAGAGAAAACTCCCCAGTTACCTTCTAATATTCCGTTAAGGTTTGTAGCCTCCACGGGTATCTTCGCCCTGACTACGCCAGAGGCAGAGTTTGTAAATATGCCTTCTACATCAATTAAAGGAGCCGTGGAAGGGTTACTGAGAATTTCCCTGGCCCTGAGCTTTACGACTCCGGAAATACTAGCGCTTGATGAGCTTGAAGCTGAATCAAACCCGCATGTAGAGAAGTTTATTGGCCTGCCTTCGCCATCGCGCAGAATCATCTCTATAACAGGGGCCATGCCTTGGGCGGTGGCTACAGCTGGAGTCTTGGTTAAAATGGGGCGCCCATCCACTCGAGTGATGCTAGGCCTTAGGATTAACTGATCGTGGCAGTCGATTATGCTTGGGTCCATTTTGGCTCCATTGCTTATATTTTACACGGCCCTGGCTGATGCTGCCCCTTTAGAGCACATAGGTCGGCGTAAACATATAGCATATTGTTGGTCTTATGGAATTCAGTAGGGGCCTCCGTCCATAGCCTATCCGCTTGAAACCTGCAAGTTATCTCAGGAACAAACTTAGCGTAGTCCCTATTGGTATAGTACCAAAAAGAGTTCTGATTGATACAGTTAATGTGGCTGGGGTCTTGCACTGCTGCTCTTCCGTCCGAGCTAGGCGTACCTGATAATATCCAGCCGCCTGGGGCTAGAACTCTGTAGAAGTCATTCATGCACTCTACAAACTTATGCCTAGGTATGTGCTCAAAGCAGTCATAAGCCCTTAGAATACCGATTGAGTTATCCGCAAATGGTAAAGGACTTTCGCCTAGGGTGTGTATGATGTCGGCATCTCTTTTGTCTAGGCTCTTGTAGCCCTTAGGCGAATTACGACCTCCGCCTAAGTCTATCATGTCTAGTTTGTTTCTACGGCACCACTCTTCACACATCTTATGCAGATATCTATTATGTGTGGTGTTTTGTGCTTTTACTATATCGCCAGCTTTGCTTTCAAAAGAGTTTGATTTTTTAGGATCTATTACTCTTCTATAAAGGTATAGGCATTCTTCATGATGAATAAACTCAGCTTTAGATAAATAAGTTTTACATATGAGGTCGTGGTCATCTCCTACGGCCATAGAGCCGTCATGGCCTCCAGCAGCGTAATAGACATCCCTGTGCCAAGCCCTTACATGATTGGGAGCAAAGTACACTTGGGCCAAGCAGCTTGGCGAGGGTGGAAAGCACCTATGAGCTACATAGGGTTTGCCTAGGTGTTCAAAATCGTATGTCTTCCAGCCGTAGGAGCTATGGTAGACCTCAGGAGCACCGTTAGGAAAGAAGCAGGCAAAGTCAGAATAGTGAAAAGCTGGGCCGTGCTTATCGTGCTTTTCTGCAATTCTTTGAAGAGCCCATGGTACTAGTATATCGTCGTGGTCTAGCTCAACATATATCTCGCCCTTAGCCTGGCTGCAGGCGTAGTTCTTAAGGGCGCCTATTCTTACACTCTTTACCGGCTTCACTATCACTCTAGGGTCATTTATTATTTCTGGAGGTAGAAACAGAGTCTTATCTCCGTTAGGGACTATTATCCATTCCCAATTAGAGTAAGTCTGACTTACTAAGCTTTCGTAGCAATCTTTTATCCAGGTTGTGTCATGCGTAGGAGTGAACACGCTGAATTTTAGCACTGTAGACTTCTTTCATAGGTAAGATGTGGAGTATTCTCATGGGGTTAACATACCTATATGAGCTTTGTATTTCCAGCCCATTAAACAAAAAAGCCTCGGCATGCCGAGGCTTTTAAGAGTACCGCCTAGAGCGATTAGGGTATTAGCTAGCAATACTAGACGAGTAAGGCACACCAAATGGATCGACTGGTGAAAAGGTGCCGTTAGCTAATTGGATAGTCTTGCTAACGTCCAGAGTAGCATCGTAAAGTATTGGGGTAGGCCCGCTAACTACTACAAGGTCACCAGACTGGACTGCAGCTGTGAAGCCTGCCCTTTTTCGGCCAGAGGTTATTCTGGACAAAAGATTTTCAATAGATCCGAAGAATGTGTACTCTTCGCCAGCTTCAAGCTTTTTGCCGTGTGGTGGCAAGAAGCCGAATACTGCGGAGTGGCCGGACATGTTTCGTACTGTAGTGTTAATGCAATCTATATTAGCCATTTTAACCTCCTAGGTTACTTGTTAATTAAGCAGAGATCTGCTTGGCCATAGCTCCATGGTAAGTGAGAACTGCGTCCATTATATCAGGCCTTGAAGCTAATTCATAGGAGGCCTTTTTAATAGCGTCGTTTAAGTTGCTGTTAGCTGTGGGCGCGCCCATAAGGCCACCCAATTGCTGGTTAGCTACATTTAAAAAGTTAGTTTGAGCGGAAGCTTGCTTTACGCTTTCTTGAGCGTGAGCTTCTCCAAGACGGCCTGCCATTTCTAGAAGGCTGGATACCTCAGCGTCATTCTGGGGCACGATATTAAAATCGGAAGCCAGCTTTTCAAGAAAGACGGGAATAAACACTTCACGTACAAGAGTAGCGTGCGCAGCCTGAGCTTGACCCAGCTCTTCTTGCGTTAAATTAGACATTGTTGGCCTCCAGACCTAAGAAGAAGAATAGGGGCCACTTGTAAGTGACCCCCGAACTGTTAACATTACGCAAAGTCAACACGGGCAACTGCGTTGGTGTTGCCGATGGCACCACCGAGCGTTTCATAAGCGAAAAATTCCAGCATATAGGCCTTTCGGTCTACATAAAGCGTGGTATCTTCCAAAATAAAACTTTTGCCCAAAAATTTAGGATCAGCGAACATGAAGATGCTGTCAGTAGGAACCAAGTCCTGCTTGATGGAGATAATCCAACGAGCATTCATGAAGTTCTGTTCCGACCAGCCGTTCTTGAACACGTCCTGACTGAAGTCACCACCCATTTCTTCACGACCGAATTTCATCAGTTCGCGAATAGTAAGGTTGTTGACCAAGCAGGTACCTACTTCAAGGCGACTGATAGTTCTTGGAAGAACCTTGAACGCATCTTGAAGAGTGTCACGGGTGATACCGCCGTAGATGGTTTCCCACTGTACCAAACCCGATTGGGTTACGGTAGCATCAGCGGAGTTACCCATAGAGGCGTTACACGCTTCAATAAATTTACGATCTTCTTCCGCTAACATATCCTTAATGGCATTATCCGAGAGGATCTGCCGAATATCCATGCGGTAAGTACGAAGTTCATCTACATCCTTCGTAAATCGTGGAGTTACAATGCGGTCAAAGGTAACCCTGTATTTCTGACCACGAATATAGAGGTTCATGGGAAGAGTATTGAATGGAATCGAGATTGCTGCTGGAGAATCAGGTTCACGTTCAATAATCTTTACAGGCTTATCAGTGTCAACCTGTTGATCGAGGTCATCATTACTGACCTGAACAGGTGGAAGAATTCTTCGGTAGAAGCCTTCTTCACGCATTCTGTAGCGGGTATAGTCAACGACAGCATCAAGTGCTCGTTTTTCCATACCGGGGGTTTCAAGGTAACTGAGGAATGTCTCATTCGTCAGTTTAGTGTCATTATCGTAGGCCATGTTAGAGCTCCTCCTAGTATTAGTATCCTGCTTTGCCTGGTTTGTAAACAGTCCAGAACGCTAATACATTATTGCGGTCTGATTGGCGTTTACGCACGCCTCTAGAAACAACCCCAACTATATTAGTAGGGTTACCCGAACCGGCTTCCGCAGCTACTGTACTGGCGTTGGTCAAAAGACCAGCGTCGGTGCTGCTCTGGGAGCTGGATTTGCAGCGAAGATACTCGTTAGGAGCATAAGTGTTACCTGAGTCAAACTCAGTGGTTTCGAGCTCATAAGAGCCGGAACCTACTAAGCCAGTAATGGTGCCAGTAGGCCCGATAGGATACCAAGTGGTACCGCCATCGTTACTAACATCATTATCAGTACCGCCTTGAAGCAGGAAGATAGGCATCATGCTACCAGTGCAGCCGAGTTCAATCTCGCCTACAGAGTTAACATGCGCACATCGACCCGCATACACACTTACTTCAACATTAGCAGATATCTTGGCTGTAAAGTCCAAGGCTGCCATCTGAAACCAGCCCTTGATCGCATCAAGAGTATGGTCAAACATCTGACGTGGATTTGCCATAATTTAAGACCTCCGTGTCTGTTTGGCTACCAATCTAGCGCTAGTTAAAATACACCTATAAGCCTAAGTGCTGGCGGAAACGACGATCGGACTCGCGCTCGGAAGTAGTCCGTCGTCCCACGTATGGATCATTCATCGAGTCGTAATTGTTAGCTTGCTTTTCTGGTTTACCCAGAGCTTTTGGCTTAACAGTTTTACTAACGTCCGCAGCCTTGATCAAGATCTCTAAAGCCTTGACATGGCTAGTCAAAGCAGAAGCGGCCTTTTCACGGTCGGCTGGGTCAATCCTTTCGAATTGAATTAGGGCATCGACTGCCTTGGGGAGAAGCTCCCCGATGCGTTCGTCTGCAGCTCTTTTTTCATTGAGTTGCTTTTCAGCTACGTCTAGGGCAGCCTCTACGCATTGAATATAGTCGATTGCTTTTTCTGAGAAATTAGACATTTAAATAGCCTCCAAATTACCCAATTATGTCACGAACACAAAGTTTGATCTGGTCGCGCAAGTTACGCTGTTGAGCGGTCTTGGCTTCAGAGAATCTAAATTTACCAGCTTTGCGATAGGACTGAGCATACTTAATTAAGTTAGCTAAGTCGCGCTCTACGCTAGCTTGAGCTGAAGCCATTTTAGCAGCTTCAGGGGGCATTCCGCCTGCACCTGGATCTCCGCCTGCGCCGCCAGCTCCGCCTTGTTGAATCATAGCTAAGAGCTCTGCAGGATCAATTCCTTGTTCCTGAAGGGCCATAAGCAATTCTTGAGCTGCGTCGTCAGGGCTAGCGCCACCGCCACCCTCGCCGCCGCCTTCACCAGCCATCTGGGCCATCATGCCTGGGTCTACTTCCATGCCGCTCTCTGCTCCGCCTTCTGCTCCGCCTTCTTCAGGGGGCGCTGATTCTTCGCCTTCTTCTTCTTCAGGGGCTGCAGCTTCTCCTTCTGCGGCTTTATAGAAGGCTTGAAGATAGCTGCCAACCATGGCTGCTTTTTCAAGGCCATCGGCAATAGTTTGTTCTATAGAACCAGCTACTGCTTCTCTAGCTTGCTTTGAGAATTCATCTTGCTGATCAGCTGTTAAAGAAGCCGCTGCTGCTCCTGCTGCTGCCATTTTATCGCAGTCTGCGGCTGGAGCCTTTTTACCCTTCTTTTCATCTATTTTTTTTTGAATGAAGTCTGGCATAGGCTTTGAGCCTGCTGCTTGCTTCATGTTTAGAGTAATGTCTGAAAGCATATCATTGGCTTTATTACTGGCCAGCTTTCGAAGTTCGCCAAAAGACATAGAGCCATACTTTTCGCCATCATTAGTCTTAGCTGGGTGGCTAGTACCTGGGTCCTCTTTATCGCTCTTATAGTCATCTTCGCTAGCTGGGTCTTCGCCAGTAGAAGCGCTAGTAATGCCTACATCGAACTGTTGGTCTTCTTGTGAAGGGGAGCTGTCTCCAGCTGCGTCTACTCCACCGTTGAAGATAGTCTTCTTTACATCGGATGTGTTTTCTTGGGATCGTTTGCCTTCAGTAGCAGGTTGGGTGTTGTCGTCAACATCCTTGCTAGGGTGGCTGGTGTCCCCACCTTGGCTACCGGGTTCGGTATTAGCTGCTGCTCGTTTCTTAACGGAAGCTTGCTTCTCGTTTTCAACTTCAGAAAGAAATTCTCGCAGCTGATCAAATAGCTGAGGCATCGTAAATTCACTCCTATTTCGTTGGCGTCGCAGGTAAGGTTACCCTTAACCAAAATTAGTACTGTTCAACGCCTTTAATGATTCTGTACAGTACTTCAAAAGTGTGCAAGACCGTCTTGCACTTTTTTTGTATCTTTTTATAGATTATGCAAGTTGGTTGTAAGCTACAACCGCTCGGCCATAATGGTATTCTTGAGATTTATTCGCAGAAGCAGCCTTTAACCACTGTAATTGGTGCATGGCGTATGCCTTGGCTAAGTCTTCGTGCTTGGAAAAATCTTCTGCATATTTTTCAAGATTTTTTAGAATTGGGCGGGAAGACAGGCCAGATATTACGGCTGACCTAACTCCTATCTCTACATTTCTTACATCTATAGAGTGAGCACCGGCAAACTTAATAGCTTCTGAGTGCTGTCTCTCAGTGGATATGGTCTTAGATGGATCGGTGGATCTATCGCTAGCTAGCTTTTCAATAGTGGAGACGTCTCCAATCAATTTAGTAAACACATTAGGAAGATGGCGTTTAACTTCAGCCGCTATTTTTTCCTGGCCTTTAGCTGATAACCAGTCTTCCAAAGATACAAGAATACCTTGCTTAGCGCACGCTGCCCAAGGGTAGATTCCGTTTATGGAGCTTTGTTTCCAGAAAGGAAGAGGCTTTACTCTTGCAGACACAACCGCCATAAGGATTGGGCTGCACACTCCAGCTGATTTTTCTAGGTTGGATAAACTTCTAGCTATCTCAGCTAGTTTTACGGAGCCTTCAGAAAGATCACCGGATAGTATGCTGTCCGATGCTCCTACTCCAGCTAGCTCAGCAAGTTCTGCTCCGCCAACAACATAGGCGTTAGAAGCCGCTTTGTAATGACCAACTACCCAAGCTATTCGATCGGCTGGGCGGTAAACGTCGCTTATGTCAAACCAAGTTGGGTTCGGATTATCCACATGCAGGACGTGGCCGTCTTCTGCAACTTTAGTGAGGTTAGATTTGCAACCGCCGTACTTGCACATATCTTCTGTGCAGTATTCATCTCTATTCTTTGCTTTATTGCCGCAGCCGGAACACACATCATGGGAAACTCTGCAGGCCATGCTTACGCCCCAGTTGTCATCCCCTGAAGCTATCTTCTGCATTTCTTTATCGGCTACTAATCCTTTGTTTCGATCTGCGGCTTCTTTAGTAGCGTTAAGAGCTACGATGAGCTCCACTCGCTTCATCTTGTCGTTAAACATAGAGGCCTTAACCATGCCGTAGCTTTTTTCAGTGTCTTTGTTTTTGTGGTTTCTGTACCAACGAGCATGCTTAACAAAAGTGTCGTGGTACTTGCGGCAAGTGGCTTCTTTAAAACCGTCACCGTTGCGGTTAGGGCCATAAGCTTCTGTAGAGCCTATAGCGATCATATGAATAGGTTGTTCGCCTGGCTTGAACTCTATTCCCCTAAGAAGGTGAGCAGCTTCGTCTCCGGCTCTCTTTACAAATGAAGAAAGATCATGCCCAACTAATCCTTTGGACGATACTTTAACTATAGAGCTAACGGAGTCTCCAAAGCTTTGCGAGTTAGGGGCTATTATTTTTATCATGTTACCCTCCCTGTAAGTAGTAGGTATGCACGGACGGCTGTATTTTTCTATTACGGTTTAATTGGCGGGTTAGCTGGCTTAAGTGGTGGTGCGAGCCACTTGTTAAGCCGGTCAATGGCGGCGGCGAAATCTGAAACGCCTTTGCCCGCCGCGTGCCCTCCCAAAGGAACAAGATAGGCTCCACCTACTGCCCCAGCGGCCACAAGTGGAGCTTTTACAAGGCCTTTGGTTACTCTGTTGCCAAGCCCTCTTTGGGCCATTCGGGGTTTAGTGGTGGCGGCATTCTCACGAGCTATATTTTCTTTTATCGCAGCCTCTTGTTTTGCGTGCAGTTCTCCTTTCCTTCGGTCATAGCCTGGCCCTGGTACGCCATTATTATTAGCTGCTCGTGCTGCATTCCACTCTTTTAAAGCTTCTGCGGTTGATTTAGAGGGAACATAGCTAGGTAGGTCTTTAAAATTTGAAGTCAGCTTATTTCCCACCGTATTGCCCCCTACTGCTCCGCCCACCGTTCCTGCTGTTATTAAGCCAGCGTCAACACCGAAATCCTCCCAACTACGAGGAGGTGGAGGAGGAGGAGGTGGAGTAGGAGGGTCTTCTTTAGGTGGGTCTTTAGGAAATGAAGGGTCAATCCCAAAAGTTACATCAAATGGAAGCTTGCCTATAGTATCGTTAGGTAACATGCCACCTAAGGCTGCTCCGGGAACCGCTCCAGCCAGAGCTGCATATAAAGTGTCTTTAAGGGACAGCTTCTTACCGCGTAAGTAGTTATACCCCAAAGACCCTAGCCCAGCAGCTCCACCGCCTATGGCTCCTCCAAGAATTGCTTGCCTTAGAGCCTCGTTCTCGGCTGATTTAGTCATCTGGGCCTGCTTTTCTGCATACAGCTTAGATAGAATGTCCACGGCCTCTGCTGCAGACTTTTTAAGCAGTTCTTTTGTTGTATTCATTGTTAATACCTTTATTTACTATTTTTATTATTAGATGAGTGCGCAGAAGGCCTGTTTCTAATATTCTCACCTCTAAATTTGGCAGTCTCGGCTCTAGTGTTATCTAGCTCGAGCATTTGAATAACATCGGATGGGTCTATTGCGGCGTTACCGCCTTCCAGCCTTTTTCGCAGAAGAGGGCGCATTATAGCTTCATTCGAAGACGAGTCTGGGGATATACTGCTAATCTCATTAAAGTGATGAGCTACATCTTCTGGGTGATGTGACCCTATAACGTCATCATTAGCCATGAGATTAGATATAGCCGCCGAAGCACCTATATTCTTAATAGCCATGTCTTGTACTAACTGATCATTGCGGAAATCTAAATCCTTTATCGGGCTCTCTACGCTCTCTTCTTTTTTTGGCATCATGCTTTTAAGCATCTCAAAGGTAAGTCCTGACTTTGATGGTACTGGCGATACGGCCGCTATCTTGTCTATGCCTTCAAGCACAGAGCCTGCTCCGTCTCTTGGAAGACTGTTGGGAAAAGCATGGGCTATGGAGCTGTCTATAGACTTACGAATGTATTTAATAGACGCGTCTTTGTTAATGTGGGAAGCGGCTAAATCCATGCACGTTTGAATAGTCTTATAAGGCTCGGCTTTAAGTTCCACAGCTGCATTAGCTTCGGCTACTGTGCCAGCCTGTTTTTTAAGCGCCTTATTAGAGCTAGATAGAATGTCTAAAAGGGCTTCTGCTTTTTTACCGAACAGCTTTGAACTGTTGTTACGGACCACGTTAAATGGAGCGCTGCCGAATGTTCGAAAATAAGAAGCTAATTTGGATATGCCTTCCATCATTTTATCTTTGTTATTTGCTGAGTCCATTCTGATTTTTTCTAAGTCTCTACCCATTTTTTCTATAAGTGAGCTCATCACTCTGGTGTTGCCTAGTTGATCTTTGGGCAAAGGAATGTACCTGCCTTTATCCGAAGCTAACTTGCCTAAAGGTTTAAGCACTGGGGCTGCTGCACTTGGCTTAGACTTGTACACGTCGGATACTGTAGAGTTTTTAATCATGCTGGCGGCAGTCTTAATAGAGTCTGGGTAAACCAGCCCTATAACTGTCTTAAGGTCAGCAAGGTCAAACTCAGCCAGCTTCTCCATGGGGTCTTCCCCTGATTGGCGCTGGGCTTCACTTCTGCCGGTGTTGTAAGCTCGAACCATAAGCTCTAAATGACCAACGGGAACCCCGTTAGCGGAAGCTGTTTTAGATATGGCCTCATTCGGGGATGAGCCAGAGTTTACTAACTCTGCCACCTCTCCTAGGGAGTCAGTTATCTTGGTTTCGGCTTCTTTACTAAGTCGTTGCGCTGCCATCGGCTGAGGCCTCCGGTAATTTAGTGCCTACTAGACGCTCTAGTATAGTTATGTCCCCGCCGGCTATAAGCATAGCCTCTTCAGCTCTGGGTTCTGCTGCGTTAATATCCTTACTAACCCATTCGAGTGTGTTCTTGTTATTTGAGTTGGAGCCTGTCGTCACAACTGTAGACATGGCTTCCATAAAATAATTAAGAACATTGCCGCTATCCGCCCCGCCTTTATAGGATGAGGACTCTGCAGCTATCTCCTGCTCCTTCTGATGAAGTTGAAGAAGCTGTAGCTGGTTCCAGCTGTTAGCCGCAACAATCTTAGAGCTCTGAAGATTCTTTCTTAGAAGGTTAGCTGATATCTCTGAGTGGGCCCACTTATTAGTCTCAGGGTCGGCTCTGTGGTGTATAAGCCAGTCAAGCTTTTCTGCTCCATATAAATACCCATAAAACTTCCACAAGATATCAAGGTCCCTTTCAGAGGCCCCTAGGAATGCGTTCTTGCCTATGGCAAAGTGCATAATCCAGGAGGCGTTGTCTATTCTATCCGATACATTAAAGAACAGACTTTCATACCATTTTATGCATTTAGGTGATAGGTTAGTCATTCTTGAAATAACCAGGATGTCTGTTCTAGCTAGAATCCTAGCTTCCAATTCCCACTTTAAAAGCTTAGCTTCTTGTCTGCTGTATATTTCATAAGCATCGGCTAAGGCTTGATTAGCCATACACTTAGTGCAGTACTCCCAGGCATCTTCCACTTTGTCTACCATGCCAAAGAACTTCCAAGCCGCTTGTACGAACTTATCGTCTTTAAACCTGTCAGGGTTCTTGCTGGAAGTAAACATAGCTACAGCGCGCTTCCATCGCCAATCAGCAGGCCTAGTAGGGCTGGATTTTCTTAAGTTCACATATTCAGTAAGGCTGGCTTCCATTATCCCACGTCACTCCAACCTGAAAGTGATATATCCCAAGTAGCGGCGCCTGATCCATCTGGGTGTATCTGAATGTATATTCTTCTCTGCCTATCTGAAAGAGGCCCATCCCCGTTTTTATAGACTCGACCGATCTCATCTGATAAAGACAAGTACTCTCCAGAAACCCCATTGACTTGAGGAAACACTCTGTAAAGTTCTTGGTCCGCTGAGTAATCGCCGCCTACTTCGTCTCCACCAGACGAGGAGGCCGCTAAGAACGCTTTTTTAGAGTTAAATATATCTATTGTGAAATTAACAAGAGCGTCGTCGCCGACTTGCTTTACAACTATTTTCTTAATGAATCCTTCAGAGAAGAACCCAAGCGCAAGCTGAGTCGATACACCTTTTGGTGCTACTACGCTTCTATAGTGTTTTTCGTAAATACGCATTTATAGCTCCATTTACACGTTGTTATCTTCAAGGCTTATGCCTTCATCGGGATACGAGTCTATAGTCTTCTGCTTCAGGAACAATAGTAAATCGCCCATCTGTTCAAACGAGTTCCTAAGATTATCTTCAAGTTCTGGCATATCCTTCTTACCGTACCTGTCTTCAAACTTATCTTTGTGCCAGTAGAAGCTAAACAAAATCCTACCAATCTTATCCAGGCCTCCCATGAGGTCTCCTAGATGTCTATCGACCATAGTGTCGTCTCTAACTGACTTTATAAGAGTGCCTATCATAGAAGTGTCGAATACCTCTTTTTGTCCTGACTGAGAAGCGTTGTAGCCTATGGCCATAGTCTTAGGATCAGGTAGTCTTGGGTCATACGCAGCCGTATTGGACTGAAGCGATGTCCCTGACATAGCTGGTATAGCTTGCTGTGAAGGGTAAGAAGACTGTACGCTTCCTAAAAGAGTCTGTTCCATGCCCGTGGGCTGTGTTGGAAACGCTGGCGCCGAAGTCCCGCCCATCATACTGGGGTCCATAGGATCGCCAGGAGCGGCTGACTTTATTAAATCTCCGGTGTCTTCTTTCACTGGCTTGTGAATAATATAGTTAGCAACCTTAAGGGTTTTGGCTTCGTCAAGTATGACTCTAGCCTGCTTTTCTCTAAGGGATACATCCCTAACTAAATGTATAAGCGCGTTCTGTGGGTCTAGTACTCTGCCGTTAATGCTAACTTCAGAGCCAGTGTGCCTTACATTTAAAGAGGCTGACTTTTGATATATGGCATGCTGAAGATCGTTAAGGTCGCCTGGGATTATAGCCCCGTCTCCGCAGCAGCTGTCTCCGCTTAGCTTTAAGGCTTTAAAATTACCAGGAATGTACAGATCTCCATTAATGGCTTTAATTCTTACGCCCGGCTTGTCGGTTACATAAAGTTTCTGGCCACCGCCTATGCGGCCCATTCCTCCACTAAAATCATTGTAAGCGCCTTTAGCTACGGTGGGTAAGTACTTGGGTCTAGCCTGAGAAGCGTAATCAAGGTACCTCACTCCGTAGCCGCTAGTGCCATCGGAATCTCCGTTTACATTTAACACTTCAAATGGAACACTGGCTTCGCCGGTTTCACTAACAACTAAGTAGACATTACCCTTCGATAAAGACGAGATGCTAGAAAGCCCTTCAAAGAATTTAGCAAAGCTTTGGCCGCTATCTTTACTTTCAGGAGCATCTTGGCCTCCGTCCCTTGGTGGGCGTGTAAACAAGTTACCTGGATGACTATTGATCCAGTGCTTCTCGCCTGTGTAATTAACTACGGTGGCGAAGTCATGGCGGCCAGTAGGCCCGTGAGGCATAAGGAAAATTATGGTCTTAAGCATAGAGAAAGGACAAACTAAAAGGTCATAGACTCCGGTAGAGGCAGGGTTCTCTATTGAGGTAGGTTCCTGAACTTTGTACGCGATAGCCGTGTCGTCTTTTGTCCTAGCGTCTCTAAATATAACTCCGTCTGTAAGAAGTTTTTCCTTATCAGCTTTTGGAGAGTCCATAACCCCATCTGAAGAAGCATTAAAGCTTCTAATCATAATGGTAAGGGCCTGCTTTTCCTGTGGCTTAATATATACGTCTTCTTCAGACAGAATACCAGGCTCTGGCAAGCTCTTGAGCTTATTCACAGCGTTCTTTATAAAGTCAGGGCCGTATACTTTTTCGATAGCTTCGGCCATCTTTGGAAACTGCTGGCATGTACCTATAAGAGCTTTAACTAATTCTTTAAAAGCGTGCTTGCCGTGCGCAGCTTCTTTAGTGAGAAAAGATTTAAGCGTAAGTTGATTAGCAAACTTAGGATCATTTGAAGGGTTAGTGCAAGCAAACTTAGCAAAGGCTCTCACTCCTTCCATCATTTCCTGTCTGTCTGAACTAGCTTGCTTATATGCTGGAGCAGTAAGCTTGGGCTCTGCAGGCTTAGCTGGCGGTGTAGGTGTAGGCTTAGCGGCTGGAGTCTTACTTTTCTTTTTAGCTTTAGGCGCAGGTGGGAAGTTATTATTAGCTATAGTCTGCTTCTGCTGCTCCTTAGCCTTAATACCTTCCATTACCTTTTTAAGATTTTGTGCCATGCCCTGCTGGTTTGGAGACAACTCTCCGCCGTTCTGTTCTATGTAGTCTAACACAGATGGGCCTGCCTGTGGAGTTACTGCTCTTCTAGGTAAACCATCATTAGAGGGAAGCACCCCACCAGAAGACCCAGGAACACTAGGCACGGGGGCTGATGGGCTAGGCGACATCGGGGGCATACCGCCCATAGCCGCTCCTGCTGCAGCGCCAGCGCCGGCAGGGTTTGCAGCTCTCCTAGCTTCTTGCAATGCCTTTGCTCTTACTGGATCTAAAGACCCGTCAGGCAAAATAACTTTCTCTCTTCTCATCTCCTCTAAAAATGGGTCAGGAGGATTGAATTTAGGTTGTGGGGGAATAGGAGGCCTCACGACAGGGGGCTGCATGGCCTTCTTCTTGGCCTTTTCAGCTGCGTAGGCTTCGTCCGGAGTAGGTGTACCAAATGGGGAAGACGGCAAACCTGCAGTCTTAGTAATAGCTGATGCAAACTTAGCAGGAGGTCGGCTAAACGCCTGAAGGTCAGGTGAAAGAAACCCTAACCTACTCATATTCTGATCTGTTTTCTTGCCTAAGCTTGCTGGCTTACGGCGAAGAATGTAGTTAAGCCAGTTTTCTTTAAGAGGTACAAACTGATCTTGGTCTTTAAGGTAGAGCAACTCATGGCCTTTAAGATCGCCATTAATAAAAAATACAGGGGCGTAAAGCCATTGAGGCCCAACCTTAAATCCAAACAAGCCAACAGCTTTGGTGTTGTCTTCGTTGCGTTCCATGAGCTCGAAGCCTACTTCGTAGTCGAGTAAACCTGGGGCTTTGTCTTTTAGATAGGCATGCGCAAGGTTGCTAAATGCCTGTTCAAACTGAACATCGTTTCCAGCACCTCCCAGCTCGGCTTTCTTTACGAAGGCTGCAATAGGTGGGAGAGGGTTCAGAAAACTATTACTTTTGTTGCTCATATTCTTAACCTTCCAGGGCTTAGAAAATAACATAGAGCCATTATGCTCTTTATTTGTTAATTCTGCAACGCTTACGATAAATTTATTATCTAGGGCGCATGTTTAGTATGTTGCTAGAAATACTTCCACTTTGTAACAAGTCTAGAACCATAGCCAACTTTTCATACATGGCCATCTTAGCATGTTCTTTGCTCGCTGCGGAAGTGGAGACGTCTCCACTAATTGCTGATGCCGCAGCTGCCTGATTGGTCACCGGGGGGAGCGCGTTAGATGGAGAAAAAACTGCAGGCAACGTATTCATTGATTTTACAGGTGAATTTGTAGATCCTACATTTTTAAGGTCGGATACTGGTGCGGAGGCCTGAGGTCCGTTTAGCTTAGGAAGAGTCAAGTCCTTGGAAGCACTTGCAGAGTTGTTTCCAGACCAGTTAGCCCATTTATGAATGAACGCGCTCATTTAAAGTACACCACCGTTTGCTTCATCTGGAGAAAGAATATTATTTTTAACCTGGTTTGTATCATAACCTTTTACTGGCCCTTTTCTACCGAATTCAACCGACTTAGCCAAAGAAGGTACATACGAGGTGCCTTGCTCATCGCTTATGGCTCCTCTATGCACTGCTTGAAGAGTTGATTTTCTTAAATTACTTCCTAGCATTCTTGTCATCCAGTCAGGGTCGTGCTGCAGGTTTTCTAGGCCTCTAACAAAGTGTGCGTCAAATGGAGCTGGGTTTTTGTGCGTGGCAATTTGATTAATTCCAAACTCTTCAAAATCTCTTACCGTTGACGGCCTTATCTTGGTCCCTATGGTGTAGTGAAGATAGGGTTTTTCTAAGTATTGACCTACGGCCGCTCTAGGGTTTACTACTGTATGCCCCTCCCTAGGTTCCCAAGAGTTCTCTATAGCGTCGTAAGGAATGACGTCGTCGGGGGCATATTGGTTATACTCTTCATTCATCTTTACGTGGTTTATAAGACCCTTAGACATTATCTCTATGTTTCGTCTATTACCGGACATGCCGGAGTCTCTCATGGCTGTCTTAAAGGCTGTTACAAACTGCCGCCTGCCTTCACCTATACCTTTGAACTTTGTAAGCTGCGCTGGGTTTGCTACTCCATCAGACAGCATGTCTCCGGCTTCTACGTTATCGTGTAGCTTTACGGTTAAGGCCACCTGAGGATTAACGTAGTGATCTACGCCATCAATGCCTATAAAAGTGCCGCCGGTAGGCGCTTGCTTAATACTGGTAACCTTTCCATCTCTTTGAGCATGAGTAGACCAGTATGGTGATTGCTTAGGAGATTGAACTAGCTGATTTAGGTGCTTAAAGCCAGACACAGCTCCTGCGGCTCCGGCTACCCCACCTGTGTGCTTAGAGCTAAGCTGACCTTGAGATATAGGCTCGGATAAAGCCTGCATAGCTGCTATACCTATTGAATCGCCTGAAGGAGCTAGCCCTCCTCTTTCCCTTACGCCTAGATCTTTAGAGTAAACCCCTCCATTTTCAGCCCCAAAAGCTACAGGGCTTCTTACTACTATTCTTTTTAGTCCTTTAGACTTGAGATCTTTAAGCACTCTAGGAGACAGCAGCGTGTTTCTGCTGTAGCCGCCAGCAGGCATAGCAAGAAGAGCGCCTTCATTGTCGTCATCGTTGAGGTCTACGGGCATACCCCTGTTTTCGCCACGAGTAGGATCAGGGTCGTCGTCACCTACGACTATCATTCTGTGACCTATCTGATTGAGTTGTTTTGAAAAGAAGCCAGCGTCCATAGTAGAGAATTTAGTATCCGACACGCCTTTTCTAGCGCCGAATGTGCCTGCAAAGTATTCAGCAGGGTCTAGCCCTTTAGAGTATGAGCTAAATACTGGTATAGGAATAGGGTTGTCATGGTGGTCGGTATATAGAAGGTCTCCGCCTCTTAGGCTTTTTAAGTTCATAGCCTTACCACGGGACCCAGACTGTATCTGGCGAGCTAGCTGATTGTTTTCACCTATAGAGTCTTCAAATATTCCTTTTTCCATTGGTTTCTGGGCGGCATTAAGGAGATCAATCATCTTAGTATTTCTGGTGTTCTCGTCGTCTGCTTTGTTCGCCATTATAGTGGAAATGGCTGCTCTTAATTCTGCTTTACTAGTCGTAGCAAACTTTGATTCTCTTAGATCCCTTAGCCCAAATGAAAAGCCCCCGCTTGAGTAAGCAACATCTCTGCCTACGTCGTACAGCTTTTTGGATATGGCTTTATATTTCTCTGGGTGATTTTCAGCTATAGTCTGCATTAAAGCAGCAGACGTTTTAGAATCCAGCGACCTTGAATAGTCTTTTAACTCTTCGGGGAGGGCGTCGTTAACCATGATCTGGCCCACAGTGGTCCTAAGCATGATTACCCTCCAAGTGTTATTTTCTTTATTCCCGGTGGTGTTATTCCGTTTTGCTCTAAAGTAGCCGCAAAACTTGAATCAGCTGCCGTCACGCAGGTTATCACAGAATCCGAATTATCTATAAACAAGGCTATAGGGTTATTTAGGTTGTCGTAAATAACTAGCCTTGTTGCCTTTACTGGCAAAGTCTTATCAAAGAAGTTATGATAATCAAGAATCATGTCTATTAGTCTTTCTCAAAAGTTGCATGATACCTGCAGCCTTCTCAGCGATCTCTTGCTTAGAAAAGCTTGCTGTCTTTGGGGCTGGTGCAGGCGCTCCAGCGGAAGGTGCTCCACCTTGTGGTTGAGCCCCACCCTGCGAAGAGTCGTCCTTGTTCTGCCCAGGTACTTCGTCAAGAATGTCGTGAGGAAGGTTTATGCCTAAGGAGGAATACAGATGGGTTAATAGCTTTTGAATACGATGCATAAACATCTCAGTGTTCTGGCCGTTATCTGATTTCTTTCCAGCTCCCTTGTTTCCCTTTACTTCAGCTAAGGCTGTTTGTAGTTCAGATTTAACCACAGCTCTGATTTGTTCAGTAGGGTCTACTGGAGGAGGAGCACCGCCGCCCATAGAGGGGTCCATAGGAGGAGCGCCTGGAGGAGCACCACCCATCATGGAAGGATCCATAGGAGGAGCACCACCCATCATGGAAGGATCCATAGGAGGCTGTCCGCCCATAGAGGGGTCCATAGGAGGAGCGCCTGGAGGAGCACCACCCATCATGGAAGGATCCATAGGAGGAGCACCTGGAGGGGCGCCTGCTTGTTCTGGAGGCATGAAAGCCTGCTTAACACTAAGTTGTGCCTGCTTTAAGAGATACTTATTAATTGCCATGCCGTCTCCTGATTACTATATTTTATTTACTGTACTGTTACCCTAGGTCTATGTGTAAGTGATTAACCCTTGTCAGCGGGCTTGCGGGGCTTAAGGTATTTATTATACCCCTCGCCTATAAGATCATTAGCCATGCCTGCTGGAAGCCCACCTGAGCCGCTAAAATCTCTTTCCATCTGGGCACCGGATATTGCACCTGCACGATCATCAGTGTTGTTGTTATGCATCCCAAGCCTAATTGCGCCTTCGTTAATGCCTGCACCACCTAAAGCTCCAAGCCCGCCGCCGACTAAAGCACCGCTGCCTAGTCTAGATAATAGGCCTCTTTTTTTGTTACCAAAAAGTGCGTTGCCTAGCCCACCTATAGCAGCACCGCCCCCACCACCAAGTATAGCGGCTTGAGCTGTAGGGTCTAGACCTTTGTAGGCGTTAATAATGGCGGCTAACATGCCGTCGTCTGCAGACTTGCACAAGAGCCCGGCTTGGTTTCCCTTGTAGCTAGCAAACTTAATTAGACTGTCGTATCGTGAATTAGCCATTTTATCATCCTTAGTAAATACTTTTGAACCTAGTAATTAGTTACTACTCCCTACTTCTTTTAATATATCGAGAAACTTATCGTTAAGCTCTTGCTTCTTATTAGCTGCATTTATGAGGTAATCGTCTGTAGCTGGCTCTGGATCCGCTCCTATTCCTACGTACCTGAGCATTGATCTTAACCTACCGGGGGCAGTCCTAGCAATATATCTCTCGATTAATACTTTACGGTCTTCTGGAGCAAGGTGCTCATGGCTGTCAAACCTAAGAGCCCGCCCTTCGCTCTGCGAACTCCTACTTGTGTTCCAGTGGGGGTCTAGCAGCTGAACCAGCTTAGTTCCTTTAAAAGATAGCCCCTCAGTTCCTGAAGGGCCTAATAAAGCAACTTTAAGCTTATCTGAGTTGTAGTCATCTACTAGTTTTTTGCGCTCTTTATCGGATAGGCTACCTGTAAACGAGGCTGATGGTATACCAGCCTTGTCGAGGGCTGCCTGGTATGGAGATAACCCGGCCTCTATGAAGTTAGAGAAGACTAACGCTTTACCTTGCGGGTCTTTATCCATAAGCGATTTTATACTATTAAAAGCCGCAGTTAGTTTTGGAGATTCATCAAAGGCCTTTGTCAAATCCTTGTTCTCGCGCATGAAAGGCAAAGTAGACAGCCCTACCTGTCTTAGTCCAGTCATAAAGCTGGTCATTTTTTTAATCTCTTCTTGCGTTAATGGGTAATTCATCTTTAGCTTCCATCGAAGCACAGACGGCAGCTGCCCCATCATGTAGCTATTGAGGTCAGTCTGATCCCTGCCCATCTCAACTACAACATCTTTTCTATTTATCTCAGCTTTAGGGGCTAAAGGCGCGAAGTAATCTATTTTACCTTTTAATTTATCCTTTAGTTCTTCTTGATTTATTATGGCTGGGTCTTCTGCGGCAGAACTAAATAAAGCTTTGTACCATGGCTTGTCTGGTATCTCGTCTACGTACCTATTACTAAACTCTTCAGGGGTTACGTTCTCTCCTGTAAGAATGTTGTAAGGCACAGCAAAGTCGCTAGGGTCATTTATAACTGGGGTGCCCGTAAGAAGCACCACCTGCCTAGCTTTACGGGCAGCTTCCATAAGGTTCTTAGACTGAGCCGATTGTGGGTTTCTAAATCTGTGAGCTTCATCTACTAGCATAGACTGAGGGTTTTCTATGGTGTCCCCTCGGCCTACAGCTGTATGGCTCATAATGCTACTTGGAGTTGCCGTAGCAGGGTCTATAAACTTATCTTGCTCTTTACGAAGGTTGTTTCGTAAAGACGCTGGCACTATAGCTGTGTAAGGTGTACCGGTAGCGTCAGCTGCGGCCAGCCCGCTAAGGGTCTTGCCTGAGCCTAGGCTATGGTACAGCAGCATTCTGGCTTTATTCTGAGTGTCAAGCTGGTTCTGGACTTTATCGACTACGGCCGTTTGATGTGGTTGAAGTGTTATATTAGGCTGTAGATCAGCCTTCTTATACAAATCAGCTACAGACCTTAGAGAATATTGTGGCATATTAATTAGTCCACTATTACAACTTTGTCGTTTGCGGATATTTCGCCCGCTTTGTAGGCTCGTACAGCGTCTATCTTTGTTTTGAAATATTTCTCAGGGCGCTTCGACGCTTCAGAGGTGGCTGTGTATAGTCCCCCCTGATACTCGTTCATAGGTAGCTGATGAACCTTAAAGTTCTTTACGGCAAGAAGATTACGACTAGGTAGCATCTTTTCTAAAGCGTCTTTAACAGACTCATCGGTAGTTGGCACATGATAGTTCATGGCATCGCCGTCAAAGTCGGCTCCAAAACCTTTAACGATAATAGGAGGAACTTGAAGAGTACTACCCTTAACGAGCTGAGGCCTAAATGCCATA
>Ga0222712_10000325_pt1 | contig 66299 bp, 54 predicted proteins | sample C33_657DmetaG_FD_165043 | JGI IMG/M metagenome (GOLD analysis project Ga0222712, IMG submission 165043) | Estuarine water microbial communities from San Francisco Bay, California, United States - C33_657D | ecosystem: Environmental > Aquatic > Marine > Unclassified | place: USA: California... | reverse complement strand
GGTGATCCTGTTAACGCTTGCTGAACTGGTAGCTTCTACGTGCTTTCTTCTTACCGAATTTCTTCCTTTCAACACCCCTTGGATCCCTTCTCAACAAACCTGCAGCTTTCAAAGCAGGCCTGAATTCAGGATTCAAAGCGATGAGCGCACGGGAGATACCCAATTTAGAAGCTTCAGCCTGGCCTTTTTTACCACCACCTGCAGCATTGATCTTGATATCATATTTTCCGGCACCTTCTACAACAGTGATGGGAAGTTCCACCTGGTTTTGAAGGTAAATCTGAGGAAAATATACCTTGTAATCAAGGTCGTTAACGATGATGTTACCATCCCCCTTGCTGAGGAATACCCTGGTAACAGCTTCCTTTCTACGACCAAGTCCGTTTTTTTGTTTTTCCATTATTCTGTATTTGAAATCGTTTTGAAATTAGAATTTGAAAGGAGTTGGTTGTTGTGCAGCGTGTGGATGTTCTCCACCAGCATAAACGAACAACTTCTTGTACATTTGGCGACCAAGCCTGTTCTTGGGAAGCATCCCTTTTACAGCCCTTTCAACGATCTGCTCCGGACGACGCTTGATCAAATCCTTGGCGATCTCAATTTTCTGTCCACCAGGATATCCAGTAACGTGCTGGTATTCCTTGTCATTGAACTTGTTTCCTGTAAAAACAACTTTCTCTGCATTGATTACGATGACGAAGTCTCCGCAATCAACGTGGGGCGAATAATACGCTTTGTTCTTTCCGCGCAATACTGAAGCAATCTTGCTACAGATTCGGCCCACAGTTTGATTGGTCCCGTCAACAACGTGCCATTTGCGTTGCACGGAAGCTGCATTTGCATGCTTTGTGGTGAAATGTAATTTACTCATGTGTACAATTTTTCGGATTTACATCCGGGTTTAAAATATATGTTCCCGCCATCCCGGGCAACAACCCTTCTTTTGAAAGGGAGCGCAAAGTTAGCAGAAAGAAACATTAAAAACGAACAAATCAAGATGTTTTTTGAAAACACCTGCTGTAATCAATTGATTTTCAATAAAAATTTAGCACTATTTTTTTAAGCTCTCTCCAAAAAGCAGGTGCTGACTGCAACAAATTGGATATGTGGTGCAAAAATCCGCCCAACCCGGGACCGAAGGACCGGGAGCAGCAAAATCACATCAGCATGGGTTGATTAGAATTGGAGACCGACGAAAGACTTCCGCTTGATTTGCTCGTATGCCTTTCTGTTGAAGGAATACAATTTCCCTGGTCGGTGCCGAACCATCTTTTCCATTTCCTTCTCATCGGTTAGCAATCCGGTGGTAAACAATTTCTTCCTGAAATTTCTCCTGTCAAACGCTATACCCAGGATCTGTTCGAAGAGCTGCTGCAGGTCGCGCAGGGAAAACTTTTCCTCCAGCAGGTTAAAAATGATGGGTTCTTCCTGGATTTTTCGCTGCAGCGCGCTTACACAGGTATCCAAAATAAGCTGGTGGTCAAAAGCCATGGACTTGATGTCTGCAACAGGATGCCAGTGCAAGGCATTGTCAAGGGTTTTCAACTGATGGTCTTTTACATTGACCAATGCAAGGCATGCAGTGGTCACCACCCTGCCGGCAGGGTGGCGGTTGACGGCACCAAAGGTTTTCACCTGCTCAAGAAACATGCCGGTCAATCCTGTTCTTTCTCTCAATACCCTGTATGATGCCTCATCAAGGTCCTCATCCGGCCGTACAAGATCACCCAACAAGGACCACTGCCCTTTATATTCAGGAAGGTCACTTTCAATGAGCAGCACCTTCAATATGCCCTGATCATACCCAAAGATGACACAATCGACCGACTGCGCGAATTGGAATGCGGGCATCAATCGAATGGGCGTAGTATTGATATTGGGCTTTTTTGCCGCTTTCATGATGATGGGTTAATGGTCAGTTGATGAGTAAAAATAATTTCAAACTGGAACAAGATAAAAATATATTTCAAAAGGGATTCCTTTTATCTTAGCCCACCGAATGATGAGCAACAACGAAAAAACCAGGTTTTACCAAGACAAAAGCAGGGAACTGGCCGGGCATTTGGATGACCAGTCATTTTTATCCGAAAACATTGACCTCCTTCGGGAAGTCATCCGCTTCCATGAAAACCGTTACTATGTAATGAACGACCCGCTGGTTTCGGATGTTGAATTCGACCTTTTGTACAAGGCACTGGAAAAGACAGAGGCTACAAACCCCTCACTGGTTGTTCCTGATTCACCCACCCAACGTGTAGGCCCCGGGATAACCAAGCAGTTCAAAACTGTACAGCACCTTGTACCGATGCTTTCGCTCGAAAATTCTTACGATGCGGCAGACCTGCTGGAATGGGACCGAAAAGCAAGGGAACTTTCAGGGTTGGAAAAGCTCTCATACTGTGTTGAGCCCAAGTTCGACGGTGCAAGCATTTCACTGGTCTATGAAAATGATCTGTTTACCCGTGGCGCCACCAGGGGAGATGGTGTTGAGGGCGAAGACATCACGCTGAACCTTAAACAAATCAAGTCCATTCCACTTTCTGCAACCTTTTCCAGATACGGCATCCAGCAGGCTGAAATTCGGGGTGAAGTATTGATGAACAAAAACAGCTTCCTGAAATTCAATGAACAACTGCTGGAACAAAATCTTCCACCCCTGGCCAATCCCCGCAACGCCGCATCCGGATCTTTGCGCTTGAAAGATGCAAGGCTGGTAGGCAAAAGAAATCTCGAAGCCTTTATTTACCACATTGCATACCTGAATTTTACACCAGATCATGAAGAAATCCCTTCTCATGCCAAAAGCCTTGAAATGCTCTGGGATCTTGGGTTCAGGAGCCCGGTTCATGAAAAAAAAGTCTTCCTCGGCATCCAGGGTGTAATTGATTTCTGCAAGGAGTTTGAGGAAAAAAGGGATGAGTTGCCTTACGAGATAGATGGGCTTGTCATCAAGGTGAATGAGCTGTCCCTTCAGGAAAAACTGGGCATGACCACCCACCATCCAAGGTGGGCCATTGCTTTCAAATTCAAGGCGCGCCAGTCTACCAGCAAGTTGCTGCAGGTGGAATACCAGGTGGGCCGCACCGGAAGCGTAACGCCAGTTGCAAAAATTCAGCCAGTGCCCATAGGCGGGGTTACCGTTGCATCCATTTCGCTTCACAACCAGGATTTTATCCGCGAAAAAGACATCCGCATGGGTGACTCCCTGTTGGTGGAGCGTGCAGGCGATGTCATACCATATATCGTCAAGTCATTCCCTGAACTCCGCGATGGCAGCGAAGTTGAGATCCAGTTCCCTTCTCACTGTCCTGTCTGCAAAACTGCGCTGGTCAAGACTGAGGATGAAGCGGTTTGGAGATGCCCGAACGAGCGTTGTGATGCGCAGGTGGTGGAAAGGATGATTCATTTTACCAGCAAAGACGCAATGGACATCAGGGGATTGGGCGATGCCATCATCCGTAAATTTCACGAGATGGGTTGGCTCAAAGACATTCCATCCATTTATCAACTTCCGCTGGATGAGTTGAGAAAGATGGAAGGTTTTGGTGCAAAATCCGTTACCAACATCAGCGAGGCCATTGAAAAATCAAAAACACAACCCCTGTTCCGGCTGATCAATGCACTGGGCATTCGTTTTGTGGGTGAAACAACTGCCAAAACCCTTGCCCAGTCTGTGTCTCACTTGCTTGACCTGGCCACCATGGACAAGGAGGCACTGCAGCAAATTGAAGATGTGGGTGTGAAAGTAGCGGAAAGCATCCACCAGTATTTCAGCAATCCTGCCAACATTGAAATGTTGAAGAGACTGGAAGCGGCAGGATTACAATTGAAAAGCATCAAGCAAGCGTCTGTTGATGGAAGCCTGAAAGGAAAAAGCTTCCTCTTCACCGGCACATTGTATAAAATGAAGCGCGCTGAAGCGGAAGCCCTTGTTGAATCCAATGGCGGAAAAATACTTTCCGGTGTAAGCTCAAAACTTGATTACCTGATCGTAGGAGAAGATGCAGGATCAAAGCTGGAAAAAGCGAAAAAAATCGCCTCCATCCAGATACTGGATGAAGACGGATTTATCAAATTAATTCAGAAGCCAACAGATACTCAGCAATCTGCACAGCATTTGTAGCAGCACCTTTGCGGAGGTTGTCGCTCACAATCCACATGTTCAGTGTTTTGGGCTGGGTTTCATCGCGGCGGATCCTTCCAACAAAAACCTCATCTTTTTCATGTGCATCCATGGGCATGGGATACTGCTGTGTGGCAGGATCATCCACCACGATAATGCCGGGCGCATCAGCCAAAATGCGCTTCACCTCATCCAAATCAAATTCTTCCTCAAACTCAATGTTGACGCTTTCACTGTGCCCGCCCATGACTGGAATGCGGACAGTTGTTGAGGTTACCCGAATGCTGTCATCGCGCATGATCTTTTTTGTTTCCAGGACCATTTTCATTTCCTCCTTGGTGTAGCCATTGTCGAGAAAAACATCTATCTGTGGAATCACATTGAGGTCTATGGGATACTTGTATGCCCTTTCCCCTTCTATGCCATTTCTTTCATTCATCAGTTGTGTAACTGCTTTTACACCAGTTCCGGTAACACTTTGGTAAGTGCTGACCACAATTCTTTTGCTCTTGTAGCGCTTGTGCAAGGGTGCGAGGGCCACGACCATCTGAATGGTTGAGCAGTTCGGATTGGCAATGATTTTGTCTTCGGCAGTCAATGCATCTGCGTTGATCTCAGGAACCACCAACTTCTTGGCAGGATCCATTCTCCAGGCTGAAGAATTGTCAATCACCGTAATCCCTGCGGCAGCAAATGCGGGTGCCCATTCTGTTGAAGTGCTTCCACCTGCAGAAAACAATGCTACAGCAGGTTTCAGGTTGATGGCATCCTGCATGCCAACTACTTTATACTGTTTTCCCTTGAACGTGACTTCCTTGCCCACAGATCTTTCTGAGGCCACTGGAATAAGTTCGGTAACAGGGAAGTCTCTCTCTTCGAGAACCTGTAACATTTTGGTGCCTACCAAGCCGGTTGCACCCACTACTGCAACTTTCATATTGTCTGATTTTCCCCTTGCGGGGTTGGTTAAAAAAAGCCTCCCAAATCTGGAAGGCTGTTACATATTTGATACACACAAACAGAACTAACCTTCCCGCTGGGACTGTTTCTTGTTCTTTTTGTTGTGTTTGTTTTGTGTCATGTTGCGGATGCAAATTTAATCATGAAAGATTTTTCTGCCAAATAAATGTTGTTTTACCCGTTTTGACCTTTTGCAGGCTGGATATTTTCGTGGGATGAAATGGAAGCTGGTATTGTTCTGCGGAATGCTGTTGTGCATGAAAATCAATGCGCAAGTTGAGCGGTATGCAGTGGTGATCAACGAAATCATGGCCGATCCCTCCCCTGTTGTAGGGCTCCCCAATGCAGAATACATTGAGCTCAGGAACTGCTCAAGCACCACCATCAACCTGTTCAAATGGCGCATCGACAATGGAACCACAACAGCTACCATTGCAGTCAATTGTTTGCTTGCGCCAGACAGCATGGTAATCCTGTGTTCAAAAACGAATGCCATTTTTTTTAACCAGCCAACAAAAACAATTGGACTCACTTCATTCCCTTCACTGTCAAATGAGGGAGACTGTATCAGCCTTTCTGCGCCGGATGGCAAGACCACACATGCAGTTGAATATGCCCTGAATACATATGGGAATCTTGTAAAGGCTGCAGGTGGGTGGGCGCTTGAAATGATCAATCCCCTCAACCCCTGCAGCAACAAAAATTGGAAGGCAAGTGTGGATGAAAAAGGTGGAAGCCCAGGCTGGGAAAACAGTGTGATCAACAAAACCACCAAGCCCAATCCGCTGGAAGTCTTGCAATGCATCGCTCTTAAAAACAACCAATTGTTATTGAAGCTGAACCAGGGTGCTGACAGCCTTTCGCTTTCAATGGCAACAAATTATCAAATGGAAGCAGCAGGCATCCAGGTGATTGCAGCCCATGCAATTCCTCCGCTGTTCAATACGGCAACGCTGCAATTGAGTTCAGTGTTGGAGGAAAACCGCATCTACCGCTTTCAGGTCACATCGATCAGGGGATGCAACAGCACGGGGCTGGAGCGTGTTGAGGCAAGGACGGGGATGGCAAAACAACCAGGTGCGGGAGACCTGGTCATCAACGAACTCCTGTTCAACCCTCCTTCTGGAGGCGTTGATTTCATTGAGCTCTTCAATCCATCAGGATCACTGTTCAATGTGAAAGATTTGCTGTTGGGTTCCCGAAATGATGCAGGCCTGCTGGGAAGTTTTTATCCGGCATCTGAAAATGACCTGCTTCTTTTTCCAGGTGAATTCCTGGTGCTCAGCACCGATACTGCATTCATAAAACGGCAATGGGACAACAGCACAGAGAAAGCAATGCTAGAAGTCAAATCACTTCCTTCCCTGCCAGATGACAAGGGAAATCTGATCGTGATGAACAAACAGGGAAAGTCCATTGATGAACTGTCTTACACAGACGACTGGCACTTCCCCTTGCTGAAAAACAAGGAAGCCGTTTCGTTGGAAAGGATAGATCCCCTTTCGCCCACTGCAGACCCTGGAAACTGGCATTCAGCAGCTTCGGACAAGCACTATGCAACACCTACCCGGATCAATTCACAATTCGGAAAAAGAGACAGTGCAACAACCAACATCAAGATGTTTCCCGCATTGATCAGTCCAAACAACGATGGGGTTGACGACTTCCTGAGCATCCAATACCAGTTCAAAGAGGCAGGAAGTCTAATGTCCGCTTTCTTGTTCAGCCAAAACGGACAACGTCTTGCAACCATCATTGACAACAGGCTTTGCGGAAAGGAGGGCAGATTTTCATGGAATGGACTGGACAGCAAAAACAATAGACTCCCAGCGGGAGTCTATGTTGTATTGGTTGAATCTTTCAATTTGAACGGAAAAAGCCATCGGTTGAAGATGGCCCTGGGCATTGGGTTCTAGGGATTGGGCGTTTTCAATTGTTGGGCGCTCCCGTCATCTTGCTGCAATGTTTTCATCGTTGGATGGTGCAGCAATTTCGGTACTGAACCAAGGTAAAATCGTCAGATGATGTTGATGTCAAAATTCACCAGGTCAACAAATTGCTTGACCCTCGCATTGATATCTTCTTTTGATATTTCCCTCATCCTCGTGGTTCCAAATTTTTCGACACAGAACGATGCCATGGCTGATCCTATGATGATGGCTGTTTTCATGTTTTCAAATGAAATGTCCCTGGTCTTGGCAATGTGTCCGACAAATCCACCTGCGAAGGTGTCGCCTGCTCCTGTTGGATCGAAAACCTCTTCCAAAGGAAGGGCAGGAGCGAAGAAAACCTGGTCTTCATGGAACAAAAGTGCACCATGCTCTCCTTTTTTTACCACAAGGTATTTGGGTCCCATGGCAAGGATTTCCTTGGCTGCCTTCACCAGCGAATATTGGGCGCTCAGCTGCCTGGCTTCACTGTCATTGACCATCAATACATCAACATCTTTGAGGAGCAATTGAAGGTCATCCATGGCTGTTTCCATCCAGAAATTCATGGTATCCATGATGACAAGCTTGGGTTTCTGTTTCATTTGCTTCAGCACACTGTGCTGTACAGCAGGAACACCATTCCCCAGCATGACAAACTCACAATCCTGGTAACTGTCTGGAACCACTGGGGTAAAATTGGCCAGCACATTCAATTGGGTATCCAAGGTATCACGCTCATTCATGTCCATATGGTAACGTCCTGACCAGAAGAATGACTTTTCATCTTTCTTGATCTGCACCCCTTCCAGGGCAACACCAATGCTGGCAAGATGATCGAGTTCTTCCTGGGGGAAATCACCACCCACAACAGAAATCTGTTTGATGGGTGTCACGAAATTGGCGGCACTCAGGGCAATATAGGTTGCCGCTCCACCGATGATGCGGTCACTTTTTCCAAAAGGCGTTTCAATGGCATCGAAAGCCATGGTTCCAACAACGAGCAATGACATAAGCGTTTAGTTTTGTGCGGCAAAGATAAGCAGGTGAAAGACAAAAACCCTTACTCCTTAGACAATACCGATTGTGATCAAAATTCTTCAGTAAATTCAACCAAAATTAGAAAACATGAAAAAGCTATGCGCGCTGTCTTTGCTCTTCATAAGTGTGTTTTCAATGGCACAGGAGTCTGGATCCTACAAACTTCCGCCTAAAGAAGTGGCGGAACTGCTGCTGGCAAAGCCAACACCGGCAATATCGATCGATCGGACAGGCGAATGGATGCTGATCATGGAAAGAGAATCCTATCCTACAGTCGAAGAGCTTGGGCAGCCCGAAATTAGGGTTGCAGGGCTTCGCCTTAACCCCAACAATTTTTCCCCCAGCAGACAAAATTTCATCAACAACCTGAGCCTCAAGCACATCAAAGATGGAAAAACGTTTTCCATCAAAGGCATACCGGCCGGGGCATTGATCAGCAATCCCGATTGGAGTCCGTCAGAAAAAAAGATCTCTTTCCTCAACACAACAGCGAACAGGGTTGATCTGTATGTGGTTGACATCGCCAATAAAACTGCAGTGAAAGTCAATAAAACTGCAATTGTCAGCACCATCGGACCCGTGTCACAATGGGTGAATGACAATACCATCATTTATACTGCGGCAGTCAGTTCACCAAACATGCTTCCCAAAAAACCCATAACACCTGTAGGGCCATCTATCCAGGAAAACATGGGTAAAGCCGCCCCCAGCAGAACCTACCAAGACCTGATCAGATCGGCTTACGACGAACAGGCCTTTTCCTTCATGACCACGGCACAACTGATGAAGAATACCAATGGCGTTGAAACCAAGGTTTCAGCTCCCGCCATTTATGCCTCTTTTGCACTAAGCCCTGACAGCAAATACATCCTTACAGAAACCATTCAGAAGCCCTACTCCTATCTTGTGACTGCCTACGCTTTTGCATCCACGATGTCAGTAGTTGACCTGAGCGGGAAAACAATCAAAATGCTGGCGAAAATGCCTTCAGGAGAAACCACGCCCAGCGGTTACGACAATGTGTTGCCCTCGCCAAGAAGCTTTGCATGGCGTGCCGACGAGCCCTCCACCATCACCTGGTGTGAGCCACTGGACAGCGGACTGATCAGAAAAAACATGGAGTTCCATGATGCGGTATATGCCTTGAAAGCCCCGTTCACCGGCAGTCCTGCGGTTTTGGTGAAAACAAGAATGCGGTTCAGGAGTATCGCCTGGGGGAACGAACATTTTGCATGGGTCAATGAGGGATTGACAGGAAAACAAATGCAAAAAGCCAGCAAACTGGATCCGGCAACTGGGGCGACAGAGACCTTGTTCGAAAGAAATACCACAGATGCCTACAACAACCCTGGAATCCCTGTCATGAAACGCGGTGCATGGGGAACCTCTGTTATCAACCTGCTGGACAACACCAAACTGTTGATGAACAATGCCGTTGGATCATCCCCCCAGGGTGACCTTCCCTTCCTCGCATTGTTTGATATTAACACCAAAAGTACCCAACTGATATGGAGGGCCAAACAAGGAAACTATGAAACCATTACTGCTGTTCTGGATGCCAATGCACTGAAGGTTGTTGCCAGAAAAGAAAGCCAGACCGATGTTCCCAACTATTATATAAAAAACCTGAAATCCAACGCAGCTGATCAGCAGATCACCAACTTCAGCAACCCCTATCCCAGCATGGTAGGCGTTTCAAAGGAAAAGGTCAAGTATAAGAGGGCAGATGGGGTTGACCTTACGGGTGACCTTTACCTTCCCAAGGGATATGACCGCACAAAAGATGGACCCCTTCCGGTGTTGATCTGGGCCTATCCCCGAGAATACAACAATGCTGCAGATGCCGCACAGGTAAGGGGCAGCAAAGACAGGTTCACCACCATCAGCTGGGGATCCCCGATTTTTTATGTCATGCGCGGTTATGCAGTATTGGACAATGCTGAAATGCCCATCGTTGCAGCATCAAAGGAAGGAAAGCCCAATGATACGTTCATTGAACAACTGAAGCTCAATGCGGAAGCAGCCATTGGCGCATTGACTGACATGGGAGTGGGAGACCCGAAGCGGGTTGCAGTAGGCGGACACAGTTACGGCGCATTCATGACTGCGCATTTGTTGTCACATACCAACCTGTTCAAAGCGGGCCTGGCAAGAAGTGGCGCGTACAACAGAACCCTTACCCCATTTGGCTTCCAGGCAGAAGAGAGAACATATTGGGAGGCGCCAGCGCTATATTACAAGATGAGCCCATTCAGTTACGCGAACAAGATCAAAACACCCATCCTGTTGATTCATGGAGAGGCAGACGACAATCCCGGCACATTCCCCATCAACAGCGAACGGCTGTACAATGCCATCAAAGGACATGGTGGAACAGTAAGGTTGGTATACTTGCCTTATGAGGCGCATGGATACCGTGGCAAGGAAAACCTGCTGCACATGCTTTGGGAACAAAGTGAATGGCTGGACAAGTTTGTTAAAAACGCAAAATAAAGGTTAGAAATCAATCTTTACTGCTACCCTGTCGGGTTTTGCGTACTGGAACCTCGCCTGTGGCTGTGTTGTATAATAAGCATCCATTCCGAGGCTGACCATGGAAGATGCCTCGTGCAGATTGATGAATCCATCTTTGCTGATGATGCCTGGCTCAATGAACACATGATTGAGTTTCCCCACAACAAGGAAGGTATTGTTCATCTTGAGGGGAATGATTTCAGAAAGCTCCATGGCATACTGAACCTGGCTTTCCAAAACAAAAGGAACAATACAATCAACCTTGTACTCTTCAGTCAAACCCACTTCAGCGAACTCATTCACCCCCTCAGCATATTTTGCACTGGCCTGATGGGCATTTGAAACAAAGGCAGGATGAATGTGGTTGATGGTATACAGCCCATTGTTACGGATGTTCGACAAGGTGTGTGGAGCTGCATCGATGGGGCGGTTGATGAAGCCTATATAGGCAGGATCTGCGCCGATATGAACGATGTTGCAAAAAACACCGAGGTTCGGAACACCTTCCTTATTGACGGTTGCAACAAGGCTGACAGGCTTGAAACCACTTAAGGAATTCACAAAATTGGCCCGATAAAACCTGTCCCACCCCTGAATTTGATCGATACTGTAATGTTTCACGTTTCGTTTAACACAATAGGCAAAAAAAGGTTGGAAATTTGTACAACAATCTCCTTACCTAAACCACGTTAAAGCCATGAAAATCCAAAAATCCTACCCAATGAAACTTTCAATTGCTGACCTGATCCTGTTTGCTTCCCTGACTACCCTGCTTTCCTTTACCGGAGCAAGACCGGTTCCAGGAAGTCGTTCAAATGCTGAAACAGGGGTTCCCAATTCAAGTGCACTTTTTATCCATTCAATCTATACACAGATCCGCCATGCAGGTGCAAACCTTTCTGAGGAAATCTTTTCTCTTGCTTTCATGGGTTTTGAGAAACTGAATGCACAAGGCCGCCTCAGTGCAGACAGCATCCTTACGATCATCGACTTTTCAAAATCATCCAGGGAAAAAAGGTTGTTTGTGGTAGACCTGAAAGCACAAAAATTGCTTTTCAACAGCATTGTAGCCCATGGCAGAAATACGGGAGAGGAATTTGCACGCTCCTTTTCCAATGCCCTGAATTCACACAAAAGTAGCCTGGGTTTTTACATCACCGGAGGCACCTACACAGGCTCAAATGGTTTTTCAATGCTGCTCAATGGTGTTGAAAAAGGATTCAATGACAAGGCAAGAGACAGGGCAATTGTCATGCATGGTGCTGATTATGCCAGTGAGCAGTTGATCCGCAAAAAGGGTTACCTGGGCAGAAGTTACGGATGCCCCGCATTGCCAAAGCCACTCAACCAAAAAGTAATCGAAAAAATCAAGGATGGCAATTGCATGTTCATGTACTACCCCGATGAAAAATATTTGAGCAACTCAAGCATTCTCAATGGCTAGACTAGAATTCCAGCATGATCCTTCCGACCCGGCCTTGGCAGGCCGGGTCTGTTTTTACACCCACAGTGCAATCAACTGACAAAGAAAACCCACCAGGAATCCAGTGATGATGTCAAACCAGTGGTGGTCTGAAACAACCTTACGGGAAGACATGACAAGGCCGGACACCAAGGCTGAAACCAGAAGCGGTAAACCAGTATACAAGGTTCCGTCAAATACAGTCAACACCATCAGGCCCATCATTCCACCGACCCCAATTCCGTGCATGCTGATCTTGTAATAATTGTTCAGCAACAAAGCGGCAGATGAGGCAAAAAACATCCCCCTGCACATGTTGACGATGATGCGGGGCGTTTCTGGCTGGTGCTTGAAAACATAGTATGTCCAAAAGAAAAAGGTAATGCTCCCAATATAGGGAACGATGCGTTCTTTTTGGGTTGTCAGAAAAATAGACTTGCTGAAACCAAGCCCTTTCATGAGTGCCACCAGCAACAAGGGGAAAAATACATTGTTGTTGATGACTGCAAGGAGCTTGAGCATTTTGGCCTTCTCAGAAAACCCAACAAAATAGTCAGGATGAATGAAGATCAGGTAAGCCGCCATCATCACCCCAACAAACAGCGGGTGAAATAGTATAGAAATGAGCTTAGAGGAAACGATGATCCACTTGGGGAAATAAGCTTTTTCTGTTTCGTTTTGCATGGTGGTTTTTTATAACTCTTTCCGCAAGCGCGCAACAGGAACATTCAAAAGCTCCCTGTATTTTGCGACCGTCCTTCTTGCAATATTATATCCCTTCGCCTGCAACATTTCTGTGAGGCTGTCATCACCCAATGGATTTCTTTTGTCCTCCACCCTGATCATTTCATTGAGGATATTTTTTACCTCTCTTGTAGACACTTCTTCTCCGCTCTCCGTACTCAGTGATTCGCTGAAAAAATATTTTAACCTGAAACTTCCAAATTCAGTCTGCACAAACTTGCTGTTGGCAACTCGGCTTATGGTGGAAATATCGAGCCTGGTTTTCTCTGCAATATCCTTCAAAATCATGGGCCGCAACGAGGTTTCATCTCCGCTCAGAAAAAAATTTCTTTGGTGCGCTATGATGGCCTGCATCGTCAGCAACAGGGTTTGCTGCCTTTGCTTGATGGCATCGATAAACCATTTTGCGGCATCAATTTTCTGACGGATGAACACAACAGCTTCCTTTTGGCGCTTGTCCTTTTTGCTTCCCTTTTCATAGTCTTTCAGCATGTCCCGGTACTCATCACTCACCCTCAAATCAGGTGCATTGCGTTGGTTAAGGGTGAGCTCCAGCTCGCCATTGACGGTGTACACAAAAAAATCAGGAATGATGTATTGCTCGGCTTTGTTGACCGGACCTGCCTGAGCCCCGGGACGGGGATTCAGTTTTCTGATTTCCTGCATGGCGTCCTTCAGCAATTCCTCATCCAATTCAAGCGAACGAATGATCTTGTCAAAATGGCGTTTGGTGAATTCGTCAAAATGAAAATCAATGATGCGCAACGCCGTTTTGAGTGCCGGGGATTGCTTTACTTTAATTTTTCTCCGCAATTGAATGATCAGGCATTCACGAACATCCCTTGCAGCAATTCCGGCAGGATCAAATTGTTGGATTTGCTGCAAGACCTTTTCCACCATATTGTCAGTGACGTCAATGTTTTGCTTAAAGGCAAGATCGTCAACAATTGAATGGGTATCGCGGCGCAGATATCCATCATCATCAATACTGCCTATGATTTGTTCGGCAATTTTTTCTTCCAGGAATTCAAGGTTCAACAAGCCGAGCTGTTCCGAAAGCATTTCATGCAAGCCCGTTGAAATGGGATGCGGAATTGTACCACTTCCCTCCAGTTCTGGCACATGGTCGTCCTTTGTCTTGTATTCTGCAATATCATCGTCATCACCATAGTCTTCATAGGCATCAGGCACTTCAAGCATGTCGTTGGGGTCATCTTGGCCATCTGGAATATCTGGATCCAACTCATCTGTTGCAGCCTCCGTTTCATCTTTTTTTTCCTCGCCGATTTCCAACGCAGGATTGTCCTCAATTTCTTCCTTGAGCCTTTCTTCAAGCAGGGCAGTAGGCACCTGCAGCAATTTCATGAGCTGAATCTGCTGAGGTGATAATTTTTGTTGCAGTTTTTGCTGGAGTCCCTGGTACAATGCCATTGCTAAAAAATCCCTTGTTGTAGATGAAAAATCAGGTGTAAATTTACGAACAAAACAATCCATTGAGCGCATTGCCCTTCGCCATATTTATTTTGTTTGCCAACAATGTTTTTGGGCAGGATTCAGCACGGCGTTCCAAGCCATTTTTTTTCTTGTCAGGCCAGTACCGGATGGCGCCGCCAAAAACCAATGTTTCCGTGGGTTCCAATTATGCCAGCAGCCAATTGGGATTTATCTGCAAACAGGAATGGAAGATGGAAAAGAAGACAGGGGTTCCAATGCGGATAAGGTTGGGGTCTCTGGAATATGTCAACAAAATGGAGGGAAAATAAATCCTTGACAGACGTTTATCCTATGGGTTGAACAGGCTACTCGTGCTGATGGGCTTCGACTTCTGGAGCGCCACGCAGTTTGTCTAGCAATGCATTCAGGGTTTTCATTTCTGCCTTGTTGAGGTTGGCACTGATATCTGTCATCAACTTCTCTTTCTTGTCCATTTTCCCCAATAGCCTTTTCCCCCCTTCCGTGATGCTGACATCAACAAGCCTTTTATCCGCCGGACTGGTTTTTTTACTGACCAGCCCCTTCAGCACCAATCTATCAACAATTCTGCTGGTATCGCTCATCTTGTCGAGCATTCTTTCCCTGATGGTCAAGGTGGTGAGTGGCTGTGGGTGACTGCCGCGCAATATCCTGAGGATGTTGAACTGTTGCATGGTGATGTCTTCTTCTGCCAACAAATCCTTGATTTTCTCTGTCAACCAGTTGTTGGTAAAAATCAGGTTGATGATCAACTTCTGGTTTTCGCTGGTGAATTGCTTTTGCTGAATTTCATTTTCTAATGCCATGGCTGTTCAGATTTTCAAATGGGGTTTTTGGATTGATCTACAAACTCATGGGCATATATCTTGATAAGGATGATGGCATAACTGAAAACAAGTGGCCCAAATATGAATCCCATGAAACCGAAGAGCTGGAGGCCCACAATCACCCCAAATACCGTGACCAAAGGATGGACATTGCCAATCTTCCTCATGAGGGTGATCCTCGCCAGGTAGTCTACATTGCCCGTAACCACCAAACTGTAAAATAGCAAGCCAGAAGCCGGTCCATTCAAACCTTTTGAATACAGAAAAATGACAAGCGGTACCCAAATCATCATTGTTCCGATGATGGGAAAGAAGGCAAATACGCCTGTTAAAAATCCCCACATCAAGGGATCCTCCAGGCCAAAAATCATGTAGCCCCCCCAGGCAAAAAGGCCCTGAACCATTGAAATCAACGGGATGCCAATGGCGTTGGCCTTCACCATGTGCTTTGTTTCATGTGCCAAGGCAACGACACTTTCCTGGTGAAGGGGGATAAACTTTCTGACAGAATCCTCCATGATTCTCCCACCGGTCAACATGAAATACAAGACAAAAAACATGACCATCATGTTGCTGACGATCATGGCTGAACTGTTGAGAAATGTTGGAATGTAGTTGGCCAAATTTGATTGAAATGAGGAAATGTTGTTGGGCGAAAATATTTCTTCGCCAGTAATGGATTTGATCTTGTCCGAGAGGGCCTGCAAACCCACAAGCAGTTCATCGGTATGCGACAGCAATGCATCCACCTTGGGGCTGATCAGCAAAACACTGTAATAAAGGGGGGCAGCAATGAGCAGAAGAAAAACAACAATGAGCAGCATTGCTGTCAACCCTGGTTTCCAGCCTCTTTTTTCGGTGAGTCCAAAATAACGCTCGCGTCCAAGGATATAAAACGTAAGCGCCCCCATGAGGCCTGGTAAAAAAACATAGAGTTCCTTGATGATGAGGAACGCCAAAAAGGCAATCACCAAAAGCAATACAACCTGTCGTATCCTGTTGTTGAACTGTGTCATTTTATGTGTTGTTTCAGTGGAAGGCCTAAAGCCGATTCCTGCACTTAGAACAAATATCAATATTTTTTCTGCTCCGCACCAAGGCAGGCCTGAAATGATTGTATTTTTAAGGCATTGGGTGATGTAGATAAATATTAAAATGCATTGTTCCGAAGAGACCGTTGCATTGGCTGTATAGCTGTCAAAAAAAAGGATGAACGGGAAACCATTAGGCGCATCATCAAATAAACACTACAGGTGCTGTTTCCACCAACGCTTGAAAAGCTTCATCAAGGCAAAGAGGCTGCCAAAAAACCAACAATAGAACAGTATTGTTCCTATGCGGTGTGTTCCATCCAGCAAGGCCAATTCGAACTTCAAACCTACAACAGCATTGATCATCAGCCAAACCAAGGCGGATGTCAATGACCAAACAATGCGTTGCATGAAGGCGCTTACTACAGGATCCATGATTTTTAAAACAACAAATGCCGGATTTGGTTCAGGGATTACCCTGCCAAATCCGGCACTTGCATTGGTTGTTTATTTTGCGTCCAGGATCAGGGGAGCTCCTCCCTTGGAAGGCATCACAATGATCTTTGAATTCGCAGACTTGGCCAGCTCTTTCATCGCCTGGATCTGCTCATACTGCAACTGCCTGTCACTCAAACTTTCGTTGATGATGCGCTGATAATCGGAGATACCCTGCGCCTCGACCCGTTTTCTTTCAGCTTCCTGCTTCTCCTTTTGGAGTACAAACTGCATTTTCTGTGCCTCTTGTTCAGCATTGATCTTTTGTTCGATGGTTGATTTCACAGAAGCCGGAAGGGTGATGTTGCGGACCAGCAGGTTTTCAAGAATCAATCCACGCTGTTTGAAATCAACCTCAATTGTCTTGAAAATCCTTCCCTGGAACTCGTCCCGCTTGGTGGAGTAGAGGGCAACAGCGTCATAATAGACTGAGTTGTCCCTGATCCGGGTTCTTGTGATGGGACGGACGATTTTATCTTCAAAATTCACACCTATCTCACTGAGCAGTTTGGGGGCTTCAGATGGATTGACCCGATACAGTACGGAAAGATCAATGGTGACTTCAAGTCCATCGGCAGTCAATACCTTGATGGCGTCGTCACCGGCCTTTGATCCTTCATCGTGGATACCACTCATGGTATAGTTCTGGGTGCGGGTATCAATATTGGTAACGTCCATCATTGGATTGATGACGCTCAGTCCACTTTCCATGGTTTCCTTCTGCACCTTTCCAAAAAGAGTTTTGACACCAACAAAGCCTGCATCCACCTGACGGACGCTTGCGCTGAGTGCGCCAAGGAACATGACAACAATACCCAAACCCCTGATGCGCTTGGCGAACGGAGTGATTTTGGTTTCAGAGCGCATGGCAGAGGTACCAATGATGAAAAGGACAATCCCTAGAATAATAAGAAACATAAAAAAGATTTTCAAGTAGACGTGAAAAAGACAGAAAGGTTGCTTTTAACTGCTGTGGTCTGCAACAATGACCCAACCCTTCTTTTGCTTTTCAAAGGTAAGTGTATAATATCCGCCCACATCACCGGCAGTCCGCTTGAGCGACCACTTGCCAACAACCAGATAATGTTTTCGTCCCAGTTTTTTGAGGTGCAGGATGTCAAAACTGAGTTTTCCCATTTTATCCGCTCCTGCATAGCTTTTCCTGTAGTTGTTCAGCGTGGCGGCATACCCGTAGGTAATTCCTGATTTTCCGATAAACATCAGGGAATCCGTTTTCAGGTAACCGACCATGAACTTGTCAAAATCACCCTGATTCCAAGCCTTGGTCTGGTTGCTGAGCAAATCCAGTATCTGTTGCTCATCTTTTGATTGCGAAACACTGAGCAGGGGAAACAATAAGAATGCAAATAGGAATTTCATGTGGTTCAGGGTTTATGCCCAGGCCCTGTCACCTTTTTTGTAAGGCACACAGCCCTCGTATTTCCCTGGGATCGCGACATAACGCAATGCCTGCGTAGCGCCAATTTCTGAAGTAAAATAACCCAGGAGGGTAAGCTGCTTCATCATTCCGAAATAGTGGTTCGGATCGCCATCCTTTTTGCTTTCATTGTAAGCCTTCAGCTCCTTGTTGACCTGATTGAGCAACGATGTTTTTTGTTGGGGAGTAATGTCCATGAACGGTTTTCCGTACATGTGGCTGGATGAGTTTTCAAGCTCTGTCAAGCCAGCAGCAAATATTTTCTGGTCTTTTTCAGTATAGCAATCAGTGACCATGGTATTCATGAAAGATCCCACCATTGCGGCTTTCGCGCCAGGAGTGCTGGTTGCTGGTATGATGGTTTCTGCCACCTCATCCAGAAAAGCAATCTGGTCTTTGGTCAAAGAAAAACCAGTGGTTTTTTTTTCCTGGGTCTTGCAGCCCTGCAGGAAAGCGGCCCCTCCGATTACTGTTCCACCCAGAATAAGGGCAACCCTTTCAAGTGCATCACGTCTGTTCATAAACTGATATTGTGTATTAAAAATACAAAAGAATAGTCAAAAATAACAAATGGCGTACCTTGCATTCAATGGCATTAATAGATATCAGACTGCCGAAATCGATTGCCAAGGCCCTGAGGCTTCCCAGCAATTCACCGGGAAGACAGCAACGCAGGGTGCTCAAAACGCTTTTGAAAAAAGCAAGGCAAACCCAATTCGGACAGCACTATCAATTCAGCGAGATCCTCAACAGCAAGGTTCCCGATGCGGTTTTCCGAAAACAGGTACCCACTTTCGACTACAGTACACTCTACAACACCTGGTGGAACCAGACTTTGAAAGGCACACCCGATGTATGCTGGCCAGGAAAAATAAAATATTTTGCCCTGAGTTCAGGAACATCAGAGGCCTCCAGCAAATACATCCCCATTACCAAAGATTTGATGCGGGGCAACAGGATTGTGATGATCAAGCAACTGTTGTCGCTTAGAAACTATGATAATATTTCATGGAAATCTGTCGGCAAGGGCTATCTCATGCTCGGGGGAAGCACCGACCTCCAAAAAGGTCCCGGTTATTTTGCAGGTGACCTCAGTGGAATAACCGCCAAAAAAGCACCCTTCTGGTTTTCTCCCTTCTATAAACCAGGGAAAAAAATTGCGCGTACACGCGACTGGAACAGCAAGCTGGAAGCGATTGTGGAAGAGGCCCCCAACTGGGACATTGGATTTGTTGTGGGTGTTCCCGCCTGGATACAAATGTGCATGGAAATGGTGATTGAACGCTACAAACTCAAAGACATTCATGAGATTTGGCCCAATCTTTCATTCTTCTGCCATGGGGGTGTTGCCTTTGAACCCTACAAAAAAGGATTTGAACGGTTGTTGGGCAAGCCCATCACCTACATAGAAACCTATCTTGCCTCAGAGGGATTCATCGCTTATCAGGACAGACAGTTCCCAGACGGCATGAAACTGGTGTTGAACGAACATATTTTCTTTGAATTCATCCCTTTTGATGATGCACATTTTGACGGGGAAGGCAACATCATTGGCATGCCAGGGACCCTGCTCATCGATGGGGTGGAAGAAAACATTGACTATGCCATCCTTATCAGTACGTCAGCTGGTGCATGGAGATACCTGATAGGTGATACGGTTCGGTTTGTGAACAAGGAAAGGTCTGAAATCATCATTACAGGCAGAACCAAGCACTTCCTGAGCATGGTGGGAGAACACCTCAGCGTGGACAACATGAACCGGGCCATTCAGGTTGCCAGTGAAAAGCTGAATGCGTCCATTACAGAATTCACTGTAGCAGGCATTCCGGTGGATGGGTTTTTTGGACACCATTGGTACATTGGCACAGACGATGCGATTGACCTTGTTGCCCTCAGGAAAATCATCGATGAAACCTTGAAGGAACTGAATGATGATTATGCAGTTGAAAGGGCCAGTGCCCTAAAAGATATCATCGTGGAAGTGCTTCCAGAGCAGACTTTCATTGCTTTCATGGAAAGCAGGGGAAAGATGGGAGGGCAACACAAATTTCCAAGGGTATTGAAAGGAAACGTAATGGAAAATTGGAAGGTTTTTTTGGCGAATGGCATTTCAAAACAGAAGTAAAAAAGGCTTGGTGCCGATTGTTCTGTAAATTTATGTTTTCAATTTTCAATCACCATTCCTTTGTTTAAGTATGCTTGAATCGATCATCAAAGGCATTGGACTTGGCCTCATCTTGGCGGTTTCCGTTGGACCGGTCATCTTCACCATCCTGAAGCAAAGCATCAACAATGGGCACAAGGGAGGATTCAGTTTTGTTGCCGGGGTCTGGCTCAGTGACATTGTTTTGGTGGTAATCAGCAACATGTTTTCAACCCTCGTGATGGAAGTACTTGCTTTCAAGGCAACCATCGGATACATAGGCGCCAGTTTCGTGCTTTGCATGGGCGTTTATTATGTTTTCTTCAAGAAGGTATATGTTGGAGAGGAAAAAAATGTATTGCTGGTAGAGTTTGGGAAAAAGGATTTTACAAAAGCTTTCATGTCCGGATTTTTCATCAATACGCTGAATCCGAGTGTCATGCTTTTTTGGTTGATCAATGCTACTGCGTTTGCCGTTACCCATTCTCCATTTGAAAGAATCATTTTGTTTGGCGTTTGTTTGTTGGTGAATTTTGTTGCCGATGTGCTCAAGGTAATGCTTGCGGCAAAGGTCAGGCACAGCCTTACGCCACAGAACATCAACATCATCAATAAAATATCCGGAACCATACTCATCATTTTCGGACTGGGCATCGTGTATGGAATACGTTTTTTAAACCAATGACATGACAACAATCAAACGAGGCTTGCTTATTTTTTGCTTTGCACTCCTTGTCCATTGTGGTCAGGTTCTTGCACAGGGATCAGACATGGTGGTATTGAAAAAAGGTCCTGAAAAAACACTCAAGACTTATCTTTCTGGAACACAAATTCATTTTCTAACGATAGCAGGAACTGAAGTGAAGGGGCAAGTTCGGATGATCAAAAAGGATAGCCTGTTCATCAACATATATGATGAGCGGGCAGCCTATACGGTGTGGGGCACTTCTTTTTGGGACACCGTTGCAGTAGGATTGTCAAAATACCATATCAAGGAAATAAGGGAGATTTTCAAGCCGCGTGAAAAATTCAGTTTCATCAAGAATGGTTTGATCTTCATGATGGGAGGATCTTCCTATGCAATCTTGCACAGTGTAAATGCCCTTTACCTGAAGCAACCCATCATACCTTCCACCATGCTGATTTCTGGCAGTGTAGCACTGACAGGATTTGTACTGAACAAAGTCCACAAGAGAACCGTAAGGCTGGGCAACAAGTACTACCTTCAATACATTCCTGTCATCAAATAGTTGATCGTGTTGCGTGCCATTAAAAAAATCTTCCTGATTCTTTTTCTTTCCCAGCTTTTTTATATCCTGCTGGTACGGTTCATCAATCCTCCCGTCACCATTACCCAAATCACTGGTATCATCAGGGGCAATGGATTCAACAGGACACATGTCTCACTGGATGAAATGTCAACCGCTGCAAAGCTGTCTGTGATTGCAGCAGAAGACCAACTCTTTCCGGACCACAATGGATTTGACATGAAGGGCATCGAAAGGGCATTGGCCTTCAACAAGAAAAAGAAAGGAAAAAAAATCAGGGGTGCATCCACCATCAGCCAACAGGTGGCCAAAAACGTTTTTCTCTGGCAAGGACGCAGCTGGTTCAGGAAGGGGCTGGAAGTATATTTCACATTTATGATTGAACTCTTTTGGAGCAAAAAAAGAATTCTTGAAGTGTATTTGAATGAGGCGGAAATGGGCAAAGGCATTTTTGGCATCGAAGCCGCAGCGAGAAAATTTTATAAAAAACCTGCTTCCAAACTGACCAGGACAGAGGCTGCGATGATTGCATCTTCATTGCCCAATCCTGTAAAATATACGGTAAAACCAGTGTCAACATACGTCTCACGCAAGTACCCCTGGGTATTGCGTCAGATGAACAACCTGGATGGAGATCCGGATATCATGAAAATTATTCGCTGATATTTTGCAGCAATGAAGGACCAGGCCTTACTTGCCGGTGGACAGGGTGAGGCTGTAGGTCCTGCTGTTGATGGTTGGTTCCAAAAAGCTTCCCTTCAATCCCCAGCGAATGGTATATTTTTTTTCTTTCAATGGCGGCAGTTTTAGCCTAAAACTGAACCTGTATCCGCTGTCATGCCCAATCACACGACCCGTTGACACAAGAATGGGTTCTTGTTTTCCCGACCTGTATATGATCAGGAAAAGCGCTGGTTTTTGTGCCATTGCCCGCTCCGAGATCTGCCTGTTGCCGTAAACGGGTTCCAGCGACACATTCACAGATCCCTGATCGTCCACTTGCAAGTTTTCTCCAACCAAATCAACGGCACCAAAAGAGACAAAAACGCCTGTTGTTGCTGAGACCAGCTGCATTTTCGGGGTTTGGACCGAATCCTTTAAGGAGGAGTTGCCCATCGATTCGAATACCATTGCTCTGCGTCCCTGCAGCTGCTCTTCCATCGGCCAGAAATTGTAGTTGTTCCTGCGGTACCGGTAGGTGTTGAGTGAGAATGAAGTATCCCCTGCATAAAACCAATACTTTGATGCCCGTTGGTAAGAATTGGTGAACACCACCGGCAATCCATTGGCTTTTTTCTTGATGGCAGCCGCCCACGCGTTGTTTTGGTGAAACTCGTCCTTGGGAATAAATTTGAATGGCTTTATGTCCAGTATCATGTAGATGCGAAGAAATAAAACAATGGCAATGGAATAGGGAAGCAACCGATAGATCCATTTGGCCTTGTTCATGTTTTGGCTGAGGTGGCGGTACGACAAAACGATCAGCGGGGCCATCAGGGGAATCGTCCAATTGGCTTCTGTTCTGCTCCTGAAAGATGAAAGGAAAAACAACAGATAGGTGCCAACCAATGACCAATGCATGGCTTTCTCTGTTTTGTTGGTACCCTTGTTTTTTAACGCAGCCCAAATGATCAGCCATCCCACCAACGGTCCGGCAATCAGCAGTTGGGCTAATACATAATCAGCCGTAAATAAAATCTTGTACGGCGGAGAAAGCCGTTCAAAAAGGTGATAATTGACAGAAGGTAGGCCATGCAGGATTTGCCAGATCACATGCGGCATGAAGAGTCCGACTGAAACTGCAATGATGAGAAGACTTTTCCAGCGGGTAAGGATGACAGGATTGGAGAGGATGGTAAAAAAAATAATCAGAATACCATGGTACTTGCTGTAGAGCAACAATGCAATGACCAATGCAAGGGCGAGTGCACTGGTAAAATCATTCTTTGCTTCAAAGCGTTGATAGCAAATGAAGAACAATACAGTAAAAAAAAGCAGCGGAATATCCGGCACTGCAAGCATTCCTCCAATTTGCAAAACCGCCATGTTCAGGATGATTGCAAAAAAAAGCCTGATGTCTTTGGGCTGGGTCAGGTATTCCACCAATCCTATGGTTGCAGTCCCCATGAGTACAATAAAGAAACGAAGACCCAGTTCGCCTGGTAAAATTGCAGTCCCCAACCTGATGAGCACTGCAATCATTGGCGGATGATCAAAATAGCCCCAATCAAGAAACCTCGAGTACACCCAATAATAAGCCTCATCATCAAACAACCCTGTACCTGCCGCCTGGATCAATGCAACCAACAACCATACAGCATAAAAAACAAAGCGAAGGGTGTTGGGGTTGTAGAATCGACCGACAGCTGCTGATAGCGCTTTCATGGTTGTTTATTTCAGCAATTTTCCCACCCACTCAATGGTAGCCGCTGTTCTCATGGGATCTTGCCCATGCACTTCAAACCAAGGCAGGTCCTGGTTCACAAGAATGTCTTTGTAGTTGTGGTATAGTTTATCGCGTGTCTCAATGTCGGGGTATTCCCTCAGTTCATCTTTGACCCATGGCAGATCTGGTTTGCAGAGCAGATAGGCATCGTATTTTCTTTTGACAATTTCATTCAGGATGAATGGGTGACAATTGCCAAATACAAATTCACACCACACTTTCATGACATGCATATCCGTATCGATGAAAAGAACAGGATTTTTTTGCATGGCGAATGCTTCGGCAATGGCCTGGTCCTCCAGCTTCAATTGCCCCTTTGCAATGGTGAGCAAATCCTGGTACCCGTAGTCGGTTCCATTTTCAAGAAGGTATTCCCTTGCATACTCCCTGCACCAACTGGCTGAGAAATGTGCTGCCAATGCAGCACAGATTGTACTTTTACCGGTCGATTCTGGACCGATGGCCACTACCTTGAACACCTTATCCTGCTTTTGAATATTCATTCGCTCTTTTTCTCCATTCCTGCAAACCCAATACTGCAAGCACCAGCAGTATGGCATAATATACTGCCGTGAAGGTAAACCCTTTTGAATAATATAAAGGGATGGACACGGTATTGGTAACAATCCACCAGATCCAACTCTCCACTTTTTTTCTGGTCATCAACCACATGCCTGTAAATGCAGCAGCTGACGCTAGTGCATCTGCCCAAGGAATTGCACCGGGTGCAAAAGCGGATTGTATGTATAACAGGCAGAGAAAAATGATCAGGTAGATGGAAAGAAAAAAAACCAATTGCTGTTGCCTTTCCTTTTTTGATGAATGTTCAACATGGACAACAATCAAATCTGCATTGGTTTTTCTGCCCCAGTTGTACCAACCATAGAGACTCATGATTGTATAGTAGAGATTGACTGCTGCTTCTCCAAAAAGATCCCCCTTGATACTGAGGTAGACATAGAGGATGGTGCCCACCAGACCAGTGGGATAGACCCATATATTTTCTTTTTTTGAGTACCAGACGGAGATGATTCCGGAGAGAATGGCAGTGAGTTCCAGGAAATCCATGAATTGTTGAGGGGTTATTTATTCAGCCTCCGCAACCACTTCAACCACTTCAGGAATCATGCGCTTCATCATCCCTTCGATGCCTGATTTCAGGGTAATCATGGAGGATGGACATCCACTGCAGGAGCCTTGAAGCATGAGGGTAACGACCCCTTCTTCGAACTTTTTGAACTGAATGGCACCACCATCCATTTCAACGGCAGGTTTCACATAATTTTCGAGCAACTCCTTGATGCGTTTTACAACATCCCCATCTTCTGAAAGCACGATATTGCCATCGGCGGCCTGTGCCGCAGGGAGCTCGTCCTCATTGACGATGGCCTTTCCATCTTCGAGATAGTCCTTGAGAAACTGACGAATGGACGGTTTTACATCGTCCCAGTCTGTTTCAGCTGTTTTGGTCAACGTAACAAAATTGCTGGCAATGAATACCCCCCTGACAAAGGGAAAGCTGAACAATTCCAGTGCCAATGGAGAAGGCTTTGCCTTTTCAATATCTTGAAAATCAACACTTTTTCCGGGGTAAAGCAGTTTGTTCGCCACAAACTTCATGGTCTCCGGATTCGGGGTCATTTCTGTATAAATGCTAACGGTGATGTTTCCTGTCTTGATCATAATTTCGAATTGACATCCAAAGTTACAAGAAGTTGGGGTTTTTGATGGCGAAATCGGGAAAATCCATTGGTATGCATGCCTCAGTGGGTGATTTTTTCGACTTTTTCTACCACCATCGCTGTGGTGATCTGCTCCATACAAGCATGGTCTCCACGCCAACAAATGCTGTTTCCGAAAACTGAGCAGGGCCGGCAAGAAAGGTTAACCTGTACTGCATTCAATGGATCCTGTCTGAATCCATAAAATCCGGCATAAGGGTGTGTCGGCCCCCAGAGTGAAACCACGGGAACATTGACGAGGGAAGCCAAGTGCATGTTTGCCGAATCCATGGTGACCATCACCCGCATTTGCTGCATCAGATCAAGCTCCTCGGCCAATGATTTGACAGCGGGAAATGGAACTGCATGTGAGAACCTCTTTTCCCAATCCGCAAGCAAAAATCGCTCAGCCCCTTTCCCGCCAAAAAAATACAATTGATATGGTTCCCGGTTGAAATGTTCAACAACCTCCCTGAATTTGTCAATGGGATACATTTTGGTATCATGCTTTGCAAATGGTGCAAAGCCTATGTTCACCTTACCAGCATTCTCTGGTTTTTGTCCGGAAGCTGCATCCGGTTTGGGAGCATGGTCAGTTTTACCCAAAGGAGGTTGAACCTTCGGAGAATCAATCACAAAACCCAGTCGCCTGAAAACATCAGCATATCGTTCTGTTGCATGCGACAAGGGTCTGTAGATCTTGTTCTCCTTCCTGACCAGCGCGTATTTTTCGATTCTTCCCTTGTTGATCACTTCCGTTTTTCTTTTACCGGCTTCAAAAAGAAACCGCAACACATGGGTACGCAATACTCCATGCAGGTCTGCAACCAAGGAAAAATCATGTTTTTTTCTGAGAAAATTGAAGATCCTGAAAATGCCCAGCAATCCGCTGTAATCCCCTTTCAGGTCGAAGCCCTCAAACTCAAGCCGATCGATTCCACCAAACAATCCTGCCAGCTGCTTTTCACTGGCCACAACAACAGATACATCTTTGTTGGAGGCAAGAAAGGACTTTAACACTGGTACGGTCAGCGCTACATCACCCAATGCAGAAAACCGCATGACCAAAATCTTTTGTCGGACCGGAGAGCTGCTCATTTTTTATTCAAGTTGTACAAGACAGGATTGAGGGATGGATCATTGTACATTTTCATCTGGCGGTAGACTTTCATGATTTTTTTTCCTTCCCTGATCTCACCCAACAGTTCATCAATGGAGTTGGAAAGATCTTCCTGTTGCTCCAACAATACCTGCAATTTGGCAGTACATTTTAAACGATGTTCTTCAGTGGCATCGTTTCTGTTTGCCTGTTCCTGCATGTGGTATATTTTCAACATGAGGATCGAAAGTCGGTCAATTGCCCAGGCAGGACTTTCGGTGTTCATCCTTGCGTTTGGCAAAGCATCAACTGTTGCATATTGAAGGAGAAATTGATCATCAATCTGCTCAACCATGTCGGTCCGGACCTGATTGGACCTGTCTATCCTTCGCTTGAGTTCAATGCCCGCGACGGGATCAATCTGCGGATCCCGCACGATATCCTCCAAATGCCATTGCACGGTATCCACATGGTTCTTTGCGTAAAAAAGATGTTCCAGGGTTCCTGCTGGATAGGGATTGCTGATTTCTGCATCCACGTTGTTGTGAAGATGGTAATCCGCAACGGCACGGTTAAAGACTTCAATGCAAACAGAACTGATTGTCATGGCACAAAAATAGACAATATGGTGCTGATTGGCATCAGGGAACAACAATTCCTATCTGGAAATCGATTGGGATTTTACTTTAAAAAGAATTGTCACGGTCAATGATAGGATAAGACAGAAGGATGGGCCCGCAGTAAAGGCAATCATCTTTGATCCTGCATGCTGTCCAGAGTAAATGCCCCAAAATGCCCATGCCAACACGAATCCAAATGCAGGTTGTTTCTGCTTACCCACCATGAAGATACCCAACAACAATGCCAACAGTATCATCATCATGCTCCAGATCTGGGGAGACAAGGGTTCACCCTGCCACCCAACACCGACGAGCAATGCAGTAACGTTGGCAATGGTTGCCACAGATATCCAGGCCAGGTAAACCACAAAAACATGAAAGACCCAAAGTCTGTAAAAGAATGGCATCTGGTTTTTCATGGGCCGTATGGCGAGGTACATGCGCAAAAGCACTACCAAGAAAGCCAGCATGATGGCAAGGGATATGCCCAGGTATAAATAATGCCAGGCAACAATCCATGCTGCATTCAATATGCAAGTGACCAGAAAATAGGGCCCTGCCTTTTCAATACAGGCTTTGGCAGTACCATTGAATTTTCCAAAAGCTGCAAAAAGGCTGCAGAAAACGAAGCCAATCAACAAAAGGTAAATGATTCCCCAAATTCCAAAGGTGAAGCCGGCAGGCACAAAATAATTTGGATACAGTGCAGAAATCTGCCCGGTATTGTATCCATTGATGGGAAGGATATTGGCCATGGCATTGACACTCAGCACCAGGGCAAGGCCGAGAAGATTCAGTATTGCGTTCAACCTGCCTTTCATTTGGTGGAATTTAAAGGCAATTTAAACTGAAAACCGTTCAATCGAACAAGGTGCTTGGGTGATTTTGATTTCCATAGCCCTGGTAATTTTATAGGTGCAGTTGTTATATTTATCTTAGAACATTTCGCCGGGTACCATCAGTCATGCCCTTGGCCATACAGTGATGATACCCTTTTGATTTTTTCATGACATTCATGTACCCAAAGAGATACAAATTGAAAAGATTCAACAAAGACCAATAATGCTTGAGCATCATCAGCGATTCGCACAATACGGTCAAGGAATGATGATTTCGCTACCATACCATTCCTTTCTGCGTGAAGAAATGTCAACTCATCCTCCATGATGGTATTGAGAAGACTCCTTATCTGTACATTGATTTGTTTCAAATGAATGGTAAATGCAGCATCCGGATGTTCCTTCTTTGCCTTCATTTTTCCCATCAGGAACAGCTCTGCTTTGAGCAGAAAAAGCACCACTACCCTTATGTCACGGTTAGAAAAACAGTGTGTTTTTTCGGCTGTATTTTTCATAAGTCCATTTTTTGCAACCTGTTTCAGTTTCACATGTACATCTATAAATCAACACTCAGTAAAGGTATTGTCTTTATGACATTTTACTCTCTTTTTGACAATCAAATTATAAGTCAATTGCAATTGTGAAAAATAAAAACAACCACCTGGGGCAAAAAATAAAACGATTAAGGGCGTTCAAGGGCATGACCCAGGAAGATCTGGCAACAGCCTTGGGAAAAACAAGGTCGCTGGTATCTTATTTTGAACGCACTGGCAACATCAACAACTATACACTTCAAGAGATTACTTCCATACTAGGGGCCAATCCTGAAGAAATCGAGTTGGAAGAAAATGAAGCATCCTACAATTCACATCCAAACAACAATGGCAACAATTCCGACTACAACGGCATAGCGCAAAAATTAATTGATCAGCAGAAAACAGAAATCCTTTTTCTCAAGGAAACCATTAACTACCAGTGGCAATTGTTGAGTGAATTGTCTAAAAGAAAATAATATTAACTTTTCGACAACAGAACACAAATAAAAAAGAGATAGGTAAAATTGCCTAATCAACACACCTGAAGCCGGTATGTTCCAACCCTGTATCGGTTGCAGTTTTCATTCTTGATGTTACCCTGTAACCTTTGCAATAGGATGCATTGCACAAAAAAGAGCCTCCCCTCACAACCTTTTTTTGAACCGTGGGCTCCTGCGGGTCATAGCTGTCTGCCGGGCCCTTGGGATCGATGGAAACCTGACCGCTCATTTTTGCATAATAGTCTTCCCTGAACCAGTCTGAGCACCACTCCCAAACATTTCCTGCCATATCATAGAGTCCAAAAGGGTTTGCGGGAAAAGTCCTTACAGGTGATGAGGAAGGGAATTTGTCCCAGTTGGTATTGTTGCTGGGAAAGGTTCCCTGCCAGGTATTGGCCTTGGGCTTGCCTTGTTCAACGTCCTCGTTGCCCCAGGGATATTTGTCGTTTCTTCCACCCCTTGCGGCATACTCCCATTCTGCTTCAGTGGGCAAGCGTTTTCCTGCCCATTTGCAATATGCCATGGCATCGTCCCATGAAACATGCACAACAGGATAATTTTCTTTGCCCTTGATGTTGCTGCCCACTCCTTTGGGATGTTTCCAATTGGCGCCTTTTTTCCAATCCCACCATTGGCTGGGGTCTCCCAATCCTGTGCCTGGGGCTTGTTTTTGGAATACCAGTGATGCTGCAACCAAAACGCTATCTGGTGGCTTGGGTGTTCCAGCAGGGACTTGCTTTTTTATTTCTTCCCAGTCTGGCGCAATCTCTGCAGTGGTCACATAGCCTGTGGCATCCACAAATTTTTTGAACTGGGCATTGGTCACCTCGGTAGCATCCATCCAGAAGCCACTGATTTTTACCCTGTGTTGCGGATATTCATCTTCCCTTCCCTCATCATCACTGGCCCCCATCATAAATTCACCGCCAGCTATCCAAACCATGCCTTCATGGGATGCACTGTCAGCAGCGCTTGAGAAGGAAGTATCAGATGCCGCAACAGCAAAGCGTGAGGGCAGCTTGGATGAGCAATGCAGGAGACTGTCTTCAACAGATGCATATTTTTTTGGGGTGGTCGCTTGATTGCAGGAAATCAGCAACATGGCAGCAGAGGCAACTATGAATGGTAAACTTTTCATTGGATGGATTGAAGAGCTAAATTTACCCTTTTTAAAGTGGTTGGGATAGTATTTCTCGTTAAAAAAATGGGCGGTCTTTGGTGTTGCCATTCTTGAGGTATATCCTGTTCAGCCCCCATTTGAAATCCCCCTCCTTGAAGTGAACAAGCAAATCCTTTGCTGTACTCATGTTCTTTCTTTTCAAAGTGATGGTCTCCCCGGTCTTCGTATCAAAAGCATAGTTGACATGCCCGTTGGATTTTTTTGCAACAGGAACAACTATCCCCCTTTTGTCTGACACAACATCAAAATCAAAGGAAGAAATCATGTCTAAGCTGCAGCGGTTTCCTGCAAGACTCTTCACCTGCACCTGCTGAAGGACGCCGTCGTACATGACAGCACTCACCCTGAAGGCCCCCTCAGCACCCAGGTCCTTGAACGACATCTCACGCCATACGGCAGGAATGGCAGGAAGGATGCTGATCTTTCCATCATCGCTTTGCAACATCATCTCCAGCAGGCTGGTGGCAAAGGCCATGGGTGTCTCAAAACATGGGCCTGACTCTGCATAGAGCCCACCCGGTTCTGCATGCCGGTTCAGAAAATCATTGAGGTATTTGATTGACTTGTCACCCTCTCCCAACAGGGAATACATGGCAGAAGCCCCGGTATATGAATAGCCTGCCAATGCCGATGGCATAGAATGCCAATGGTTGACGGAGCGGATGGTGATCTCGCGGTGGGCAGGGTTTTTCATGTCCAACAAGCGGTAGGGATAAATGGCCAGCAAATGGGAATAATGGCGGTGAGAGGAGGTCAGGTCAACATTGCGTCCAATCATAAATCCTTTTTCACTGGTATGCAGTGGTGTAAGGCGCTGCAGCACCTCGCTCCACCTTGACTTATCAGGATCATTGAGTTGCAGCAGCTGATCAACATGCAGCAACGTTTGCAATCCCCATATAAGACCAGACAATGTATAGTGTGCATCTTCTGCATCTGCATACTCGGGTGAATGTGATTTGACAAGATGGTAGACGCCGTTTTCATCCTTGTACAGCAAATGCATCAGGTAGTTGACGGCACGTTTCAACAACGGATAGATGTTGGCTTTCAGTTCATCCTTGTCTCCACTGTACTGGTAATAGCGGTAATAATACAACATGGTCCAAACCAGGTCACCTGGCTCAAACTGTCCTTTTCTGAGGTCATGTTGGTTCAAAGGAGCTACCATGTCAAAGCTTGAAATTCTACCCAATGCGGATGCATCATTTCTCCACTGCTCAGGAACGTTGTTGATCAGGTGCTGCCTGTTCTTGTTCAACAATTCAAACAATGGTTTTGTGAGGTCGAGGTGATTGGATGCAAACAAGGGGGAATAGGTAAGTTGTTGGTTGAGGTTCCACCAGATGCCTGGCCATGGTGTTTTGGAAGTAAACCAAGGACCCATGAGATCAATGATGGGCCTGTCTTCCCGCGTAGCGGATCCCAGCTTGTACAACTGAAGCCAATAATAGGTTTCCACCCTTTTATCAGGGATGGAAATGAAGCTTTTCCTGAAATAGGCGTTCCACCAATTGCGGTGTTTGGCCATCACAAGATCGAAAGCTTTTGACTGAAACCGCTTGATGGCTGCGATTGCCTCGGGCCTGGACTTTCCTTTTTCAGTAGGACTGTATCCTACGGCAACATCAATGACATGTTTTTCCTTGAAGGCTGCATGTTTCCAGACGGTTGCATATTCTCCCTGTGCAAGCAAGGGCTGGTAGCAAATGCCATAACCAGCAGAATCCTTCATTTCAAAGTCCGGATTGTTTTTGTAATTGTATGGCTTGGGGTCAACACGTCCAAAACTGATGCGGGGGCTGATGCTTTGCTCTGCAACCCATTCGCAAAAAATCTTTTCACCACCGTGTTCGGAAGCCTCAATATGGATAATGTCCTCTCCGGATGGCACAAGAAAAAAAAGTTCCACCCTGCCTTTGGTGGTTCTAATCGAGCCTTTTGCAACTGCATTGTAAATGTCAAGGTCGATATCAGCATCCAGAATTTTCCCTTCTGTTCTGATGACCATTTTGCCAATGGGCAATCTTGGGCGTGAAACCAGTTGTTGGGTGAACATGCTGTCTGGATAATGGGGCCGTTGGTCAGTAACATCAGAACGACCAACATCAAACCGGATGGCCTTCTCGCCCTCCCTGTAAGCATTGACTCCAAGCCTGCCATTGCCTGCAATGATGCCATCGTAATAGTCAGTACCCATGCTGTCCCAGTGCATGCGGGTATTTTTCATGTAGGTGTTCCATTCAGTGGTATCGATGGGTTGTGCATCTGTTGCGATGGACATCAACAATATGGAAAGGGAGAGCAAAAATTTCATGACACCAAGTTATAAAAAATCAACGAGGGAAAGCATTGCTGCCATCCCTCGTTGTCAACCTTCCTTTCACTGCTTTCAAAGCCCTATGGAAAGCAAATCATTTTTATTCTTTGACGGTTGTGGTGATTGTCGGTGCGGCTTTTTCCCACTCGCTTCTGTTGAGCTTTTTCTCAACAGGCGCTATCTCATCTCCATTCTCACCATTGTACAGGCGTCCGTTTTTCATTACGAATTTGATGGTATTGGTGTTGCGGATATTGTCCAATGGGTTCTTGTCGAGGATGATCATGTCGGCAAGCTTACCTGCCTCAATGCTGCCCAGGTCTTTGTCAAGGCCCAGGGCCTCAGCCCCCTGAATGGTGGACACTTTCAGTGCATCAATATTTCTCATGCCGCCACTTTGCATGGCCCATACTTCCCAATGTAATCCAAGGCCCTGCAATTGGCCATGGGAGCCGATGCCGGCAATCCCACCCTTTTCAACAATCGACTTCATGCTTTGGGCATGTTTTTGGAAAACATGTTCCTCTGGCAGGAACCAGGTAGCGCGGCGTCTTGATTTGGCAGCAAGCTCTTCGTAAGGTGTGAAGAATTGCAATTTCTTGTTGCTGTAGGGATTGTCATTTTCGTAATAATAATTCTCTGCCCACGGTCCGCCATAAGACACCAGCAGTGTGGGTGTAACCGCCATCTTTGCATCAGCGATAACCTTGGTCACATCCTTGTACAAAGGAAAGATCGGAATGGAATGCTCATGGCCTGGATAGCCATCCAAGAGGTTGGTCATGTTCAGTTTGAAATCCAATCCACCTTCTGTAGTGGGCATGAGCTTTTGGTTCTTGGAGGCATTGATGATCCATTGCCTTGTCTGACGGTTGCCAGTGAGGTACATCTTGATGTACTGTGTATTGTAATACTTGCTGTACTGTTTGAGAATGCTTTCTGCTTGGGCAGAATCCTTGATGTTGTAAGCCCAATAACCCACGCCAGGACCTGTTGAGTATACACGGGGCCCCACCATCTGACCAGCTTCCACCATGTCGGCATAGGTCAACACGTCCGTGGTGGCTGTTTGCGGATCACGGGTGGTGGTAACGCCATAGGCCAGGTTGGCAGCATAGATCCAGACCTGGTTCTTGTGGATTCCCCAGCTGGGCCACATGTGTGAGTGAACATCCACAAAACCTGGAATCACTGTTTTTCCTGCAACATCAAACACTTTAGCGCCCTTTGGGGCTGGAATATTTTTGGCCACAGATTTGATGCGGTTGTTCACGATCAAAACATCCCCTTTGGCAATCACCTCATCGCCTTTCATGGTGATGATGCGGGCACCTTTGAGCAGGATGGTTGAAGATGGATTGTCTTTTGCATAGTAGACCTTGACCCATGTTTCTTCAGGTGTATATTTTGGATCTTCTTTTTTCGCAGTAGACTTCTTTGATGTGTCTGCAGCTGATTTCCTGGCCGTGTCGGTGAGGGCCTTGAGGTCCGCCAATTTCCTGACAGCTTTCAGGCTGTCGTCCAAGTTATCGGACTGGATGAGGTCATACACAAAATGTGCTGCGCCGAGGCTGTAATGAATTTTTGTACCATCAGCAGACCAGGCAGGAAACTCACCGCCAATTTCTGTAAGTTTCTTGCTGGGAAACTCAGCAGTGCTGGCATCTGCAACAGAAATGGAAATCATTTTTCCTGTTGATGGGATCGTGACAGCATAGATGTTGTTGTTGACCTTGGCAATCGCCTTTTCCCCTTTGGGAGAAAGCCATATTTCACTGGCAGGGGTTGCAGGATTGTTTTCCCTTGCATCATCCGTGGTCAATTCTTCCGGCACAATGCAGGGGTCGGCCAAGGGCTTTCCCTTGTGCATGGCAATCGAACCATAGGTGGTGATGCCACTGATCCTGGCATGTGTTTTTTGATCGGTGCCATCCCATTTGATAGAGATCAGGCTGCCGGCGGCATTCATGTAAATGCGGTCGTCGTTGATCGAGAAATGCGGATTATAGCGTCCATTGGCCTTGTCAATCACATTTTCTTGTCCACCCGTTGCATTCATCCAACACAGCAGGTCTTCTGCATCATCATACCCCGGATCAAAGGCGTCCCTGAATTTTTGGTTCGGGGCATGCACATATACGATCCTGTCACCTGACAAATTATAGCGCGGCGAAGCATAGAGTCCTGGGACGGTTGTCAGTGTTTTTGCATTTGCCCCATTCACACCAACCGAAACGATATGACCACCATTGGCTGCCCAGGTGCTGAAAACAATTGTTTTACCATCGGGGCTCCATGAAGGCTGGGCCTCCGTAAATTCATTGGCAGTAAGCCGCCTGGGGGTTCCATTGGGATAGTCCATGAGATATAGCCTATTCAAAACTGTAAAGGCCAATTGTTTGCCATCAGGAGAAGGAACAGCATCGCGGATCTGGCTGGCCATGGCAGCGGTTGTATCCTTGATAGGATACTTGAAAAGCACCTCAGGTCCTAGTTCCAGCTTGCCATCCACTTCATAAGGAATTTCGGTATAGCTGCCATTGCTGATGTCAATCTTGTTGATCTTGCCACCAAACGAAGCCAGTAGGTGCTTGTTGTCTGGCGTAAAAGCCATGGCAGGCAATACCCCGGAGACAGCGATGGATTCCTGGTCGTCTCTTTGCACTGGATAGGCCAGCCAACGCTCATCGCCGGACTTCAAGTCACGGATCACCAACCCGGTTTTGTCTTCAAACCTTGTTCCATAGACCAACCATTTGCCATCGCCGGAAAGCACCGGGGTGAAGGCAGATCCATAGCGTGATGTCAGCTTGGTGGTTCTTGCATTGCTGCGGTCATAGACACCAATTTCATATTGAGGAAGTTGGGCATTGTAGTTCCATGAACCCGTGCGGAATGAATAGTAGATCAATTTTCCATCGTGGCTGATGGCGGGATCAATGGTCTTCAATGTTGCCGGTTCATCTATGAGTTGCGTCCCTGATCCGCCATCCTTGTGGATCATGTAGAGCTTGTTGACCCTTCTTCCCTTGGAGTAAACAATGTATTTCCCATCGGGTGTCCAGTCTGCAGAAGGAAAATTCTGGTTGATTTCTTTGGTGAGCTGAACCGTATCTTTTTTCTCTGTGTCGATGAACCAGAGATTTTCTGCGCCGCTTTTGTCGGAAACAAAAAGGATTTTCTTGCCGTCTGGGCTGTAGCGGGGATGCTGGTCAAAGGCCAAGCCGCGGGTGATTTGGGTGGCCTTTCCGCCTTCGGATGGAATGGTGTACAAATCTCCCATCATGTCAAAAACGATGGTCTTGCCATCTGGACTGATGTCTACGGAAGTCCAGGTACCTTCATTGGTTTTCAGCTCCATCATCCTGCTGGCTTTCAATGGCAGGTTTTTGTAGCGGGTGAAGGCAGTGTCTTTTTGGGCATGGAGCAATGTGGAGATGAGCACTGTGGCCATCAATGCCAAGCCAATTCGTATTGATTTCATTGGTGAAAATTTGGAAACCGAAAATACCGAAAAAGCTCTACACACTTGCCCCGACCCATATTTCTGTATTGTCGTATCTTGTCAATATCTTTTTTACAATAGCTCAATACAGTAGATTTATGAAACGTAAATTGGCATTATTGGTTCTCCTTATCCAAGTTTCCGCTTTTTCGATAGCACAAGAACAGGCCTACTTTCCCGACCCCAACCCCGCCATCAGACAGAGGCTGGAAGAATGGCAGGACCTGAAGTTCGGACTGCTCATGCACTGGGGGCCTTACAGCCAATGGGGCGTTGTGGAAAGCTGGAGCATTTGCCCGGAAGACGTGGGCTGGGCCATCGATGCCTGGAAAAAGGGCGTGGCTACTGAGTACCACGACTATGTAAAGAAATATGAGGCACTGAAAAGCACCTTCAATCCCTCAAAATTTGCACCTGAAAAATGGGCTGCCGCAGCAAAAGAGGCGGGGATGAAATACATGGTCTTCACCACGAAGCACCATGACGGATTCAGCATGTTCGACACCAAGTTTACAGACTACAAGGTAACTGACAAGGGTACTCCTTTTTCCAGCAATCCCAGGAGCAATGTTGTGAAAGAAGTGTTTGGTGCTTTTCGAAAGGAGAACTTTTGGATTGGAGCCTACTTTTCAAAACCCGACTGGCACTCTGATTATTACTGGTGGAAGCGTTTCCCGGCCAGTGACCGCAATGCCAACTACTCCATCAGAAAGCATCCTGAGCAATGGAAAAAATTCGTGGAATTCACCCATAACCAAATTGATGAACTCATGACGGATTATGGCAATGTTGACATCCTTTGGTTGGATGGCGGCTGGGTGCGCAAGAAAACAGATGAAGAAGTGAAGGCTGAACTGCTGGATGTTTATGACAACTCAAGATGGTTCCGCAATCCGCAAAGCCAGGACATCAACATGGCCGAGATTGTAAGAAAATCTCGCCTCAAGCAACCCAAGTTGATTGTGGTGGACAGGGCCGTTCCTGGTGAACACCAGAACTACCTTACTCCTGAGCAACATATCCCGGAAACAGGGCTGCCTTATCCCTGGGAAACCTGCATGACCATGGCGGGCAGCTGGAGCTATGCACCCAATGACAAGTACAAGCCTACCAATGAGTTGGTAGAAAAATTGGTGGATGTAGTGAGCAAGGGTGGGAATTTCCTGTTGAACATTGGCCCTGATCCCAATGGTGAATTGGATGCTGAAGCATACAACCGTTTGAAGGGCATGGGCGATTGGATCAAAGTCAATGGCGAAGGCATTTATGGCAGCAGGATGAACAAGGCCTTCAATGAAGGGGAGAACATCCGCTTCACCAAATCCAAGGATGGAAATACCCAATACATTTTCTTGTTTGATTTTCCTGCTGAAGGAAAGATCAACATCAGCAAGATTGACATCCCTGAAAAGGCAACGATCAGCATGTTGGGCGGCAAGAAAAACCTGAAATGGAAGAAGACCAGCACGGGTTTTGAAATCATGATTCCTGCTGAATTAAAGTCAACTACAGACCATGTGTGGACGCTGAAAGTGGCGACTGCCAAATGAGTAGTGAAAACTTATTGTGGAGCTGAATCCAAGTATTGTCGAGCAGTCGATCCTATTGGACGGACTTGACTGCCTTGTACACCTCCGGTAGCGCTGCTTTCAACCGTTGATAGGTGGCTTCAGAAATATTTTTATCATCAAAAGGGGTGAACAGCACAAATGGCTTGTTCGTCCCTTCTTTTCTACCATATTTGTATGCATAGGTAAACCAACCGTCTGGTTGAAGTTGCACCTCTTTCAATGACTTGTTGGGCACTGTGATAAAGAATTTGTTGGGCTGCTTTAGCTGGGTGTTGCCCAGGGCAAGTTTTCTCATTTCAATATAGGCCTCCTTTGCAGTTTCAACTGCAGGATCGATCAACTCCACGTGTTTGGCCAGCACTGATCGGTAGGCATATTCGCCATTGAATTTCATGTTGTACAACTCGTTCAATACGTTTTTGATGGTGTCGCGCATGAAGGGATAATGGGTGCAACCAAGGATCAGTGTATTCATCGGAGTGGTAATGCCCTGTGCACGCATTTTTTCAATGAGACTGACCAGGTGATAACGGACATAGTTTTCCGGATCATTGAGCTGGATGTCCAAGCACTTGCCTTTGTCATCGTACTCGCAAAGCAATTTGTTGTTTTCCTTGTTGAACTTGTAGACATTGAGCAGTGCCGTGTCAATCTTGTATTTAAGGTTGTTGACAGATGGTCCCTTGTAATCTTTTCTATAGGTACTGGCTGTATCAACATAAAAACTATAATCGCGATCGATGGCGTCTGCAAGCCCAAATCCTCCCTGGCTCACAATCACAGGCTCGGGCATTTGCATGGATGCAGCCAATGCCCTGATGGTCTTGGGGTATCCGTCAGATGCAACTGTTCCTGCTGTTGCAAACACACCGATTGCCCCTTTTTCATGTGTGGATTGGTAGGCCAATGCCGCCTTCACGCCAGCATTGATGACCCCAACCACAGGAGCCTTGGTGCCGTTGTCTTGTACAAACTGCTTCACCTCTTCCAGAGCAAAGGCAGTAGCCGTATTGCAGGCAAGCACCAACATTTTCACACCTTGTTTAGGAGCTGCAGGAGCGTTTGTCCTGGTAATATCATATTGCTGTTTGAGCAGAAAATCCATGTTTTTCACCACATGTTCCTTGAGCAGCTTTGTCTTGTTTTCTGCTGCATAGTTTCCATAAGGCATGTTGGCCTGGTCTGCGAGGTATTGGAAATATTCCTTGTCAAAATCAGGTTTGCCGTCAGCACCTGGTTTACCCGTAATGTTGTTGAAGGCATCCAGGGTGAGCATGGCTTCCAAAACCGTCAACCCTCCAGTGCCCGAATCAAAAACACCAATGGGCAATCCGTTTTTTGTCTTTTCCTGTGCACCCGAAACCAGGAAAAACAATGAAAACAGAAATGACAGCCGCAATGAAGCCTTTTGTGGTTGCATGATCGTAATTTTATTTTTGACTTTCGCACATAAAACTACCTTGTTTTTCACGGAAATTCATCAAGCTGTTGCAACTTTACACAATTCCTGGTGTTGAATGTATTTAAAGTAACTTTAAAACAAAACCATGTCAAGATACCAGCTGCTGTTTTCAATTGCCTTGATCTTCATTTCTTGCGCTTGCAATGAGCATAAATCATCAACAGAAAAAAAGGAACATGGAATGGAATCCACGACCGAGAACAGCCATGAGCAATTCAAACCAGAAATGGTGGTGAACAAAACTGATTTTGCCTGTGGAATGCCTGTTTCAGCGGGGATAAAAGATACCGCGCAGTTTGAAGGCAAGGCCTATGGGTTTTGTTCTTCAGAATGTAAGACAGAATTCCTGAAAACACCTTCAAAATACCTTGCACAACAGCAATAAAAAAACAACTATATCCATGCCAACAGTAAAAGCTTACGGAGCACCAGACAGCAAATCCCCCATAGCACCCATATCCATTCAAAGAAGGGAGCTCCACCCACACGATGTACAGGTTGAAATCCTTTACTGTGGCGTTTGTCACAGTGACATCCATACCGCAAGAAATGAATGGGGTGGCGCGGTGTACCCTGTTGTTCCGGGTCATGAAATTGTGGGGAAAGTCAAGGCTGTTGGTACTGCAGTGACCCGCTTCACTGTAGGACAAACGGTGGGTGTAGGGGTGATGGTAGACAGCTGCCGCAGCTGTAGCAATTGCAAAACCGACTACGAGCAATATTGTGAGGAAGGAATGACCGGAACCTACAATGCATTGGAAAGGGATGGCTCTGGCATGCGGACCATGGGCGGTTATTCTGCTGAAATTGTGACCGATGAAAATTATGTTTTGCGCATCAATGGCCATGAAAATCTGGCAGGCATCGCACCATTGCTTTGTGCAGGAATCACTACCTACTCTCCTTTGCGCTTTGCCAATGTGAAGGCAGGCATGAAAGTTGCAGTAGTTGGATTGGGAGGGCTTGGACACATGGCAGTAAAATTTGCTGTTGCTTTTGGTGCTGAAGTAACTGTGATCAGCACATCATCCTCAAAAGTGCAGGAGGCTTCCAGATTGGGAGCCCATCATTTTGTCCTTGCGAAAGATCCAACAGCATTGGAATCCCATGCCTCATCGTTTGACATTGTATTGGATGCCATTTCAGCGGACCATGACTATACCCAATACCTCAACCTGTTGGGGCTGAATGGAAAGCTGTTGGTGGTAGGACTGCCTGAACACCAGCCAAAACTGTCCCCGTTTGCCCTGATCAAAAACAGGAGAAGCATTGTTGGTTCAATGATCGGAAGCATCAAGGAAACACAGGAAATGCTTGACTTCTGTCATGAGCACAACATCTTTGCGGAAATTGAAACCATTGCCATATCCCAAATCAATGAAGCCTACGAAAGGATGATCAAGGGAGACATCAAGTACAGGTTCGTCATTGACATGTCAACGCTATAGCATGTCAAGCATCAACAGAAGAAATTTTATCACAGCCCTTCCAGCAATATCACTGGTAAGGGCTGTTCCAGTTTCTGACAATGTTCCCATGCATGGTGCGCAACGGTTCAGGATCAGCCTGAATGCCTACTCATTCAATGACATGTTGATGAAGAAAAAAATCAGCAAGCATGAACTGCTTGAATTTTGTGCCAATACAGGCTTCGATGCAGTGGACATGACAGGTTATTATTTTTCTTCCTACCCTGCAACTCCATTGGATGAAGAGATATTCACCTTCAAAAGACAAGCACATGCATTGGGGATTGAGATCAGCGGAACAGGGGTCCGGAATGAATTTTCTTACAGTGACAGGTCGGCACTTGCCAAGGAAATTGACACGGTATTGCGCTGGGTGGAAGTAGCAGCAAAAATGGGAGCACCTGTTTTGCGGATATTTACGGCAAAACAATATGCAACCGGCGAAGAACGAAAAAAGGTTAACGAAAACATCCGCTACGCCTTGCACAAATGCGTGGAAAAGGCTGCCGCTTTCGGTATTGTACTTGGAATACAGAACCACAACGATTTTCTGAGGACAGCAGCAGAGTGCCAGGAATTGATCGAATCCATCAACAGCAAATGGCTTGGATTGGTATTGGATACCGGCAATTTCATCGCAGACGACCCGTATGAAGAAATCAGGAAGGCTGTGCCACTGGCAGTCAACTGGCAGGTAAAAGAAAAGCTTTTGGTCAACGGTGTTCAAACCCCGATGGACCTGAAGCGGCTCTCGTCAATCATTCAATCCTCCAACTACAAGGGAAATCTTCCCATTGAGACACTGGGAATGAATGACCCACTGAACGAAGTTCCTGTCTTTTATAAAAAAGTGAAAAGGGAGGTTTTGGGATAAATGCCCAGAATACTCAAGATTTTGTTAAATTGAACTGCTGACTTGCATTTGATTGGAACACCCTTTATTTTCAAGAACCAATTATGATGCAACGCAACATCCCCTTGCTCCTTTTTTTTCTGGTGCTTAGGTTCTTTCAGTGCGCACATGCACAGGAAAACTTGCTTCCAAAATGTGGATCTGACGCCATGTTGTCCATTCTCCGCATGGATCCATCCTTCGTTCAAAGGGAGAAAGGACTCAACATGGCCATACGCAACAAGATCCTCTTCAAAAAAAACCAACCTGCCGTTGTCTATACCATCCCCGTTGTATTCCATATTGTCAATTCAAATGCCGCATCGATCACAGACCTCATGGTGGTCAACGCACTAAAGGAATTGAACGATGCATTTGCCCACCTGGGCGCATATGGTGTTGATCCACTTGGTACCAATACCATGGTGCAGTTTTGCCTGGCAAAAACAGATCCAAAGGGCGGGTTGACCAATGGCATTGACCGTGTGAATTCTTATTATGAAAATATTGATGTAGACCTGGAATCTGACAAATTGGGGTACCTGACCAACTGGGACCCGTCAAAATACGCCAACATCTGGGTTGTCAATTCCATACAAGGTGAAATCCCTCCAAGCCCCTTCAACTGTGGTGTCTGGACAAGATCTGGATTTGGTGGGTATGCCAGTGCCGGTGTCGGGGCAGTGGTAAGTGGACTCAGCACGCCATTGGTTGCCCATGAAATGGGGCATTACCTTTCTCTGTTGCACACTTTTCAGGGCACCAATTGCATCAACAACGATTGTACCACTGACGGTGACCTGGTTTGTGATACGCCCCCTGACAGGAGTACTGCCGGATCTTCCTGCAGCAACCCAGAGAATTCCTGCCAGACAGATACCATTTCAGGACCATTCAAAACAGATGTACCTGACAACATTTCCAATTTCATGGACTACGGCAGCCCATGTCCTTCGGTATTTACACAAGGGCAGGCTGATAGGATGCGTGCATTTCTGGAGTCCTTCAATGGAGGAAGTCTTATCAAAAGTGACCGGTGCAACATACCGTGTGCAGAAAACATTAAAGCCAGCTTTGACTGGAATTCAAACCCACATCCAATCGTTGGCGATGTTGTGACGTTCAACAACAGCAGCCTTGGTGCAACAAACTTCAAATGGTACGTGAATGGTGCATTGGTGGACAGTACTTTGAACCTGACAAAAGGTTTTCCAATGGCAGGAAAATACGAAGTGGCGCTGAAGGCCTACAATGCTGACAGCACATGCTTTGGATCCTATCTTGGAAATGTTGTTGTCAATTGCGGGGTGGCATCCAGGTTTTCGCCCAACAAAAGAATCATTGCCTCTGAAACAGGCATATACAATGATACGGTGAGGTTTGTAAACAAATCCTATGGTGCAACTTCATACAAGTGGTACATGAGCGATCATATGGGTGGTAACATCACCATGATCAGTACCGCTGCCGATTTGACCTATATGTTCCCCAGGGCGGGCAGTTACCGGATCAGCCTTCAGGCCACCAATGGAAGCTGCACCGAAACATCACCCACCTATACCATGACCGTATTGGATCCAAGGCCTGATGGCATCCTGACCATGTATGATGTAGATTGCTACAAGAATGACAGCTTAAGAATCGTTTTTGGTATTTACAATGCGGGCTTCGACACTATTCCCCCCAACATGCCGGTTAGTTTTTACGACAGGAACCCCCTCATGGCTGGAGCACAGCAATTGAACAATACATTCTATACAGACAAACCGATACTTGGTCGTTGTGGCATCACATATACACATGTCATTGCCTCCAACAGGTTAAAACCGGACAGTATAGTTGCCGTTTTTGACGCAAATGACACCCTCAATGAGTTGAGCAATCTCAACAACAAGGCCAGCCGCAAAAATGATCAATTCCGAATTGCGGTTTCTCCGACAGATACGACAGTCTATATCAGCAGTGACGTGCAACTGAATTTAAAGGCAACAGGCGACATTGCAAGGAACATAAAATGGACCACCAAGACAACGGCAAGTTGTACGGATTGCCTGGATCCCATTTTTAGGATCATCGATTCGGTTAAAATAAAAGCCTATGCGGAGAGCAGTCTCGGTTGTGCTGACTCTGTAACCGCCAACGTCAATGTATTTCCCATTGACATATTTCTGACCACAAACGCTATACTCTGTTCAAGAAACGATAGCCTTGTGGCCAGTTCGGTTGTATGCCTGGCCAATGGCTATAGCAGCCTCAAGCAGAACATTGAGGTGCGGTACTTTGATGCAGACACATTGCTTGGACCTGCCAATCTGTTGGGTGCCGCCACGATCTTAAGAACAACCACCTTCAACAACCTCTGCTTGCAATTGCGTCACCGCATCAAGATGAGCAAAACGGGGAAAGTCTTTGCGTACATCAATGGTGACCTTAAACAATTTGAGTCCAACCTTAACAACAACAGATCGTCTGGTAATTATGTCCCCTTCACGATTGATGTGCCGGATGATGACATCGATGTATTCAGGGGTGTCTCCACACAACTGACCATCATCAATGGAGGAGAAAAATACAAGACCCTGCTGTGGACGCCTTCCACACAGCTGAGTTGCAGCACATGCCCTGATCCGGTCTTCAAAGGAAACTCAAATACGCTGCTAAAAGTGGTTGGGAGTTCAGAATACCTGTGCAGGGATTCAGCGAGCATCAAAGTAAATGTTTATTGGCAAAAGCACCTGATCCTTCCCAATGTATTCACTCCAGACGGTGATGGACTGAACGATTACTTTTATGTCATCGCAGGAAAGGATGTCAAACTTGTAAAACAATTCCAGGTCTTTAACCGATGGGGCGAAAAAGTTTTTGAAAAAAACAATGGCAATACGAACACGTATGCTTCCGGCTGGAATGGAATGTTCAAAGGAGTCAAGGCCCCCATGGGTACCTATGTTTATTTGATCGTTGTGGAACTGCAGGATGGATCAACCGAAACATACAAAGGAAACATCACCCTAATCAGATAATGTGAAGAAAAGACTCACCGCATTGTGCTTCATTTTTTTGGTATTGCAAACGCGTGCCCAGGATCCTCATTTTTCACAATTTTTCTCTTCGCCCCTAACCTTGAATCCTGCAAATACAGGAAATTTCACAGGCTTTGCAAGGGTTGCCATCAATTACAGGAACCAATGGCCCTCATTTGGAAACGCGTATACCACATCAACTGCTTCTGTTGATGGAGCCATTTTTAAAAAATTGATTCCTGGTGGAGATCAATTGAGCGTTGGACTGCTCATGTTGTCGGATCAATCGGGCAATGGCATATTAAAAGAAAACCATCTTTCCGTATCGACTGCATACAGAAAGGGCTTGGATGCCATGGGGAACCATTCCATTACCGCTGGATTTCAAGGAAGTTTCAGCAGCCTCGGTTTCGATCAAAACAAGGCCAATTTTGAAGATGAGATTTCGGCAAGTGGGTTTACCTTGCCTTCAGCAGAGCTGTTGCTTACCCGCAATCTTGGACGACAATACCTTGACATGCATGCAGGCCTTTTGTACAAGGGCTCTTTCACAGAAAATGACCTGTTCTATGCAGGGGCTTCAGTCTATCACCTGAATACCCCATCGCTTGGATTTTCATCCCCTGATTATTTTATACAAAGGCGCTATAACATTCAGGCAGGAGGATTGCTGGGAATTGGATATGCAACCACCCTTCACGCCAGTTTTCAATACCAACAACATTTCAATTACAAGGAATTGGTGATGGGTGGTGCGATCAGCCAGTTATTGGTCGATAAACAAAAAACCTATACCGAAGTATATGCAGGCGCCTGGATCAGGAACAATGATGCTGTAATCCCCTATCTGGGCATTGAATGGAACCGTTTAAGGGCGGGGTTTTCATACGACATCAACTATTCAAAAAGAAAGGCGGCTTCGGCATTGTACCAGAGTGCAGAAATCTCCCTGCTATGGATTTTCGACATGAATGAGGGTGGCATCTCGGTCAAGTGTCCAAAATTCTGATCAATGCTGCTTCAAAAATTTCTTGAAATAGGTTTTCCCATTGTTGGTTACGCGTAACAGGTAGATCCCTTCTGCAGCATTCGTCATTTCAAATGCGTGAGACCTTGTTCCTGCTGTGGTATTCATTTGTTGACCATTGAAAATTGACTGCCCTGCAACGGACAGGATATCAAACTTGAGCTTTCCAGCAGCTGGATTCAATTTTACCTCAAGCCTATTCCTTATCGGATTTTGAACAATTGTCAATCCTATCTGATCGGGGTTGTAGTTGTTCACTGCGGTAGTACCCGCAGAAGGCAATAAATACCTGCTCAACACCGGCATATGGTCGGCGGTTGTGTTGGCATAGTCGGTGATCCAGTCATTCACTTCCCTGATCAACCGGACTGAACCATTGATATAGTCAGCTTCGAGTTCATTTGAAATGATTACATGGTCAATAAAATCGGAGTATCCGATCAATGAATTGTGGCCCGTCTTGCTAAGGATCATGCTTACAGCCTTGTATCGGTCAGCGTCTGTGGAGTCCTTTACAATATCATCGTATGAAGAAAGTGCAGGACTCACGCCTTCAGAAATCGTTGAATCCAAATCGTCATTGTAATCTCCCAAGATGATGATGCTTGCAGCATTGAAGCTTGCATCAAGTGTATCTTTCAACTCTTTTGCGCCATCCTTTCTTCTCAGGTGATCGGACGCAGTACTGCCCGATTTGCCATGCACCAGGATAAAATTCATTTTTTTGGTGGCTGTACCATTCACTACATCTGCCTGCAACAGAAAAGGAACACGACCACTTGCCCAGTTGGAATTGGCTGCAGTACTGGATTTCAGAAGACCCCTTGCGCTAACGTTGGTAATCATGGATTTTCTGTAGGCAAATGCTATTTTTTGGCCAGGCGCATAACTTCCGCTCGAGGTGTTGGGTGCATTGGAACAATAATCAGAAACAATAAACCCATAGCCAGCAGAAGATTCAACGAGTGTCTTGAAGCGGTTGACATCCACCACTTCAGAGAATGCATAGATGTCCGCATCAAGGCTGTCCATCACGCGTTTGATGTTTGCCTGCGCAAGGTCATCATTGCTTGGGCCCTGTCCGGATGCAGTGCTTCCAAACCAAAGGATGTTCCAGTTTACCACATCAAGTGTAGCATTTTTTGCATAGGTATTTCCTGATACATCATAATATGCGGTGGTTGAACCCGAGGCACTGAAAGCAATCCTTCCAACCGCAACCGATTTGTCCGTTGTCGGCAAGTACCGGACATGGATGGTCTTGGATCCACCAGTCAATTGTGCAGGGGTAAAAGTAAGGGTATTGGAGAAGGCAATATTGTCTTTGGAAATTTGAAAAAGAACCGGTGCTGAAATGACAAGGTCTGACGATGCATTCATCACCTGAAAGCGAATGGGCTTGGAAACTGTTGTTGTTCCTGAAATGCTGTTGTCGAACTGTGTCAATGTTGGCGTTTCAAGCGTCACTTTTGCCACTGGTGCTGATGTCCTGTTTTTGATCAGCACATCATCCAACGATACCCTTGCCGCCCCAAGCGATGGAGAGGAAGTGTATTTGAATGCAATATAGGTTGCTCCGGATTTGAAAGATAAAAGGTTGATGTCCTCAACAGCAGTCCATTTGTCGCTGTTAGGCAAAGGCAACAAGGCATCAATGGGTGTCCATGCTGCAGCACCGGCCGCAGGCCTGGAAGATTGATTCGCGGCAACAAACACCTGTATCTGAGGACCTGCATACTTTGTCCTTTCATTGAAGGAAAGTACAGGAAATTGAAAAAGGCTGAGATCGAGCGCAGGAGAGATCAACCAATCTTCGTTGTCAACCGCCCCGGTACCTGTTACAAAACCATTGACCTGCACACCATTGGTGGAGGCATTGCCAAATATGCTGCAGGCCCAAACACTGTCGCCCTTTACGCTGGTCTGTGTCCAACCCGAGGGAAGACCACCGGAACAGGTATTGAAATCAAAAGAAAACTCAGGCGCAACCGAAGTGGTGAAACTCCAGGTACTGTTGCCGGTAAACCCTGCAAATTTATTGCCGGCAACATCGGTAAAAGCACCATTGGGAACCTCAACATAGTACTTTGTAGAAAGGGTAAGCCCGCTCACGGCAATGCTGGCAGCAGAACCTGAAACAGCAACAGCAGCAGTTGCAACATCAAAACTGGCTACGGTACTGTTGTCGCTAAATTTTTTGAGGGATACCCATCCATTCCCTTTGGCTATGGGTTCAGAGAAATTGAGCACAAGGCTTGTGCTGGTATTGATGCCTGTTGCATTGTTCGCAGGATTGACAGATGATAGCGTCGGAGCAATATTGTCGGAACCAGCACTGATGGCATCAATGGAAAAATCATCAATGCCCAAACCATCGTCAGCGCCTGTTGCATTGAAGTCGGACCAGCGCAGGTAAAAGGTTGCGCCATTGCCAATGTTGAGACCTGTAATGGTAAAATTGATGGCTGTTGCATTTGCGGCAAGTGTACCATCCAAAGCGCCAGCAGTTCCGGTTGTTATGGGTCCAGTGAAATCTAGTTGGTCAACATCTTTCCATGTGCCATTGGCCAGGCTTGTGGCATCCGTACTGTATTGAAAATCGAGGCGGTCTGGCCTTGCGGTTGCACCCAGCCTCCATTGTTCTCCGGTATAGGCAATTTTGAGCGAAGTGATGGCACCTCCTGTAGTATTGGTGAAAGCAACCCCAATCAATGGAATGAGGCTCCCCGATTGCACCGTTCCCAGCGCCCTGTCGTCTGATGCATCAATTCCAAAACTATAGGTATCCCCAGAAGTGGAAGAACCTGTTCCGGCTGTATAAGTGGCATTGGCGTTGGTACCCGTTTCCAGCAAGAGCCAGCCCGCGGGCAGGGTTGAAGCCGTTCCAGTCTTTGCAAGTGTATTGAAGTTTTGTGTGTACTGTGTTGTTGAAAGGACAACCTGTGCATGAACACCGGAACAAAACACCAGGGTTGTGGCAATGAAAAAAGGCAGTACTGCGGAAAAATATCGCATGAAAAGGGATTTCTGCGAATATAGAGGGATTTTGAAAACCCTCACCACATCCATCCGTCAAGTCAGCATTAATTTTTCCAATTCAGACTTCAGGTGACGCGCCGGGACAACCCCGGACTGTCTCCACTTCACAAAACCATTTTGAAAAATGATCAGGGTAGGAACGCCCTGCACCTGGTAATGTTGTGCAATGGATGGATTTTTATCAACATCAATTTTTAGGATGGTTGCATGTTCGCCCACTGTATCCTTGAGTTCCTTGAGGATGGGAGCCATCATTTTGCAGGGTCCACACCACTCGGCAAAAAAATCCACCAAGACCGGCTTTTTGCCCCCGATAATTTCTCCAAATGTTGAGTTATTTGACATTCTTTTTATCTTTTTTGAATGATCCAAGCAAAGTATTTCTTTGAGTGAAGGAATGCCTTTGCTTTGATCATATGGATAATGTTTGATGTAAAATTATCTGGCAAAAGCACAGCAAAACATGACTTTTGTCACAGTGTTATCAAGCATTCAAAGTTTGTCTGCATCAAACCAAATCAAGGGATTGCGGATGGGAAGGTTCCTGATCACTTCCTCTTCATCCGGAGCATGCTCCAAATTTTTCCATGTGTCGAACAATGGCTGATTGTTGAATGCGGCTGCACCAAAGATCAGAAACGGATGCGCAACGGGCCAATTCTCCCAATACATGACATCCTGCTTGAATGTCCATTTGCTTTTATCCTTTACGTAGGGCTCCATGAATGCAATGGCCAGCTGGATGGACCTTTTGTCTTCCAATGCAAATGTCCATAAGTTGTTTTGCTTGTCGGACAAGATATGACAAAGCATGGCCATCGCATCAAGATTGAACAATGAATACCCATATGGCTTTGTTCTGGCCAGCTCTTTGGGAAAGCTCCCATCCAAGGCCATCTGGCCTGGCAAGTGCAATGTTTTGTAGCGTTGTCTGCAAAGGTTCAAGAGGGTATCATTCTTGGTGAACTGCGCAAATGCAGCCACTTGCATGGTCCAACAGGTGCCATGGTTGTTGAGTGCATTCATCTCATCCATACCATATTTATGGTGGGTGACCCAGTTGAGGTATTTTTCAAACCATGCACGAAACTGAACATATTCTGTAGGTTTGGCCGATTTGCTTTTTTCAAGAACGATGAGGGCTTGTGAAACTTCCAACATCTGGATCATGTCAATGATGCCGATACCCCTGCCAGTAAACCTTCCTTTGATGGCCTGTGCATAGAGCAGATGAGGATTCATCAGGGTGGCAGTATCCATGAACCATGCCCTTGCATGCTGAAATGCCTTTGCTGCATATTGCTCATTTTTGTCGATCCGGTATCCGGAGGCCAGCGCACCCATGATGCGGCTGAACCGTATCATCGCCTTTCGATGGTCAGTGAAGTTATCGGGATTGGTCATGCCATCCCGCTGCACATAAGGACTGTCCGCACTTGCCGGATTCGGCCACCAATAATCTCCCTCGGAAAAAAAATCATGTTTACCGCCACTGCTCCTGGTTGAAGAGGATGCTGTAACTGTGATGGGTTCTGCGGTCATTGCCCAAGCAAGCCTTTGCTCCACAAAAGGTTTAAGCACCTTAAGGGTGCTGGACGCCAGTGCAGATGATGGGGCATTGGACTGACCTTCAAGTTGAATGGAAGAAAGAAATATTCCGAAGAAAAAAAGGATTTGCTTTGCGTTTGAAGGCATGTTTCAATGACTTGTTTCCATGGAAGTTAACGCAATTCTTCAGTTATTTTTAAACATCTCGAAAACGATTTCTGTCTTAAAAAGACAATGGCTTGTGTTGGACAAATGCTATCCGTAACTTTGTATCCTTCATGAAACCAATACTGCAGGTCATTTCCTTTATTTTATTGTCAATCCATGGGCTGAGAGGACAAACATTTGAGTCCATGCAGCCGCTGCTTGATACCGGATATTTTGCAAGAAAAACAGCTGAGACCATTAAAATAGATGGCTTGATTGTAGAAGAAACGTGGAAGAACGCACAAAAAGCAACCAACTTTATTCAAAACTTTCCTGTTGACAGCTTGATGGCATCCGCCAAGACACAGGTGATGGTATCCTATGACGAAAAGTACTTGTATGTAGCTGCAAAACTGTTCAACAGTGTCAGCAATCAGTCTTATGTAACACCCTCATTGAAAAGAGACTTCAGGGGTGAAGCCAATGATGCCATTGTCATCAGCATAGATCCATTCATGGACAGGATGAATTCCTTTTCATTTGGGATCAATCCTTTTGGAGTTCAAAGAGAAGGGCTGGTGGTCAATGGTGGAGTCGTCAGTGAAGACCTCAGTTTGTCATGGGACAACAAGTGGTTCAGTGAAGCAAAAATATTTGACGACCATTGGGCGATGGAAATGGCCATACCCTTGAACACACTTCGCTTCAGAAATGGCGCAAAAAAATGGCTGGTCAATTTTTACCGGATCGATAGCCACAATGCAGAACGTGCAGGATGGGCAAGAATTCCCAACCAATATGCCATGATTTCTTTGGCATTTTCAAAGCCCCTTGAATTTGAAACACCCATCGTCAAAAAAGGTCCGAACATTTCCCTGATACCCTATCTCTCGCCTGGCATTGTCAGCAATCCAATAAACAATGGGGCAAACAAATTCAATACCCGTTCCAGGTTCAGTTATGGTGGAGATGCAAAAATTGGTCTCGGATCCTCGCTGAACCTTGACCTTACATTCAATCCTGATTTTTCACAGGTGGAAGTGGACAACCAGGTCACCAACCTTGATCGTTTTGAAATTCTTTTTCCAGAGAAAAGACAGTTTTTTCTGGAAAACGGCGATCTGTTTGCCAATTTTGGAATTGATGGGATAAGGCCCTTTTTTTCAAGGCGCATCGGTGTTACAAGAGACCCTTCCACCGGACAAAACGTGCAAAACAGCATCGATGCAGGCATGAGAATGAGTGGAAAGATTGGCGATGACCTTAGGCTTGGCATTCTTCAGATGCGAACAGCGGCGATAGACTCGATTGGCCAGGCAGCAAATGATTTTTCCGTTGTAGCACTTCAGCAGAAGGTATTTACGCGGTCCAGCATTGGGGTCTTGTTTACCAACAAGGAAGCGGTGGGCAACAGTGATTTCAACAGGGTTGCAGGCATTGATTACAATATCGCATCGAAGAGCAACGTGTGGAACGGGAAACTGTTTTACATGATGTCTTTTGATCCAATCAAAACCAGTAAGGACAAGGCAATGGGAGCCAGCATTGTCTTCAACAAGAGAAAATTTGAATCAAGACAAAGGCTCTACACCATTGGAAGTGAATTCAATCCGGAAGTTGGCTATCTTAAAAGAGGAGGATTTTTGAAATATGCAGGAGATGCTGCATGGAAGATGTATCCCAAAAACACCGGAATCAACCGGCATGGACCCATGCTTGACTATGATTTTACCCTTTTTCCATCGAAGGGCTTGACAGACTACGACCTCAACTTCATCTACAATGTATTGTACAAAAATTATGTGACATTGTTGTTCAGGCTGAGGAGAGACTATACAAGATTGACAGAGGACTTTGACCCAACAAATACTGGTGGAGTAAAGTTGAAAGCCAACCAGGACTTTGCGTACCATTCCCTCATTGCAAGTATTGTGACCGATCAAAGAAAAAAATTTGCAGCCAAATTCCAAACAAGATCAGGCCAATATTTCAATGGCAGCAGGTTGAACCTTGATGGTGAAATGAGCTACAGGATTCAGCCATTCGGAAGCATCTCCAGTGTTTTTTCCTTCAACAGACTGCGTTTCCCTGAACCCTATAAAAGTGTTGACCTCATTCTGGCCGGGCCCAAAATCGACCTGACTTTCAGCCGCTCTGTTTTTCTTTCAACCCTTCTGCAATACAACAGCCAGATCAACAATGTCAACATGAACATTCGTTTTCAATGGCGTTTTGCTCCTGCATCAGACATTTTTCTGGTATATACAGACAATTACTACGCAGACAGTTACAGGTCCAAGGGCAGTGCCTTGGTACTAAAGGCAACATACTGGTTCAACCTTTAAGAAATCAATAGCGAACCGCTTTAAAAACAATTTCCGCATAGCCGTTCCTTTCATAGCAGATGCCAACCGTTTTTTTATCAAGCACTACAAGGTCACTGTAGGCTGCCCAATCGCGTTTTTTATCATCCACTGACTTCTCTACTACAATGTTCTTCTTCCAGGTTTTTCCTTCATCGTAACTGATCCGCAGGGTGAGGTTATCGCGTCTTTTTTCATCCGCAGCATTGCAAGAGGCAATCACAGCTTTTCCATTTTTAAAACCCAAGGTAATGATGGACCCCTGACAAACTGCATCAGGAAGCGCAGGATCAAAATATGCAGTATCCCAGGTTGATCCGCCATTGCTGGAAAAGGCGAGGATGCGCTGGCGGATATCGCCCCGCTGGTTGCGAACACTCATGATCATTCTTCCACTGGAGAGCTCTGCACCCATGGCTTCGTTTGAACCGGGAATATCAATGTTGGTTGAAATCTTAAAAGTTTTTCCATGGTCATCGGAATAGAACCCATGCGCATTGCAATCCCTGTATTGTGGTTTGGGATCTCCTGCTGTATGGTTTGCCGCCACATAGATCCTGCCCCTGTAGTTTCCCCTTTGGAACTGGAAAGCATGCCCTGGTGTATTGGCATAGGTGCGCCAATCTTCTTTGAACTGGTATTCAGGATTTGCATTCGGCTGAAAGGGCCTGTGGGCCTGAAGTGTAATGTTTACAGGTTCCGACCAGTTGTTGCCCTGGTCAATCGATTTGATGTACCATACTTCCCTCAACCCTTTTCCCTTTCTCACTTCACCCTCATGGTTGTTTCCTGTATTGTAAAAGAGATAGACCACACCCTGGGGATGTTCAGGGTCAAGCAAGTCTACCACGGGTGCAGGATTTCCCGCCTGCATGGATGCATAGTTGACCAAAATCCTGACCGGCGACCAAGTTTTTCCCTTGTCATTGCTGCGTTTCAAAACAATATTGATGTCTCCGAAATCACCACTGTTGTTGACCCTTCCTTCTGCAAATGCCAACAGATCATTGTTTTTCAGCGATACGATGGCAGGGATGCGGTAACTCTTGTGGCCTTCTGTGCCACTCGTGAAGACAGGAACTTCTTGTGAGAACGATGCTGTGAAAAAAAACAAAAAACAAAGTTGAACCAAACGTCTGCTGTATTTCATGGGATGTTATTTTGATGTGACCTTTAGCATGAATGGTGTGGCGGGCAACCCTTCAATGTTGACCAGGTTTGCCTCAGAAAAAGGCGTGTATGCGTAGTAAACGAATTTGGGTAGAATGGTGGTTTTGCATCGGATTTCATTGTTATGGATATAGGCTTCGGTCGAATCCCTGCCATCCAATGAAAATCCCCTCACTTGTTTTTGGTCTGCGGTTCTCAGCCCTTCTGCATATTTGAATGGTATGACAAGCTCATTGTTTTTGAAATATGCTTTTTTGGGCATGGGGCCTGAAACAATGGTGTTTTTACGGTATATGTCATGCAGTGCCCATCGGGAAAGCCGCTCTGCAACAGTACGTTTATCCCTGGGGTGAACATTGTTCCTGTCGCCGATATCTGCACTCACAACCATCCCAGTATATTTTATCTGATGATGGGCAAGCAATTGATTGGCCCTGAACAATGGCCACAATTGTGACTTGTATTGAATAGAATCTATTGATGACAGCTGAACAAAATAAAATGGCAATTGAGGATGTTTCCATCCATTTCGATAATCGGCAACAAGCAGTTTCATCAATTCTATGTACTCATTTACCCTGTCCAATTCTTGTGCATTGCTCTCGCCCTGATACCATAAAATCCCTTTGATGGGATGCTGCATCAAGGGCAATATTCCATGGTCGTAAATGTATCCTGGTTTGAATGCATGGGGCTGGTTTGTCTTTCCTATATTTTCAATGGCCCGCTGCCTGATCCAAACAGGCAGTGCTTCATTTTCCATCCAATTGTCGGTCAATTTGTGTTCAAATGATCCTGCTGCCGACATGGATGCTTTGCTTATCCAGGATTCTATTGGACTTCCACCAACTGCAATGTTGATGACTCCTATGGGAACGGCTGTTTCAGCATGTATCATGTTGGCAAAATAATACCCGATGGCGCTCATGTTTGCCGAGGTTCTTGAATCTAAAACCTGCCAGGTTCCTTCATAATAATTTCCTTTATTCAGCCTGGCTTTCATCGAATCTGAAAATGGTCTTCCATAAAAATCCTTGCCCACATATTGGGGATTCAAAATCCTTACAGCGGGATTGGATTGCAGGCTTTTACCAGCATCAAAATACTTGTCACCGGAAAATGTAAACTCCATGTTTGACTGTCCGGCGCAAAGCCAGACATCTCCTATCAAGACATTTTTTATCGTGCTATTTTGGATGTCGTCTGATAGTACAATATTAAATGGAACTGAAGAATATTTTTGGGCCGGCATCTTAAAACTCCAGGCAGAATCTGATTTGACAACAGTGCTGCTGCGGTAAAAATCAGCGTATTGAAGGGTGATTTTTTTTCCGGGCATTCCGGTTCCAAAAATAACTATCGGCCTTCCTCGCTGAAGCACCATATTGTTTGAAAAGGAATTGTCAATGTCAAATTGTGAAAAACAATGGTTTGACAAAAACAACAATATGAAAGTGATTTTTCTCAATCCAATTACTTTGAAAACTTTTTTAGCAACTGCATGCACAACCATTCCTGCCTGGGCAGATGAAATGGCCCCTTGAAAAGATTTCCTTTGGCAGTTTGTGCAATCGAGCCGTCACGGTGCAAATATCCAAACCATTCACCATGTTTCTTGTCGTTGAAAACCCTATAAGCATATTCGTTGACCAAGCGGTGCATGTCGGCATACTTTTCCTTACCGGTAATCAGGTATGCCATCAAGGTTGCAATGATGGTTTCATTGTGCGGCCACCAGAATTTCATGTCTTGCCAATATTCCTGGACCGGTTTGTTGTACACGTCCCTGAAATAAAACAACCCGCCATGTTCATGGTCCCAGCCCCTTTCCCACATGTAATCAATCATCTTGCATCCCAGGTTAATCATCCGTTGGTCGTTGTTCCTGTGCATGGCTTCGGCCAGGATAAACCACGCGCCTTCTATGGCATGGCCAGGATTCAGGGTCCTTCCATCAATATGGTCAATGATACTGCCGTCTGGCGCGACCTGCTCCATCACACACCTGATTTCGTCCTTGACAAAAAACTGTTCGATCTCATTGATCCAGCCTGTAATCAAATCATCACAACGGGGATCACCGATGGTGTCCCGCAGCTGCTGTGCTGTATTCATCATGATCATGGGAACGCCAATTCCTTTGGAAGGCCTTGTGGCAGTGAACTTTGGCTCAAGAAGCCCGGGAATGGTTGCATACTCGACACATTTCCCAAAAATTCTTCTGGCATTTGCGGCAGCTTCCTCGCTGCCGGAGGCTTTGGCATAAGCTGCACAGGCAATGACATAAAACGTTTCAGAGAAGAAATACCTTCTTTTCCTGATCGGCTGTCCATCCCTTGTGACATGAAAAAACATCCTGCCATCCGTATCAAAACAATGTTTGTTCAGAAACGCATAACCCAGTCTTGCGCCATCGAGCCATTCTTGTTTTTTTTCAACTGTATTGTAAAGTGTCGAGAGCGTCCATACGGCACGGCCCTGAATCCACACAGCCTTGTCATCATCGATCAATGAACCATCCGCATCCCGCATGAAAAGATATCCGCCGTGTTCATGATCGAAGGACCGTGGAAACCAGAAAGGAATTGTGTCTTTCAGCAGTTGGTCGGCATAGAATTGCTGTAGTTCATTCAGTTGTTCAACTGTGTAATGCATTTTTTGTATTGGGTTTAAGGAAAATCAATTGGATAAAGAGTACCACCACTACGACAAATGCCAACATGGCAAAATCCTTTCCGAGATTTCCGGCATCGGTTGATTTGCCAAGGTAGTCGGTGATCAAAGCACCCGCAAATATGCCTGCCGTATTGAGAAATCCATATCCAGTGGCGCGCTGGTTGGGCTGAACAAATTGGCAAAGGATGGGCATGTTGTTGGTATCAAACATGCCAAATCCAAAGCCAAATAAAAATGCGGATGCAATGATATGGAAAACAGTAAAGCCATAACCCATCAGGAACAATGCTGGTATGGTAAGAGAGAGGCCAATGGCACCAGTATAGATTCTTCCACGTGGATTGACCTGAAACCATCTGTCAGAAAGGATTCCACCGACAATGACACCCATCAGGGAAGACAATGAAATGGAAATGGTTGTCAAGGGGCCTGCCACTGACATCTCAATGTTGAGGTTGGTTGCAATCAATGTAGGCGCCCAGTTCTTGATGGCCCAACCCGGTAAACTGGGAACGGCAAAATACAATACGATGATCCAGAAATGAAAGGAACCCAACAAGGAAGCCAATCCCGAAAAAAAGTTTTTAGCGGGCTTCAAGGTGTTGTCTGCAAAATTGGCTTCTCGTTTTTTGTCCTTCAAAAAAAGGATGAGTACCGTTGCATAAAGCATTCCGATCAAGCCAAAAAAAATGAATGTATTTTGCCAGGAAAAGTATTTGGAAACAGTTGAGCCAAATCCTCCCAGGGCCTGCCCCATGTATATACCCGACATGTGTATGCCAACCGCAAGTGAACGGGTCTTGTCGCTGTGAAAATCGGCAATCAGTGAAAGGCCTGCCGGGATGTACAAAGCTTCGCTGAATCCCATGATGGCACGCAACACGTACAACTGGTTGAATGTTTGCGCATAACCCATTGAAAAGGTTACGGCAGACCAAACAAAAAGGCTTCCAATGATCAGCCACTTGCGGCTGACACGATCCGCAATGATACCAGAAAATGCACTCATCGCTCCGTACACCCAGAGGAATATGGCCATGAGCCTGCCAAAATTTGTTGCCTGCTTCAATTCTTCAATATCGATTTGCATGGCTGGTCGCATGGTAGAAATCATCTGCCTGTCCATGTAATTCAGCAATGCCACACCAAAAAGCAAGGCTACCAGGATCCAGGGGTATTTCTTTGAAACCATCATTTTATTTTTTGGGTAATTCGGCAGAGAAAATGTCAGGTGTTCTAACCCCTGCACGGATCTCGCCGCCTGGTATAAATATACGATTATCCCAAAGGAATGCATGCGTGGTCACTGGGGTCGGAAAAGGAAGCCGGCCTTCAACTGTCCAGGAATCAAGTTTGGTATCATAGCAAAGTATTTCGTTGCTGAAACCGGGGTGGTTTGACTGAAGTGTAATTCTTTTTTTATCGAGATTTTCGATCATTGCAGGATTTGTTTCTCTTGTTTTTTCTGCAATGATCATTTCTACCTGATGAAATGTCTCTCCCTTATCTCCCCCAAATAAAAATACCTTCCCCGCATTGGTTGCCACTCCAGTTCCGGCTGAAAGGCCACAGGGAAGGGCTTTCTTTTCTATCCATTTTTGCTGCTCAAGATCAAAATAATAATTGCTTGCATAAAAGTCACTGATGCCATTGGCTTGTTTGGAACGGCCTCCAAAAATATAAATTCCCTTGGCATGCTTTTGATCAACAAAAGTACCAACTGCATGACTGATTGGCCGGGGTATTGAAGGCAAAGACTTCCATCCGATGTTGGTGTTGTCCAAATCCAGTACAAAAACCTTATCAGAAACCTGATGGGTCGTTTCGCCACCAATCACATATACAGATGATTTGTATGCTACCGCTGTCGCATTGGTCAAACGCAAAGGAAGGTCTGGCAGAAAAGTGATTTCATCATAATCCTTGACCGCTTGTAATATCATAGCCTGTGCCAGGATGCCCGTTTCATTTTCGCCACCTGCGACCACCAGGCCTTTTTCAGTACTTGCAGTTGCTGCATAACCCAATTTCATGGGAAGTTTATATGTCCCCGCAAGGTTCAGCATCCCATTTGGTTGTTTGCTGAAAAGAAAAACATCATCGTAATACACTTTCTTACCGCCTTCCCATGGCAACTTGTCCGGGAAGTTTGTTCCCCCGGCAACGATCATATGTGCTCCATAAACTCCTGCACTTTGTCCTGCCAACCCAATTGAAGGGCTGGCATTTCTTGTAGGAAATTCTCCCACTTTCTTCCAGTTGAGGAATTGAGAGGACTGGTCTTGACTACTGACTTGCAACATGATTGGCATGGACAAAATGAAAAGTAAAAATGAACGGCGCATGTTGCAAGATCGTTTTATTTTGAACAAAACTGATCAAAACCCATGCGTGAAAGGTCTTCAGAAAATGCTTCAAAATCAAGCTTGGACATGTTTTTGACGGGTAGCCTGAATCCGCCACAATCTATCGAGATGGATTTCATAAAAGCCTTTCCAGTCGCAATGCCACCGTACTTCCCCAACAGGCCAATCATTTCAATGGACTGCTGTTGAAGTGTGCGCGCTTTCGCCATGTCGCCAAGGTTATAGGCTTGAATCAATGCATGGTACAAAGGAGCGGCATAATTGTATGTACTGCCTATTGCAGAGGTTGATCCAAGCACCAGGGCGGACAGCATGTTCTCATCGCGACCCCACATCATATCATATTTGCCGTTTTTATATTGGAGACAGGACAAGAAATCCATAAAATCTTCATGTGTATATTTTATTCCCGCAAAATTTTCAGCCTTGCCGTCCATTTCTTTCAAAAGATCTATCATCGGGAAATTTACACCGGTCAAAACAGGTATATGGTAATAGTAAAACGGAAGTTCGGGAACTGCAGCAGCAATTTCCAAACAACATGCGGCAAGCATTTTAACGTTGGCAGGTTTGAAATAAAATGGTGCAGTAAAAGATACTGCATAGATGCCAATGTCTCTTGAATGAAGGGCAAGTTCCTTGCAATCGGCAATGCAGGTACCTCCTAGAAACATGATCACCTTGAAATCAAGATCATCTTTTGTACAACCTGCCCAGGCGGCTGCTACTGTCTTTTTTTCTGACATGCTCAGGGAAACTCCTTCGCCAGTAGAACCACAAATGAAAGCGGCCATTACCCCATTCCTTTTCAACATGTCATAATACTCCGGGATCAAATCCAGGTTCAAAGATCCGTTATCGTGCATTGGAGTAAAAGGAGCTGCAATCAACCCCTCAAAATGAGCAATATCCATAGTAATAATTTAAAGACACCCAGCCCGAAGGCCAGGTGTCGCTATTTTTTGAAACCGGGTATGTTATTTTTTATGTGCCAGGATAGAGTAGATTTTGTTCCAATTTGGGATCCTGGTTAAGTGTAGCTTTGTCTATGGGCCATAACAATTTGTATTCTTGGGTGGCCTTGTCCAAAACGCCAACCAGTGGAAGATCCATTCTAAATGCAAGAGGATTGCCCGATGCATCCTGCATTCTTCTCAAGTCATACCAGGTCTTTCCCTCTGCAACAAATTCCTTTACCCTTTCATTGAAAATGGCGAGCTCATTGGCTTCAAAGGTTCCATTGGCATGTGCTGTAAAAGGATTGGTGCCAAATGCCCTTTTACGAACCGCATTGATTTCTACAGAAGGGTCTTGGCCCTGCTTGTTTTTGATTTCTGCAAGCAATAGCATTGCTTCAGCCCAGCGGTAAACAGGAACATCCGAAGCAAAACTCCTGTTTGTTCCATCCATGGTGCCCAAAAACTTCCTCAGGTTAACAAACTTGTTGGCAGCATTGGTAATTGGCGTACGGTAAAAATCAAAGAAGGTTGCCCTGGCCCTTGAGTCTCTTGCCGTATCGTATTTCATGAAAAGATCATACTTGTACTCATACCTGATGATGGAGCCTCCACCAGCAACTTTCAAAGGGTCGGAAGGAGATGCTCCAGCCTCAGTTGATGTGAGCGGCGCACCACCAGGGCCTACAAAACTTGCCATTGGATCGGTCTGTGCATAAATGAATTGACCATAGTTGTTGGTGGCCTCACCAACCTGGTAACGAATGGCAAAGATTATTTCTGCATTTCCCTTGTTTGCATAATTGAACACATTGGCAAAACCAGCCACAGCAGATGATTGGGTCAGGGCAGCTTCCGCAGCTGTCCTTGCTGTTGCAAGATCCGCTGATACATTGGTGGGTGCCTGGCCATCCGTCTTAACCTTGGCAGACCAGAGAAACACTTCCGCTTTCAGCATGTGTGTAGCAGCAAGTGACCATTGGGCCTTTTGAAACTTTGAAGTATAATTTCCTGCAAAATTTGTTTCGGACTTTACAACATCTGCCTTGATGAAATCAAGAGTTTCCTTTTCTGTTTTTGAACGCTCGAGATAAGCCTGTTCAGCAGCTGTTGGCGTATTGGTCAAAACAGATGGTTTGGATGTCAAAGGGAGTCGGCCAAAAGTTCTGTAAAGATGGAAATAGTAAAATGCACGCAGACCATGTGCCTGACCCAAATAATACTTCTTGTCTGCATCTGTCAAATAAGTAGCCTGCTCAACCTGGTAAATGAAATTGTTCACCTGGAAGATGGGACCATAAAATCCAGCCCAGCTTGAAATTCCGGGACTTGATTCCCTCAGGTCTTGCCTGATAACAGAGGCAGAATTCAATGAGGATGTTCCGGTTGCACCAGTTGCATCTTTGAATGCGCCTGACCTCAATTCACCCAACGTGAAAAATGTGAACTGAAATCCCCTCAATTGGTTGTGCAGCCCAATCATGGCGCCATCAACCTGTGCGGATGTTTTCCAAAAACTTGAGCTTGTATAATAATCTTCGGGCGAAAGGTCCAGCTTATTGCAAGCATTGCCAAGGAGCAACAAACCAACCAGTGCTATATGGAGTATTGACTTTTTCATTGTATAATTTTAGTTAGATTAGAATGTGATTTGAGCGCCAAAAATGAATACCCTTGGTAGCGGATATCCGCCACTGCCTGCTGCCGAATTCGCAATGCTGCCTGATTCCGGAGAATATAGGGTTGACTTGCTCAAGTATCCAACGTTTTGTACAGTTGCAGAAAGATTGATGGATTGACTTTTAATTTTTCCAGCCCATCCTGCAGGAAGTGAATAGACCAGATTGATTTCACGCAATGAAAGGTAATCGCCCTTCTGGTAGAACATTTTTGATTCGCGCAAAACATTGTTTTTAAACAACTGGTCAGCCCAATAATATGTAGGAAATTTTGCACCTGTATTTGTCGGCGTATAGGTCTGGTAAACATCTGTTATGGTATTGAATGTACCCTGCGCATTCCCCATGAACCATGCACGTGGCCCATCATATGCGACAAAGCCCAGCGCATAATCAAATCTTGCACTCAGTGAAAGGTTTTTCCACCTCGCATAAGAGCTGAAACCGCCTGTCCAACGTGGAACAGTCCTTCCCATGTAAACCCTGTCGCGGTAGTCAATCGTATCGTTTTTGTCGATGTCCGTCCATTTTACATCTCCCAGGGCAATGGGGAAAAATCCGGCTTTTTGTGCAGTGGTCAGTGAATTGTATCGGCCAGGTCCCAGAAGCACCCTTGCACCATTCAGGTCAACCCTGTTCGCATCTGCATCAAGCTGCGCCTGGGTTCTGTAGAGGTCTGCGGGAACATATGCATAGGCAACATTGGGGTCCTGTCCTTGCTGAAGTCCACCAACCCAAATCAGCTGTTTGGTTGCCGGATCATAAATTTGTACACCGCCTTGTCTGTTGTTGGGCAGTCCATTGCCTGGTAGCTTGAGTATCTTATTGGCATTGTATGCACCATTGAGCGCTACATCAATTTGCCAATTTTTATTTCTTACCACCCTGTAATTCAATTCAAATTCAAGGCCCTGGTTCTGCATGCTACCATTGTTGGTGGTGAGTCCTGTAATGCCAGAAGTTGCAGGAAGGGAAAATGTTGAGATCTTGTCCCTGGTAATACGGTTATAGTAGGCCAATACCAAATCAATTTTTCCGAGAATATTTGTCTCAAGACCAAACTCAACAGTTGAAGACCTTTCCCAAAGCAGATCTGGATACTGAGGAGAAGAAAAAAGATATCCGGCACTGGCGTTGTACCTGGAAACACCATAACTGCCTTGTAATCCATATGAGCTGATACCGCTAACGTTACCGTTTTGGCCCCAACTTGCCCTAACCTTGAGTGTCTTGAAAATATTGGAAGCAAAGAAGCTTTCCTTGTGAAGGTTCCATCCCAGTGAAAGTCCAGGAAAGTTTCCCCAACGGTTGTTGATCAGTTTTGAGTAACCGTCCCTGCGCAGTGTAGCTGTCAGCAAATACCTTGAATCATAATCATAGGTAGCCCTTCCAAAAAATGAAAGAATGCGCTGGCGATCATGATAAGAATCTACAGAAGGTTGAAGATCCTTGTCTCTTTTTACATACTGAAGATCCATAAAATCATCTGACGGAGCCTGTGCGCCTGATGCAGAAACGCCATTTGAATAAATATCATAATACTCTGAACCAGCCATCAGATCCAGGTTGTGCTTGCCATTGAAAGATGTATTGTAACCGGCTACTGCATTGTAGGTCTGGCTCAAATTTCTCCCAAATGATGCTGATGATGACCTGGTCCTGTTGTAGTTGCCGGGACTTTGAAGATAGTCCTTGTTAAAACTCTCATAGACTCCTTCATCATAAAATAGGTTTGCGCCGGCCTTTAACCAAAGATTTGCGGAAAAATCTATTTTGAAAGATTGGGACATGGTGAACTTGTCTGTATTGTTTCTTCTGATGAATTTGTCATCGTTTACCAAAGGATTACCATCGCCCAAATCCCTACCAATGAGCAGTTCTCCATTTTCATTGCGACCCCTCATTGTTGGCGGCGCACCCAGTGACCTTGACAGATAGTTTCCTTCCGTATTGGTAACAGCGTCACGCCATTTTGCACTTGCAAAGTTGAGGTTTGAAATGGAGGTTAACCAACTTTTCACTTTGTATTCTGAATTCAATACAAATGTGTAACGCTTGTAATAAGTGTTGATCGGCATTCCCTTCTCATCGTAAGAACCAAAACCTGCATAATATTTTCCCTTGTCATTTCCACCACTCATGGACACATTGTAGTCCTGTGTCAAACTGCTGGGCCTCAGTGCATACTCCCGGTAGTTGAAATTGTTGAAAATAAGGGTATCAACGCCGTTGACTGGGTCAATCATGGTTTGCCAGCCATTGTTCAGCTTCTGGCGGTTGGTGTTGTCCAATTTCATGGTGCTCCATACGCCCAATGAATTCAGGTTTCCATCAATCACATTTCCTGATGCATCCAAAAATCTGTTTCCTGTTCCGAAAGGACCAGAACTTGTGAGCTGCGAAAGCCTTGATGCATCATAGATACCCGAGGTTTTTACTGCATTCCTTGACCACAGGAGGTAGTCTCTTGCATTCAGGAATTCAAAAGGTATATTGAGTTTATTGATGCCCACTTTTGAACCTACAGTAATTTTGGACTGTCCTGCCTTTCCTTTTTTTGTGGTAATGAGGACCACACCATTGTTTGCACGGGCACCATAAATTGCAGTTGCAGATGCGTCCTTCAATACTTCAATGGATTCTATGTCCTCTTGGTTCACCTCAGAAAATCCTGCCCTGAGCAAGCCATCAACGATGACCAAAGGTGACCCGGATCCATTGTAATTGGTTCCACCCCTGAGCACGATTCCTGGTACTGCTCCTGGTCGACCTGAAGTCTGTTGCACCCTGAGTCCGGGAATTGTTCCGGCAAGGGCTGAAGCAGGGTTGGACCGGACACCGCTTTGCAATACCCGCTGATCGAGCTTGCTGACAGATCCAGTTATTTTAGATTTGCTTTGTGCACCATATCCTATAATGACGACTTCATCCAACTTGGATTCACTTTGCTCAAGAAAAATATTCAATGAAGTAGTGCTGGATACAGCAACCTGAACATCAAGGTACCCTGTCGAGGAAAAAACAAGGATGTCGCCCACTTTGGCGTCAATGCTAAACATTGCATTCTCATTGGTCTGGGTACCCATTTTTTTACCCTTGACCACGACAGAAACTCCAGATAGGGGAAGGTTGTCTCCTTTAGAAAGTACCTTTCCGCTGATCTTGGTAACCTGACCCATTACCATCAAATTCAAGAATACCCCCATCAGGATAAATCCAATTTTGATTGTTAGATTTTTCATTCAATATTATTTTTGTATTATGTATGACATAATAAAAATATGAAATTTTCCGCTATTGGCCAAAAATTAGCATGCTCTTGAAATAAAATATTAAAAATTCATCTTTTGTTTAACTTTGCTTGCTTTAAAAAATATTATGTCATACATAATATGGATATTTAAGCTGAACAAGTACAACAACTTATGGCACAGTCAATTTTTAAAAGCATTGAAACCAGCAGTTTGGTTGACCGGGTTGAAACCAGCATCGTGGATTTGCTTCAACAACAAAAACTGAAGGTTGGGGACTCCATCCCGAAAGAGTTGGAGTTGGCAGCAATTCTTGGAGTGAGCAGAACAGTGATCAGGGAAGCGCTACTTCGGCTGAGGATCATGGGACTCATTGCTTCAAAAAAGAAAAAAGGATCATTTATTACCAGCCCTGATTTATTTGGGAACCTGAGCAAAAGCATGAATCCCCATATCCTGGACCAGGATACACTCAAGGAGATTTTTGAAATCAGGTTGGTGCTGGAAATTGGCATGGCGGAGTTTATCTTCCACAGGATAACAGAAGCTGATATTGTTGAGCTCAAGGCAATTGTAGCAAAGGAGCCGGATTCAACCAAGGAATACCTGTTTGACAGTGAACATGAAATTGAGTTTCATGGCAAGTTGTACGAAATAACCGGAAACGAAACATTAAAAAAGTTTCAGGGCATGCTATTGCCCATCTTCAACTATGTGCACAACAGCGGACTCTTGAAAAAACAAACAGAAATCAAAAAATTCGTATCCCACAAGGGATTGGTTGAAATCATGGAAAAGGGTTCTCCGGAACTTTTCAGAAACGCGATGAGAAATCACCTGGAGAACCACTTTGCGAGGTTGTTTGAGTAACACAATGCAACATAAGAATTATGTTAGCTTGGCAGCACTCTCCCCATCAAGATAAAGCCTTGCATTTTCATGCAACCTCAATGCGGTAGAGGGATACACTGCACTGATATCTGCTTTAATGGTATGTCCTACTGCCACCGCCTTATTGGGGCCCGGCACCACACAGAAAATGGATGCGGCCCTCATCAAGGCAGGAACAGTAAGGGTAATCGCCATTCGGGGAACATCATCAATGGATGCAAAACAACCATCATGGACCTGCTGCATCCTTGATACTTCATCCAGCTCGACCAGCTTTACCCAAAAAGGGTCGCTAAAATCCGCCACATGCGGATCGTTGAAGGCGATATGGGTATTCTCTCCAATTCCCATGCACACGATGTCTACAGGATTGGCTTCCAATAATGCTGCATAGCGAAGGCATTCCGCTTCAGGGTTGGGTGCGTTTCCGTTGATGTAATGCACTTCATGGAAGGGCAGCTTTCCAAAGATGGCCTGGTCCAGGAAATGACCAAAACGCTGTGGCGCATTTTCGTTCAATCCCACATATTCATCCATGTGAAAAGCATTCACCTTG